>JAABUQ010000678.1_pt1 | contig 79096 bp, 69 predicted proteins | sample 5560001 | NCBI WGS metagenome assembly JAABUQ01 (sample SAMN10711888, study PRJNA513371) | rock metagenome | isolation source: Antarctica rocks | place: Antarctica: Victoria Land, Finger Mt nord | collected 2015-12-18 | reverse complement strand
CCAATCCTCCACAGGCGAGTCCCAGCCTCCAGAATCGTCCTGCCGGACAGACTTCACCCCCACCCGATGACGCCGTCACCACCATCCGCGTCCAGGCCAACGAGGTCAACCTCATCTTCACCGTCACCGACAAAAAGGGCCGCTTCATCACCGGCCTCCGTCGCGAAAACTTCGGCCTCCTCGATGATGGCCGACCGCCCGTCGCCGTCATCGGCTTCCGTCAGCAGACCAACCTCCCTCTCCGCGTCGGCATCATGATCGACACCTCCTCCTCCATCCGCTCGCGCTTCCAGTTCGAGCAGGACTCCGCCGTCGAGTTCTTTCTCCAGATCCTCCATCGCAACGACCGCGCCTTTGTCGAGGGCTTCGACATCGAGGAAAACATTGCGCAGGACTATACCAACTCCGTCGATCTCCTCAACCAGGGCATCCGCAAGCTCCGCCCCGGCGGCGGCACTGCCCTCTATGACGCCCTCTACAAGACCTGCCGCGACCAGATGCTCACCCTCCGCGGCGACGAGGCCGTCCGCAAAGCCCTCATCCTCGTCTCGGACGGCGACGACAACTACTCCCGCGCTACCCAGACCGACGCCATCAAGGAGTGTCAGCGCGCCGAAACCATCGTCTACACCATCTCCACCAACGTCAGCCCCAGCAAGGACAAGGGCGACGAAACCCTCAAGATCATCTCCGACGCCACCGGCGGCCAGGCCTTCTACCCCAACAAGATCGAAGACGTAGCCGTCGGCTTCCACAACATCGAAGAAGAGCTCCGCTCGCAGTACTCTCTCCAGTACCGCCCCGCCGACTTCAAAGCGGACGGCTCCTTCCGCACCATCTACCTCCAGGCCACCGACCCCCGCTACCGCGTCCGCACCCGCAAAGGCTACTTCGCCCCCCGGCCCCCCGAGTAGCCCATACGGTCGGCGAATAACCGTCCTTGTCGCTGCTTCTGAGCTTGTCGTTGCTTCTGGATAGAGCGGGGCTTTAGCCCCGCGCATATCGCGTTCCTACTGGACTTCTTCCGCTCTGCCGAAGTCCGGAGTGGAGGCGAAGCCGAAACGACACGGATGGGGACGGAACCCTAATTCTGCAAAGACCGTATAGAACACGGATGTACGATGGCTCACACACAGGAGAACGCATGCCCCTGAAGCCCGCTCTGGCCGCCGCCGCCCTTCTCTGCCTCCCCCTCGCCCTCGCCGCCCAGCAGCCCGCCCAGCCCCTCCAGGCTCTGCCCTACTCCCCCTCGCTCGACCCCTCGAGCCTCGACCGCTCCGTCGACCCCTGCACCGACTTCTACAAATTCTCCTGCGGCGGCTGGGAAAAGAAAAACCCCATCCCCGCCGACCAGGCCGGCTGGAGCGTCTACGCCAAGCTAGCCAACGATAACCAGCAGTTCCTCTGGGGCATCCTCGCCGACGACGCCAAAGCGACCAATCGCACGCCCGTCCAGCAGAAGGTCGGCGACTACTTCGCCGCCTGCATGGACACCGCCGCCATCGACGCCCGCGGCCTCGATCCCCTTAAGCCCGCCCTCGCCCGCATCGACTCCCTCAACACCCGTCCCGCCATCCTCGCCGACCTCGCCAGCCTCAACCACACCCTGCCCGGAACCTTCTTCTTCGCCGCCAGCACCGGCCAGGACGCACTCGACTCGAGCGTCATCATCGTCGAAACCGGCGCCGGCGGCATCGGCCTCCCGGACCGCGACTTCTACCTCAAGTCCGATCCCAAAAGCGTCACCATCCGCGAGCAGTACGTCAGCTACATCACCCATCTCCTCACCATGAGCGGTGAACCCGAAGCGCAGGCCGGCACCGACGCCGCCACCATCCTGCGCATTGAGACCGCCCTCGCCAAGGCCCAGCTCTCCCGCGTCGACCAGCGCGATCCGCACAAGATCTACCACAAGCTCAGCGTCGCGCAGCTCGCCGCGATCGCCCCCTCGCTTGACTGGCCGGCCTACTTCAACACCGAGGGCGCCCCGAAGCTCGCCTCGCTCAACGTCTCCCAGCCGGAGTTCCTTAAGGCCGTCAACACCGAGCTCACGTCCGAGTCCGTCGCCGACCTCAAAGCCTACCTCCGCTTCCACCTCGCCACCGCCGCCGCGCCCTCGCTCTCGCAACCCTTCCGCCAGCTCAACTTCGACTTCTACTCGAAGACCCTCCGCGGCGTCCCCGCCATGCCCCCGCGCTGGAAGACCTGCACCCGCCAGGTCGACAACTTCCTCGGCGAGGCCCTCGGCCAGGAGTTCGTCCGCCGCACCTTCTCCGCCGACATGAAGGCGAAGACCCAGCTCATGACCGAGCAGATCGAAACCGCGATGAAGCACGAGATCGAAGCCCTCGACTGGATGAGCCCCGCCACCAAACAGGAGGCGCTCCGCAAGCTCCACGCCATCCGCAACAAAATCGGCTACCCCGACCAGTGGCGCGACTACACCGCCCTCGCCATCAAGCCCGACGACTACTTCGGCAACGTCCGCCGCTCCGCTGAGTTCGAGCAGGCGCGCGACTGGCGCAAGCTGGGCAAGCCCGTCGACCGCAACGAGTGGGGCATGACCCCGCCCACCGTCAACGCCTACTTCAACCCGCAGATGAACGACATCAACTTCCCCGCCGGCGTCCTCCAGCCGCCCCTCTACGACGTCAAGCTCGACGACGCGCCCAATTACGGCAACACCGGCGCCACCATCGGCCACGAGCTCACCCACGCCTTCGACGACGAGGGCCGCCAGTTCGACGCCAACGGCAACCTCAAGGACTGGTGGACCCCCGCCGACGCCAAAGGCTTCGAAGACCGCATCAACTGCATCCGCGACCAGTACGCCGGATACGTCGTCGTCGACGACATCCACATCAACTCCAAGCTCACCAGCGGGGAAGACGTTGCCGACCTCGGCGGAACCCTGCTCGCCTACATCGCCTGGCAAAAGCAGCTCGCCTCCCAGACGACCCAGGCCGTCGGTCCCGCCCCCGACCCCTCGGGCGCCATCGGCGGCTTCACCCCCGACCAGCGCTTCTTCGTCGGCATGGCCCAGTGGGCGTGCGAGAATCAACGGCCCGAAAACCTCCGCGTCTCCGCCATCACCGACCCCCACTCGCCCGGCTTCGCCCGCATCAACGGCGTCGTCGCCAACATGCCGCAATTCCAAAAAGCCTTCGGCTGCAAATCCGGCCAGCCCATGGTCCACACCCCCACCTGCAAGGTCTGGTAAACCATCAGCGGCCGGCGGCGAAATCGGCGACCGGCAGAGATCCAGGAGAAGGAAAGCAGACCAGTCGCTCTCCCCAGATCCTTGGGTCCTCGGCGGCCTTTGGGCGGCCCTGGCACTTGCCTCGTCACCCCTGTCGAACACGCGTAAAGCCCAGCAAAACGGCGATTCACCGTGCTATACTTACGTAACCGAAAGCACGCACAAACCTCGCAATAAGTCGTTGCGTTTGCAATTACTTATCTGGCTACCCAAGACGCGAGTGGCGACCTTGCAACGCACGGAGCAACCATGGCATCGACCGCCCTTCCCACTGACACCGAAGCCCTCGAACTCGAACGCGCCGGCGGCCCACCGCACGTCCAGGGTAGCGGCTACTCGGCCGAAAACATCACTGTCCTCGAAGGCCTCGCCGCCGTCCGCAAGCGCCCCGCCATGTACATCGGGTCCACCGGGGAACAGGGTCTCCATCATCTCGTCTACGAGGTCGTCGACAACTCCGTTGACGAGGCCCTCGCCGGCTACGCCTCCCGCATCGACGTCACCATCCACGTCGACAACTCCATCACCGTCGTCGACGACGGCCGCGGCATCCCGGTCGACGACAAGGTCATCAACGGCGTCACCATGCCCGCCGTCCAGGTCGTCCTCACCATCCTCCACGCCGGCGGCAAGTTCGATGCCTCCAACTACAAGGTCTCGGGCGGCCTCCACGGCGTCGGCGTAAGCTGCGTCAACGCCCTCTCCTCCGAGTTCGACGTCGAGATCTGGCGCGACGGCTTCGCCTGGGAGATGGACTACTCCAAAGGCGATCCCATCAGCCCGCTGCGTAAGATGGGCGCCTCCACCCGCAAAGGCACCAAGGTCCACTTCCTCCCCGACCCCTCCATCTTCTCCGTCCACGAGTACAACTACGACACCCTCGCGAATCGTCTCCGGCAGCTCGCATTCCTCAACAAGGGCATCGAGATCACCCTCACCGACGAGCGCTCCTCCGACGCGAAGACCGGCGACTCCAAGACCCAAACCTTCAAGTACACCGGCGGCATCGCCGAGTTTATCAAGCTCCTCAACAAGGGCAAGCAGGTCCTGCACGAGAAGCCCATCTACATGGAAGCCGAGCGCGACTCGGTCGCCATGGAGATCGCTCTCCAGTACAACGACGCCTACTCCGAGACCGTCTTCTCCTTCGCCAACAACATCAACACCGTCGACGGCGGTACCCACCTCTCCGGCTTCCGCACCTCGCTGACGCGCACCATCAACTGGGCCGGCCAGCAGATGGGCCTCTTCAAGGACGTCAAGGAAAACCTCTCCGGCGACGACGTCCGCGAAGGTCTCGTCGCTGTCGTCTCCGTCAAGCTCTCGCAGCCGCAGTTCGAAGGCCAGACCAAGGGCAAGCTCAACTCCGACATCGCCGGCACCGTGCAGGCCTTTGTCAACGAGCGACTCGGCGCCTTTCTCGAGCAGAACCCCTCCGTCGCCAAAAAGATCATCAACAAGGCCATCGACGCCGCGCGTGCCCGCGAGGCCGCCCGCAAGGCCCGCGACCTCACTCGCCGCAAGGGCGCCCTCGATGGCGGAGGCCTCCCCGGCAAACTCGCCGACTGCTCCGAGCGCAATCCCGACAACTGCGAGCTCTACCTCGTCGAGGGGGAGTCCGCCGGTGGCACCGCCAAGCAGGGCCGCGACCGCAAATTCCAGGCCATCCTCCCGCTCAAAGGCAAGATCCTCAACGTCGAAAAAGCACGCTACGACAAGATGCTCGGCCACGAGGAAATCCGCGCCATGATCACCGCCCTCGGCTGCGGCATCGGCAAGGACGACTTCGACGTCACCAAGCTCCGCTACGGCAAGCTCATCCTGATGACCGACGCCGACGTCGACGGATCGCATATCCGCACGCTCCTGCTCACCTTCTTCTTCCGCCACATGACCGAACTCATCAAGCGCGGCCACGTCTACATCGCCCAGCCCCCGCTCTTCCGCATCAAGAAGGGCAAGTTCGAGCAGTACATCAAGGACGAGCGCGAGTACGTCTCCGTCATGGTCAAGCGCGCCTCCGACGGCATGGCCATCCGGTATGGTGCCGACAGCGCTTCTGGTTCAGCAGGCGGTGCCCGCCTCGAAGGCAAGGAGCTGACCAAGTACATGTCGCAGCTCAACGACTACCTCAGCTTCTTCGACAAAGTGGTCAAGCGCGTCCGCAACGAAGAGGTCGTTCGCGCCTTCGCCGAGATCTTCGCCTCCGAAGGCAAAGATCCCGCACGCCGCGCCGACTTTGAAACCACCGACAAGCTCAAGCTCATGCGCACCAAGCTCAAGGACATGGAGCGCAACTTCCAGTTCAAGCACGTCTCCGACGTCCAGTTCGACGAAGAGCACAAGATGTACTCCGTCTCCTACACCGACGCGCAGGGCGCCATTCGCACCATCGACTGGGCCCTCGCGACCGCTCCCGAGACCCGCCAGATGCTCGCGAAACACGCCCTGATCCGCGAGCAGCTCGTCGGCCCCTTCCACATCGAATACGCCGCCAAACAGCCCGCCGCCGCCGCCCCGGTCTCAGGTCAATCCGCACCCTCGCAGTCCGACCTCGACGAGGCCGATGAGGTCGAGCAGGAAGAGGGCGTCAACGAGACCATCGCCTCCGCGCCCGGCACCATGTCCGAGGCCAGGCCCGGCAAGCGCAACGCCAAAGGCTCGCAGGATCCCGTCGAGAAGAGCACGCCCCGCGAGGTCTTCGACTACGTCATCGAGCAGGGCCGCAAGGAGTACCAGGTTCAGCGCTACAAGGGCCTCGGCGAGATGACCGCACCCCAGCTCTGGGAGACCACCATGGACCCCGCGCACCGCACCCTCCTTCAGGTCAAGCTGGAGGACATCGCCGGCTGCGAGGAGATCTTCACCACCCTCATGGGCGAAGACGTCGAGTCCCGCCGCAAGTTCATCGAAGAAAACGCCCTCGACGTCAAGAACCTCGATATCTAGAGCAAGTCAACGTGTGCGCTGCGGTCTATACCACAGCGCGGTATATGCTTCGAGCATGGCTGCACGGCAGAACGCCTCATCCAGGAAATCGAAGTTCACGACCGCCAAACTCTTCCAGAACGGACGGAGCCAGGCCGTGCGTCTTCCCATGGAGTTTCGCTTCGAAGGCAAGGAGGTTCGCATTCGGCGTACCCGAATAGGCGTACTTCTCGAGCCGATCGAGACCACCGCCGCCAGAGATCTCGATCGATGGTTTGCTGATCTCGATCGGTATAACAGCATCGCCGGCGAGTTCATGCCTGAAGGTAGAAGACAGCCTGATATGCCGCAGCTGACCTCTTCGATTGAGCTACCTGCTCGACACCAACGTCTGCGTCGCTCTCATGCGCAGCCCCAAGTCCGAGGTCGCAAGTCAGTACCTCATCGCGATCTCCGAACACCGAACTGTCTCGATCTCTACCGTCGTACTCTTTGAACTCGAAATACGGTGTGAGGAGAAGCACCCACGTCCAGGTGAACGAGAGGCGGCTGCAAACATTCCTCAGCCTGTATCTCAAGATTTTGCCTCTCGACGTCGCCGATGTCGTCGCCGCTGGCCGTATCCGCGCCGATCTCGAAACGAGCAAGCAGCCCATCGGTCCATTCGACACGCTCATCGCCGGCCAGGCCCTTGCTCGTAATCTCACCCTCATCACCGCCAACGTCCGCGAGTTCTCCCGCATCAAGCAGCTCCGCTGGCAGGACTGGGCTCTCAAGCGTTAGCTAAACACTCTCCCAACAAAATCGTTGCCGCTTGATTAAGCCTTACAGGCTCACCACCGCTCCAGCCGGCAGCTCGACAAACCCAGCCGCATACGTGAAGCTCGTCGTCGGCCCCGGCCCGGCACCCTGGCCCGACCGGTTCGCCACCGTCGTCATCACCCCCGAGATCGCCTTCGCATCCACCGTCAGCGTCATGTACCCATGATGCTGGTGCTCCTCATACACCAGGTGCGCTCCCGTTGCCGCGTCCGTCGCCCCAGCGGCCGCATTCATGCCGTGCAGGTGGTAGTACCCCCCGTGCCCGCAAACCACAAACGGCATAGCCCCCGCAGCGCCACTCCCCGCCCCAGGCTTCTTCTTGCCGGTTCCCTTCGCGGCTCCCGCAGCAGCCGCCGGACCAGCCAGAATGATCTTTCTCTCGATCAACTGAAAGTTATGGACGTGCGCCGCCAACACCATATTCGGCACGCGCCGACTGTCGTTGATCGCATGCTGCAGCGCATCCGCCATCGCCGCCGACCCGCTGTGGTGGTCGTCGAACGAGTAAACCGGATGGTGCATCGCCACGATCAGCGCCTTATCTTTCGGCGCCATCGCCAGCTCATGCGTCAGCCACTGCTGCTGCACCGAGTCGATCGACCCTCCCTCCGGCACATTCGTATACATACCCACAATCGTTACAAATGGGCAGTTCAGCGTAAAGTATGGGTTCGGCAGCGATAGCGTCACCCGCGGCGCGTCGGCCGACTCCGCTCGCACCACCGGCTTCGGCGACATGAAGTACCGCACCCACCCATCCAGCGACGTCTGTGTCGCATTGATCGGATCCCCGTCATGATTGCCCGGAATCCCCAGAATCGGCGGTCCGTAGTGGTCATACGGTTCGTAGAACTGCGCATAATACTCCGAGATCAGACCATTGAAGTACACCACGTCGCCGAGGTGATAAAAGAACCGCGGCCTCGTCGCATCCGGCAGCAGCAGGTCGCCCTTTAGCGCGGCCGCAACCGACGCCTGGAATTCCGGGCTCTTTACCCCGCCCGTGTCGCCCATGCAGTGAAACACCAGCTTGCCCAGCTTCGCGGCCTCGGCCCCGATCCCCGGCGCTACCGTCTCCAGTTCGAAGTGATACGGTGGAGTTCCCAGCGGGAGCGGCAGAGGCTGAAACCGCTGCGTGCGATGCGTCAGCACATCCAGCGGAAAGACACCCGGGTGAGCCTGCGAACTGTTCTTCAACGGACGTCGGCGAACCTGACCTTGCAGCATACTGGCAACTCCTCTACGCTTCACGTTCCACCGAGCTTAGGCTATCTCTGTAAACATCTCGCCAACCCGTACTTACAGCAATGCAATAATGCCGAAATGAGCGAACAGCTTCTTCCTTCCTCCCCGGCCCGCCGCCGCTTCCTGGCCGTCTGCTCTGCCGCCGGCCTCGGCCACTCCCTGCTTCCCGGCGCTCTCCTCGCCCTCGCCACCTCTTCCCTCGCGCAGGCTCCAACCGCCCCAAAGCCCACCGCCGACTCCGCCGCCCTCCCCAAGATCACCCCGGAGATGATCGACGCCGCGGCCGCCATCGCCGGCCTCACCCTCTCGTCCGAGCAGAAGCAAATCATGCTCGAAGGCCTCACCTCCCAGCGCGAAGACGTCGTCGCCATTCGCGGCCTCAACCTCGAAAACGCCACCGCTCCCGCCTTCATCTTCGATCCCCTACCCTCCAACATGGTCCTCGACACCGTTCGGCGCTCGATCCGCATCAGCCCCGCACCCGACGTCCAAAAGCTCCTCGCCGCCACCGCCGGCTCGTCGCGCGAAGAGACCCTCGCCTTCGCCACTGTTCGCGAACAGGCCGAGCTCCTCCGCACCCGCAAGCTCACCTCCACCGACCTCACCAAGCTCTATCTCGGCCGCCTCAAAAAGTACGACCCACGGTTACACTTCGTCATCACGCTCACCGAAGATCGCGCCCTCAAACAGGCCGCCGCCGCAGACCGCGAGATCGCCTCCGGCCACGACCGTGGCCCCCTCCACGGCATCCCCTGGGGCGCCAAGGACCTCCTCGCCGTCAAAGGCTACCCAACCACCTGGGGAACCGCCGGCTTCGAGCACCAGACCTTCGACGTCGACGCCACCGTCGTCCAGCGACTCGACGCCGCCGGCGCCGTCCTCCTCGCCAAGCTCACCATGGGCGCCCTCGCCCAGGGCGATCTCTGGGGATACCCGCAGGCCTCCGGCAAGCCCGGAGCCCGCACCCGCAACCCCTGGAACCCCCGCCAGGGCTCAAGCGGATCCTCCGCCGGTTCGGCCTCGGCCGTCTCGGCCGGCTGCGTCGGCTTCGCCCTCGGCACCGAGACCCTGGGCTCCATCTCCTCGCCCTCCACCCGCTGCGGCGCCACCGGCCTCCGTCCCACCTTCGGTCTCGTCCCCCGCACCGGAGCCATGGCCCTCTCCTGGACCATGGACAAGATCGGCCCCATCGCCCGCTCCGTCGAAGACACCGCTCTCGTCCTCTCCGCCATCTACGGCCCCGAGACCGGCAACGGCAGCCACGATCGCTTCGTCAAAGATGCCGCCTTCAACTGGGACGCCGACTTCGACTGGAAAAAACTCCGCATCGGTTACATAAAAGCCGCCTTCGACATCCACCCGCCCGACGAGCTCAAACCGCCCTCCGAAACCGTCTCCGAAAAGGACCTCGCCGAGTTCAAAAAGCGTCAGCAGCGCCAGCGCGAAGACTTCGCCCGCCGCCAGTACGACGCCAAGTATGCCTCCGCCTCACTCGATGTCCTCCGCGGCATGGGCGTCAACCTCGTCCCCATCGACATGCCCAAGTTCCCCTTCGGAGCCATCGTGCCCGTGCTCGAGGCCGAAGCCGCCGCCGCCTTCGACGACCTCACCCGCAGCGGCCGCGACCAGCTCCTCAGCGGACAGGAGCCATACGACTGGCCCAACTCCTTCCGCACCGCCCGCTTCTACTCCGCCGTCGATTACATCCAGGCCATGCGCGCCCGCACCCTCGCCATCGATCTCATGGCCACCATCTTCAAACAGGTCGACGTCCTCGTCACGCCCTCAGGCGGCGTTCAACTCGTCGCCACCAACCTCACCGGGCACCCCGCCGTCATCGTCCCCAACGGCCTTCGCGGCCCCGACGCCCCACCCTCCTCCAATGACATCGACGGCGCCGTCGACAACGCCGGCGGTCCCGGCACCCCCGTCAGCCTCACCTTCCTCGGCGCGCTCTACACCGACGCCCGCCTCGCCACCTTTGCCCGCGCCTACCAGCAAAACACCACCTTCCACCTCAACCACCCAAAACTCAGCTAACCTGACCCCAGCAAACGCCCGCAGCCCATGCCCGAGCTGATCATGCGCTGCTGTTGCCGTTGCTTCGCTGTTGCCGTTGCTTGTTCCTTTGCTTGTCATTCAGAAGCGAAGCGGAGCAACCTGCTTCTCTACCCAAAACTCCGCACCTTATCCCAACGCCCCACCCCCCAGCACCTCGATCGCCGACCCCTCCGCCAGCAGCACACTCTCCGGCTCGCGCCCTGCAAGCACCGCAAACTCTTCCCCATACTGCGCTCGGAAATCAACATCGGTGACAAACTCCCGCACCGGGTAAACCTCCCACCGCGGATGCGCCACCGCATACCCCGAGCTCTTCATCGCACTCCGCCGCGTAAACCCCCAGTAGTGCTCCGTGATGAACTCCTCCACGCTCCCCGGCCCGATCGGCTCCGCTACCGCCGAAGCCACCACCCTCATCTCCCGCCAAGCCCCCTTCCACCTCCACCCATACATCACCGTCAACTCCGAATCGCCCACTCCCCAGGCATGCCGCGTCCCCCGCGTCACGTAGCTCTCGCCGTAGAACGTGTTCGCAATTAAGCTCACCGCCAGCCGCGGAACCAGCTCCTGCAGAAACACCACACCGCGCTGACTCTCGCCCTTCGCGTTCGTATGCCGCACATAGAAGCGAAGGTTCACCTCCTCGAAGTTCGTGTGGAACGGCACTCGAAACCCTTTCAGCCGCACATTCGCAAACAGGAATCCGATCAGGCTCACATAGCATCGCCCCTCGTATAGGTCGAGCTCCGTTCCCGCAGGCACATATGCCGTCAGCAGCTCCGGCGGCACAGCGTAGTTCGCCATAATCAGCTTCCGCCACTCCGCACTCAGAAAAGTCGACGTTCCCATCCCTCGATGCTACGCACCGGCTTCGCTCAGCGCCCTCCACGCTCCGCAAACTTGCACCGCATCAACACCCGTCGACACACCCATAGCGTGGAGATCACCGCCGCGCAGCCCCACCCATGTGCCGCACCACCATCTGTGGAATCCGCACGTTCGCCGGCTGCATGCAGGCGAACACAATCGCCTCCGCCACCTCGCTCGCCTCCAGCATCGGCGATGCACGCACACTCTCCTCCGTCCGCCCCCGCCCCACCGCGAACTCCGTCTTCACCCCACCCGGGCACACCACGCTTACCTTCACACCCTTTGGCCGCAGCTCCGCGTCCAGCGCCTGCGCCATCCCCACCTGCGCAAACTTCGTCGCGCTGTACACACTCTCGCCCGCCGCTCCCTGCAGTCCCGCCACCGACGACACAAACACAATATCGCCCTCTCCACGCTCCACCATCCCCCGCGCCGCCTCTCGTGCAAACAAGAATCCCGAACGCACATTCGCCCACGTCACCTCGTCAAACTCCGCCGCCGTGGTCTCCAGCAGCCCCTTGTACAGCGCCACCCCCGCGTTGTTCACCAGCACATCCAGCCGCCCAAACTCCCGCACCGCCATCCCGACCGCCGCCACTGCGGTCGCCTCCTCCGCGGCATCGCCCGCAACCATCACGGCCCGCCCACCCGCACCCTCGATCGTCCGCACCACCTCCCGCAGCCGCTCCCCTCGCCGCGCCGTCACCACCACCGCGAAGCCCCGTTCCGCTAGCAGCAGAGCCGTCGCCCGCCCCACACCCGAGCTCGCACCCGTCACCAGCGCCACCCTCCCCTCGACCGTCCTTTCCATCTCTCCCGCCTCCAGACCCGGATGCTACCATCGCCAACATGCCGGCCTTGCCTCACCCCGCACCCACCCCGGCCGGCCCACCTGCCACACCCTTCCAGCCCCTCGTCGAAGCCCGCAACCTCACCAGGCTCTACGGCTCCTCCCGCGTCGTCGACGACATCTCACTCACTATCTTCCGCGGCGAAACCCTCGGCCTCGTCGGCGAGTCCGGTTCCGGCAAATCCACCGTCGCCCGCATGCTCCTCCGCCTCATCGAGCCCACCTCCGGCACCATCCTCTACGACGGCGCCGACCTCCTCGCCCTCCCCGCCCGCGACCTCCGCCACATGCGCCGCCGCATGCAGATCGTCTTCCAGGATTCCTTCGCCGCGCTCAACCCGCGCATGCGCATTCGGGAGACCCTCGCCGAGCCCTTCGCCATCCACAACCAGCGCCCGCCCGAAGGCCTCCTCACTCGCCTCGTCGCTCTCCTCCACGAGGTCGGCCTTGACGCCTCCGCCCTCCCCCGCTTCCCGCACGAGTTCTCCGGCGGCCAGCGCCAGCGCATCAACATCGCCCGAGCCCTCGCCCTCCGCCCCGAGTTCCTCGTCCTCGACGAGCCCGTCAGCGCCCTCGACGTCTCCGTCGGCGCCCAGGTCATCAACCTCCTTCAAACCCTCGCCCGCACCCACGGCCTCACCTGCCTCTTCATCTCCCACTCCATGCCCCTCGTCCGCTACCTCAGCGATCGCATCGCGGTCATCGAACGCGGCCGCCTCGTCGAGACCGGCGACGCCCTCCAGATCTGCGACCACCCCCGCGAGCCCTACACTCAGCGCCTCATAGCCGCCACCCCCGAACTCCCCGCCGCTTAACGCTTCTATTTAGCGGCGGTCCGCGATACGCTTGCCCATTCTCTTGCTTATCCTCCTCAGTGAAGCAAGACGTGGTGTCCATGTCTGAAAGGGTTCCAGAGCGCGACGCGTCACATGGGTCACATCCGGGGTCTTCGATGAGCGTTGAAAATGCGGAACTGATCAGGATCGCTACAGACGTACTCAACCCGCAGGTCGTCGAGGGTCGTCTGTTCGGAGACGTAGGAGCAGCTTTGCTCACCGAAGATGGCCACATCTATACCGGTGTCAGTGTCGACACCCCAAGCTGGGGTCTTTGCGCTGAAAGGAGTGCCATCGCCGCCATGATTACAGCCCGGCATTACAGGATCAGAAAGGTGGTCGCAGTCTGGAGGGACCACCGTTCCGGGAAGCTCCACGTATTGCCCCCATGCGGGGTTTGCAGGGAATTCATGAGAAATATGGACCGGGGAAACCTGGAGGCCGAAGTCATTCTAAGCAGACTCAGTTCGGCCAGGCTTAGAGACCTGCTTCCGCGGCACGAGTGGCCTGAGGCTCTGGACGCCGAATGAGCAGGGCCATTGACCGCTTCAGTTGGAACACTACCGAAGCGAAGAGCCGGCTTCTCTAGCGGCAACCTGTCAAAATACTGGTTCCCCACCAGCGCCTACAATCAGTCCAGGATGGTCCACACCCTCGCCCCACACTGGCGCTACGCCTGGCTCGTCACCGCCTCCTTCATCGCCGGCATCATGAACGCCATGGCCGGCGGAGGCTCCTTCCTCTCCTTCCCCGCCATGCTCGCCGTCGGCGTCGCCCCCATCCAGGCCAACGCCACCAACACCGTCGCCCTCTGGCCCGGACAACTCACCAGCGTTGCCGCCCTCCGCTCCGACCTCCGCCGTGACCTCCTCCCCGTCATCGTCACCTCCAGCATCCTCGGCGGCGTCGGCGGCGCCGTCATCCTCCTCCACACCCCGCAACTCACCTTCCTCTCGCTCGTTCCCTGGCTCCTCCTCGTCGCCTCCGTCCTTTTTGGCATCAGCGGGCCTATCTCCCGCTGGCTACGTCAACGCGCCATAGCCGCCAACGTCGAGCACCACGCCCAGACCACGCCACCCCTCCTCCCGCTCTTCCTCGTCCTCCTCCCCGTCACCGTCTACATCGGCTACTTCGGCGCCGGCGCAGGCTTCCTCATCATGAGCGCCCTGGCCCTCTTCGGCGTCGAAGAGATGCACCAGCTCAACTCCCTCAAGGTCCTCGCCGCCTGCCTCTCCAACCTCTGCGCCGTTCTCACCTTCATCGCCAGCGGAGCCATCGTCTGGCACTACTGCCTCATCTCCATGCTCTTCGCCGCCACTGGCGGCTACGTCGGCGCACGCTACGCCCGCCGCATCAACGCGGAAACGCTCCGCACTGTCGTCGTCGTCACCGGCCTTTCCATCGCCGCATACTTCTTCTGGAGACAGCACGCACCATAACCGCAAACCCAAACATCTGTAGTCTGAAGAGCTAGGAACCGAGATCCGCCCTATGAGTCACGAAGGCATCCGCATCGTTCGCGGAGAGAACCCCCCGCCCCAAGACGAACAGCTCCCTCTAGACGCCCGCACCCCTGCCAGAATTCGCGTCAAAAAGACCGAAGGTACCGGCATGGAGATCGACTGGAAAGACGGCCACCGAAGTCAGTGGAACTTCCGCTGGCTCCGCGACGCCTGCCCCTGCGCCACCTGCCACGAGGAGCGCGAAAAAGCCGGCCGAGCCCCCGGCATCGCCAAGCCCAAACCTCTATCCCCGCTAGCCCTTTACGAGGCACCGCCCCGCCCCGTGGAAGTCACCCCCGTCGGCAAGTACGCCCTCAAATTCAAGTGGAACGACGGCCACGAAAGCGGTATCTATTCCTGGGAGTACCTCCGCCGCGTCTGCCACTGCGATCAGTGCCTTCGGGCGAAGGATCTACAAGCATAACTAGGAGAACGGACGTCTGACTCTAAACTACCCACCCGCCTCTATCTTCTTCTCCTGGTACTGCCCAATGTGCGAGTAGATCGCCTCCGGAAACTTCAGGTTCCGGTACAGATTCCCGCAGTCCGGATCCTCCGGGTGCGGCAGAATCGGGAACTCCTGCTGCGCCTGCCACTCTACGATCCGTGCACGTTTTGGCGGGCTGTAATCTCGACCCTCCACCTGCACCAGCATCAGCCGCGCCTGCTCGTCCCCAAAGTCCTGGTCCTTCGTCATCCACGCCAGCACCTCTTCGTGCGGCATAAAGTGCCTCGCCACCATCGCAAACACCAGCCGCCCATAGTGCCCGATATCCTTGCCCGCAGCGAGCGAGTCTAGCAGGTGCGCCATCATCGAGTCCTTTCGCAGCTCCTCCTCGCCACCCTCCAGCTTCGCCTCGTCCCCCGCCGAACTCGGCGATGCCGGACTTTTCGTGTCCTCCGCAGCTGACGCCCGCGCAGAGACCGACGAGCCACCAGCCGTAGGGTCGCCTTTAGCGCCTGAAGCGCCTTCCGTCCCCGACTTGCTCTTCACCCCCGAAGCACCGCCACCCGCTGCCGAGTCCCCATGTCCTTCCGGCGCCCCAGCACCCGCCTTCGCCCCCTTGCCCTTCAACTTCGCCAGTTCCGACTCCAACTGCTCCGCCTTCTCCGTCAGCTTGCGGATCGCCTCGCCCTGCTCGTCGATCACCACCGGCTTATCCAGCACAACCTCACGCTCCGCCATCTGAACCCTCCATCTAATACGCTTTTTGTTCGCCTCACTGGACAGATGAGACTTCCCGGATCCGCGTTGCCAGTGAGCCCCTCATCTTTCAGCTCCTCAACAAATCATCCAGCAAACCCCAGCCGTTACTCCAGCAACGCCAGCGCCTCAACCACCGTCTGCGCCGCCAGCAAAATCCCCCGGTTGCGCTCGCGCAGTAGCCCCTCCGTCACCGCATGGTCCAGCCACGCCAGCAGCGCGTCGTAAAACCCCGCCGTATTCAGGAGCACAATCCGCTTCGTATGCAGCCCCAGCGTCTGCCACGCCAGCACCTCGAACATCTCCTCCATTGTCCCAAACCCACCCGGCAGGATGACAAACGCATCCGCCTTCTCGCCCATCAGCGCCTTGCGCGTGTGCATCGTGTCCACCACGTGCAGCTCGCTAATTCCGTGATGCGCCACCTCCGTGTCCACCAGCACCTCCGGAATCACCCCGACCACATGCCCGCCGCCCCCCAGACAAGCATCCGCCACCACCCTCATCAGCCCCGAGTCCGATCCCCCATAGATCAGCCCCAGCCCCCGCTCCGCCAGCGCCCTCCCCAACTCCTCCGCCGCCTCCCGATACACCGCATCCATGCCCATCGCGCTCGCGCAGAACACCGCCACATTCTTCACCGTCATAGCCTTCGAGCATAACAACCGCGTCAACCGACATCTGTGAACGGAGATCCGGCACCCCAACCCCTCGCAGCAATAAAATAGCCTCTGGAGCCACCTTGATCGACCTCACCCTCAATATGAACCCGCCGCAGGCCGAGGGCGTCACCACCGTCGATGGCCCCGTCCTTCTGCTCGCCGGCGCCGGCTCCGGCAAGACCCGCGTCATCACCCATCGCATTGCTTACCTCATCCAGCAGCGCGGCGTCTCCCCCGACTCCATCCTCGCCGTCACCTTCACCAACAAGGCCGCCAAAGAGATGGCCGAGCGCGTCGAAAAAATCCTCGGCCACAACTCGCTCGCCCAGCCCACCCTCGCCACCTTCCACTCCTTTTGCGTTCGCGTCCTCCGCCGCGATATCGAAGCCCTCCGCACCAACGGCGTCGGCCTCACCCGCACCTTCGCCATCTACGACGAGACCGATCAGCAGGCCGTCGTCAAGCAGGCCCTCAAGCGCCTCTCCATCGACGACAAGCAGCTCAAGCCGCGCGTCGCCCTCGGCCGAATCTCCTGGGCCAAAAACCACATGATCGACCCCCAGGAGTACTTCCTGGCCTCCACCAACCCCATGGAAGAGAAGATCGCCCACATCTTCGAGATCTACCGCAAGGAGCTCTTCAAGGCCAACGCCCTCGACTTCGACGACCTCCTCCTCGAAACCGTCCGCCTCCTCAAGACCGACGCCAACGTCCGTGAAAAGTACAATCGCCGTTACAAATACCTCATGATCGACGAGTACCAGGACACCAACCGCCCGCAGTACGAGCTCATGAAGCTCCTCGGCGCCCACGGCAACGTCTGCGTCGTTGGCGACGAAGACCAGTCCATCTACTCCTGGCGCGGCGCCGACATCCGCAACATCCTCGAGTTCGAAAAAGATTTCCCCGAAGTCCGCACCATCCGCCTCGAACAGAACTACCGCTCCACCCAGGTCATCCTCGAGGGCGCCTCCGCCGTCGTCGCGCAGAACACCCAGCGCAAGGGCAAAAACCTCTGGACCTCCCGCGAAGGCGGCTCGCTCATCGGCTACTACGAGGCCCCCGACGGCGAAAACGAAGCCCTCTTCATCGCCGACCGCATCCAGCGCTACATCAAGGACGCCGGCCAGCAGGTCGACCTCCCCCGCTGCGCCGTCCTGTATCGCACCAATTCGCAGTCGCGCCTCGTCGAAGAGTCGCTCCGCCGCTACGGCATTCAGTACCACATGGTCGGCGGCTTCTCCTTCTACGACCGCTCCGAAGTCAAAGACATCCTCAGTTACATGAAGCTCGTGCAGAACCCGCACGATTCGGTAGCCCTCGCCCGCGTCGTCAACTCCCCCGCCCGCGGCATCGGCAAAACCACCATGGAAACCCTCGAGCGCATGGCCCTCTCCACCGGAGCCTCCACCTGGGACGCCATCGCCGCCGCCATCCACGACCGCCTCCTCCCCCAGCGCGCCCTCACCGCCCTCGAAGGCTTCCGCCGCCTCATTACCGACGCCCGAAACATGCTCGGCCCCGACTTCGCCCAGGCCCTCACCGAAGACGCCAATGGTTCCGCCAATCACAATCGGATCGGCGCTGAACCGGGCGCCCCGGTTGCCCCATCCCTTGCAGCCTCATCGCCAAGGGTGGGGTCCGCCGCAGGCTCCGAAGAAGCCACGGACTTCAACCCCGCCGACTTCCCGTTCACCGAAGACGACACCGACTTCAACCCCAACGAGTTCGCAACCAATCCAGTCACAAACCTCACCGTCGCCACCAACGACGCCGACACCACCTTCGACACCTCCTTCAACTTCGGCTTCGACTTCGGCCCCTCCGAAGAGATCTCCACTCTCGCCCCCGAAAACTACACCGACAGCGACGCCGCCCACGACATCGAACCGACCGACGCCGTCGACCCGGCCAGCTTCAACCCCTTCGCCCCAGTTGTCCTCAAATCCAGCGCCATCTCCAGGCGCCAGCAGGCCCAGGCCGCCTCACTCGCCGGCGGTGGCAGCGGGATCAATCCAGCCCAGAACGGCGAAGCCGGATCCGTCATCCGCGAAGGATTCCGCAAACCCGGCGACCCCGCCACCCTCCCCGAACTCATCAAGTTCCTCAACGACCGCTCCGGCTACATCCGAGCCCTCGAAGACGAGGCCACACCCGAGTCCTTCTCCCGCATCGAGAATCTCAAGGAACTCGCCAACGCCGCCCAGGACGCCGAATCCCGTGGCGAATCGTTGGCCGACTTCCTCGACCACGCCGCCCTCGTCTCCGACGCCGACAGCTACTCCGCCGAGGCCCGCGTCACCCTCATGACCCTCCATGCCGCCAAAGGCCTCGAGTTCCCACTGGTCTTTCTGGCGGGAATGGAGGAAGGCCTCTTCCCCCACTCGCGCACCTTCACCGATCCCACCGGCCTCGAAGAAGAGCGCCGCCTCTGCTACGTCGGCATGACCCGCGCCATGGACACCCTCGTCCTCACCCGAGCCCGCTATCGCCGACGCTACGGCTCCGACGCCCCGGAGGCCTCCATCCCCTCGCGCTTCCTCGAAGAAGTCCCCTCGCGCCTCGTCGAAGACCTCGGCTCCCCTGCCGTCCGTCCCCAGTTCTCGAGCTCGGACGACTTCGGCAACCGCTTTTCAAACAGGGGCGCCTACTCCACTCCCTACCCCGGCGCAAATCGCTTCGGGGCCGGCAGGCAGCAGCAGCCTGAAGATGGCGACCGCCACTACAGCTACGAGGACGACAGCCAGGAGCCTCAGCCCAGCACCAGCTCCCCCGCTCGCGGCATCACCTCCATCCGCCCAGCCTCCGGATCCGGCTCGATCGACAACATCGCCAGCTTCTTCGCCGCACGCGGCCAGGCTCGTCTCGCAGCACAGCCAGGAGCACAATCCGGAGCACAACCAGGAGCCCGCCCCGGCCAGAAGTTCTCCCGCCCCAAACTCGACATCCCCGCACCCACCGGAAACACCGGCCTCAAGCAGGGAACCCGTGTCCGCCACCCCAAATACGGCGAGGGCACCATCTTCCGCCGCGAAGGCGAAGGGGAAGACGCAAAGATTACAGTACAATTCCAGTTACACGGCGTAAAAAAGCTGGTGGAGAAGTTCGCCCAATTAGAGCGTCTCTAGGTTCCCGAAGCGCCTCTAAGTTCCCGGAGTCCCTTCAACCTCCAGAACCGCTAAGGCATACCGATCACCCCAGCTTCCTCCCGAATCGATCTCCGAAAGACATAGACAAACCACATCCATGGCAAATACTAAAAGCATCACCGACACCGAAGAGCGCAAAAAGATCAAGCGCGCAGCCCGCAAAAAAGCCGCCCCCAAAGCCAAGCGCACCGGGGCCCGCGGCGAAAACAAACAGAAGCTCAAGAAGGCAGCTCGCGGCGCCGCCAAACGCTAGTCCCTCCAGTCTCCACACAGGGTCGGTAGCTCACAGGTGCCGGCCTCTGCCGTTCCGCACCGATCTCCCGGCCAGCAGGCTAGAGCCCCATCGCAGCCGCCGGGCGGTAGAGACGCTCCGGGATCTCCGCCAGCCGCGACACCCCCGCACGCCCTCCCAACCCATACATCTGGCAAAAGCTCATGATCAGTGGGCGCCACGCGTCAGGGTCGATCCTGTCCCCCGCCCCCGCAACCCCGCCATCCAGCAGCAATCGCTCCTCCACGTGCACGCGCACAATCCGCACCTCAAACGCATACGCCGTAGTGTCCCTGTCCGGCCGCCGCCCAAATCTGTGCGTCGCCTCCAGCACCGCCTCCATCTGCACCGGGCATTCAAGCACACGCGGCGGCTTCACCAGCTCCGATCCCTGTGCCGTAAGCTCCGCCGCCCCGAACTTGTCCTTCCGATGCCGGTAGCCCATCGCCTGCTTGTGCGGCGGCACCGGATCCGATCCAGTCAGGCGAGCCAGCCCGTCCACGGCTGCGGCCATCGCCGAACTCGGAAGATTCAGCACGCACTCGCCTTCACGTACCAGGTTCGCCGCCGTATGTCCCTTTGCCCCTAACCCCAGCATGCAGTTCCACCCCAGCCACCACGCCGACGACATCGGCGCCAGGTTCGAGCTTCCATCTGCGTTCAATGTGCTCAGCAGCACCACCGGTGTGCCGAAGTAGAGAATCGAGGGTGTCACTTGTCGATGCATACCCCCACTCTCGCCCAACCGTCACACCCGCACACTCCGCTTTCGCACCTCAAACTCGTCCACAAATCCGCTGACTCTCCTGTAACGTAAAAGTCACTCAGTTCCAATGCGCCTCCCGCAGCCCCCGCAGCCGCCGCAGCTACCCAGCAGCTAGCAAGGAGCACCGTTCGTTGCCCCGTCAGATCTTTCGCACCAAGTCCATCGACAAACTGATCTCTGACTCGGAGCGGCCCGAGCACGCCCTCAAAAAAACCCTCGGCCCCCTCTCTCTTACCGCCCTCGGCGTCGGCGCTGTCATCGGCTCCGGAATCTTCACCGTCATCGGCACCGCCATCGGCGGCAACCCCGCCGCCCTCGCAACCTGGGCCGACTCGCCGGTCATTGATCTGCTCTTGCATCACGGAGCCATCGCCGGCCGCCCCGGCGCCGGCCCCGCCCTCGCCATCTCCCTCATCCTCGTCGCCATCGTCTGCGCGCTCACCGGCCTCTGCTACGCCGAGTTAGCGTCAATGATCCCCATCGCCGGTTCCGCCTACACCTACACCTACGCCACCCTCGGCGAACTCATCGCCTGGATCATCGGCTGGGACCTCATCCTCGAGTACGCCTTCTCCAACATGAGCGTCTCCGTCGGTTTCGCCGCTCACCTCGTTGATCTCCTCGACTGGCTCGGCATCCCCATCTCCCCCAAGTTCCTCTCCCCCGCCTACCTTCCCCTCGGCCTCCAGGACCTCGCCGGCAAAGACATCTACAGCCCCGGCTGGCACCCCGGATTCAACATCCCCGCCTTCCTCATCGTCCTCCTCCTCACCGTCGTCCTCGTCCGCGGCATCCGCGAGTCCGCCCGCACCAACAACATCATGGTGCTCGTCAAAATTTCCGCCATCCTCATCTTTATCTTCGCCGGCATCTCCTTCATCCACCCCGCCAACTACCACCCCTTTTCCCCTAACGGCTTCTCCGGCATCCTCGCTGGCGGCTCCATCATCTTCTTCACCTACATCGGCTTCGACTCCGTCTCCACCGCCTCTGAAGAGTGCAAAGCGCCCCAGCGCGACGTTCCCATCGGCATCCTCGCCACGCTCGTCGTCTGCACCGTCCTCTATATCGGCGTCGCCGTCATCCTCACCGGTCTCGTCCCGTGGCAGACCATCGCCGGCGACGGAGCACCCGTCGTCAACGCCCTCAAACGCGTCTCGCTCACCCCCGAGGGCCACCCCCTCCATTGGGTCCGGCTCGCCGTCCTCCTCGGCGCCCTCGTCGGCATGGTCTCCTCCATCCTCGTCTTCCAGCTCGGACAGGCCCGCGTCTGGTACGCCATGTCCCGCGACCGCCTCCTCCCTTCCGCCTTCTCCCGCGTCCACCCCAAGTTCCGCACCCCCGCCTTCGCCACCTGGATCGCCGGCATCCTTGTCGCCATCCCCGCCGGCCTCTTCGACGTCGGCACCTTCGCCGAAATGTCCAACATCGGCACCCTCTTCGCCTTCGTCCTCGTCTCCGTCGGCGTCCTCGTCCTCCGCTACAAAGACCCCACTCGCCGCCGCGGCTTCCGCGTCCCCTTCGGCCCCGTCATCCCCGTCCTCTCCGTCCTCTTCTGCACCCTGCTCATGGCCGGCCTCCCCGCCAAAACCTGGCTCCGCTTCTTCTCCTGGCTCGTCATCGGCCTCATCGTCTACTTCACCTACAGCCGCAAACGCTCCGAGTTCTACCGCGGCTAGGGCGGACATCTCCGAAACAATCGAACCGCGCTCCCAACTAAGATTGGCCCGTTAGATGGCCGCCCTCAGCCTCAGGCGCTTCGCTGCCCGCATCACCACCAAGTTTCGCCCATGCCCCGCGTTGGTCACGTACTTCTGGGCGGATTGTTCCTTCTACTCTGCCCGCCTCAAACCTTCCGCACCACCCCAGAATACCGCGCCAGCACCCCATCCACCGTCAGCAACGTGATCCCTTCAACCAGAGCCTGCGCCACCAGAATCCGGTCAAACGGGTCCTTGTGCAGCTTCGGCAAGTCCTCCACCATCACCGCGTGCTCACTTGTAATCGCCAGCTCCACATAGCCGTTATCCAGTAGCCCTCGCCGTAGCACCCGCGGCTCCACTTGGAAGTCCTCACGCCCGAGACCGCGCTTGATCGCCACCTCCCAGATGCTCGCGGGGCTAAACAGCAGCTCGCTCCCCTTATCGGAAAGCAGCCTCTGCGTGCCCCGCGACAACTTCTGTGGCTCGAGCGCCGCCCATAACAACAGGTGCGTATCCAGTAGCAGCTTCACTTAGACCCGTAAAACATCTCTTCTATCTCTATCTGCCCCATGGTGTCGAAGTCGTCCGGCACAGTCATCTCTCCTTGCATAAACCCCAGCCTCTTCACCGTCGCAGGCGCATCCACCGCAGTCACCTTCACCATCGGCTTGCCCGCCTTTGCAATCACAAACGCTTCCCCGTGCGCAGCCTTCTCCACCAGCTTCGAAAGCTGCGTCTTTGCTTCATGTATGTTAACCATTTCCATAGAAGCGCTCCCAACTAAGTCAACCTGACTTAGTCTAAACCATCCCTCCCACTTCGCAATACATTTTCTCCTATCGCCCACCGCAAGCGCCCATCCAATCCACCATCACTGCGATGCACCCTGCACAAACCGCCGACCGCCACTAGCCAGTGCTCCTGAAAATCAGGAGCTACCCCACTAAACTAACCCTATGCCCCGCCGCCCCAACCAGCCCCCACCCGACCCCCGCACCTGGCTCCGCGACCTCCCCAAGGTCGAGCTCCACCTCCACCTCGAAGGCTCCATCACCCCCGCCACCCTCGTCGAGCTCTCCCTCCGCAACGACCCCACACCCCTCACCCCCACCCTCGCCGCGCAGCTCTACACCTACACCGACTTCCCCTCCTTTCTGATGTCTTTCAAGGCAATCACCGAGCGCCTCCACACCCCGGCCGACTACGAGCTCATCACCTACAACATGGTCCAGGACCTCGCCCAGCAGGGCGTCCGCCACGCCGAGGTCTACATCTCCTTCGGCATCCTCTACCGCTTCGGCCGCCTCGATGTCGACGCCGTCTTCGCCGCCATCGAACTCGGCCGCGACCGCGCCGAGCACGACTTCGGCACCTCCGTCCTCTGGATCATCGACGCCGTCCGCCACTTCGGCCCAGACGAGGCCGCCCGCGTCTTCCGCAAAGCCGCCGACCTCCGCCGTCACCACCCCTCCGTCATCGGCGTCGGCATCGGCGGCGACGAGGCCCGCGGTCCCGCCGGCGACTTCCGCGAGGCCTACGCCGAAGCCCGCGACGCGGGTCTCCACCTCACCGCCCACGCCGGCGAGTCCACCGGCGCCGAGTCCATCTGGGCCGCCCTCAACATCGGCGCCGAACGCATCGGACACGCCCTCGCCGCCCAGCACGACCAGGAGCTCATGGACATCCTCGCCGAGCGCCAGATCCCCCTCGAACTCAACATCACCTCCAACCTCCGCACCGGCTGCTGCCCCACCCTCGACCAGCACCCCTTCCGCCTCTACTTCGAGTACGGCCTCATGACCACCCTCAACTCCGACGACCCACCCATGTTCGGCGCCAACCTCCTCGACGAGTACATCCTCGCCCACACCCACTTCGAGCTCTCCCTCGAGCAAATGCGCGAACTCGCCGCCAACTCCGTCGAAGCGAGCTTCCTCCCACCCACCCGCAAACTAGACCTCCTCCGCGAAGTCGAACAATACATCCCCTGAGCAAGGGCTCACTAAAACACGGTAACCAAGGCCGGCAACCGACCGGACCGGACCAGATTGGACTGGACTGGACCGGACCAGGCTGTAATACGAACAAAAGGCGAACAGGTGTACCCTGTACTTGGTCATGATCAGCCCTCCCCAATCGGATCGCTTCAGCTTCCTCCACATCGACCTCAACAGCTTCTTCGCCTCCGTCGAGCAGCAGCTGCACCCCGAGTTCCGCGACCGCCCGCTCGCCGTCGTCCCCACCATGGCCGACACCACCTGCTGCATCGCCGCCAGCTACGAGGCCAAGGCGCTCGGCATCAAGACCGGCACCCAGGTCGGCGAAGCCAAAAAGAAGTGCCCCGGCATCATCCTCGTCGAGGGCAACCACAGCACCTACGCCGAGTTCTCCCACAAGATCGCCGCCGCCGTCGAGCGCTGCTGCCCTGTCGCCCACACCCCCTCCATCGACGAGATGGTTTGCCAGCTCATCGGCCGCGAGCAGGAGCCGCCCCGCGCCCGAAAGATCGCCCTCCACCTCAAGCAGGCCATCAAGGATGACGTCGGCGAGACCCTCCGCTGCTCCGTCGGCATGGCCCCCAACCGCTACCTCGCCAAGATCGCCTCCGACATGCAGAAGCCCGACGGCCTCATCGGACTCCTGCCGTCACAACTTCCCCGCGCCATCGCCCACCTCAACCTCCGCGACCTCCCCGGTGTCGGCGCCAGCATGGAAAAACGCCTCAACGCCAAGGGCATCACCACCATGCAGCAGCTCCTCGACCTCGACCGCACCGGCGTCCACGACCTGTGGGGCTCCGTCTGGGGCGACCGCCTCTTTCATTGGCTCCGCGGCTACGACACCGGCGACGACGGCGCTCCCCTCGCCTCCGAGGTCCAGAAGTCCCTCGGCCACTCCCATGTCCTCGGCCCCGAGTTCCGCACCCCCGAGGGCGCCTGGGCCGTCGCCCACAAGCTCCTCCACAAGGCCGCCATGCGCCTCCGCATGGAAGACTTCCACACCACCTCCCTCGCCCTCAGCATCAAGTTCGCCCTCACGCGCGAGCAGGCCGTCGAAGCCGCCGCCCGCGTCCGCCGTCACTACACCGGTGTTCGCACCCTCGGCTGGGCCATGGAGGCCCGCTTCGTCCCCTGTCAGGACACCGTCACCCTCATGGAAGCCCTCCGCGGCATCTGGCGCCAGTGCCCCCCAACCGACCTCTTCGGGAAGCCCTTCTACGTCGACATCGCTTTCACCAACCTGCTCCGCTCCTCCGAGCTCCAGCCCAGCCTCTTCCCCGAACCCCCGCACCTTGCCCAACTCTCCACCACCATGGACAAGCTCAACCTCAAGTACGGCCACACCACCGTCCACTTCGCCGGCATGCTCCCCGCCCGAGACTCCGCACCCACCCGCGTTGCCTTCACCCAGATCCCCGTCCAGTACGGCGTCGACTACATGTGACCCCAGCGTCCATCTTCTTTCGCGTCCAGGCCCGGGCTATCACCCCACCCAGAACATTAGCGAAACTGCCCCCCCGCCTTCAGCCCGCATCCGACGAAGGAAAGGAGTCCCCCATGAAGCTCATCTCCAGGCACCTCCCCTCACGCACCCTCGCCCTCGCCACCATCGCCCTTACCGCGGCCTTCGGCTGCAATAAAAAAGCCGACAACACCGCCAACTACACCGCCGCGATCAACACCTTCTACAGCGCACACCCCGTCTGCCTCTTCGATTCCCCCAAACAGCTCCCCACCCAGGCCGACACCTCCGGCTCAAGCAAAACCTCGCAGTACGACGCGCTCGTCGACCAGGGCCTCCTCACCCGCTCCTCCACCGAAAAGAAGGTCTTCCTCGTCGCCTCCAAACAGGTCAACCTCTACGACCTCTCCGACAAGGGCCGCTCTGCCTGGACCGCCGATCCCAACCAGCCCGGCTACGGCAACTTCTGCTACGGCCATCGCAAAGTCTCTGCCATCGATAGCGCCTCGCCCACCTCCACCGACCCCGGCGCCACCACCCAGATCGCCTACCGCTACACCATCGACGGAGCTCCGGCATGGGCCACCAACGCCGAAACCCAGAACGCCTATCCCGCGCTCCAGACTGACCTCTCCGGCCCCCACTCCGCCGTCGCCATTCTCACCAACACCAGCAACGGCTGGCAGCTCACCTCCGCCCCCGGCAGCAGCAGCAACCGCACACCCGCCACCAACGCCGACGGCCAGATCGTCAAGTAGACGCCCGCCTCTTCGCACCGCAAAGGATGGATCACCACCCCGTCGCCCTCCAGGGCTCAATCCCTACTCGTCCTCATCCCTCGCCCACCCCTCCTCCACCGGCCCATTCACCTTCTTCTGCGCCGCCGCAAAGCTCGTCATCTCGTAATCCTTCGGTGGCGTCCCGCCCGCAAGGTACCGCACAAAATAGTCCCACCTCCGCCGCATCATGTACGGCGAGGCCTCGCCATACCCGTGGTGCACATTCGGAATCAGCAGCAGATCGAAATCCTTGTTCGCCTTGATCAGCGCATCTGCCAGCAACAGCGTGTTGTTCGGCGGCACGTTGTCGTCCATCGTCCCGTGCGCCAGCAGCAGATGCCCCTTCAGGTTCTTTGCGAAGTTCTGGTTCGCCTGGCTGTCGTAGTTGCTCTTCCCGTCCGGCCCCACCACCTCCACGCCGGCCCACTTCTCCGCCCAGTCGTCCTCGTAATCGCGCTGGTCGTGGTTGCCGCTCTCCGCAATCCCCACCTTAAAGAACTCCGGGTAGTGCAGCATCGCCGCTCCCGTCGCGTTCCCGCCGCCCGAGTGACCCCACATCCCCGCCCGCTCAAGGTCCATGAACGAAAACTTAGCCGCCAGCTCCTTCATCCCCGCCACCTGGTCCGGCAGCGTATTGTCCCCGAGATCCCCGAAGTACGCCGCGTGAAACGCCTTCGACCGCGACGGCGTCCCCATCCCGTCTAGGCACACGACAATAAACCCAAGCTCCGCCAGCGCCTGGTTATCCCCGTGCGCCACAGAGAATCCGCGGCTCCCGCACGACCCGATCTGCGGCCCCGGATACACATAGTTGACCACCGGATACCGCTTCGAAGCATCGAAACTCGTCGGCTTGAACATGTAACCGTAAATGTCCGTCGACCCATCGCGCCCCTTCACCGTGATCGGCGTCAGCGGCTTCCATCCTGCGGCCTCCAGCTTCGAGATGTCCTGCTTCGCCACCTCCGCGGCCACCTTGCCGTCCGCATCGCGAACCACGGTCACCTGCGGCTCCGTCGGCGTGCTCGCAATATCGACGAAGTACTTCCCGTCCGGAGAGGCCGTAATCGCATGATCCTTCACCTCCGGCGTCAGCAGCTTCAGCCCGCTCCCATCAAACCCCACGCTGTAGTAAGCCCGGTAGTACGGATCCCAACCCTTCTCCTTGCCCACCCCGATAAAGTAGATCCTCCGCGCCTTTTCATCCACCGACAACACCTGCGCAACGTTGCCCTCACCCCCCGTAATTGCGTTCTTCAGCTTGCCCGAACCGGGACCCGAGCCCAAGTCGTACAGGTACATCTCCCCCCATCCCTCACGCTCCGAAAACCACAGGAACTCGTTCGTCGCCGGCAGGTAATGCCAGTTCACCTTGCCGTCGCCGCTCTCGAAAAACTTCGGAGCCGTCTCCGTATACACCTCCCGCACCTCGCCCGTCTTCGCATCCGCCACCCGCAGCCACTCTTGCTTGTGATCCCGCGACGTCGATACAAACGCGATATGCTTCCCATCCTCCGCCCACTGCACATCCTCCCACCCGCCATCGCAGCTCACGTCATCGCAGATCGTCGACCGGTGCTGGTCCGGCGGCATCTTGAACCGCACCACCTTGCGCTTGTCCACCTCGATGACCACCCGCTCGATCATCGTCACATCCTTGTCGCCCACCAGCGGATACTTCCAAGCCTCCAGCTTCGGGTGCCGATTTGTAACCGGTACGAGATACATCTCGCCCGTCTTCCTCTGGTCCTGCTGAAACGTCGCGATCTTCTTCGAGTCCAGTGACCACACCAGGATCGCCGCATCGCTGTGCTTCCATCCCGCGTTATCCGTCGCATACCCAAAGTCCTGCACGCCGTCCTTGGTCAGCGGCGTCTCCTTCCCACTCCTCACCTCGCGCATCCACAGGTTCCAGCCCCGAACAAACGCAGCCTTCGACCCGTCCGGGGACAAAACCCCCTTTGCGCCTGCGCCGCTGCCAGCCGCCTCCTCCAATCCGGTCGCCTCCTCGGCCTTGCACACCGTCTCACCCGCGACCTCGCAGCGCATGCGGGATTTCGCAACTTCCAGCGTTACAATCTCCCGGTTACCCTCGAACGAAAGCTCCGCGACCCGGAGATAGTGCTCGTCGACCTTTATCCCCGGCTTGGCCGAAAGCATCGCCGCCGCCATCTTCGCGTGATCAAACGCCGGTGCCGAGCTCCCCTTCGCCGCATCCACCAGCACCGTCGTAAATCCCTCCGGCCCACGATCGCGATACCAGAAGCGACCCCCATCCACCCACACCGGCCGCTGCACCCCGTGATACACCAGCGGCGTTACGTTGTACGCCAGCATCTTCTCCGCAGCCTGGTAGTCCGTCGCCGCGTACCGCCTCCCACCCGGCTCCTGAGCCAACGCACCCGCGGCAACACAGCACACGACGCCAAACGTCTTCCGCGCACACCAAAGCTTTCCCAAACCCATGAGTCTCGTTCCCGGCGAGGCAAGCCCGCACATCCAACATTCGAAATTCGATGTCCCAGTCTACAGCCGAGCCCCCGACACAACCGCCCAACCGCCCCACCGTCAAACCTCAAACGGTGAACGGTGAACGGTGAACGGACATCGGTGAACGGACATCTATTCGCCGCCCCGCCGCAGCCCCCAAAGCACCTGCCGCAGCATCCCCATCCACACCGGCCCGTCCGTCGCTTCGTTCGCCATTCGCAACACCAGCCGCCGCACATGCTCAGCCTCGCTGTTCGCCGGATGGTGCCGCATGTACCCAGCCTCCTCCAGCACCTCGCGCAGCAGCCCCGCCAGCCTCTCATTCTCCCCCGCCGTCATCGCCCGCAGCGCCGTGCCCCCCGATCGCGCCGGCTCCATCCCCCGCACCAGCTCATACAGACACACCGCCGCAGCCTGCCCCAGATTCATCGAGGGATGCCTCACCCCCGCGTACGTCCGCATCGGAATCGTCACGAGCGCATGGCAGTGGCTCAGTTCCTCCCTGCTCAGCCCCGTCTTCTCCGACCCAAACACCAGCGCCACCCGCCCCGCGTCCGTATCCAGCGCCCCAGCCACGCGTCTTCCCGCCTCGTGCAACACCTCGAGCGGCTGCTCCAGCATCCGCTGCCCCACCGCCGTCGTCCCCATCACCAGCGTGCAATCAGCAACCGCCTCCGCCATGCTCGCAAACATCCGCGCCGACGCAAGCACCTCCGACGCGTCCACCGCCGACCTCGCCCCCTCGAACGGCCGGTCGAAGTCCGTCACCAGCCGCAAATCAGCAAAGCCGAAGTCATACATCGCCCTCGCCACCGCGCCGATATTATTCGGATTGCGCGCCCGCACCAGCACCACGCACACCCGGTTCCGCTCTTCATCCCGAAGCACACCCACATTTTAGGCTGCACGCTGTGGCTCGACGCCTATCACCTCTCGCGCCCATGCCCACCCTCACCCCGCGGCTCACCCTGCCCCCGCGGAACCTCCTGCCGCGGCTGCCCCTGCGGCCTCACCTGCTGCTCCTGCTGCGGTCGAACCTGCTGCTGTTGTACCTGCGGCTGCGGTTGCGCCTGCTGCCGAACCTGCGGCTGCACGTTCCCGTTGTGAGTCTCCCGGTAGATCTGCTGGCTCGCCCCATTCTGCTCGCGCTGCACCCCCTGCCGTTGCTGTTGGTTCAACGCTCCGCCATTTACCTGCCGATCCGTCCGCACCTGCTGGTTGATATTCGCCTGACGGCCCTCCGCACGCGCCGCCTCGCCCGCCGTCAGCTGTCCATTGCTCACGCCATTACCGATCCGCTGCTGCTGGTTCGCCTCCCGCGCATTCACCAGCCCACGCGCCGGAACGACGTTCGTCCGGTCCCCCACGCGCGCCTGCGCCGCAACCGGCGGAGCCCCGCGGTTCACCGTGGCCAGCTGCTGCCGGCTCGCCGCCGCAAACTGCTGGTGCTGCACCTGGTTCTGCGTCGGCTCGACATGCTGCTCCCGCCCCGCCACCTGCTCCTGCGCACTCGGCCGAGCCTGCAACCCACCATTCCCGCCGTTGTAGCTCACCCGGTTGTACGTCACGTTGTTGTTCACAACCACCGTCTTGTTGTAGACGTTGTGTACATTCACGTTGATGTTGTTCACTGACCGGTTGTAGTTGAAGGCCCCTCCGTTCCAGTACCCGCCCTCATACCCGCTCCCGCCATACCCAAAGCCGTAGTTCACCCCTCCATAGAACCCGACGTGCGGTCCCCAGTACCCCGCATGGAACAGGTACGCGTCTCCGCCCCAGCCCCAGTACCCCGGCGTCCACAGATAGCCCACCGTCGGCGGCTGCACCCACACCCCCGGAACCCAGAAGTAGCCCTCATCCCCATACGCCCAGTACCCCGGCGTCCACAAGTACCCCTCGGCAGGACAGATCGGCTGCGTGTACACCGGCAAAATCGGCGGCGCAATCCCCACTGAAACAAACACGCTCGCAAACGAAACCGCAGGCACAACCGCCAGCGCCGCGGCCACCACAAAACTCCGAACATCTGAGATACTTCGCATCGGCAACTCCATCAGGCTCGCCGCGAGGCAATCTGCCACGTCGTGCAAGCACCCTTCTGGAGACACCAGGGCACCTTCAAAGTTTCTGCGGACCGATGCAAATCCCGACCGTCGGCAACCTACGGCGCAGGCGCGAAGTCCCGCAGACCCTCCACCGTCTTCGCATCCATCCGCACCAGCAGCTCCACCACCAGGTCCACCGTCCGGTCGAAGTCCCTGCGGTTCACAATCCCGTTGTGCGCATGCGTGGACCGCACCGGAACCACCAGGTTCACCGTCGGCGCCCCTCCAGCCGCCGTCTGCATCTCCGCCGAATCATCCCCATACCCCTGCACCAGGTCCAGCTGCAGTGGAATCCCCTTCTCCTTCGCCGTCGCCTTCACGATGGCCACCATCTTCCGGTTCGCAATCGTGCTCGTGTCATACAGAAACATTCCCGGCCCCGCGCCCAGCTTCGCCTGCGTCTCCTCCGGTCGCGCCCCCGCCGTGTCCCCCGTAATCCCGCCCTCAATCGCAATCCCGATATCCGGCCGCACCGTCTGCGTCGCCGCCCGCGCCCCCCGCAGACCCACCTCCTCCTGCACCGTCGCCACAAAGAACAGCTGGTTCGCATGCGGCAGCTTCGCCGTCCTTCGCATCGCCTCCACCAGAACCGCGCACCCGATCCGGTCGTCCCACCCCTTGCCCAGGTAGTTGTCGCTTCCATTCATCACCGTAAACGGAGCATCCGGCACCACCGGATCGCCCGGCTCCACCCCCATCGCGGTCGCCTCCTCCGCGTTCTTCGCTCCAATATCCAGATACAGCGCATCCCGCGGAAACACCTTCGTCCGATCCTCCGCCGGAACCACATGGATATCCCGTATCCCCGTCACCGCATGCACCGGCCCCTTCGATCCCAGGATCGTCCATCGCTGATCCACCAGCGCCTGGTCCAGCCATCCGCCCAGCATCTGCATCGTCAAAAATCCGTTCGGCGTAATCCTCCGCACCATCCCGCCCAGCTCATCCATGTGCGCGTCGATCATGATGCGCGGCCCTGTCTTGCCCTGCTGCGCGATCACGTCCCCCACGCCGTCATACCGGATCGCCTCCGTCACCATCGGCTTCATCTCGGCCACCATAATCGCCCGCACCGGCTCCTCCGCCCCCGGCGGCCCCGGAGCATCCGCCAGCCGCTGCAACAGCTGCCCCGTCCTGTCGCCAGCGCTCTCACCGGAACCCTGCGCCAGACCACACACCCCACCGCACGCCAACAACGCCGCGGCCACAACCATCTTCCCACCCACACCTTGATCTCGCATGCGCAAACTCTACCATCTCCGCCCGCCGCGCTCGCATCCACCCCGCAAACACATCCCGCGCGCCGAGCCTTGGGCCGTCCACGCACTCAAACGAGGTCACACAACCAACCCACCGCACACACATCCCATACCAAAGCCATCGAAAGGGCCACGAATGAAATCCAAAGCAAGAGGAAGCAAGCGAGCCGTCAAACCAGCAGCCAGGAAGCCCGCAGACCAAGCCGCCAACCAGCAGCACCTCCAGGTCGCCTACCGCATCGACGTCCTCCTCCACACCATGCGCTCCATCGAGCGCCACGAAGAGCAGCTCTGCACCATCCTCCACGACATCAATCTCTCCAGCGGCCTCACCACCCACGTCACCGCCGAGCTCCACAGCCTCCTCGACGAGCTTCCCTCCCACGTCTACCAGGCCGACCTTGACGCCGTCCGCGAAGCCCTCACCGCCGCCAACACCTCCTCGGAAATCACCGCCCCGCAAACTCCTCCGCTCAGGCAAACTGAGAATCATGCTGCGCGTCGGCGTCGATGAAAACCTTGCCCCGGAACTCCTCCGCGACTTCCCCCGGGAGGTCGAGATCGTCCGCATCCCCCGAGCCTCCAACACCACCCACGACGTCGACCTCTGGATCCTCCCCTTCGCCCGCAAGGATACCGCCGACACCTTTCGCCGTCTCCGCGGCGTTCAGGTCGTCCAGTCCATGATGGCCGGCGTCGACTGGATCACCCCCTGGCTCCCCACCTCCGTCACCCTCTGCGACGGCCGCGGCATCCACGACATCTCCGCCTCCGAGTGGGTCCTCACCGCCATCCTCGCCTCGCTCAAGCGCTTCCCGCTCTACCGCGACCTCCAGCTTCGCGCGCAGTGGGACGGCCAGGCGTCCGTTGAGGAAGATTTCCTCCGCGAGACCGGCGCGCAGCTCGGCCAGTACCGCATCCTCGGCGACGACCTCGCCGGCAAAACCGTCCTGATCCTCGGCTACGGCTCCATCGGCACCGCCATCGAGGCCCGCCTCGCCCCCTTCGGCGTCCACCTCCTCCGCGTCGCCCGCACCCCCCGCAGCGATCTCGCCACACCCGGCCACCCCGCCAGAACCGTCCACCCCGTCACCGATCTCCACCACCTCCTCCCCCAGGCAGACATCCTCGTCATCACCGTCCCCCTCACCGAGTCGACCCGCAACCTCATCGGTGCCCCCGAGCTCGCCCTTCTCAAGCCCGGCGCCCTCCTCGTCAACGCCGCCCGCGGCCCCGTCGTCTCTACCAGCGCCCTCCTCGACGTCCTCACGCAACACCGCATCCGCGCCGCCCTCGACGTCACCGACCCCGAACCCCTCCCTCCCACACACCCCCTCTGGTCCGCCCCCAACTGCCTCATCACCCCCCACGTCGGCGGATCCACGCCCGAGTTCATCCACCGAGCCTTCCGCTTCGGCGCCGCACAGGTCCGCCGCTACCTAGCCGGCCAACCCCTCGAAAACATCGTGAACGAAGCAGGCTACTAGACCAGTCACACTGATGCACGAGCTAAGCCGCCTGGGTTTGTAACTCGCTAGGATCATAGTTTTCGGTCCGGCGGCATCAGAATGCTGGCTGTGTCCGGAAAAGCTTGGGCCAGAGCAACAAATATTCTCGTGTGCCCAGCTCACGTGTCGGCCTAAGCAACGTCGCAATCTGGAAACTCATCGGACTGGAGGTACGTAGGAGAAACAATGAAAAATAGCATCCTGGTCTTAGTTGCCGCCCTCGCTCTCAGTGCCTCCGCAGTTGCCCAGACCGGCTCAAGTGACAGTGCAGGCTCCACAGCAAATAACGGCACGCAGCGGGTCGATGACACTCTCCACCATGACTATGGCTGGATCGGGTTGCTTGGTCTGCTCGGCCTGGCAGGCTTGCGGAAGCAGCACACACACAACCTGAACAACACCGGCACCACCACTCGCTAAACTATGGTCTGGCGACCAGATCAGATACAAGAAAGCGGCGGCCCGATCAAAGGGCCGCCGTTATTTCGCCTATTCGCGCCTGGGCTCTATTCTCACGGTTGTTGTCTCCCATTGATCCTCGATCCTCACCGGACTAATCAGCCCACCATCAGCAGCTCACCGCATGCCATGATCGTACAAAACGGGCTAGCATGGCGATACCAGCGGAGCCACCCATGATCATCCTCGACAACGAGCACATCGACCTCACCACCCCCTTCGGACCCATGCGCACGCACATCGTCCGCCCCGCCGCCCCCGGCCGCTACCCCGGCATCGTCTTCTTCTCCGAGATCTTCCAGGTCACCGCCCCCATCCGCCGCACCGCCGCCATGCTCGCCGGCCACGGCTACATCGTCGCCGTCCCCGAGCTCTACGACGAGTTCGAACCCGCCGGCACCGTCCTGCCCTACGACCAGGCCGGCTCAGACCGCGGCAACCAGTGGAAGACCACCAAAGAACTCGCCAGCTACGACGCCGACGCCCGCGCCGTCCTCGACCACCTCACCTCCCGCCCCGACTGCACCGGGGAACTCGGCGCCATGGGCATCTGCCTCGGCGGACACCTCGCCTTCCGCGCCGCCATGAACCCCGACATCCGCGCCGCCGCCTGCTTCTACGCCACCGACATTCACAAGGGCTCGCTCGGCATGGGCATGCACGACGACTCGCTCGAACGCACCCGCGAAATCGCCGGCGAACTCCTCATGGTGTGGGGCCGCCAGGATCCACACATCCCCCTCGAAGGCCGCATGAAAGTTCACGCCCGCCTCAACGAGGTCAACGCCCTCTATAGCTGGATTGAAGTCAACGGAGCCCACGCCTTCCTGCGCGACGAAGGCCCCCGCTACGACCCCGAACTCGCCCTCCAGCTCTACCGCGCCGCCCTCGACCTCTTCCACCGCCGCCTCTCCCAGGGCGACCTCCCCACCCAGCCCACCGGCGCCACCGAATCCCGCCACTAGGCTGCAGAGCCGTCCGCTCGCCGATCCCCAGTCTCACGAGGTTAACCTGCGAAGGGCATCTCGGTTCTTTGTGAACCACACGCTGAGCGATGAATCCGTCCGCGTTCTCCGCGCGAAGGCGTCGCTGACCTCCGCAAAGTACTCCGTGTATTCATGATCGGTGTCCAGCTTGAGCGCGGTCGATAGCTCCTGGTCTGCAGCCTTGAAGTCTCTCTTCACCGCGTAGTCGAAGCTCAGACCGTAGTGCGTAAATGCCTTCTTTTCGGCGACATCGTTCACGCTCACCGTTTGCTTGATCGTCTCGCGATCACCTCGCTCGAGAGGGAGGTAGTTCCAGGTGGTCCCGCCACCTAAAACACGGTCGTTCGGCTTAGCCTTGTCGAACTGATCCAACGCCCATCGACGCAGCCGGATCGAGTACTCAGGGTTGCCTTCACTGCGATACGTGTCAGCAAGACTGCAAGCCTTCTCCCAGGAAGGTGACAGGCGATATCCCTTCCCAATTAAGCTCTCTGCCTGCTGGAAATCCTCCAGAAGAAAGTAGATGTATCCGAGATTCTCGTAAATGATCGGCAACTCCGGATCCAGCTCCTCCTCGCGCTTCAGATTCTTCGTAGCCTCCTCAAGATCAAAGTGAGCTGCCGTTGTATAGAGATAACCCAGTTGGAAGTAGCTTCCGAGCGATCCGGGATTTATTCGAATCGCCTTTTTGTATGCGGCGATCGCCTCATCGTCGTTCCCTTCACCCTCTAAGCGGTAGCCCTTCAGAAACAGGAGTTGATCGTCCTTCGGATAGAGCGATATCAGGTACGCGAGCTTCGCGTCGACAACCTCGGGTACGTAATACTGCGCGCCCTCTGCAGGCTTGAAAACCTGCGCCTTTACCACTCCGAGTGTCGCCGCTGTGTTGCTCCCGTCAATCTGTAGTGCACTGCGATACGCATCTTCAGCTGCAAGGAACTCCGCGCGTCCAATCAGCGTGCCGCCCAGGTGAGTGTAAAAGGTCGTAAGTTGACTCTTCGCCTGAAGGCTCCGGTAATCACGAAAGTAGTCGACACCAAAAGCAAACTTCACATAAGCGGCAGTGATAAGCGCTGCCACGAAGGAAAGCAGCACCCAATTCGCAATCAAAAAGCTCGATATACGCGCAAGCTGACCAGCAGGCGCGACTTGCGGATTCGGAGGAGCGGGCACCTGAAGAGCGGAAAGTCTCGCTTCAAGTTTCTCCAATCGCTCACGAAGCTCGTTCTCCTCCATCTAACCCTCCCACCACCCGATCTGAAAACCCCGCACTCCGGCTCAGCACACGCAAGGTGACTATAGCTTGCCTTTCTCTTGTCGCTTTCGAGAATCCTGCTATCTACCGGCAACAACTCGCGCGGCCACAGAGAGCCTTACACTTAACCTCAGGCAAAGGCCTGCTCATCGCCTGCCACACCACCCACCATGGCCGATAACTTCGCCCAACTCGTCAAGTCCCAGGTCGACATCGTCAAGATCATCGGCGACTACGTCAAGCTCCGCAAATCCGGAGCCCAGAACTACACCGGCCTCTGCCCCTTCCACAAGGAGAAAACCGGCTCCTTCTCCGTCAACGCCCAGCACAACTACTTCTACTGCTTCGGCTGCCACGAAAAAGGCGACGTCTTCACCTTCGTCATGAAGCTCGACAGCCTCAGCTTCCCCGAGGCCGTCCGCGCCGTCGCCGCCAAAGCCGGCATCCCCCTTCCCAAGCGCGACTTCTCCTCCCCTGAAGAAGCGCGCGAAGCCGGCATCCGCCGCCACCTCATTGACATCCACGAGGGCGCCACCCAGTACTTCGAGGCCCAGCTCAAATCCCCCGAAGCCGCCCGCGCCCGCGAATACCTCACCGGCCGCGGCGTCACCCCCGAAACCATCGCCAGATTCCGCATCGGCTACGCCCCCGACGACTTCAACGACATGCGCGATCGCCTCGGGAAACACTTCCCCGAAGAGGTCCTCCGCGCCTCCGGCCTCTTCAGCGCCAAGGAGCAGCCCGACGGCGCCCTCGGCCAGATGTACGCCCGCTTCCGCAAACGCATCACCTTCCCCATCGCCAACGAGGCCGGCAAAACCATCGCCTTCACCGCCCGCGCCCTCGACGACACCGACGACAAGGGCCGCCCCGTCGCCAAATACCTCAACTCCCCCGAGACCCCCCTCTACACCAAGGGCAGCGTCCTCTTCAACCTCGACAAAGCCAAAGCCGACATCCGCACCCACGACTTCGCCCTCCTCGTCGAAGGCCAGATGGACTGCATCTCCGTCTTCATGGCCGGCGTCCGCAACGTCCTCGCCACCTCCGGCACCGCCTTCACCGAGGCCCAGGTCCGCCTCCTCTCCCGTTTCACCCACAAGGTCATCGTCAACTTCGACCCCGACCAGGCCGGCATCAACGCCGCCGAAAAATCCATCGCGCTCCTCACCGAAGAGGGCTTCGAGGTCCGCATCATCACGCTCGAGGGCGGCCTCGACCCCGACCGCTTCCTCCGCGAAAACGGCGTCGCCGCCTACATGGCCGCCCTCCGCGGCTCCAAGCGCCACTCCGACTACCTCATCGATCGCGCCCGCCTCCAGTTCCCCGCCCGCACCCCCGAGGTCCAGGTCAAAGCCCTCAACTTCCTCCTCCCCCACATCCGCCGCATGCCCTCCACCCTCGGGCGCGACGCCTTCGCCGCCGACGTCGCCCAAAAGCTCGGCATCGACTCCGCCCTCCTCCGCCAGGAGCTCAAGCAGGCCGCCGCCGCCCGCACCGAAAGCCTCCCCACCCACCGCCAGCAGCCCGTCTCCGAGGTCGAGCGAACCCTCCTCCGCGCCCTCGTCCTCCCCCCCACCGATCCCGCCCGCAACCTCGCCGCCACCCAACTCGCCGAGAATCCCGCCTGGTACGACGGCCTCGCCGCCGCCACCCTCTTCGAAATCCTCGCCCACAGCGACCCGCCCTCAAACCCCCTCGACGCCGCCCCCGACGACAACGCCCGCACTCTCCTCGCCGGCGTCCTCCGCGACGAGCCACACCCCGACCCCTCCTCCCGCACCGTTCCCAAATCCCCCCTCCAGCAGGTTCAGGACGCCCTCCATCATCTCAACCGCCGCTACCTCGAGTCGCGCCAGCGCGAGATCCGCTCCGCCATCGCCTCCGCCGAGCAGCGAGCCGACCAGACCGCCCTCGCCCAGCTCTTCGCCGAAAAAATCCGCATCGACCGTCTGCTGCGCCAGCACGACTCCACTCCCAGCCACAACTAAAACCAGCCCCGTACCAACCTTTTTCGACCACGTAGAATAGCCACAACCGGCGACCCCACCGCGAGTGCCTCACCCTCCATGGCGATCTTCATCCGTATCCTCAAGAACCTGGGCGCGATGTTCACCGGTCGCCTGCTGACCATCATTCAGCAGGTCATCATCCCCCCCATCTTCATCCACCGCTACTCCACCGCCCAGTTCGGGGAGTGGGGCGTCCTCTCCGGCGCCGTCGCCGCCCTCGCCGTCCTCAACTTCGGCGTCCAGACCTACATGAATCAAGACCTCGCCGTCCGCTACGCCAAGGGCGAACTCGAGGGCTACCACATCCGCCAGTCCACCGCCCTGCGACTCCTGGTGGGCGTCGTCCTCATCGCCGCCACCCTCAGCCTCGTCGTCTTCCTCATCCCCCTCGACACCCTGCTCAAGCTCGACATCGGCCGCCGCACCGCCCAGCTCACCGCTTATCTGCTCGCCATCCAGGTCCTCCTCAACTTCCTCAACGGATACCTCGCCGGTATCTTCATGGGCGTCGCCCTCGCCCACCGCGGCGCCTACTGGAACAACTTCCAGGCCCTGCTCACCGCTCTCGTGCTCCTCGGCTGCGTCTCCCTCCACCTCCCCTTTCCCGTGCTCGCCGGTGTCCAGGTCGTCACCATGAGCATCTCCATCCTCGCCGTCCTCATCGACATCCGCCGCACCGCTCCCGCCATCTTCCCCACCATCCGCTACTGGGACTCCGCCGCCGTCAGAGACATGCTCAAACCCAGCGGCTACTTCGGCCTGCTCACCATCTGCACCTTCCTCACCTACCAGGCACCGCTCATCGTCATCCAGCGCGTCCTGGGCCCCGTCGCCGTCGCCGGCTTCATCGTCATGCGCCTCGTCTTCTCCATGTGCCGCCAGATCCTCGCCATGTTCACCCAGTCCATGGGCGCCGAGATCACCAACCTCTTCGGCCGCAGCGACTGGACCTCGCTCTCCCGCCTCTACGACTACTCCGAACGTCTGATCTTCTTCCTCATCCCCCTCGTCAACGTCGCCGTCCTCATCTCCTCCCCCGTCCTCATCACCCTCTGGATGCACCGGCGCGCCGAGCTCTTCTCCCCCTACCCCTACATGCTCTCCGCCGCCATCTCCATGGTCATCTCGCTCAAGGAGCACAAGTACCAGTTCCAGTTCTCCACCAACACCCACGAAGAGCTCGCCCGCATCATGTTCTTCTCCTACATCGGCATGATCGTTGCCTCCGTCGGCGCCGTTCATCTCTTCGGCATCGTCGGCTTCCTCTGGACATGGCTCGCCGTCGAAATCCTCCAGATCGTTCGCATCGTCCGCCTCAACATCAAGCTCTTCGCCGAGTTCGAACGCCTCGAGCTCAAGTACCTTCGCCGCCTCTCCGCCATCTGCCTCTGCTCCCTCGTCCTCTCGCTCGCGCTCCTCAACAGGACCGCCGGCCTTCCCATCCTGTGGCAGATCGCCCTCTCGCTCCTGTCCGCCATCATCCTCACCGCGTTCTCCTGGCCCCTCTTCGGTGTCGGCGATGTTCTCCGCAAGATGTCCGCCCAGCTCTCCCGCAAGTTCGCCTAGCCGACGACTCCCGTTCGCTCACAAAGGGTGGCACTAGCACGCGCAACTCGATCGCACAAACCCGCACCCTCAGAACCTCTTGAGCGCAGCAGACGGCTCCGACTCAATTCGCAGACCGAAACTGCGGCTCACGCAAGGCTGTCATCTCTCACCGCAAGCGCGTTTGTCATTACCAACCGCTCGATGTCTGAGTCGCCATCCGAATCGAGCGATTCGTGGTTTTCGCATAAACCTACGCTTGAAACCGGAGTTTCAGGCAGACAGCCGCTCCGAACCACTCACATTAGGATGTTAAACACGTCATATGTAAATTCCTCGACACAGGTGTACTCAAGGAGAAAACAGGCACGTGCTGTCTACGCAAAGAAATTCAGGAGTGTCTTGCACTTTTCCGCGCTTGCGCCGGTTGTTGGTTCCTTCATTGCTAATGCTCGCTCAACACCTGTGTGCGGCGCAATGTCCAGTGAAGGTGGCGCACGATCATATGACGCTTAGCTATGAATTTGCGCCGGTCATTGACGGCGACGCGACGACTATGCATGTGAAAGTTACGGTGCAAGGCGCCAGCTCCAATCAGTTTGTTTTGCGTATGCCGGGCCAGGCAAGCAAAGATACTGTAAGCCCTTGGATCAACCTGCGCTCAGAATCAACGGAGACGAACATCGCTGCAAGGGATGAACGGGGTGCGCGTGTGGTGCACTTCAGCTCGGGAAAAGCGGCTGTTTTTTCCTATGATCTGCAAAAAAACTGGTTAGGACCGCTGACCACCGGCAAGCAGTTCAACCCCATGATCTTCCCAACCTACTTCGAACTGTTTGGAAGAAATGCGCTGGCCCGACCACAGATGAAAGGGAACGAAACTGTAACTGCGAACTTCGACTGGCAGGCTCTTCCGACCGCTTGGACGCTAGCGACCAGCTTCGGGGTCGGGAGCGATGCCGTGTCGCGGTGCCAGAGCTTTACCGGTTTACGCGACGGCATGGATGGAGCACTCTTTGCGGGTGGAGACTTCCGACTGCACTCGTTCAAGGTCGGCCAGAGAGATGTGGAGTTGGCTATCCGGGGGACGTGGTCATTCACGGACGAAGAAGCTGAGAAGCAACTACGGAAACCGATTCAACTCGCGCGAGCATTCTGGCACGATGAAAATTTCCCCTACTTTCTGGTGACTCTTGCGCCGTGGGACGAAGAGGACACCACGGAAGGTTCGGGATACACCAATGCATTCTGGTTCTTTATGAGTCCGAAGGACGTATTATCACGTCCCCTGTGGCAAAAGGATTTGGTTCATGAAGCCTTTCATGAATGGGAACCTCGACGCATGGGCATCTTGACGGAGTCCCAGCAAGCAAGCGACTGGTTCCGGGAAGGTATAACGGACTACTACGCCGATCTGCTGGCCTACCGCGGTGGTTTACTGTCTCGTGCCGAGTACGCTCAGCAAATCAATCGCGGACTGGCAACTTATGCGAATGGCTCGAAAAGCCCATATGACACCGGCCTTGTGCTCGGGCTGTGGCTTGACAGCACTATCCGTCAGCGGTCCGAAGGCAAGCAGTCCCTGGACGATGCAATGTTCGAGATGGTGCGCAACCAGGATCAGGGATTTAGCGAGGAGCGTGTGTTGCGAACACTCGATGGATTTCTGACGGCGGGTGATCGCCAAGTATTCCGCAGGGGAGTTTATGATAATGCGGCCCTACCGTGGGCGGGAGCAGTACTCGCGACGCCTTGTCTCGAAATAGTTGAGAAAAGAGTTGCCGTGTTCGACCTGGGATTGAACTTTGAGAAGTCAAAAGCGGACAAGGTCATCACGGGTGTGGGTGTAGATGGTCCGGCTCACATCGCTGGCCTACGTGACGGGCAGAAGCTCCTGTCCTGGAGTGTCCAACCGCAGCAGACTGACAAGTTGGAAACCTTCACAGTGAAAGACGCCGACACCGAAGCAGAGCGAAAGCTAACCTTCTACGCAAAGAAGATGGTAACGATCCCGCAGCTCTCCGCAAGGCCCGAGAGCTGCGCGAACCGGTAAGTTGGAATAGGGACACTACCATGTGGAGGATCACTCCTCACAAGTCGCATTCTCGCAAAGTGACCTGACCGTGATGTGCAATCGCGTGGCGAAGGGTCGGCCTCCGTTGCTGTAGATGAAAGTGTCCCCTCCCCAAAAACCAGCCAAGCCGTACAGGCAGTCATGTGACGCGGCCACAACCCCGGGGTATCTCTCTTTCAACCCGGTCTACAGCTCCTTACCCATTCACTTTGTGTCATCCTGACCCAGGCAGCCCATATGAAGAAAAAACAAAGCAAACTCCGCGTAGGCATCCTCTTCGGCGGCCGCTCCGGCGAGCACGACGTCTCCCTCCTCTCCGCCGCCTCGATCCTCAAATCCATCGATCAGAAAAAATACGACGTCGTCCCCATCGGCATCACCAGGGAAGGCCGCTGGGTCACCGCCAACGACGCCCACGCGCTCCTCTCCGGCGCCCAGCCGCCCGCAAACCCGCTCCTCGCCGGAGATCCCTCCATCACCCCCACCGCCGAGGTCATCCGCAAAGGCGAGCAGCCCGTCATCATCCCGCCCGTTCCCGAAGCCTCCCTCAACCCCCTCACCCTCAGCGCCACCTCCGACCTCGGCCAGCACTCGCTCGCCCTCGACGTCGTCTTCCCCGTCCTCCACGGCACCTTCGGCGAAGACGGCACCATCCAGGGACTCTTCGAGCTCGCCGACATCGCCTACGTCGGCTCCGGCGTCCTCGGCTCCGCCGCCGGCATGGACAAGGACGTGATGAAGAAGCTCTTCGCCGCCGCCGGCCTCCCCCAAACCCCCTACCTCGCCCTCCTCCGCTCCGAATGGGCCGCCGACCCCAGGCGCTCCACCAAACGCATCGAAGCCGCCCTCCACTACCCCGTCTTCGTCAAACCCGCGAACCTCGGATCCTCCGTCGGTATCTCCAAAGTTCACGACCGCTCCGAGCTCTCAGCAGCCATGGACCTGGCCGCAAGCTTCGACCGCAAGCTCGTCATCGAGCAGGGCGTCGGCGGCCCCGGCGCAAAGCCCCGCGAGCTCGAAGTCGCCGTCCTCGGCAACGACAACCCCGTTGCCTCCGTCGTCGGCGAGATCGTCCCCGGAGCCGAGTTCTACGACTACGACGCCAAATACCACTCCGACGCCTCCGTCCCCATCATCCCCGCCAAACTCTCAGCCTCCGAATCCAAACAGATCCGCACCATGGCCATCCAGGCCTTCCGCGCTTCGGACGCCTCCGGCCTCGCCCGCGTCGACTTCCTCATGGAACCCGCCGGCCGCGCAGGCAAAGGCCGAACCGCCGCCAAGCCCAACATTTATCTCAACGAGATCAACACCCTCCCCGGCTTCACCTCCATCTCCATGTACCCCAAGCTCTGGGAGGCAACCGGCCTCTCCTACAAGGAACTCATCGACCGCCTCATCGACCTGGCCCTCGATCGCCACGCCGAAAAAAAGCAAACCTCCTTCACCCGCCAATAGCCCCGCCCGGCTCAACCCCGCCGCCCAGCAGATCAAACACCGGCCTCACCGTCTCCCAGTCAACATCGCCCATCACGCTGATCTGCGCCCACCCGCGCCGTCGCAGATACTCACTCTCATACGCGATCCGAAACCCCGCGTCGTAACACGCCAGCATCGCCGCGGTCGAGGGCACGGCAAAGCTGCTGATCGGCGGCGCTCCCGCACTCTCCTCCGCCACCAGCCGGAAGCCCCGCGCCCGCAGCTCCGCCCGAACCCGCTCGCCCAGCCCCGCATAGTGCGCAAACCTCCGCTCCACCTCCCCTTGGTCCGCGTACCTCTCCTCCAGCGCCGCATGGAGCGCCATCAGCTGCGGCGACGGCACTGTAAACATCGGCTCCCTCTGCCCGATCGCCTGCACAATATCGAACGTCGCCGGCAGCTCCTCACCCCGAATCTGCGCCAGCGCCGCCTCTCCCGCAAACACAAACGCCAGCCCCGCATACGCCCCCAGCGACTTCCCGCTCACACCCGACGCCAGAAACAGCCCCCGCGGCAGAGGCATCGCACCCAGGCTGCTCACGCAATCCGCAACCACCGCCACACCTCGCCGCGAGCAGCTCTCCAGGAGCCGCGACAGGTCGTTCACCTGCCCCGTACTCGTCTCCAGATGCACGCCCCACACCCACCCCGCGCCACGCTCCAACTCGCGTTCAATCTCCGCGTGATCCCACGCCGCACCCCACTCCCAACGCATCTCCTGCACGTTCAGACCGGCCCTCCGCGCCAGCCCCGGCAGCCGCCCTCCAAACTCCCCGTTCGCCAGAACCAGTCCGCGCCGGTCGGCAAAGCTCGATCGCAAGGACGCCGCGATCGCATCGTTCGCCAGCGTTCCGCTCCCGGTCATCACCGCCACCCGCATCCCGCCCGCAATCAAGCTCAAGCGCCCGCGCGTCTGCTCAAAAATCTCGACAACCCCCCGGTCGCGATGCGACACCGGAGCTCTCGCAAACGCGCTCTGCACCCTCTCCGAAATCTGCACCGGCCCCGGCAGCAGTCGTATCTCTCGCGCCGGCGCACGCCGCCGCCACCAGCTCCGAAACCGCTCCGACCTTCGCAGAACCACCGCATCGTCCAGCTCCAGCACCATCGGCACGAAGCTCGCCCGACCCTCCGCAATCGCCGGCCCCAGCGGCCGAAACCCTAGCGCCTTGTACATCGACTCCCGGCTCGCCACGCCCGAGATCAACACATGCGATCTCCCACTCCGCCGCGCCTCCGCAAACACCAGCCAGACCAGCCCGGCCAGCACCACACCCCCGCGTGCGTGTTGCTCGATCGCTAGCAGCCGCACCTCACAAGGCCGCCCCGCCAACGCCTCCACCGTCACACCGCTCGGCAGCCTCTTCTCCACCGAAAACGGCGGCGTCAGATTCAGCGAAATCATCCCAATCACCGCGCCGCGCTCCACCGCCACAAAGTAGCGATTGCTTTCATGGAGCCGGTCCACCAGCAGACCGTTCGCGCGCTCCTCGTGCTGTCCAAGCTCCTCGGCAAAGGTGCGATGGTTTAGCCGCTGTAGCCCGTCGACCTCCTCAGCCGTTCGCGCCTCCCGAAACTCCACGTCAGACATGCCGAAAAGTTAACCACAGCGGACCCACTCCCGGCAGCGGATTCTCAAGCTACGACCTCCAGCCGAAACTCCCACACCAAAACCTCTCCCGAGCCCAGTGATATCCTCACCTCGAAACCCACCTGCGCGGCAGGAGCCCAACATGGAACCCTACACTCGATCTCCAAAGCCCGCGGATCCCCTCCCCCGAACCATCCTCGCCTCCGCTCTGCTCCACGCCCTGATCCTCGCCCCCCTCCTTCCCCGCCACCCCCAGGTCGCACCCATGCGCCTACCCGGAACCCGGCACGGCAGCCGCATCGAGCTCGCCTACCTGCCCGGCCGCGCCCCCGTCCGCACCTCGGTCCCCAATCCGCGCTCGCATCCACAGCAGGTCGCCGCCCGCACCCCACAGCCGGCGCTCTCCGCGCCGCCCGCCCGCGCCTCCGCAGCCTCCCCCAACACCACCTCGCCAACCTCCGCCCAGCCCGACTCACCGGCCGGCACCGATGCCCTCGGTGACGGCAACGTCAGCATCGCCACCGTGGCCTTCTTTCCCCCACCCAAACCCGACCTCTCCCCCCTCGCCCACGGAGCCGCCGGAGACGTCATCCTCGACGTCATCATCGACGCCTCCGGCAAGATCTCCGACATCAAGATGACCCGCGGCCTCGGCCACGGCATCGACGAGACCGTCATCGCCGCCGTCCAGCAATGGACCTTCCGCCCCGCCACCAAGGACGGCCAGCCCATCCCCAGCGAGCAGGAGCTCCACTTCCACTACGAACGCAGCTAGCCCTACCCACCTGAACCTTCCAGATAGCCCAAGGCTTCAGCCTTGGGTCTCGAGCACCCCTCATATTAAAAGGGGGCTTCAGCCCCTCGGGTATGCCTTCGCCGGAGACGCCTCGGCGCCAAACCTACAGCACCCGGCTATGCCGATACCCCTCCGCCGACATCGCCTCCAGCAGCTCCGCCACCTGCTCCCGCCCGCGCGTCTCCATCGTGATGTCGATCACCGTGTCCCCCAGGTTCACCCCGTAGTACGCCCGGTTATGCAGCGTATCCACGATGTTCGCGCGATGGCTCGCAATCAGCCGCGTCAACTCCGCCAGCGCCCCCGGCTTGTCCAACAGATGAATCCGCAGCCGGATCAGCCGCCCATCCTGCACCAGGCCGCGCTCAATAATTCGGCTCAACAGCGTCACATCGATATTCCCGCCGCACACCAGCACCGCCGTATGCGCTCCCGGCCCTATCAGCTTCGACCTCCCCTGCAGCAGCGCGGCCAGCGCCGCCGCACCCGCACCCTCCGCCAGCGTCTTCTCCCGCTCCAGCAGCACCAGGATCGCCGACGCAATCTCATCCTCGTCCACCGTCACAATCTCGTCGACATACCGCTCCACCATCGGAAATGTCACATCGCCCACCCGCCGCACCGCAATCCCATCCGCAATCGTCGTTGCCGCTTCGATCATCGCCGGCCCACCCCGCGCCATCGCCTCCACCATCGAAGGGAGACGCGCCGTCTGCACCCCAATCACCTTCACCTCACGCCGCCCCGCCCGCGCGCAACTCTCCTTCACCGCGCACGCAATCCCGCCAATCAGCCCGCCGCCCCCAATCGGAACCACCATCGCCTCCAACTCCGGCACCTGCTCCAACACCTCCAGCCCAATCGTCCCCTGCCCCGCCATCACCGCCGCATCATCGAACGGATGGATAAACGTCATCCCGTTGCTCTCACAAATGCGCCGCGCCTCCCCATACGCCTCGTCGAAGTTCGCCCCGTGGAGCACCACCTCCGCGCCAAAATTCTTCGTCGCCGTCACCTTCACCAGCGGCGTCTGCTGCGGCATCACAATCAGGCTCCGAATCCCCCGCTTCGTCGCATGGTGCGCCACACCCTGCGCATGGTTCCCCGCGCTCGCCGCAATCACCCCCCGCTCCGCCTGCTCCGGCAACAGCATCGCCATCCGGTTCAAAGCTCCGCGCTCCTTGAACGAACCCGTCATCTGCAAGTTCTCAAGCTTCAGATAGACCCGCCGCCCCGTCAGCCCCGACAGCATCTCCGAGTTCGCACACGGCGAGTAGTAGATCGACCCCCGAATCCGCTCCCGCGCCGCCAGCACATCCCCCAACCCGATGATGTGCGGCAAACGTCCTGCAGCTTCCATCACTTAGTATTAGCAGTAGAGAGCCATCCGTGCGCACTCAACTACTGGACTCACAAGGGCTCGAGGTCCACCATCGAATCCATTCATCCACACGCAAGCTTCTGGTTGGACGTGGTCGACGAGCGGCCAAGGTCTCTGGTGTACTGGTAGCTGCGGCCTGGGCCTATTGGAACCACAAGCGCGGAAGAACCTTCAGCAGCAGACTCGACGCCGCCATTGATGTCGAGCTCGTTGATCTCGCACATGGGATCTGGATCGTCGACGTCTCGATCAAGAACATCGGTAACGCGCTGATTCAGCTCGGAGAGATCAGAGCCTGTAGAATCGTCTATCTGGATATAGATCTCGCGGAACGGAGCGTCGAGGCCTACAAGGTATTCGAAACGGAGCAGTCCCTCGAACCCGGCGAAAGCCTCCGAGAACGCCTTCTGTTGAAGAGTCCGATCAACGAAGACTTCGCTATACTTAAGGCACAGTTGATCGTGGATGGCCAGGGCCGATCAGAAGATCGCTGGAAAGCGGATAAGGTCTGTCTCATCCGAAAGGACAGTGATAATGAGCGTTCATATCAAGATCACGGACAAGGCTCCTCCAAGACCAGAGGAGACCGAGCGTATCAAAAAGGAAATCCAGGAAACGCTCCGCAGGGAAAGCACCGAAAAGGCGTCAAAGGTGCAGTAGAGCCGATGCACCGGCGGTACCCCTCGAGCCTTCCGTGACGACGCATCCTCCCAGAAGAACGTCAATCGTTCACTCTTAACTCTGAAGATTCTCGATGCACCGCGCCAGAATCTCATTCATCAGGGCTAGTTGATTGTCGGCCACTCCCCGCCACAGCCCTCGTTCGATCGTCCGAGCTACCCGGTCCGCCTGCTCCAGTAAACGCGCGCCCGTCCCCGTCAGCGATCGCGTCACCAACCGGTCGTTCTCCGCATCCTTCCCGCGCACAATCCAGCCCTCCCGCTCCGCCCGCGCCAGAAATCCCTGCGCCGTCTGCGGCGTCACCCGGCAGTCCCGCGCCAGCTGCGCTCCCGACGCTCCAGGATGCTTCCCGATCGCGTCCAGCATCTGCATCTGCGCCGCCGTCACCCCCATCGGCTTCAACTCCTCGTCCAGGCGCCCGCGAAACGCAATCAGCAGACCCTTCATCCGCCGCAGCGTCTGTCGCCGCGCATCGGCTGCATCCTTCCGTAACCTCTTGGCCATATCAGCTAGCTGATACTCTATCAGGAAGCTGATATGCCGGGTCCGGAACAGTTCGAGGCGGAGTGGAAGCCGAAGCACAACCCCTGGGCCATCGCCCTCACCGTCACCCTCGCCACCTTTATGGAGGTCCTCGATACCTCCATCGCCAACGTCGCCCTCCCCCACATCGCCGGCTCCCTCGGCGCCAGCCAGGAGGAGGCCACCTGGGTCCTCACCTCCTACCTCGTCTCAAGCGCCATCGTCCTCCCCATCTCCGGCTGGCTCTCCAACCGCTTCGGCCGCAAACGCTTCTACATGACCTGCGTCGCCCTCTTCACCCTCTGCTCACTCCTCTGCGGCCTCGCCCCCACCCTCCCCTTCCTCATCCTCGCGCGCATCCTCCAGGGCGCCGGCGGCGGCGGCCTCGCTCCCAGTGAGCAGGCCATCCTCGCCGATACCTTCCCCGTCGAAAAACGCGGTCAGGCCTTCGCCGTCTACGGCATGGCCGTCGTCTGCGCCCCCGCCATCGGCCCCACCCTCGGCGGCTGGATCACCGACAACTACAACTGGCACTGGATCTTCTTCATCAACATCCCCATCGGCCTCCTCTCCCTCTGGCTCTCCAACCGCATGGTCGAAGACCCACCGCACATCAGTTCCCACACCGGCGAAAAGAAACCCGTCGACTTCACCGGCCTCGCCCTCGTCGCCTCCGGCGTCGGCTTCCTCGAGTTCTTCCTCGACAAGGGTCAGGAGAAGGACTGGTTCGGCGATCCGATCATCACCGCCGCCGCCCTCATCGCCGCCGTCCTCCTCACCATCTTCGTCATCTGGGAGTGGCGCCACCCCGATCCCATCGTCGACCTCCGCCTCCTCCAGAACCGCAACTTCGGCACCGCCGTCTTTCTCCAGCTCATCCTCGGCATGGTCCTCTTCGGCTCCACCGTCCTCATCCCGCAGTTCCTCCAGTCCCTGCTCGGCTACACCGCCGAGCGCGCCGGCATGGCCCTCTCCCCCGCCGGCTTCGTCCTCATGGTCATGATGATCGTCGCCGGCCGCTCCCTCGGCAAACTCGACCCCCGCCTCATGGTCTCCCTCGGCTACCTCGCCGTCGCCGCCGGCCTCTTCAACCTCACCCGCCTCTCCCTCGACTCCACCTTCGGGGAAGTCACCCTCTGGCGAGCCCTCCAGGTCATCGGCCTCCCCTTCGTCTTCATCCCCATCTCCACCCTCAACTACGTCGGCGTACCCCGCTCTAAATCCAACCAGATCTCCTCCCTCTCGAACTTCGCCCGCAACCTCGGCGGATCCGCCGGCACCGCCCTCCTCACCACCTTCCTCGCCCGCACCGCCCAGACCCATCAGGTCCAGCTCGCCGCCAACGTCGTCCCCGGCAGCCTCCCCTACCGGCACTACATCGGCGGCATCACTTCTATGCTCAAGTCCTCCGGCATGTCCACCGCCCAGGCCACCCAGACCGCCCTCGGCTTCGCCTACCAGCAGATGCTCCGCCAGGCCTCCATGCTCAGCTACAAAAACGCCTTCGCCGTCCTCGCCGCAGCCATCTTCTGCCTCATCCCCCTCCCCTTCCTCATGCGCCTCCCCACCAAAGCCGCAAAACCCGCCCCCGAAGATCTAGCCGCCCACTAGCACTCTTCTGGAAACCGCCCACCATGCTTTGTCGTGACGACGTATAAGCCGACTCGACGTTACTGATCGATCACCGAGAAGGGCCCTATTTCCCGGGCCCTTGTATCTCAATATCTACGGTGTTCCAAATCTGCAGCAGCAACCCCGTTACAAGTACTTCATATTTGTCAGGTCCTCAATCAGTCCCGGCCCAGTTGGCTCCCAGCCCAGCATTTTGCGCGTCCACTCGCTCGAAGCCGGCATATCCAACCCCGCGAAGTGCGCAAACCATCCAAAGTGCTCAGGAGCCTTCTCCGGAGCGATCGACATCACGGGCACCTTCAGCCCTCTGCCAAGCGTCTCCGCGATCTCCCGCAGCGCCACGCCTTCTTCCTGCACCGCGTGATACACCGTCACGCCCGGTCCGGTCTGCTCGACCGCGAGACGATACAGGTGCGCTACGTCTTTCAACGGAGCCGCGGCCCAGCGGTTCGCGCCATCGCCGACGTAAGCCGAAACGCCCTTCTCGCGAGCCATTTGCGTCAGCAGCGGCACAAGTCCCTGCTTGCGCGTGTCATGCACCTGCGGCAGCCGCACAATCGCCACACGCACACCCCGCTCGGCTGCGGCCTTGGCTGTCTCTTCAGGCTGCCGCGGTATCGTAGCCGAGCTCGCAGGCGCATCACTCTCCGTGCGCACATGCCCCGGTCCGCCGCTCGTCAGTCCTGTCCCGGAGGTCACGACCAGCAGCTTGCCGGGTTCAAGGACCGAACCCAAAGCCTCAATAGCCTTGCGCTCGTCCTCCCCGTTCTGCGCGAACTTCGAGAAATCGTGGTTGAACGCCAGGTTCACCACGGCATCCATGCCGGTCGCTCCGCTGCGCAGGCTGTCCAGGTCCTGGAGATCGCCGCGATGCACCTCGGCCCCCGCTGCCTTCAACTGCTCCTCGCCGGCGTTGCTGCGTGCCAGCCCGCGCACCTGGTGCCCTGCCTTAATCAGCTCCTTCACCAGTTCCGTCCCGATGAATCCTGTCGCGCCCGTCACAAAAATTCGCATTGGCTCGTCTCCCCTCTGTTTGCTGGCGCGACTGCGAAAGCTCCGCGCCAGGATTGACATCCGCGTCTCCACAACATAAAACGGAGACATTCTCCGGACATATAGATAAGCGGGGACTGTCTCCGGTTGCATAAATATTCTGCAACGTTACGTATGTTGAAAACGCAGCCCTCGCCACCTTCGGCCACACGCAAGCCTCGCGCGGATGCGCAGCGCAACCGCGAGCGCATCCTCGAGGTCGCGCGTCTCGCCTTCACCCGGCACGGAGCCGAAGCTACGCTTGACGACATCGCCCGTCAGGGCGGTATCGGCTCAGGCACGCTCTACCGTCACTTTCCTACACGCGACGCCCTGATTGAAGCCGTCTACCGCAGCGAAGTCGAAAAACTGACCGCAGCCGGCCAGCGCTTCGCCGCCACCATGCCGCCGCTCGAAGCTCTTCGAGCCTGGATGCTTCTCTTCATTGACCACGTGGCCGACAAAAGGCTCATCCTTCCCGCCATGGACACTGTTGCGGGCGGCTCCATACGCCTCATCGAAGGTGCGCGCGGTCTTATCCATGGCGCATTCGTCGCTTTGGTGCAGCGCGCCATCCGCAGTGGCGATCTGCGTTCAGACACTGAACCGAACGACTTCGTTCGTGCGCTCGTCGGTGTCTTCCACACAACCGCTCTGCCGGGCTGGGAGCCGAGCGCCCGCAGGATTGTCGACATCCTCATTGCCGGTTCGCGCCCCAACATAAATTAAAGCAGTTCTCTCATGGGTGTAGCTCCACTTCTTTCGGGCTAAAGGCCCGACTTATCTTACCCTGGGGCGAAGCCCCAGGGGAGGGGCGTGAAGCTCGGATAGAGGGCTGAAAGCCCGATCTAAATCCGGACTAGAGCTATAGGAGAACAGCTCTAGTCCTCATTAACGCGCTTCTCTTCCTCGACGAAGTGGCAGGCAAATCCCTTGAGGAGCTGCACACTCTCCTCGAAGCGGTCACGACTGGGCCTACCAGGTCGATCTCGAGGCAGTCCGTGAGGTAGTCACCCACACTTCCACCAGAGCAAAGGCAAGAAGCCGGGCACCTCCCACCCGGTAACGACGAACCGCCAAGTGCTGAGTCACTCGCGGCAAAGCCCCACCACACTGCAACCTCTCCAGCCCCGCCTAGCCCCGCCGCCCCCGAAATCGATTCGCCCGCACAAACTCCTCCCGCAACTCCGGCGTTCGCAGGTTCTCCCGCACATATGCCAGCTCCTGCTCGAGCGCAGAGAGCGTCTCCGCCACGGCCACCGTATTCGTCATCGCCACATCCCGCCACATGCTGTACGGACTCGCCCCCAGCCGCGTCATCTCCCGCAGCGCCCGCCCGCCCACCGCCGTCACCTCATCGCTCTCGCCAAACCTCTCCTCAAACATCGCCGCCATCGCCGTCGCCACCATCTGCGGCAAATGGCTCACCCACGCGCACAGTTCGTCATGCCGAGCCGCCTCCATGTCCATCATGCGCGCCCCCATACGTCCCACCCATCCGCGCCACTCCTCCTCGAGCTCCGACCCATCCCCCTCCACCGGGGTAAAGAGCCACATCGCCCCACGAAACAGCTCCGCCTCCGCCAGCTCCGCCCCTCCACGCTCCTTTCCCGCCATGGGGTGGCCGGGAAGAACCTCGGCACTCTGCCGCGATGCCCCTTCAGCCCTCGCCGGATACAGGCGTCGCGCCGCTTCGGCAATCTCCCGCTTCGTGCTTCCCACATCCGTCAACAGCTGCCCCGGACCCAGCACGGAGACCAACCGCTCCATCCAGTCGAGCACCCCTAAGACCGGCGTCGCCAGCACGATCACATCAGCCTTGCGCGCCGCCCCCTCCGGATCGTCCGTGACCGCCGTCAACGCTCCCCGATCGAACGCCCTCCGCGCCTCCTCCGCCTGCCTATCCCACCCGCTGATCTCACCTCCAAACCCCGCCGCACGCAAGGCCAGCCCGATCGATGCGCCGATCAACCCCGTCCCAAGGATCGTTATCCGCTCGATCATCCACTCCTGCCCTCTGAAATTAAGTGCGGTACCACCCAGTCAAACCTCCTGCCATCAAGACTTTAGCCGCAAAGTACCCCGGTACCCCCCTGCTAACCCCGGTGGATAGAAGACTTTAGGCCGTAAGTACGGGGGGGAGGGGGGTACCTACCCGAGTGTCCGCCCCACCACCGGCGCAATCTTCCGCAGCTGCCCCATCAACTGCGTCAGCTGCTCCGGATACAGACTCTGCGCCCCATCGCTCATCGCCTTGTCCGGATTCGGATGCATCTCCATCAGCAGCCCATCCGCGCCCGCCGCAATCGACGCCAGCGCCATCGGCGGCACCAGGTCCCGTATCCCCACCCCATGCGACGGATCCCCCATCACCGGCAGATGCGTCAACTTCTTCAACACCGGAATCGCCGAAATATCCATCGTGTTGCGCGTATACGTCTCAAACGTCCGGATCCCGCGCTCGCACAGGATCAGCTCGTAGTTCCCCCCGCTCAGAATGTATTCGGCTGAGAGCAGCACCTCTTCAATCGTCGCCGAGATACCGCGCTTCATCAGCACCGGCTTCCGTACATTGCCCAGCTCGCGCAGCAGGTTGAAGTTCTGCATGTTCCGCGCGCCCACCTGGAAGCAGTCGATGTACGGCAGCATCAGCTCGATCTGCGAGATCTCCATCACCTCCGTAATCACCAGCAGACCCGTCTCGTTCGACACATCCCGCAGCAGCTTCAGCCCTTCCAGCCCCAAGCCCTGGAAGCTGTACGGCGAACTCCGCGGCTTGAACGCGCCCCCCCGCAGGAACTTCGCCCCCGTCGCCGCCACCTGCTTCGCACTCGTCAGGATCTGCTCCCTCGACTCCACCGAGCACGGCCCCGCCATTACCACCAGCTCCTCTCCCCCCACCACCACCCCATTCGCAAATCTGACCCGCGTCCCCTCCGGCTTAAACCCCCGCCCCGCCAGCTTGTACGGCGACGAGATCCGGTAAGCATCATGCACGCCTTCGAGCACCTTGAACTCCGTGACCTCAAAGTGATCCGGCGTCCCCACCCCGGCCAGAATCGTCTGCGCCTCGCCCGTCGTTCGATGAACATTAAAACCAAGCTCGACCATCTTCTCGATGACCTGCTGTATGTGTTCTTCCGTCGCCCTGTCCTGCATCGCTACAATCATGTCTCGCGTCTCTTTCCTTCTCTCGAAAACCTGCGCATCCACTCACGTGCCGCGCTACGGCGTGTCCTGTCGCTGCAGCGTTCGCATCACGTCGATGATCCGCTCATACACATGCAGCATCTCTGCATCGCCCAGCGGTCCAGGATTCATCTTCCGCACGTGATCAAACACCTCCTGCTCCCGCTTCGGTTCGTAGATAGGCATCGCCGAGCTCTTCTTCACCAGTCCAATTGCCTTTGCCGCCGCCGCTCGCCTGCTGATCAGCAGAACGATCTGTTCATCCAACTCGTCAATCTCCGCACGCCAGTCTGTGATCTCCATCGGCCGCCTCGTCCCCCAACCATCCCCCTCGGAAGCGCATCCACAGACCCCTGGAAGGCACAGACCCCCGGAACGCACAGACCTCATCATACCCGCGGCCCTTCGTTGCCTTCACGCTCTCAACCCCCCAATAAATTCGCCCACCGCTCTCGCCTCATCCCCCGGCTCACTCCGCTCAATCAGTGCCACAATCGCACTTCCGATGACCGCCGCATCCGCAAACTCCCCTATCGTCCGCACATGCTCGGCATTTGAAATCCCAAATCCCACCGCGATTGGCAGCGTCGTGAACCGCCGTAGCCGCTCCACCAGTTCCTTCGCGTCACCTTCAACCTTCTCTCGTGCCCCGGTGATGCCCACCCGCGAGATCGCATACACAAACCCTTCACTCACCGTTGCAATTGCCTCGAGCCGCCTGTCCGTACTCGTCGGCGCCGCCAGAAACACCGGCTGCAGCTTCGTCTCGTGCATCGCGTCGAGATACTCCCCCGCCTCCTCCACAATCATGTCCGTCAGCAGCACACCATCCGCCCCCGCCTCCCCCGCCCTTCGGCAAAACTCCCGCAGCCCCATCCGCACCACCGGGTTCAAATAGCTGAACAGCACCAGTCCCGCACTCGGCCGCGCCGACCGCAATTGCTTCGTCAGTCCCAGCACATCCGTCAGCCGAACTCCGCGTCCCACCGCCCGCTCACTCGCCCGCTGGATCACCGGCCCATCCGCAAGCGGATCCGAGAAGGGCACACCTAGCTCAATTACATCCGCACCCGCATCGATCGCCGCGATCGCAATCTCCCGCGTCTCCGCTAACCCCGGATCACCCGCCGTCAGGTACACCACAATTCCAGGCTTTCCTCTAAACTCAATCGCCATCCGAATCCTTTACAAATCTTCCCTAACGTCTGAATACAATTAATAAAAGTCACAATCAACACTCAGACCTAACTCAGCCAACACAGCAATCGTGCCAGCTTTGAGACCGAACCCTGGATAGGAACTATAGAAGTACCCGACCAGCTGCATAACTCCGCCGTACGCTTTGCTTACCTCAAGAATTCGATCGGAGCTTGGCCATAACTGATCAAGAACATCCTCAACGTGCCTCTCGAGATCTTGCATTTTGTCGACTCGCGACTCCAGCTTCCATCGGCTTGCCTTTCGTTCAAGTTGCGTGCGCGAATTGAGTTCTCCCTTCAGCCAAATTTCAGTAGGTTCGATCCTTAATGCCGAAGTGACTTCAGCCGGATCGAACTCTCCGGCAATGCTGAAGTATGCGTACATCTCGTTCGTCCGGGTCGCCATGGTTACCGCGTCCCTAGATTCTCGGCATGCACCGGCCCTACGCCCGCCAGTCCCAACTCCCGCGCCAAAATCCCCATATCCTTGTCTCCACGCCCCGACAGATTCACCATCAACACATCCGTCCTCGCCATCGCGGGCGCCATCCGAATCGCCTCCGCCACCGCATGCGCACTCTCGAGCGCTGGCAGAATCCCCTCTGTCCGGCTCAGCGTCACCGTCGCCTTCAACGCGTCCTCGTCCGAGCACGCCACATACGTCGCCCGCCCCGAGTCATGCAGCATCGCATGCTCCGGCCCCACACTTGGATAATCCAGCCCCGCACTGACCGAGTGCGTCAGGCTCACCTGCCCGGCGTCATCTTGTAACACATACGAGTACGTACCCTGCAGCACGCCGGGCACACCGCCGCCATCCTTCTGAAACCGCGCCGCATGCTCGCCCAGACCCGATCCGCGACCGCCTGCCTCCACCCCCACCAGCCTCACCGACGCATCCGGGATGAACTCATAAAACGCGCCAATCGCGTTCGATCCCCCACCCACGCACGCGACGATCGCCTCCGGCAGCTTGCCCTCGCTCTCCAGTATCTGCGCCCGAGCCTCCTTCGAAATCACCCGATGAAAGTCCCGCACCATCGTCGGGTACGGATGCGCCCCCAGCGCACTTCCCAAAACGTAGTACGTCGTCCGCACATTCGTCACCCAGTCCCGCATCGCCTCGTTGATCGCGTCCTTCAGCGTCGCCGAGCCTGCACCCACACCGCGCACCTCCGCCCCCAGCAGTCGCATGCGATACACATTTAGCTCCTGTCGCCGCATGTCCTCCTCACCCATATAAATCACACACTCCATCCCCAGCAGCGCGCATACCGTCGCCGTCGCCACCCCATGCTGCCCCGCGCCCGTCTCCGCGATAATCCTCTGCTTGCCCATCCGCCGCGCCAGCAGTCCCTGCCCCAGCGCATTGTTGATCTTGTGCGCGCCCGTGTGCAGCAGGTCCTCCCGTTTCAGATAAATCTTCGCTCCGCCGCACATCTTCGTTAGCCGCTTCGCAAAGTAAAGGGGCGTCGGCCGCCCGCAGTAGTTGTGCAGAAGATCGCCCAGCTCCGCCCCGAATGCCGCATCCGCCTGCGCGTCCGCATACGCCGCCTCCAACTCCTCAAGCGCTGCCATCAGCGTCTCCGGCACATACCGCCCGCCATACGCCCCAAACCGCCCCGCAGCCAACTTCACCGGTCCCGTCGGGCTCACCAACCCCGCTACCACCGCACTCGCCATTGAACTCATCCCGCCTCCTCAGCCGCTCTCCTGAGCCTTGCCAGCCGTGCCGCAAAAACAAAAACCGCAACCAGATCGGTCGCGGCTCGTGGGTCTATCGAATCAACTGCAGTCTAAACGTGATCTGCCAGAGGAACCGACTCCGCCGAGGCCGCTACCGAAAACCAGTAGCGGAACGTAAACCAAAATCGGCTGGAGATGTTCGTCATCTTGGCCTCTACTTTACATCGCCCGCTCCTTCGTCGCAAGCAGCCCCTTCTCCTCGCCCCCCGTTACCGAAGTGGCGATATCCGCTCCAGAGTACCGCGCAAGATCTCGCAACACCAAAGCCCGCCGAGACTCATCACCGTTAGCAGAGTCAGAGGTTCCTAAGATGAAACTCCACGTGCCCGAGTCCGTTGTTGCCCTTGCTATCTTCTGCACCCTTCCCGTTTGCAGCTTCGCCCAAACTCATCACCAGCGCGCCGAAGCCGCTCAGACCGCACACGATCACCGTCACCACACCGGCGTCAAGGTCGTCGGAGGCTCCGCAGCCGGCGGCGCCGCTATCGGCGCCCTCGCCGGAGGCGGCAAAGGCGCGCTCATCGGTGGTGCCATCGGCGCTGGCGGCGGTGCCGTGGCCAACAAGGTCCGAAAGGACAAGCCGTTCATAACCGCGAAAGCCGAGGCGAGTACTAGTCCTTCACGAACGACCGTTACACCCCGAAATGCTTGCTGCCGCAAGCGCCGAGGGCCAAAAGCCAAGCTGGAACTCTAGGCCTTGTGATCGAGGTCCGGAGCCTAAAAGCGCCTCTCAAATCTTCTGCACCCGCTGCACATCCCGCACGCCCGGAACCCGCCTGAGATTTAGCACCAGCTTGTTCAAGTGCCGCACATCCACCGTCTCCACCACGAAGTCGACCACCGCGCTTCCATCGGCGGCCGGCTTCGTGTCAACACTGCGGATGTTCGTCCCATCATCGGAGATGATTGCCGTAAACTCCTTCAGCATGCCCTGCCGGTCGTCACACAGCACCGTCAGCTTCACCGGGTACGTCTGCTGCTTGGTCGTCGCCGCACCATCCGCCTTCGGCAGCTCCGCCCACTCCACCTGGATTCGCCGGTCCGACTCGTACAGCAGATTCTGTACGTTCGGGCAGCTCCTCGCATGCACCGCAACGCCCTTGCCCCGCGTCACGTAGCCAACAATCTCCTCACCACGAATCGGATTGCAACAGCGCGCCCGGTACACCAGCAGATCGTCCTGACCCTCCACCTGCAGCGAGTCCGACCCGCGCCCGAAGAAGACCCGCTTCACCGCCTCGGACATCTGCCCCACAACATTGCCGACAACACCCGGCGCCTCTGTCTCGACCGGCGTCGTCGACCCCGGCTCCAGCTTGTTCAGCACCTGCCGCGCCGAGTACTTGCCAAACCCCACCCCGCTCAACAGCTCTGCCTCGGTCCCCAGGCCGTAAATGCCGGCGACCCGCACGTAATCCGCTTCGCCAAACTTGCCCAGCGCCAGCTTGCACTTGCGCGCCTCCCGGTCCAGGAGCTTCTTTCCAATCTCGATCGCGCGCTCACGCTGGTGCTCATTCAGCCAGTGCTTGATCTTGTTGCGCGCCCGCGAGCTCTTCGTAAAGCTCAGCCAGTCCCGGCTCGGCGCGTGCCCGGCTTGCGTCGTGATCTCCACGATGTCGCCATTGCGCAGCCGCGTCCGCAGCGGCACAATCCGCCCATTCACCTTTGCGCCCACCGTCGTGTTCCCCACCTCGGTGTGGATCGCATACGCAAAATCAATCGGACTCGCATCCTTGGGTAGAACGACCACCTTGCCTTTGGGCGTGAAGGTGTAGACCTCCTCCGGATACAGATCGATCTTCAGCGTCGACATGAACTCGTTCGGGTCGCTCATCTCGCGCTGCCATTCCATCAGCTGCCGCACCCACGCCAGCCTCTGCTCATCCTTGGCCGTCACGTTGTCCGACGCCTTGTACTTCCAGTGCGCCGCAATGCCCTCCTCAGCCACCCGGTGCATATCCTCCGTCCGGATCTGCACCTCGAACTGGTGCCCACCCTCCGCGATCAGCGTTGTGTGCAACGACTGATACAGATTGGGCCGCGGCATCGCAATAAAATCCTTGATGCGCCCCGGCACCGGCCGCCAGCTACTGTGCAGCAGACCCAGCACCGCGTAGCAGTCCTGCACCGTGCCGCAGATCACCCGGATCGCCAGCAGGTCATACACCTGGTCCACCGGAATCTGCTGGCTCACCAGCTTCTGCTGGATCGAATACAGCCGCTTGATCCGCGACTCCACCCGCCCGGCGATGTGGTGCTCCAGCAGCTTCGCCTCAAGCTCGCCCACAATCCGCTTCAGAAAGCTCTCGCCCTCCCCCCGCAGCGCATCCACCTCGCTCGACACCTGCTCATACGTGTAAGGATCCGTATACCGGAACGCCAGATCCTCGAGCTCGCCGCGCAGCTTGCCCATTCCCAGCCGGTGCGCCAGCGGCGCGAAGATGTCCAGCGTCTCGCGCGCGATCTTCTGCTGCTTCTCCGGCCGCAGGTGCTCGAGCGTCCGCATATTGTGCAGGCGGTCCGCCAGCTTGATGATCACCACGCGAATGTCCGTCGTCATCGCCAGCAGCATCTTGCGGATGTTCTCCGCCTGGTGGTCCTCGCGATTCGCAAACTTGATCTTGTCCAGCTTCGTCACGCCTTCAACGATGTGCGCCACCTGGTCGTTGAACTGCTTCGCAATCTCGTCCGATGTGATATTCGTGTCTTCAACCGCATCATGCAGCAACCCCGCCGCGATCGCAGTCGAATCCATCTTCAACTCCGCCAGCACCTGCCCCACCTCAAGCGGATGGATGATGTACGGCTCTCCGCTCGCCCGTTTCTGCCCCGCATGCTGTCGCATGCAAAAGACCCAGGCCTTCCGGATGATCTCCAGATCGTCGCCCGGGCGATTCCTGTGCACCGTCTCCAACAGCCTCTGAAAGCGGCCGTCGATCGACCCCGGCTCTGCCGTCTCCCCGCGCACTCCGAAAGCCTTCGCGCCCGCCTCCAACAATGGATCTATGGATGTGGGAAAGCTCCCACTCGGTTCATCCAGCGACGGCTGATAGCCGCCATCGCTCCCACCGGCCGTGTCTCCCCTCGGAGCCTCAGCCGCCATCGCAACCAGCCCGCTTGCCGCTCCAGGCAGAGCCGCCTCAAGCTCGATGCCGGCCTCCGTACCTGCCTGCTCCGGCGACTTCGGCGCAGCACGCGCCCGCAACAGCGGATTCGCCTGAGAGTATGCCGGAGGAATGCTTGCCATAGTGCATTATAGGCTGGCCAAAAGTGATAAGGGGGCCTCCGTTAATGCGCACATCCACCTCACCACACACCCTTCCCCGCATCTGAATCGTCCGGTCCTCCCCAACCGTCTCACACGTGTGACCCTGCCCCAACCTCCACACCCACGACGTTCTTTCCTCGCCGGCCTGCTCCTCGCGCTCAGCCTCTCTGTCGCCTTCGCCGGGGAAGATACCGCCTCCGCCTCGCACACGGTCACGCCTCCGCATCGTCTTGTCGTCGGCTACTTCGGCCAGTGGAGCGTCTACGAACACTTCTTCGTCAAGAACCTCGTCAGGAGCGGCGCAGCCTCTCAACTCGACCAGATCAACTACGCCCAGGGCTTCGTCACCGGCGGCCGCTGCTCCGTCGCTGACCCCAACGCCGACCTCAACCTCGTCTTCACCGCGGCGGACTCGGTGAACGGTATCGCCGACCAGCCCGCCAGCAGCTTTCGTGGCAACTTCCATCAACTCGCCGAGCTCAAACGTCTCCATCCGCGCCTCAAAATCCTCATCTCCCTCGAAGGCCGCGCCTCCGCCTTCGCCGCCGACGCCCAGCCCGCCGCGCGCCGCGCCTTTGTCGCCTCCTGCGTGGACATCTTCCTCCGCGGTCACCTCACCGCCAGCCCTAACGTCGTCCCGGGCACACCCGACCAGCCCGGCCTCTTCGACGGCATCGACCTCGACTGGGAGTATCCGCAACCCGAGGACGCCGCCAACTTCATCGCGCTCCTCTCCGAACTCCGTCAACAAATGTCCGCCCTCCGCCCCGGCCTCCGCCTCACCATCGCCGTCGGCCCCTCACCCCGCATGTACCCCGGCGTCGACATGGCCGCCGTCAGCCGCCTCGTCGATCAAGTCGGCATCATGAACTACGACTACAGCGGCCCCTGGGCCAAGACCACCGGCTTCCTCGCTCCGCTCTACGGTCCCGAAGGCGAGGGCGGCACCGTAGAGGGAAGTATTCTCGCCTACAAAGCCGCCGCCGTTCCAACCTCCAAGCTCCTCCTCGGCATCCCCTTCTACGGCTACGGTTGGCACGCCGTCGGTCACAGCGCGGACGGTCTCTTTCAGCCCGGCATCAGCATCCGCGGAGATCGCCCTTACAGCTATCTCCAAATGCTCCTCCTTTCGAACTCCGCCTCCGCCTCATCTGCCCCGCCCGCGAATTCGACGCCGACCACCGACTCCGCCCCTCCCGCAACGCCCCCGCTCCCCGCCCCACAAGCGTCCCCGCACATCTCTCCCCACTCGCTCCCACACCATCATCCCGGCCCTTCGTGCTCCACCGAGACCCGCGCTCGCACGCGCCATGGCTCTACGACGGAGACACCTTTTGGACCTACGAGGACCCAATCTCGATCCGCTACAAGGCCGACTTTGCCATGGCGCAGCACCTCGGCGGCATCATGGCCTGGGAGCTCAGCGAAGACGCCCCCGACGCCGCCCTGCTCAAAGCCGCACGCAATCGCCTCAATCACCCCGAACCCACACACACGCCATAACAGATCGCCGAAGAATACTTCGGCCCTGAATCAAAGGTTGGATCCAGCCCCGCCCCACACCAGGCCGCAAACCTGTTTCGACACCCAGACCTTCTCGCGCCAAACTCCTGCAAGAGCCTTGCAGGCGCTTACCGGTAAAACGTATACGTAGCCGTATAAGGGACCCGTGCCGCACCGTTCCCATGCGCCGCGTCACATCCCGAAGCCGGAGGAACGCCCCCGCGCGTCCCCCAACGTCGCACATACCCGATCCCATGGAGACGTCCCGCATCCTCGCTGCTTGGTGCGGCGCTCGCGCTCAGCAGCAACCAAGGGATCGCACCCTCCTCGGGCGATGCCTGCTTCTCCAGCACCTTCCCGACCACTGCGCTTCCATCCTTCCAGCGCCACACCGGCCCGGCGCCGTGCGTACCCACCTCCGGTCCCCCCGGCTCCGCACCCTCGTACAGCGAGGCCTCCGGAGCGACAAAGATCCACTGCGCCGATCCATCCTTCAGCTCACACCGGTAGATCTGCACACCCTTCGCCGACACCGTGAGCTCCGCCTTCACCCCCGAAGGTGGAGCTGTCCGGTCGGCAACGGCAGCCTGCGCGGGAGCAGCCGCTTGGCCAGCGAAACCCGTCGCCGAGGGATATGCTGCCGTCGTTGATGGAGCAGTTGCCTGGAGCGATATCAGGCCCAAAAGCAGAGCGAAGGTGGCAGGAAAGGGAGCGATGGACATGACTTCTAGACTAACCGCCCTCAGCCGAAACCATCCCCATCCAGCCTCAGGTATCCCCGAGTATCGCCATCAGCATATGCTTCGCCCGCTCCTTCGCCTTGCCATAAAGCGCGCTGTGTGCCTGTCCAATCCTGCTTATGCATTTTTTATGCGGTGGAGCTCATCATGTCATATGTGTTCGAAGGCCAAGTCACGACGCATCGCTACAAGCGTCCCACCGACGGAGCAACCTAGGCCCACTTCCATAGATTGATATGGCGATCAGCATAACCATCTACCTCCCCGACGGAACCTTGATATGTCTTCGTAATGCCAAGTCCTGCCCCTTGCAGACCGATGGAACAGTATCCATCCGCCTGCAAGGGGAAGATGCCGCACAGCACGGAAGCATTCTTACGACCAACCTTCCCTTTCTAATCTCAGAGCAGTAGGGAGGCGAAGACGTGCGCGAAGCCAAATGATTTGTTCCCGACAACCTGATCCTGCCACAGTCCGGACTACAAGATATTGACAGCACGTGCGGCCAGGAGCACCACCGTCGCGAAGTAGATTAATAACTCGGAGCGATGGCCAGCGCTGGAAGAGAAGCCAGCAGTGGCAGCCCCGGAACCTGTTCGAGCTCGTAGGGCGTGGAGATTCTCTCCGTGAGCATATCCATGGCGGAAACAGTCGCAAGAGCGACCAGCAACGACCAGAGGAAGCCGAGCGAAAGGATCAGACCACGCTTGGGAGAGGTCGGCAGTTCAGCAGTCGCGGGCTGCTCGGCGATGGTCACGTTCGAGATACGCTGCCTGTCCAGGAGATCGTTGACCCGCGCCTCATCACTCTTCTTCTTGTAGAACTCGGTCAGGTCTTCGATCTGCTTTGCACGCCGCACCAGGTCCTGCTACGGCACGGTCGCCGTGTCAAGCGCCGCCAATCGCGCCCGGTTCGCCTTCAGCTCCTGAGTCAGCTCCTGGGTCTGGGCGCGACTGCCTGCATAGTCCGCGCTTGCCCGGATGTACTCGACCTGCGCGCTGAGCAGGGTCGGATTGGTACCCGTCGAGATCTCCTGCGCCCCTGCTGTCCCGCGGCAATGAAGGCGCCTTCGGTCTCGGCAACCCGCGCGTCCAGCTCTTGCACAATGCGATCGTCCGGACGGTACCGCTGAACCGCCTCCGCACGCTTGTTCTTCAAGGTAATGAGCAGAGTCGCGAGTTGCTCGGCGGAGGTCTGATTCGGGAGCGACCGGCGCTCCCTTTCAATTGTCGCGGGCGTCTCTTCAACAATGGTATGAAGTCGATCGGCTTGCTGGCCTGATCGCCGTGCTGCGGTAGAGCTAGCCGAGATCGACTTTTCCAGCTCCGTTGTCTGCTGAAGCGCCAGCGTCTTCTCCTCAGGGAGAGCAACAGTTTTGTGAAGCCGCCGAAATTCGGCCAGCTGCGTCTCCGCGACTTTAAATCGGCTGGATACTTGTCATACATCTGCCCGAAGAGTTCAGAAGAGCCTGGAGCGCTGTGCAAAGGCAATATCATTCCGAGTTACCCCCAAGCCTCTGGACGAACTCACCAGGTCGCCCAAGTGACAACGCACAACTACCTCACGCAGGACATCTGCACTGGTAAGCAGTTCTATCTCAGTGTTGATCTTGGCTTCGCTTACGTCATCGACATAGAGAATGCCTTGCGTATGCTGATCCAGACTAACGATTGGGTCGATTCTCGCGTTCTTTACAACACCTTGAACCGCGATTGATACCCGTTAGGAATAACCAAAGTGGTGATAGCAATTAACCCGAACATCGCCAAGAAGACGAAGACAGGGGGCCGCCAACGCCTTGCCATGCGTCTGCCGATAACAAAAACAATGGTTTGCTGTATTCAGCACACATCGAGGAATGTCTTGAAACTCGAAAGAAGACCGGTTATGCACGCACACCGATCTAATAGTGGGAATAGGTGTAAGTATTGCGTTGGTTATATGGAGAGTCACAGAAGCGAGCTCCGCGGTCAACATTTCTAAAGTCACAAAACGTGGTTAATAAACTGTAATCGGCAGGCGCGCAAGAAGATGCAGTGTTCACCTGCAGAATTCTGCTAGGAGCTATTCCCTTTTCTAACCGCAGCTAACTCGGCTCGGAGCTGACAGAAGGTGCAGCGGAAGTGTAGTAGAAGGGCACACTCGACGAACAGACTCATGCAGCACAGGAAACATCGAACTCGTAACCTTCTTCGCCCGCGCGCCCAAACATTTCCCAAAAGAGTTGGTCAATTTAGCTCTTCATGCTGTAGCTTTGGTTTGATTATCCGAGCTCCACGACGACAGAATTAGTAACCAAACACAACTAGATTCACCCAACCTACCCATGTCCTTTAACCTTCGTTCCTTCAAAGACCAACGATAGCGGGTCGAGGTCCTGCTGTTCAACTCATCTGGCTGCTTATCAGCTCGCTGGTTTTCCGAAGATCCTGGCTTCTCGGATCGAATTGGCGAGTCGTTCTTCTGCGGCTATTTGGAGCTCAGATAGGGGTGAACGTTCAGATCAAAGACGGGCGTTCGCGTGAAATACCCATGGAAGCTTCGCGTCGGAGACCATAGCTGGATCGGCGAAGACTGCTGGATCGACAACATGGCCGACGTTGTTCTCGGAACACGTGTGTCTTTCACAAGCGTGCTATCTGTGCATGGGAAATCACGACTGGAAAGATAGGAGCTTTCGGATGGTTGCCAAGGAGATCAGTCTTGAAAACGGCTGCTGGGTAGCGTTTCGGAGTACCTTGGGCCAGGCGTTACCGTTGGCAGAGATGCGATTACTGCTATTGGCAGCGTGGTTTGGAGCAGCGTCCCACCAAGCGAGATCCACGGCGGAAATCCGGCAACCTTTCGGGGTCTACGGACCTTCTCCCCGGAAGAAAGTGGGCCGCAGGATCCGGGCGCAGAGGTGGGAGCTCCGGCAAGCCTTGGGACATCACGGCCGTAGTGTGGTGATCCACCGGTAAAGGCAGTTGGATCTAGCCTGCGCCTTCGACTACCTGCTCATTTCCCTGCGCATATTCGGCCCAGGAACCGTCGTATAAGCTGACCTGCGATGCCCCGCAGATCTCGAGTCCTAATGCGATCACAGCAGCAGTGACGCCGGAGCCGCAGGTGGTAGTGATCGGTTCGTCGAGGTTGACACGCTTCGCGCGAAAGATCGTCGCAAGCTCGTCAGCGGATTTCATGAAGTTTCCCCGGATCAGATCCGTGTAGGGAAGATTGACCGCGCCGGGCATGTGTCCGGATCGCAGGCCGGCTCTCGGCTCAGGTGCGGTTCCTTCAAAACGCCCGCGGGATCGTGCGTCCAGGATCTGCGCTTGCTGGGCGATCAGCTTCTGCATGTCGCAAAGGCTCTTCACCGCCGCCGGCGCAAGCTGCGCGTGAAACGTAGCGGGCGGTTGATCGACCGGGCCCTCCTCGACAGGTAGGCCCGCGGCCATCCACGCGCGAAGGCCTCCCTCCAGAAGGAAAACTTTTCGCGCTCCAAAGCAGCGGAGCATCCACCAGGCCCGTGGCGCCGAGAAAACGTCGGTCTGCTCGTAGACCACCAGAGTGACGCCATCGCTTACGCCCATGCGGGACATATCGCGGGCGAACTGCTCAGGCGTTGGCAGCATATGGGGAAGCGATGTGGAGGTGTCGGAGAGCTCCTCGATGTCGAAGAAGAGTGCCCCCGGAAGGTGAGCTGCAAGGTATTGCGATCGCGTGTCCACTCGCGGCGTCACTCCCACCGGCGGCAGCGTTGCGTCGAGCAGGATCATGTCGGGGGCGTGAAGACGACTGGCCACGAAGGACGGTGTGATCAGTGAACTCATAACCCCAGCTTATCGCGACGACGGCGGCTTCGCTGGCGGGCTTGCTCCCTGGTACGTGGGTGTGGTTCAGAGGCGCCGTCCGGCGGAATCGGCTGGGTATGCTGCACCCCAGTAGGCGATGCTCGGGATTCGTTCACGATGTTACGGAATACTTACGACCTCAGGCATATAAGAAACGTAGCTCATCCTGGACCTCTCAGGCTGTAGGTCGGCCAACGCCTTGGATGGGAGTCGAGGGTCTCCTTTATGTATCGGACGATGGTCGAGACGTTCCACAGCGCAACAGCAGCCCTGCAGCTGAGGCAAACACTTCTGGATGTCGGTTTCCCTGCCAGGCATATCACGGTCGATACCGACGAAGCACGGTACTCCGGCCTGTCTTGTGCGTGCGACTCGGCAGGCAACGACGCAGGTTGGGCTTTGCCTGATCAAGCGCGGCGGGCAAACGCGGGCGGAGCGCGCCTCACGGTTCTCACCGAAAAGGATGAGACCGTCGAGATCGTCGCTCTCCTGTTCAAGGCGGCCAGAGTCAGAGCATGTTGCAAGTAAGCCGGCTCCCACAGCCCCACGCGTCCAGGTACGCCGCTAGCCATCGTCAACTTTTAGCGGTTCGTAAATCTTCGGCTTCCGGTCAGGACACGCCTCTCGCCCTAAGTGATGACGGTCGATGGCCGCGCCCGCCATCGCAGCGCAAGTCTGCGAAAAAGCTTCTGAAATGTGAAGCCGCAAGCCCTTCATGCAACTCAAAACTTCTGGAGGACGCACCTGCCTGAGGAGAGGACCCTTCCAGGCATGCTCCTGTGTCTGCGGAGGTGTTACAGCCTAGGTTCAACGTCTATGCGGGCACTATGATAGGCATCCGTCGAGTACAGGACGCCTGTCGTAAACCATGGAATTATGCTCTAATGATTGGGCGACACCTGTTAACAATGCAGCAGGTGTCGTCGCATAGGGCCGGTCCCGAGAGGATCAGCTCCTCCCTTGTTTAGCGATGGCACACAATCAAACCGCCGACCCGGCCCTAACCAACACCATGAGGTCAACCATGCCCAGCCTTCTCGCTATCGAATCCAGCCCGCGCGGCGACCACTCCGTCTCTCGCAAGCTCACCTACAAGTTTATCGACGACTGGAAGGCGCAACACTCCGGTGGCAACGTCGTCGTGCGTGACCTGATAAAGACCAACCTGCCCTTTGTGGATCTGCCGTGGATCGCCGGCGCGTACACGCCAGCCGAGCAGCACTCCCCGGAGATGAAGCAGGCACTCGCCATCTCCAATGAGCTGATCGCTGAGCTGGTAGCCACCGACCACATCGTAATCGGAACCTCGATGTACAACTTCTCAATTCCGGCCATTCTCAAGGCCTACATCGACCACATTGTTCGTATCGGGGTAACCTTTACGTCGAGCTATGAGGGCCTGGTCAAGGGCAAAAAGGCGACCATTATTCTGGCTTCCGGCGGCGTATACTCGCCCGGCGCGCATGCTGAGAGCTACAACGTTGCCGTCAGCTACCTCAAGCAGATTCTGGGCTTCATCGGCATCTCGGATGTGACGGCGGTGCTTGCCGGCGGCACGGCGGCGGTAGACATGGGCAAGGCGAAACTGCCAGAGCTTCTCGGCCAGTTCGAACCAGCGGTCTCGCAGGCAGCGAAGGCTTAGGCACCCAGGGCCGGAACAAGATAGGCCTTGTTCCGGCTTGCACTTCGGCGTAACGCGGAGAGCCTCCGAGGCGGTCCCCAGACGGCGTGATCGTCCACCCTCGACCGACTCGTCCCTCCTCTCCATCGATTCATCAGATCGATCAACTTAAGGACCTTCCATGAAAGTTTCCGTCCTGACTTTCGCCCTCGCATGTCTGCTCGGCTTCACCGTTCCCGGCTCGGCACAGAACATCAACTACGCCATTGACCCCGCGCACTCCCAGGTTGACTTCAGCATCAAGCACCTGGCTATCTCCACCGTACGCGGCCGCTTCGCGCTCAAAGAGGGAACGGTGGCCCTGGATCCGAGCGACGTCACCAAGTCCAACGTCACCGCCGTCATAGACGTCGCTTCCGTCGACACCGGAGCCCCCCAGCGTGACGGACACCTGAAGAGCCCCGACTTCTTCGATACCGCCAAGTTCCCGACCGCCACCTTCAAGAGCACCAGCGTCAAGCGCTCCGGCTCCGGCTACGATGTGATCGGCGATCTGACCCTGCACGGAGTCACCAAGCCAGTGACACTGCACATGGAAGAGCCGAGCAAGGAGCAGGCCGGCAATGACAAAAAGCTGCGTCGAGGCTTCACCGCCACCACCACGCTCCACCGGCAGGACTTTGGCGTCAGTTGGAATGGCACTCTGAAGTCCGGCGACAACCTCCTTGGCGACGACGTGAAGATGACCTTCGATATCGAGGGAGCGCAGTCCTAGCGGTCTCCCGAGCTTTTTCAGCTCGTCCCCGGGATTGTAGGCGGCCCACATCGGCTCACGGCCGGTCCTCGATGTCGTCGCAGCGCCCTCCCCGGGGGGTCACTACCTGTCCTCGCTCGCGTAGGGTCTCGACCGTTCCGCTTACCTGCCGGTCGTAAGCTGCTTTAGCACAGCAGCCCGCCCGGGCAGCGAAGGAAGCTTCGCGATGTAGATTGCCCACCAAAGGCCCCAGGCCAGAAATCCCCGGATCTGGACGCCAAGGATCTCCGCGACCGCCTTTCGGTCAGACAGAAGCGCAAGTTGGCCGAGCATCGTGAACCGGAACGGTCGGGGAGCGTCGCCGCGCAGGGTCGCACTGATGTTCTGTGCCAGATGAACCCCCTCGCGGGTTGCGTTCTGCGCCGTGGCTGCGTAGCTCCGTCCATCTTCTTGCGGTATCTCGGCACAGTCTCCGATCGCCCATACTCCCGGCAAACCTTGCACGCGGAAGCATGCGTCCACGACCACGCCGTGGTGCTTACCCAGCGGAAGCTGCACCTCCCGGAGAAGTGGGCTCGGCTCGATCCCGGTATCCCAGACCAGCAGGCCTGCCCGGATCTGCTCCCCGTTCGAGAGCGACACCGTGTTTCCTTGTACGCTCTTCACGCCGACGTTCAGCATCACGCGGACGCCCTGTTGCTCCAGCAGCTGCTGGCTATAAAGCGCCAGCGGCGCGGGCGTCTCCCGCATAAGCCGATCCGTCGGTTCAATCAGGATGGCGTTCACCTCGTCAGACCGCAGACCCGCGTCCTGCACGCGGCGGCGCAGGTGCTCGGCGACCGCAGAGATCGTCTCCACACCGGTGTAGCCTCCGCCCGCGACGGCGATCGTCAGAAGCTCGCGCCGTTGTTGGGCGTCGGCACAGACCGCAACCCTGGCAACCAGTTCGTTCCCCTTCAAGAGCACACATGACGCATCCTCAAGCGTCTTCAAGGGAACACTATGTTCTCTCGCTCCCTCGATGCCATGGTACGAAGTCGTCGATCCAAGCGCAAAGACAAGTTGTGTCGCGCGCAGTACCTCCCCACTCGCCAGCGTAACGGACTTCGCGCCAACATCAACCGCGGCGATCTCACCTTGGACGAATCGGACCCGCCGCGGCAGTCTCTTCATCGGCACGGCGACGCTGTGGGGTTGGATCGTTCCACCCGCCACCTCCGTCAGCATAGGCGTGTACAGCATGTGATCGACGCGATCGATAAGCGTGATGCGGTTGCCCGACCGCAGCCGCGGAGCAAGAGCGCGAGCAGCATACCAGCCGGCAAAACCGCCACCGAGGATCACAATGTGTTCGCTCACACTTCCCTTTCCCATCGCCCGCGTAGGTCGATCAAGCGGCGCCCCGCTGGCTTAATCCTCATGTCGTTCCCCCACGAGAGAGATCGGCGACCAGACCTTCCTGCAGGCTAGCAGGCTCCCGACGGGGAGCGCGCCGCGCAAGCTACGTTGTCGCACACACCGTCTACACCATCACCGGGGATCCGGTCCGTATCCGCACCGTCAACATCGTCCGCCTCGGCCGGGCAGCAGAACGGTTTGATTCAACCCAAAGCTCCACGCCGGATAAGGCCAGCCGGCTGGGTGGATCTGCCTGCGGGACAAGTAGATGTTCTTGGGAAGACATCCTGGCGGAGGGAGAGGGATTCGAACCCCCGTTACCCGTTAAGGTAAAGCGGTTTTCAAGACCGCCTGTTTCAACCGCTCACACATCCCTCCGCGGCCCAGATCGCCCACCGGAGGGCATCCAGGACCATAAGGGTAGCAGGAAACTTCGCACCGCTGCCATACTGAGACACGTCCAATCTCCACGGTTATGGCCCTACCCACCACCATCCCCAAATCTGGCCCCAAGTCCGGCACCTTCGACGCGACCCTCGCCGCCGCGCGCACCACCATGGTCTTCAGCGAGATCACCCGTCTCGCGCTCGACAGCTTCCGCGCCTCCAAGGTGCGCTTTCTCCTCACCATGCTCGGCATGGTCATCGGCTCCGCGTCCATCATCCTCGTCGTTACCCTGGGCCTCACCGGCAAGCAGTACGCGCTCTCGCTCATCCAGTCCATCGGACCCAACATGATCGAGCTCCAGTTCAACGGCGGCACCCAGCCCGGCCCCGAAAACACCTCCATCCCCGACTACATGACCCGCGAAGACATGGCCGTCGTCGTCGAGTCCGTCCCCGGCATCATCGCCAGCTCGCCCATGCTCGAGTTCCACGACCGCGTCTCCATGGGTGGCGGCATCTCCAAAGACACCATGCTCCTCGGCGTCTCGCCCCAGTACAAGCTGGTCCGCAATCTCGCCGTCGACGCCGGCCGCTTCTTCGACGACCAGGACGCCTCCGCCCACACCAAGGTCGCCCTGGTCGTCAAACCGTTCGCCGTCGCGCTCTTCGGTTCGGCCAACAACGCCATCGATCACACCATCACCGTCCAGGGCATACCCTTCGTCATCATCGGGGTCTTTCACGAGAGCGTTGAAACCTTCGGCCAGTCCGAGGTCTCCGATCAGACCATCCTCGTGCCCTACCCCGTCGCCCGCTACTTCACCGGCACCGACACCGTGAAGCAGATCTTCTTCACCATGGGCGACTCGTCCCAGGTCAAGCCCGCCAGCAAGCAGATCCTCGACATCATCCGCTCGCGCCATCGCGCCACCAGCGTCTACACCGCCTTCACCCTGTCCGAAGTCCTCAATGTCATGGCGCGCATCGCCAACATGCTCACCATCGTCCTTACTCTCGCCGCCGCCATTACCCTCATCGTCTCCGGCGTCGGCATCATGAACTCCATGCTTGCCAACGTCCAGGCCCGCATCCGCGAGATCGGCATCCGCAAGGCGCTCGGCGCCACCAGCAAAGAGATCCGCCTCCAGTTCCTCACCGAGGCCGTCTTCCTCTCGCTCTCCGGAGGCATCATCGGCACCATCCTTGGCCTTGCCATCCCCATCAGCATTAGCCTCCTCACGCCCTTCCAGATCCCCACCTCGATGTGGTCCGCCGTCATCGCCCTGTCCACCTCCGTCCTCGTCGGCGTCCTCTTCGGAACCCTCCCCGCCAACCGCGCCGCCCGTCTCGATCCCGTCGAAACCCTCAAGTACGAGTAAGCTCGCGCACCTGCCGCGAGGCAGCATGACCGCTCACCGAATCGCACGCCCTGCCGCCGGGCGGACCCGCATCGGCATCCCACCCATCTGACGGAATCAGCACGGCCGCTGTCAGGCCTGCTTCCTCAGCACACGTCCAACATCCAACGTCACAGGAGATCCATGACACAGCAATCACCCCCGGTCTGGTTCATCACCGGTTGCTCTACCGGCTTCGGCAGGGAGCTGGCCCGGCTCGTCCTTGCTCGCGGCTGGCGCGCCGTCGTCACCGCTCGCAAACCCGATCAGCTGCAGGACATCGTCTCCGGACACGAGCAGACGGCTCTTGCCCTCCAGCTTGACGTAACCGACCGCGCGCAGGTGACGCAGACCGTCCAGCAGGCGCAGCAGAAATTCGGCCGCATCGACGTCCTCGTCAACAACGCAGGGTATGGTTACCTCGCAGCCGTCGAAGAGGGTGAAGACCAGGAGGTCCGCGCCATGTTCGAGACCAACTTCTTCGGCCTGGTCGCGCTCACCAACGCCGTCCTCCCCGGCATGCGCCAGCAGCGCAGCGGGCGCATCGTCAACATCTCCTCTATCGGCGGTCTCGTCAGCTTCGCCGCGACCGGCTACTACCACGCCACCAAGTACGCCGTCGAAGGCTTGTCCGAGTCTCTCGCGCTCGAGCTCGCTCCCCTCGGCATCAAGGTCATCATCGTGGAACCAGGGCCCTTCCGCACAGACTGGGCAGGCCGCTCGCTGCTCGAGTCAAAGACCGTCATCGCCGACTACGACGCCACCGCCGGCAAGCGCCGCCGCCAGAGCCGAGAACGCAGCGGAAAGCAGCAAGGCGATCCCGTCCGCGCCGGCGAGGCCATCATCCAGGCCGTCGAGGCCGACAATCCACCGCTCCATCTCCTTCTCGGCCAGCCCGCGTTCGATCTCGCCCACAAAAAGCTCGACGCCCTCAAGGATGTCTTCGACGGCTGGCAGCAGACCACGCGCAGCGCGGATTTCCCCGAATTCCAAACCACGACGTAGCGGGCTTCCCTCCGAGGCGGCCAGTCCCTTTGTCGACGGACCCACATCGCCTTCCCCTTAAACCGGCCAGCTCCAAAATAAAGACGCACCTGTAACCAAGAGACCGGGTCACAGATGCGTCCTTCGTCTTTTCCCGAGAAGGTTTAGAAGTTCGCCGCAGCCTCATCCGGCTGATCGCCCGTTACGGTCACCTTTACGTGAGCCGTCACATCGCGATGCAGCTTCACCGGGACGTGGTATTCGCCCAGGCTCTTCAGCGGCTCTTCGAGCGAGATCTTGCGGCGATCGATGTGGTAGCCCTTCAGCTCCAGCCCATGCGCAATATCGCCCGAGGTCACCGACCCGAACAGCTGATCGTTCTCCCCGACCTTGCGCTCAAACACCAGCTCCACCGCCGTCACCTGCGACGCCAGCTGCTCCGCCTCGCCCTTCTCCTTCGCCGACTTCCGTATCGCCGAGCCCTTCATCTGCTCGATCACGGCTTTATTCGCCGCCGTCGCTTCGATCGCCAGCTTGCCCGGAAGCAGGTAGTTCCGGCCATAGCCGTCCGCCACCTTCACCACGTCACCGCGGTTGCCAAGCTTGATTACATCCTCTTTCAGAATCACTTCCATCGCAGTCTCCAGATCTCTGTTTTTCAGGTCCGAAGCCCGATCGCGCCGATCAGGCTCCTTCGGTAAGTTAGAAGCGCGCTGCAAAGGCCAGCAGGGCGATGTTGCGCGACTGCTTGATCGCCAGCGAAAGCTTGCGCTGGTGCCGCGTGCACACACCCGTCAGCCGACGCGGAATGATCTTCCCGCGCTCCGCCACAAAGCCCTGCAGCAGCCGCACATCGCGGTAGCTGATCGCGTCAATCTTCTCCGTGCAGAACTTGCAGACCTTTTTGCGGCGGAAGAACTTCCGTCCGCCCGGTCCGCCCGGGCCGCCCGGTCGTGGCGGTCGCGGTCCGCCCGGTCCACCCGGTCCCGAACTGCGCGGTCCGGAATGTGCGCCCGTCGGGGCAGGGGAAGAAGCGGGCGCCGATGCCTGCTCCGGTGTGCTCGATGCGTTCGTCTCGTCAGCCATGTCGTTTCCTCTCACTCACGTTGGGCCTCCGTTCGCTCCAGACACGCCGCGGTGTCTCTGATTGCCCGTCGGTTGAACCTCATCGGGCCTCAACACGGGCAGAAGCGAACTTCAGCATCTTGCTACGCGCGAAGCGGGTAAACCCGCTCCACAAATCTCATCGCAAACGTCCCGCGCAGCTCTAGACCGCCGCAGGCACCGTCTCGGGCGGAGCGTCGGAAGGCACCTCGGCCACCGGTGTCGACTCCAGCTTCGGCTCCTCTGGGCCGGTAGCCGCTGTCTCCTCTGCCTTCTCGGCTCCTGAACTCTCAGGGACAGGAGCCTCGGCCGCCGCGGGAGCCTGCGGCACAGGCGTAGGAATCGCGCTGCGCTTCACCTTGGTGTCGCGGATCGCCTTCACCTTCGCCAGCCGCTTCTCTTCCTCGTCCATGCGCACCGTGATGAACTTGATTACCGGCTCCGAGACGCGCAGCCTGCGCTCCACCTCGGAGATCAGCGATCCCGCCGCCGCAATCGTCAGCAACACGTAGAAGCCATCGTTGAACTTGCGAACCGTGTACGCCATCCGCCGGCGGCCCATCTTCTCGACAGCCTTTACCTCGCCGCCGCCGTTGGTCACATTCGCCGAAAAGCCCTCGATCAGCTTGTCGAGATCAGCCTCTTCCACATCCGGCCGAACAATAAACATCACTTCATAAGTACGATTCATTCGCTCTGCTTCTTTCTGCGAAGTTCTGCTTCGCACCGTTGCCGCGTCCCGTCTGCGGCCCCGGTCTGGAATCTACAACTCGTGCTGCTGCTCAAATGTCGCCATCCAATACTCTGCTCAGCTACTCCCGGCTCCGATTGAACTCCGTCATCGCCGGTCCAACACCCTTGGTCAGCACGCATTCCACCGCGTTCCGAACCCGATCCAGCACCTCGTCCAGCACCAGGAGCTCCTGCCGTCGCATCGGCGTCAGCAGATAATCCCTGCCGCCAGACTTGATCTCCCGGCCGTCCGAGAGCGCCGGCTTCCCGACGCCGATCCGAACCCGAATCCACTCCTCCGTCCCCAGCGCCCCGGAGATCGACTTTGCTCCGTTGTGCCCGTTCGCCGACCCGCGCTCCTTAATCCGAAGCTCGCCCAGCGCAAACGCCAGCTCGTCATACAGCACGATCAGACCGTCCGACGGAACCGCAATCTCGAGCTCCCGAACCAGCGCGGACACTGAAAGCCCACTCAGGTTCATAAACGTCTCCGGCTTCGCCAGCAGGACATCCTCTCCCGCCAACCTCACCCTCGCCGTCAAAGCCCGTCCCCGCCGGTTCGTCAGCACCGCACCGCAACCCTCTGCGATGCGATCGACAGCCAAAAAACCGGCGTTGTGCGGCGTCATCTGGTACTCGATACCAGGATTGCCCAGACCGACGACCAGCTTCACGCCGCACATCCCCTCATCCGCAAGCGCAACCTACTTCTTCGCGCCCTTCGCATCGGCGGCCGGAGCAGCAGCCTCATCCGTCTTGCCCTTCTTCGCAACCTCGGGTTCGGCCGGCGCCGCAGCAGCCGCGGCAGCCGCAACATCTTCCACCGTCTCCTTGATCACCGTCACATGCGCCACCGTCGCGTCTTCTTCGCCAAGGAACTTCACCTTGTCCGAGTGCGGCAGATCCGCGATATGAATCGCCTGGTTCAACTCCAGGTTCGACACGTCCACGTCGATATGGCTCGGGATATCGCTCGGCAGGCACTCAATCTCGACCTCGCGCAGCACGTGATCCAGAATGCCGCCCTGCGTCCGCACGCCCACAGGCACACCCGTCAGCTGCACCGGCACCGAGACCCGCATCGCCTTGTCCATCGCGATCCGTTTCATGTCGATGTGGAGCAGCTTGCCCTTGATGGGCTCGTTCTGCCAGTCCACAATCATCGCCTTCGCCGCGGCACTGCCTTCGATATTCAAATCGAAGATCGTGTTGTGCCCCGACTCCGAATGCAGAATCTTGGTGATCGCCTTCGGATCGACCGTGACCGCAATTGCCTCCTGCCCCGCGCCGTAGACCACCGCCGGAATTAGGCCCGCAACCCGCACACGCCGCGCTGCATTTTTGTTGAACTTGCCCTCACGGGGCTTTGCCGCAATCGCTTCCACTGTTCCTGCTGCCATCGTCCTTTATCCTTTCGGGCACGAGCTCAAGCTTCTAGCCGTTAGCTCTTAGCTGAAAACCTGACCCGCTCCGTTCGCGACTAGTGCCGCTAAATTGCCCTGCCATTACCTTCTACGGTCCCGCAACTCCCTAACTTGCCAGCCTTAGCTCACAGCTTGAAGCTGGCAGCTGCGTCTCAGTTGAACAGCGTACTCACGCTGGTCTCCATATGAATGCTTTCGATCGCCCGGCCCAGGAGCCCCGCGATCGAAAGTACTTTAATCTTCTCGACTCCCTTCGCCTCTTCGCGCAGCGGAATCGTATTCGTCACCACAACCTCGGTCAGCCTGGAAGCCGCGATACGCTCCACCGCCGGCCCGCTGAGCACGGCATGCGAGGCGCACGCGTAAACCTCCTTCGCACCCTGCGCCAGCAGCGCGTCTACCGTCTTCACCAGTGTCCCCGCCGTATCGATAATGTCGTCGAGAATCAGGCAGGTTCGCCCCCTCACATCGCCGATGACGTTCATCACCTCGGTCACGTTGATATCCGTCCTCCGCTTATCTACGATCGCCAGCGGAACGTCGAGCTTCTTCGCAAAGAACCTCGCTCGCTCCACACCTCCCGCATCCGGCGAAACCACCGTCAGATCCGTCAGGTTCAAATCACGGAAGTACGTCACCAGCACCGGACTCGCGAACAGATGATCCACCGGGATGTTGAAGAACCCCTGGATCTGCGCCGCATGAAGATCGACGAGAAGAGCTCGGTTCGCTCCCGCCGTCGTCAACAAATCCGCCACCAGCTTCGAGCTGATCGCCACGCGCGGACGGTCTTTTCTGTCCTGCCGCGCGTAACCGTAGTACGGAACTACAACCGTGATCCGTCCGGCCGACGCCCGTTTCAGCGCGTCCACCATAATCAACAACTCCAGCAGGTGCTCGTCCACGGGAAAGCACGTAGGCTGCACCACAAATACATCCGCTCCGCGGACGTTCTCCAGCAGCTGAAAGTAAATCTCGCCGTCTGAAAATCGCTGCATTCGCGTCTCGCCCATCGGCACGCCGACGAACCTGCAGATCTCCTCGCAGAGCGGCTTGTTGGCCGACCCCGAAAAGATCTTGAAGCGCTTGTCCTCACTCAAACGGCCGGAGCGCTTCCTCTCCGGCGCCGTCTTTGCGGGTCCTCGTGGCACCTGCCCGCCGGGCATCTGGCCGCCATGCGAAGGCCCCGGACCCTGGGCGGACTGCGCTGGCTGATGGCTCGTTTGCAGCTCATCAACGGGCGCGAAACTTGGGGAAAGAACTGCAGTCGTGTCTTGTTTGCTCACGTCGCTTGAAACCCTCCAGGCTGGTTGACCTTAGGTGTTCCTTATTGCTGTCTTCTGCGAGACCTCGTTGCGGTCTCGTCTACCTCAACTGCATCCATCCTTGTTGCGGAAAAGCTGCACGTGCAAAGTAAATCGACTTCGTTCTCTCAAACCTCACTGCCTGATCGCGTTGGTTCCGCGCTCCCGGCATTCATCCAAACTCGGCGGCACGTTGCTGCCGCCCAACTTCCCAAGCTCTCCCGGTCTAACCCGGATCTTCGTTCTCGCAGACGATCGAGTTGTGGTTGGGCGACTAGGATTCGAACCTAGACAAAGTGCGTCAAAGGCACTTGACCTACCATTAGTCGATCGCCCAGTCCCCGCTTCCAGCTAACCTCAAGTCTAAACCCAGGGCTCCGTCGCGGCTCGCCGCGATGGGCTGAAAGGCACTTGACCTACCATCAGTCGATCGCCCAATAAGCTCTTAGCTGGTCTCACCGCAAAGCAACGGCAAGACACACCTCAAATCCTATCAGCGAACATCCGTGACCAGAACTCGGCCCGGGTCAAGGTCTCCGTCAGGATAGCCTCGGTCCCCGAACTCTGGACACGCTGTTGAGCCGCTCGCGCATCTCCTTCGGACCGATACAGCCCAAAGAGCGCCGAACCGGAGCCCGAGAGAGCCGCATACAGCGCAGGCTCACCCGAGTCTTCACCCATCAATAAACGCTTGATGTCACGCAGGGAGGGATGATGCGGAAAGACGACCTTTTCAAAGTCGTTTTCAATCCCGGTGCGGACAAGCGTGAGAAGGGTATTCTCCGCCAGATTGTCATGCCGATCTCTCCGCTCAACTCCAGAGATCCCCATGGGGACAAGATCACCGACAGTACCGGAAGTACCCAGCTCCACTCCCCCAATTGCGGAAAGCGCAAAAGCAGAGAAATAAGCAAGGCTCAACGCATCCAGAGTATCGTTTGCGGGAGAGTGTGTCAACCCAGGTGCCGACCCCGCCTCCAGACCCGCCGCAGCGTCCCCTCCCGCCTCCTCAGGCCTCCTGGGAGCCCCCGCCAAACTCCCCTGCCGCGCGTCCCACTCCCGAAATGCCAACGGCGTCGACACCCCCACCTTCGGCACCGCCACCACACACGGCACACCCCGCCCGTCCCCCAGCGTCACATCCGGCATCGCCTCCACCATCTCGCCGCGCCCCCGTCCCAGCACCGCTCCGCCTACCAGAAACAGCGGCACATCCGACCCCACCTCCGCCGCCAACCGCAATCTCTCCCCCTCCCCCAACACCGGCCCCGCGACCTCCCACCCCGCCATCTCCCGCTCCAACCCCATCAGCGCCGCCGCCGCATTGGCACTCCCAGC
>JAABUQ010000677.1_pt1 | contig 79097 bp, 81 predicted proteins | sample 5560001 | NCBI WGS metagenome assembly JAABUQ01 (sample SAMN10711888, study PRJNA513371) | rock metagenome | isolation source: Antarctica rocks | place: Antarctica: Victoria Land, Finger Mt nord | collected 2015-12-18 | reverse complement strand
GGTGGGGGAGGGGTTGAGGGGCGTGGAGGGGGAGATTGGGAGTGTGGGGGAGTTGGTGGAGGGGTTGGAGCAGCATTGGAAGAGGAGGGAGGGGGTCCTGGAGGGGTTAAGGAGGGAGGTGGAGGAGGAGAAGAGGGGGAGGTGATGGGGGGCGTTTTGGTACATGGGATTCCTGGTGTATTAGCTTGCTGCGAGGCTCTGAACCCTCTGCAGAAATATCATCCTATGCGTCTCGCACGGGGCTGGAGAACGCTTGATCAAACGGCAATGGGCTGCAAGGCCAGTGACGGCCAAACTGCAAAGCGGCAAAACGTCAAAGCATACCAGTGACTTGGTCAAATGTTTATCCTACCCTACACTTGTTCGTCGGAGGCATCACATCCAGGCTGCCACGAACGTCCCAACACACGCGCTCAAACAACAGCAATTCCGCTCCACCAGCATTCCCATATGTCTCCGAAAAAAGGGACGGCCTCACTTCCCCATATCCCCCAACAACCCCCCTTCATCCCCCTTCCTCTCAAATGCCTTAAACCTACTACTCGCCTCCCCCTTGCCCGCCAACTCCTTCGCATACGCCTCATCGCTCCGATCCGTTAACCGCTCCAGATCGCGCTCGCTCAGCACCCCCTCCTCGTCTGCCTCGGGCTCATACGCGAAATCATCCTCCTCGTCCATAATCCTCTGCAACTGCTCCACATCCTCCCCCTCAATCCTCTCCGTCTTCCGCGTCTTCCCCACAATACTCCTGAACTTATCTTTCTGAATCACCAGCCTCTCCAGCCTCCGCTTCCCATCCGCTTTCTCAAGCAGGATCTGCTCCACCGTACCTTTCGTAGCGAGGCGGTAGACGATCACCGGACGCGTCTGGCCTATGCGGTGGGCGCGATCTTGCGCTTGCAGGTCTTGCTGTGGGTTCCAGTCGCTGTCGAAGAGGATGACTGTGTCCGCGGCAGTGAGGTTGATGCCCTGCCCGCCCGCGCGCGTCGTAACGAGGCAGATGCGGACGTCGTCGTCGGAGTTGAACGTGCTGATGGCTTCTTCGCGATCCGTCGCCGTGACGCTGCCGTCGATGCGGCATACGGGCCAGGAGTGGAGGATCTGGGCCCAGTCTTCGAGGATGTCGAGTTGGGTTTGGAATTGGGAGAAGATGAGGATCTTGTGGCCACGGGCTAGCAGGGCGGGGACGAGGCGGTCGAGGAGGATCATTTTCCCGGAGGAGGTGATGAGGGTGGTGTCTGGGTCCTCGTCGGGCTTCCAGGGCCAGGAGAAGTTGAGGGGGGAGTTGCAGACGAGGCGGAGTTGCATGATTGGGTTCTGGAGGGCTTTGTGGGCGACTTCTCGGCGGGCTGAGGCGCGGATGGAGGCGAGATCTGCTTCTTCGTCGTTATCGGAGCTTTGTGGCGTTGGGTCTGAAGCTTCGTTCTCAACGTCCTTGAAATATTGCGTATCGCTGACTTCAGTGTAGTCTTTGCGGCCACTGCGAGTAGGGCGGGAGGATGCTGGAGTGGAGGAGCGCGAGGATTTGACCGACTTGTTGGGGGTGGAGGTGCCGCTGTCTGCTTTGCGCTTGAGGTTCTCGACGGTGAGATTGTGCACTTGGCCGCCCATGCGCTCGATGGCCTTTTCTTCTAAATGCTGTCGGATCTCTTTGTTTTGGACTTTGCGGTACAGCTCCCTTTGCTGCGAAGTCAAGGGGGCATAGAGTAAGTACTCTCGTTTCTTTGGTAGAGTCAATTCCACGTCCGCTTTCACACGGCGTAGGAGGAAGGGCTTGAGGATGGCATGCAAAGAAGCGATCGTCTGGGCTCGGTATTCTGCAGAGATGACTGATTTCTGCGCGTCTTTGGTCTTGGCCTTGTTGTCGGAAATATTGAACATCCTCTCGAATTGCTCCAGATCGCCGAAAGCATCTGGTAAGAGGAAGTTCAATAGCGACCACAATTCAGCGAGATTGTTCTGCAGGGGTGTGCCAGTAAGGATGAGACGAGACTCCATGTCATATTCGCGCAATTGCTTGACGAGTTCGCAATTGAAATTCTTGAGACGATGTCCTTCATCCTAGAGTATATCAGCTTCCAAACTCTCTCTACCTAGTTGCAGCACATACCACAATCAAGTATTTCCATCTGTACTTCGAGAGGAACTTCTTATCATTCATACAAATCTGATAGGACGTGCATACGACAGGGAAAGATCCGCCCTTAGGATTAATCTTCATCTTCTCAGATCTGAGCTTCATACGCTCCTGCGGATTGCCACGATACATGACGACTGGAATCTTGGGAGCCCACTGCTGGAACTCATTCACCCAATTACTCACTGTGCTCAAAGGCCCGAGGATTAGGATAGGGCCAGAGATGCCGTTCTCCTGCAGCCAAGCGACAAAAGCAATGACCTGAATAGTTTTTCCCAAGCCCATCTCATCAGCCAGCAGACCACTAAGGCCGGTGGCATAAAGACACGTCAACCATGTCAGACCTTCGAGTTGGTACTCTTTAAGCTTGCCGCCAGTGACAAGCTTTGGTTGGGTCAGAGTCTCGGAGTCGCGGGCGTCCAGCGCCTGCTTCAGCGATTTCATGAGCTCGGAGGAGAAGTTCTAGTATTGTTAATATCTCCTACTGATGGTTCTGCTTTTGCAATTGAATGAGGAGCAACATACTTGGGTGACGTTCAGGTAATGCTCGAGCTGTATCAGGGGACCGTTCTGCTGCTGCTCCCCTTTGGGGGCGGCTTTGGGCTCATGATACTCCATATCTGCTTCATGGGCTGATGGAGGCGACGACGGAGGACTTGATGAGGGAGAATGTATGCCATCCACAGAGCCAGGCGTCATCGGTGTCGAGCTCATCTTGATATTGTAGAGGAATGGAGCTGACTTCAAATTCGGTTACACGTGAAGTCGCGAAGGCGTGAGGACGTGAACGCGCTTCAGGTCAGGCAGATACCGACCAATGGAATTTCAAGCACAGTAACCGATAATTACGTAAACGAGCACAGCAGTAGCACAGCAATAAGGTATGCAATGAAGACAATGGATTACAATGCTGGAGGAAACTTGCTATATAATTGAAGAAGTCATCCCGGGTTGAATTAGAGACTCGAGAGTGGCCAATGACGTAACGCGTCAAAACGGAGATCGGGTCCTTTCCCCAAGAAGCATGGCCAGATCTCCTGAGATAAGCGAGTCAGATCTCGGGATTATTCAGGAGGCAGGGGTCAAGCAACAACGAATCAACGTTTTCACGTGTTCAGAGGAAATTAGATTGATTAACATTTATCCTATCAGACTTTGCATGCGGCGCACCGAGAACACGACTAATCGCTGTCTTTCAAAGTCCAACAAGCATCAAAAAGCTCTTCACGATGAGCTAGGTCGAGGTATCCTGGACTTTGGAGTCAAGATTACACGCTCCGCGAGAAAACGTCTGTCACGTGCGAAGGGCCCCTCGCCCTTCCATTCTTGGTTATCCTTCAGCTCTTCGGGTTCTGTGACTCCTTGTGGAGGCACATCAAGAGATGGGGTGGGTTGATCGGGGTTGAGGGCGAATAAGGGAACGTCATCCTCTAGGTCGAACTCCCAGTCAGCTTATTCTTCTTCAAGCTAGGATGGAAAGTTGCTTACCTGACCTATACATTGACATCAGGTGCGATGCTCGCTCCATGATCTTTTTCCCTGCCTCTTGGGACGGACCGGCTTTCGAATTACACAGCGTCAGAACCATCAGTGGTATGGCGTGGAGTACCTTGTCCACGGAGTCTTTGTTCGTCTGACCGAGGGCTGGGAACCAGTGCGTGATCAGCTCTCCATGATGCGACCATAGTGTCCGTAGAATCTGCCAAGCTTTTCTATGAGCTCCGAAGAAGTCGAACGTGAGCTTCGGTTCGGCTTCGCTGACGGCATCACGAAGGAGGGTAAGGACCTGTACCGGTCCCATCTTTTGAGAGGCGTCCCACTGCTTGCGGAGTTTGCCCTTCTGCGATTTGTTGTGTTTACCTGTTGGCAAAGTGCTAATGATTTCTTCGATGAGGTCCTGGTCGACTGAAATATTGCTGGAGCCATCGTTGGCACCTAGGTAGCGCTGGGAGAGCTTTTGCAGTACTGGAACCGTCTCAAACATCGACCTCCGGGGTTGTGCCGCCCGCTTAAATGTTGTATCTCGAGTTCCTTTTGCGTAACTCGTCAAGGACGCGCCTTCTGAAAGCTCGCACCGCCGTAGGCACTCCGCAAGGCCTTTGGGACGAGGACCGACAAAGATCTTCTCCGGCGTGAAATACTCTATTGTCTTCTCCATAGCTGGCCACGGCTCTTTGAGTTCTGTGCTCTGGAGCAACGCGTTGTACAGATGGATTGAAGCTCGGACCAGGCTGAGATACTCTGCAAGCTTTCGGCCCGCTTCGTATATTTCGAGGGTCAGTCGCGCCTCTTCGATCCCGAGAACAAGAGGATGATTGTAGCGGACGTATAAATTCTCCATGTCAGTAGTATGTTGCTTGGAGAGGAACATGCTAATTTTCTGCAGGCGCTTCAAATTGTCCGTAAACCCCTGGTCCAGGGCAGGTAGCATTCTCTTCTGGTACCGGAAATAGCTGTCGACAGACTCGTGAACACGTTTCGCCGTCGATTGGACATCTTCGAGGCCATAGCCGGCATCTTCATTCATGATATTGTGAATGTCTTGATCAATTTGCCGTGCAAACACAGCCGCAAGCGGGATTTTCTTGGTTTTCAAGATGGCGTCGAGGCCATCAGTCAAAGAATCTCGGCTAACGCGCTTTCCACTGGCGATGATACCCTTCCAAGCTGGCAGAAGGTGGAGGACTGAATATCCCTCCAATTGCCCAGGTTCTGCGGAAGCTCCAAACATGGAGTTGCCACGAGGCTTCGCAATCTCGGCGCAGTACGTCTTGAGCTCGCCGTATTCAAGGTCTCGAAATGCTACCAGTACTTTTGTCAGCTCGATGAACGGGAAGGTGGTAGGCTTGCTTTTGAGCTCCCCTTCATTCCGGGCTGACACATTCCCTTGCAGCACGGCTTCCTCCCACCCGCTACCTTCTCTGTGGGCACCAAATGCATTCATCTCGAGAGCCTTGGCAAAGTCGAGCGCTGCATGTGTGCAGACACTTGCCGTCAAAGAAGTAATTTCCTTGCGCTTTCTTTGTTCCCAGAGTTCTCGGATGAAGGCTCGCAAACTCGCAAGGTCTGCCAAGAGACAAAAGATTGCCATGGTAGGATCTTCCTCGGCTTCTTCGACAGTGTAAGCTCGTTCTTGCGGCTCGCACTTCGAGGTGCTACCGGACGCCGACGCACCAGCCTTCATGATTGCGTCGTGTCGGGAATCGCTGGCTTCTTTGTCTAGTATATGCTCCACCGTCAGCCGTTCGAAGGGGTTGATCATATCCGGCATAGCCTGCTTTTCCTCGACTTTCTTTCCAATGGGTTTTGGTGGCAGCTTCTGCTCGAAGCGATATTCAAGAGCATGGAATGCCTGCTTTAGTAAATCCACGAAGTACGCATGGCTTTCATCGTCGTCATGGGGCTTGGGGGCCCCAATATGCTGGTTCTGGTACCAGGCATTGCATCGTTCTCGGTCCTTGATCGCCCTCTGCAAGGCTTCTTTAACATGTATAGGGACTGTGCTGAGCTTCTTTGGCGCCGCTGCAACCGTTTGCGCCAGCGGAAGAATGTGACTTGTGTCGAACAGTACGATTTGCAGTTCCCGTGGAGGTGGCACCTGTTGAATTAGGGTTGCATTTCTCCTAGATTTAGAAGCAGCAGAAGATTGTCCGCCGGTGGTCGATGAATTGACATCGTACCCACTGCTCTGCCCCGCGGTCGCCAACCAAGTCAAGAAAGCTGCTGTGTCTTTCTTATATGTCCGCAGGCTGTCGATGATATACGTCGGCAACATCTTGTCCATTGTATCAATTTAGGTCCGATTGGAAAATTTTGTTGAAAGTTTGTTGGTTTGAGATGCTTCCGAGGCTTTCATGGAAGGTCGAAATATTGCAGGTAAGACTTTGATAGAAGGTCGAGACTTTGCAGGTAAGACCTTTATAGAAGGTGGAGTTTCTGCAGGTAAGATGGGTTGGTTGAATATTTATCGGTAAACAACGAGTCTGTAACACATGGAATCCTGTGAGCTTCACGCAGTAAGCGAGGCATTACGACATTGCGAAAAGTGTTAGAAAACAAAGATAGTGTCTTATTTACCAATGACACTTCGATGTCGGCCAGGACAACAAAGACATTGTGTTGCCCATGCGCACGTTGGCACGTAGACAATTCATTGTTTCGTGGCTATGAGGACAGTGTGCGGTCGAGAGATTTTTCTGGATTATCCTATGAAGGTTCTGTACTATCCTCGAAACATTCCTACGAAAAAGTTTTGACGAGATGGCGATGGGCTATCCAGCCAGTAGAGACCCACAGCGTAAGAGTTGAACGGTGAAAGCATGTCACATGCTGAATGACCAGGCCAATTAAGAGGACCCAAAACAAATACCAGTTCGTACGAGTACTATGGGTTTAGCAGCTATGGGCGATCTCGAATGCGTCGTAAATTCAGCGGGCTTCCCGGGACAGTACAGACATTTCGAGATCTGATGGATCAATGGGCTTATATCGCGGGCTGTCAGAGATCCTGTGAGAATGGGCTTGCAGTAGACCCTGCTGTACGATTGAGATTTATTCATAGCATTTGAAGGCGAATTCTGTCTTGATTTTCTCACAGACCCTAGGCACTGAGGGAATGGCCCGTGCATCTGGTAGATGCTGGAGATTACTCTTGGAGTACCGAAGTGATTTTTCTGTTATATCTATCAGAGCCGGGCGTCTCGTCAGTAATCTTGAGGACGAGATTGTCGAATATTGAAGTGGTATAGCGTCGTATGGAGATCTTCAGGTTTTGTTTTGGACTCTGAGAAATATGTTGCCGAGCATCTTATCGAATGTATCCCCAACTGGAGTTGGAAGCTCTGTAGACTGAGATCATAGGTAGTTACTTGTAAAGGTGTGAAAGTATGGCGCAGCGAAACATGTATATATACCCTTCTATATAATTCCCATTGATGTAGCCAAATTTGAGAGTTATATTGGTGGCCACTGATGTACATCGTTTTATAAATCTTTCTTTACTGCTCCAAGCATGATATGGCTCAACCCGCTCATGGATGCGTCAAGGCGACCTGCAGGAGATTTTGTAACTTCAGATGGTTAACAAGCGTGGCGAAAACAAGCGTCTGCATGATGATAGTTGTGGCAAGCTACAGCATGCCGCCTACCGGTCGTTCGCAATATTATCCTCGTATGGAAGTATCATCCATGACTTTTCGCTGCGGAAGATGAAAGCGCTATGGTCGGCTGGGGGCATCCTTCAACATGGCTGGTGCCGCTCTTAGGACATAATCCCATCATTTCCAGTTAAGGGAGGCAAACATTCATTCCTGGATAGACTAGCAAACCTCTTCCGGCTGATTTCTAAGCATGACTCATCCGTGTCGCCCATGTAGAATGTAGCTTGCTGAATTGGTGCAGCTACAGCTTTCGTCGTCCCAAGTCACCAGAATCAACTGAAAATATAGCGTCCATCAGCATCGATGTGGTTGAAGCTTAGACCCATTAGTAGCTTTGTCGAAATGCATCGTCATGACACTGTGTATCATCTTTCGAGATGGTAGGTACGTGGCGTCGTTGGACCTGTGACACTGCCGTTGACCTACCTGGCAACACCGTCGACTCTCGATAACGACACGGACGTGAGAATGACGTCGTTTTTGAGGAAGTCGTTTTGATTGAACTTGCAGGTTAGAAAATCTTTGACTTGCCATCACACATGCTGTGGGCAGCTCCCAACCACCTGGAAGCCATATTCAGCAATGGACACAACCGCTTACTCCTTGGATAGCGATGATTATTTACATGAGGCCGCACAGGAATTCTAATACCCTCAGGTGTTGCATCTTATTATGATAAAATTTCGCGGCAGTCACTGGTCGGAAGGGAAGATGATTGGTATGGGGTTCGGGATAGGACCATGGGTTGGTACTTGACAGGCATGTACCCCGTACGGGGGCCGCGAACGGACTCAGAGCTTAATCGGTTCAGGCCGAGACCGGCTATGCGCTAAGTTCGGAGAAAAAACCTTCTTTCATCGACAATTCCTCTTGGAAAAGTCCTTGGCCGAACCGTGGACTCGCAAAAGCACCTGCCTATGGGATACTATACAAGATATGCAGAGACAAGACAAAGAAACAGAAAGAACACACTCCGTTCGTCGAACCAAGGCCAAGTTGCCTCACACCAAATGGCACACCAACCCACCATCGCTGACGAGAATCAGACTCCTCTGCTGGACGACTACTGTTCTTAGGTGACCAGCGGAGGTCTGTCAGGGCTCGCTCGAGGGTCGAGCGTCGAGCTCGTGAGGTGAGCAGCACGTGACAGCGACGACCTGAGGCCATGTCAGCAATGCCCTGTGTCTTTCAGTGATTTGGGACACTGACGTCACGAAGCGCTCTTGTCGCCTAGTTCTTTCCACTTCTTGTCCCATTCTTGCATTTTGTTGGCCATATCCTTGGCATGGTCAACATTCGGGTCAGGTTCCTTCACAAGGAATGACTGGAGGCGATCGTTATCTTTACGATAGCTGTTCGTTGCTGGGGTGGAAGGCTGCTGTTTAGAGCTCTCCTTGGAGGCAGCGTATCCGGAGTGGGATGGACTTAACACATTAGCTTGGACCATGTGCAGGGACAGCAGCTACTTACGGCATTATTTGGGTGCGTTCGATGCTAAAGGAATTAATTTAGTTTCCGAGTTGTTGGCTTTCCTCGATGTATTTTCGCCCATTCCAGCGTGCGGACTACATCCTTTTGTAGTCTCCAAACCATCGAGACGATTGATCGCGATCCGGTACATATTGATCGCCGGTGGCCATCATCAGATGAAGGGCGATGGACGGACATTACGAGAATGGGGAAGTCCGCAATATAGCTTTGGCAAACTTTCTATTTCAAGTTGAGTCCGCCCAATACTCATACCTTTTACAAATTAGTCGAATGAAGTCCACAAAATGAGGATGCTTTGTTAGGCAAATTTGACTTCCACTGAAGAGTGCGCAGAGGTCATTGGCTGATACCCGTGGACGTAGATGGACTTTACCCGATTGGGAGCAGTCCACCTCTGCACGTACAAGCAGGGAAATTGAAGTATGCAGACGTTCCGAAATAGATGAAACTCCTCTTGCGTTGCGTGTCGCCATCTCCACGACGTTAAAGTTTGGAACGAGTCGCCGCTCTGATTGGTGTCTTGGACGCATGGTTCCAGCGTTGACAAGACCACCAGGACTTCAGCGGGCGTCACTAATGTACCATGGTTGTTGCCAAGCCTGTGCGCGACCCCGCAACATCGCATCTCCCCTCCGACATCCTCTCTTTCGTCAGTCTTCGAGTTTATTTTCATCTTTTGCCACAGCATTTGTATCTTCGCTTTCTCGGTCATTCATTTCTTGTTCTTTGTTGCGATTGCTTGTTGCCTCACGCTCCTTATTGAATCATTCTCGGCATGACTATTCTCGATCCGCTTGAGCTTCGTCACATTTGCTCTGGGAGAGATATTCGTACGTTATTCTCTCGTCGCGGTCGCCAAGCGACCGATGTCTCTACTCTGTCACTGTACTAGTTGTGAGCGGTTCCTACAGCCAGCACCAGGCCCATTCTGTCAAGCCTGTGGATCACGACTGGTTTTTTTCTATGTTCCCTCACCCGGACCACTGACCAGCACCGAAAAATGGGACGACTATCCGCTTACGGGATTTGATGCTGGTGCGCCTTATTTTGACCCGCCCTGGTCTGCAGGACTACAATCCACTGAGGTGAGTACTTGTAGCCTGAAGCGAATGCTATGTCTAGTTGTACTGTGTCCGACCCAACTTCGGCATGACTGCCAGATAGCTGTGGCAGCCGTGGACCATTGCACCGACTTGGGCTTGCGTCGGGCATGAACTGACGGTCGGTCTCTTCAATAGGGATACCAAACTTCTCTAACAACAACACCGCTGTCCCTCAACAGTTTCGAGGTCGACAGCGCTCCAGTGTCTCGAAAACAATCAGCAACGTCACTACACAGAGGCGCGGAATCGACACAGGCGTCCTTTATCCAATATGACCCAAAGGGTGCCTCGAAGGGTGACATGCCTATATCCTGCATACCGTGTTACATGAGGCATAGGCGGGTATGATCGTAGCCTGCCTCATATAGCTACTGCTGACCAAAGCGCTCAGTGCAAGCGGGAGGGTGATGTCAACATCTGCAATCCTTGTTTAGGTCAGCCAGGTTATTGTACGGGGCCGATTGAGACGCCTCCTCTGCTCAACAATGGTGAGTCCTATTGATCGACGCAATGATGTTATTGCTTATCCACCTGCCAGACTCGTGGTTCGATCATGTGCTGACATCAATGGCCTTACCATGCGAGCCATCCGCTTCTAAACTGAGCCTGCAGGTGCACCTAGTCGGCTTTTCCAGAGCGATTACAGATTACGCGCTCGACATACGGGGGCTCAGGAGTACATGGAATACAAGTATGATGTCAGACCTTGGTCGGCTCCTCGATACTATTGTCCCGAATCTATCCGGTCTTCCATCAAAGAGCACAGTTGCGAAACAGGAGTGCTTCGCTCGTTTAGAGGTACGTAGCTCGCATGGTCAGGATATTGGGTGTTGACATCTTGGTCTAGAAACACTGTCGACGCTTTATTGCGTGCTTGGGGCTGCTGGGCAAGCCTGGCTCGTGCACCCTCGATGTATCGCTATGGGACGAGTGTTGTGCCCCGTATGCTCTTCTGGCTTTCGTTCGGCACGTCAGCCACGAGGCCGGCTCTTCCTTCACGGAAATCTTCAATGCACTCGAAAAATTCCTCATCCTTCCAAGGAAATCGAAGTATTTCCGCGAGAAGATATATACCCTAGCGTATTATTTGGGCCTGATTCACGAATCCATCCAGACTTTTGCCCTTAGCGAAGGTGCCTGGTGCCACAGGGTGAGCGGAACGTTCGCGTTCGTTGACATCGTCTTAGAGCTGACTACTCTCAGTTCCCTACTTTTCGTGGCCTCTTTTCTGGAATAAAAACGGCCTTGTCTCAGTTAAACCACCTAGGCATGGGACTGGATCTCAAGAAATTTCGGGACGGATGCGGTGCCGTAATGCCCCTCTGCGACGGATTACATCTCAGCTCGTCCGTGGTACCACAGATCCAAGCCGACCGAGAACCCGCGATCTATACGTAAGTCAGTCTGAACCTCTTGGTACTCTGGGGCGTACTAAATATCCCCCCTAGCCAACAGCAAACATTCCTGGAGACACTTGAACGATGCTATTCGCGGAAAGCCAATACTACAGCACAGACACCGAATAGATCGATCCTCAGTTACGGAACTACGCCATATCCAAGCTGCGATATCACCTTCGCGCAGAATGATACTCTGAGAAAAGCGCCGGCAGATTTGGCTTTCGTGCTCCCTCTTCCTAGGAATACGCCGCTTCTATCCAAAGGCGACCAATGGTCACTAGAAAACCGGGCCATACAGAATCTACCATGGTGGGAGCAAGAGCTCGCCGAGCTCCACGAAAAGAAGGCACAGCTCCATGAAAAGGAGGCACAACTTCGTGATCAGATTATAGTAGCCAATAATTACATAGCTACCCAAGCGAGACATGGTCACGACATCGAAGGGGCTGCTATGGACGGATTCAGAGCTGAAGGCAACGATCTGCAGGCCAGTCAAAACCACTTCGTATCTAAATCCAGCGGCTTAACACAAGCGCAAGGTGGCTACTTGGGGCGCATCACCACACCTTCGCACTCATCCTTAGAGGAGGCCGTGGCAGCTTCAGACTTCGATATGGATATGACTGACGCATCGCTGGGCTTAAATGTTCCCAGAGAAAGCATGCAATCCAACATACCTCTAGTGCCGGTCGCGGGTCCCTCTAGAGAACACTCTTTGCAGCCATCACCACAGCTCGATGGAGGCACAAGGCGCAGAAAACGTTGTCGCCTGTCAGAGAAACACCTTCCCGTAATTCACCAGAACACACCATCCACAACTTCGACTCATGATCAGTCTACTTCACATAGATTACCCGACTCTGCAGCAGCCCTCAAGCAAGAACGGGAACAGCTCCCAGAGGGCCACCGGCGAAATCGACCCTCACGTATTCTCTTTGGTCAACCGTCCGCACTCCAGGTCAAGTCTCCGGTCGCTGATCCATGTGGCGCAGCATCTTTAGTACCATCCGAATCCGTACGAAGCCCTCGCTCCCAACGGCCTGTGTCCTATCCCCAATCGCAGCGCTGGCGCAAATCCCTAGGCGTTTCGGTCAAAGTCTTGCGCGAGGGTTTTGAGAGGTTGAAGATTATTTGAAGCTTTCACATGCGCACTGAAGTCATGCAGGCAAGACTTTATGATCATGAAACGGGAGTTTTTGTCCAGGCATTTAGCGAGCACATTCTATTGTACAAATGCGACATTTTTACCTTCTCATACAGTCGCATTTGGAGTACCCCTGCTACTTTCACATACTATACTACTTTGTAATCAGAGAACTTGACTAGCTCAGACTTTGGTTGGAGATCTATACGATTCGTTAGCAGTAACTGACATTCAAAAACCAGAGAAGCTTCTGACGGTGGGTAGCTATGTGAGAGTGGGATCGGTTGGCCTTGAATGATCAGATCACGATGTTTCTTTGATCTGGATCGTCTGGCCTTGTCGTGCATAGGGGTCGGATCCTAGAGGCGTTTGATAGTAGTGTAGCGTCACTTGAAATCTGTACAGGCGTCGCAGGTACTTTCCCATTAGGTGTTGAGCGTCCCAATACTCGTGCGTGTGATAGACAGCGGCAATCATGTCAAAATCAATTCATTTGTGTAATCGCAGCTCGATCAGATTCGGGTCTACACTCATTTAAAAAGGGAGTTTTGCCCTCTTCTGGGCTTAGCTCCGAAGCTTGGCATTGCCAAGTTCGGTGCGTTGACGGCCCGCCAGCCGTGCGGCTCCCTCAATCGCGAGCAGGGGTCCGATCGATAGAGGGCCAACATCTATTAGTGACTGTTCAAGACCACTTCCGCTGACAAGACCATTGGCGCAATCATGGAGACCCAAGATCTTCCTATACAGACCAAAGCCCCCAAACCTAAAAAAGAGAAACCTTCAAAGCAACCAAAAGGCCCAACACCACCAAAACCCAAGCGTCCACCGGCGCCCAAAACTATTCCCGAGGACCCAGAGTCGATGTTCAAGGTTGGATTCTTGGCAGATGTCTATCAAGAGAGGCCCAAAGGCTACGAAGGCAGGGAAAAGATAATCACGCGAGTACGCTCAACGCTCCGTCAACAATATGACACGCTTGTCTGACTCGCTCACAGTTCCCTCCAGAACCGAATGGTTTCCTACACATAGGTCATAGTAAGGCCATAGCAATTAACTTCGGCTTCGCGAAATACCATGGCGGCGAATGTTACCTACGATTCGATGACACGAACCCTAAAGGCGAGGAGCAGCAGTATTTTGTTGCAATTGAAGAGATGGTCAGGTGGCTTGGATTCGAACCCAAGCGCATCACATACTCTAGCGATAACTTCGATCGCTTGTACGCATTAGCTGAAGCTTTGGTTGAGAAAGATAGAGCATACGTTTGCCTTTGCACTAGTATGTCTCAATCCCGGGCGTCAAGCAATAATACAAAGGCTGATGCACCGCAGAACCCGAGATCATAGCTCAACGCGGTGGAGGAGAAGGCGAAGGGAAACCTCGATATGCATGTCCGCATCGCGACCGACCAATCGCCGAAAGCCTCGCTGAGTTTCGAGCTATGCGGGACGGCAAATACGAGGCAGGCGAAGCAGCTCTGCGAATGAAGCAAGATCTGGAGGACGGCAATCCGCAGATGTGGGACTTGTTCGCATATCGCATACCAGAGAAAGACCATCGAGTACATCATCGTACTGGGCACAAGTGGAGGATGTACCCGACATATGACTTCACGCATTGTCTGTGCGATAGCTTCGAAGGGATCACTCATTCTCTGTGCACTACGGAATTTGAGCTCTCGAGAGTCTCATACGAGTGGCTTTGTGATGAGCTGGAAGTGTATAAACCAATGCAGAGAGAGTCAGTGAGAACATTTCAGCTCGGTGATCTCTTCAATGGATGACATCTGACATTTAACGCTAGATATGGACGGCTCAATGTCAGCGGTACCGTACTCTCGAAACGGAAGATCATCGAGCTCGTCAACAAGAAGCATGTCCGTGCATGGGACGATCCTCGACTGTATACTCTAATCGCCCTCCGACGCCGCGGTGTCCCTCCTGGGGCGATCCTCTCCTTTGTGAACGAGCTAGGCGTGACGAAGGCGACGAGTAACATCGAGCTAAAGCGATTCGAGACATCAATTCGGCAATATCTCGAGCTTACGGTACCACGACTCATGCTTGTGCTCGAGCCGCTCACTGTCATAATCGATGACTTGCCTGAAGATTACCTTGAAATGGTCGACGTACCCTTTTCCAAAGATCCTGCGTATGGAGTACGTCTTTTCACCTTTTCGCTACCCCGAGACAGCGACTGCTCTTCCTCTGACAAGGCCGTGCGAGCTAATCACCATCGTCAATAGACACACTCCATCCCGTTTACAAGAGAAGTCTACATCGAGCGCAGCGACTTCCGCGAAATAGACTCCGACGACTACTTCCGCCTCGCCCCCGGAAAGACCGTCGGTCTCCTCAAAGTCCCCTTCCCCATCAGAGCCACTTCTTTTGAAAAAGACGCTGTTACAGGCGCAGTCACCGTAGTGCATGCGAAATCCGAGAAGCCAGTAGATGGCGCCCCACCAAAGAAACCCAAAAGGTATGACCACACCCTGTTCCACCTACTCACCTCATCCACCTTTCCCATTCCGATCCCTTCCCCTCAAACCCCATCCTCTCAACCCCCCTCGCCCCCCTTCCCCATACCATATCCGAAAACAACCACACTAACCCCCCCTCCCCACCTCAAGCTTCATCCACTGGGTCGCCCACTCCCCCACCCACAACTCCCCCATCCACGCCACCGTCCGCGCCTTCAACCCGCTCTTCAAATCCGCAAACCCGGCTGCCCACCCCGCCGGCTTCCTCGCAGATATAAACCCGGAATCGGAGCAGATCTACACCGACGCCCTGCTAGAGACCGGCTTCGAGGAGATTAGGCGGCGCGCGCCGTGGCCTGCTGAGGCGGGTGAGAAGGATTTTGGGGCGGGTGAGAGAAGTGGGGGAAAGGGGGAGAAGGGGTTGAAGGGGAAGGAAGGGGAAGAAGATGGGGAGAAGGATGGCGGTGAAAAGGAGGCGCGGCCGGAGACGATAAGGTTCCAGGGGATGCGGGTTGCGTATTTCTGCGTGGATCGGGAGAGTACGGAGGGGGATGTGATCTTGAATCGGATTGTGGGGCTGAAGGAGGATACGGGGAAGGATTAGACCTTTGAGCGTAAGCAGCTGCAACGAGGGGACGAAAGAGATGCTCATATGACACCTTATGTAAACCAAGCCGCTGGTTCTGCACGAGATAATTCTTGGGAGGGTGATACGATCGATATGGGTCACTGAGAAAAGGAAAGCTCAATGCCTACTTAAAGCTTCACCAAGTCCTTCTCACCGTAGCTGGCTCCCTGGTAGCCTTTGATAACCGCTCGCCTCGCATACACCCAGCGGCGTATCCACAGGCTAGATTGACATCTAGTGGACGACTATGTGAATGAAAGCGATTTATGAGTGCAATGAACCTCGACGGATCGAGTTCATCCCACGGCCATGCATCTCACCACTGACACTAGACTAATTTCAGGGTTATAAGCCCTCTACGACCTCACGGCTTACGGTTTCTGCGTACCACATTGATGGGGTGATGAGTTGACCATAGGTCGTTGGAGACGTTAAGACTATTACGTATATGAGTGAGTGTGAGAGGAGGGGAGAATACCTGGCGTTTGGTAAAGGGTGCAGAGACGGAGAAAAGTTTGTGTGTGTGGGGTGTATCTATAGACTTCTAGCTAAAGCGCGCCGCTATATTTCCGGAACAAGCTACTATCAGGACTATCTGAGCGACGAACAAGCTCGTAGCGATCGTGATCATATCATAGATCGTAAGGAAGTGTAACCCTCTCGTAGGGTTGCCAATGCCGAATATACGAGTCTACTTCCGATGCTAAGCCTGATTCGAGATGGTGGCCTCATCCAAAGTACATAGCACGCGGCCTTCACTGCATCTACAAGCTGCCTATATCTGTTCGAAGTCTTGTGACGATAGGGAAGACACCTCTATCAACCCGAGACGCTTACCGAAATCCTATCTTGCAAACCCCTAAGCGTCCAAGGCACCAAAGCTACCAAATCTGCATATCCGACTCACCCAAAGCATCTTCACTGTTGTTCAAGAAGCTCTTATTTCCTGGTCTTCTTTGATGACTCTTTGACTTCACTTCCCTTGCGTTTGGTTGTCCGTGCTGCGGAATCGATCGAGTCATTCTGCTGACATGACGTACTAGGCATTTGCTCCGACTGCGAAAGCTTACTGCAAGGTAAGAATAAAGTATCGTAATTCGCAGGTGCTTGCCATAGATCTCAAGCGCTCAAGATTTTGCTCCATAAATCTAAGGGTAAAGTTGAGCTCGTCCAGGATTGTCCATAGGCGCGATCGAAGATAAGCCGAGCGCTCGCCATCGGTCATAGACTCGTTGAGAAGTTCCTCGAAGCGGCAAAACGGATCCTTCGTGGAGGCAGTAGATACCTTGAACAGCTTTGTCGCACCCAAGACCTTCGTCGTGCAATGCGCCACTTCAACCACCCCCATCGAAGAGACTGGCATCGAAGCCAGCGTTTCCTAAAGCGCTCCCTAGCAAAGCAGGTTCATGGAAGCCAGCGTTATGACTGTCGATGAGAGGCTTGTTGATAGGGACTGGGGTGGGTGCTCGGCCTGCAATGCAGTATTCGCAGTGAGATTGGTCGCGGAAAATGTTGAGGTATCACTTGTAAGAGGCCTGCAAGACAGGCGGGCTAGTGCCAAGAATGCGGAGATTAAGGGGTGTGGCTGGGTCAATCACATACTATTTAGTATGTGATCAACCCGCTCCCCTCCTCCTTTCTCATTGCTTCGCGCTTTTGCGAAGTTGTCCTTGTGGCCTTCCTTCAAGACTGCTGCTTCGTCGCCGTTGGCGCTGCCTTTGGCGCTTCCTTTGGCGCTTCCTTCGGCCTTTGGCGACGGCCTGTTTTGGGGCTTTGGAGTGTTTTGTGTTGGCTTCGCAGCAGTCCTTTTGTGACAATTGAGGCAGCCGATACCGCCCAAACACATGTTTGTACATTTTTATCATAGCATTCAACAAGCAGTAGCTATATATATATCGGTGGTGTCGCGGATGAGGGTTCGGGTCGTTGCGATTGCGGTGTGGTTGTCTGGAGCCATTGTAGGCTGGGGCTACTGCAGCTGTGGTTTGCTTTGTTGTGGGTATAGGATGAGTTCGTATCTGGCTTAATCGCTTTGCCTTAAGCTCTGGTCTGATACGAGCTGTAGTCCAGACCGAGCCTTTCGTAGTGAAAAGGTTCTTCGCAACGCGACTTCGAACAACCTCCAAATTATCGCCCTGCTCGCTTAAACTTCGATTGCGTGCTTCGAGCTTGCTTTGATTTGCTTACAATGTTTCGAGTCGCTCATGAATCTGCTCTTCGTGCTGGCCTCTCCATTCAGGATCCAATTCATAGCCTCAGCTGTTGAGAGGCGGTTCCCTATCGCAAACTACGAATTGAACTTGACCAACGGTCCGATCATAGGGGTCTCCGTCCAATGGTCCATTTGTTGACAGTGTAGAGGGCGAAAGCGTTGAAGTTTGCTATGCTGGATTCAATGACACTGGAGCCTAGAATGTCGAAATCAGCGATGTCGATTCGAGAAGAACAAAAGAGGCGTGGAATACAATTACCTGTTCATTGTTCTCTGTCTCCTCCGCCGCCATCGTTGGTAACCCCATCCTATCGGTGCGGAACAACCAACTTTTCGAAATGAGGTGAAATTATCTTAGGACGAGAGCTTCATAGGCACAAGCTATTACCCTGATGTTGTGGACGAGTAAGTCCTCCGCCTGGTGCGACGGGACGTTCTTTACTCTGTTTTTGATGTGGAGTGCCCTGCTTTTATCCGTCGAACCCGGCATGTACACTTGCGCAACTGGCATCAGCGTCCTAGGACATATTGTACAGGACGGCCTGTACAACCTGGAGCACCTGCTTCGCGGATACCATGAGGGTATCGATCCTCACCCAGAAGGTTCAACATACGGGCATTAAGGTAAACCGAGCGATCCTCTTCGGATATGAAGTCCTGGGGATGTTCTTTCTAAAGGCTACGGGACGGGTCTTCAGTGAAGCCACCTATTAGATTTAGAGCAGTCGCAGTCGCAGCCGCCTCTGAGCATTGAGCATAGGTATGAGCTGGAGAGCTAACGTTCCTGGCGGGCGAGGTGGTCATTGCTCCGCCTTCCTTGTGGGTTGCTTTGCTATGATTATAAAGTACTCGACCACTCACTTGTCCCGCTTCCGATCAGCCGCTGCCTCATACCATCGCCATGTCTCCTTATAGCGTCTCGCAATCACCTTCTCGTAGTCGGTCCGCCCCAATTCTCAATCAATCATCCACGTATACCAACAACTCCGGTGCGTCGCCAGCTCCTCTAGCTCACTCTCGGAGCGTTCGGAGAAGGCCATGGCTCTGGCGGCGAATTGCGCCTCTATAGACGGAAAAGCAAAATTCTTCAACTCTTCAATTGCTTCGACTGCCTCAGAATCTTCCAGTACTGCGGCAAACCTCTTGGAGTCCGTGAGAAAGTCTGCCAGCCATTCCAGATTTGTATAAAACCCCCATTTGTGCTCCAACCTATTCCGGACACGGACGCAAGTCTCGAACTCAGAGGCAAACTCGCCAGTGTAGAAGTACGGACGACATCTCCAGTTATCCAACTCTCCCTCGAAAGGTTCGGTTAATTGCCTGCGCTTCCAAAGCTGGTTTCGGACGACAGCGTAGCTGAACCATCGGCCGGAATGGTCGTTTCGGGCGACAGTGTAATTGAAGCATACATTGTTTAGTATGCACTCTAGTCTTCCCAGTATTTGGTGAGGCGTGCTTAGTGTTGTAGGTAAAAGACCCAATGTCTTATCAAGAGCTACTTTAGCGTCTTCGGGCAACGGTTTGGGTTGATTTTGGGGGTTCTCTTGGAATAGCCAATCCAGGTGGTATAATACACGATCGCATTCTTCAATGTACAGAGACTTCAGCACTTGTTCGATGTCGCTGGCAAGCTGCCTATCGTTGGTATTCACCGCCAGATTCACGACACAACGAATGACCCGTGTGTCGTATTCCAGACGATGAACGGCAATGTGTCGGATCTCCTCAAGGGAGTCACTACACCAGTATTTCCTGGTGGCGCTGGCTTCAGGGGGGTGTGTCAGCTGGCCGCGATTGCTCAGGTGCTTGACGAGCAGTATCCACGGGCCCAGCTCAAGGTCATCCGCTTTCCATATGCTGAGTAAATCCAAATGCAATGGATGCCATCGATGCACCCACGCGTAACAGGCTCTCTCGGCACAGCTGAGAAGGAACCTGGCCAGGCCATAGCGTTGGGGAAAAGGGATGTCAACCTTGCGAATGCTGGAGAGGAACGCGGTGAGGAAAAGAAATGCCGGGCCTTGTACTGTAGCTTCTTCATTTTCTGGGATGTCGCCAGGGTCGGGCAGTGGAGATACCCAGGAGAGGAGGGCTTTCCTTGGATCGACCCAAACGCTAGGTGCGTAAGCAAACTGAGAGCCCCATGCAGCCCCGACCTCCTCGTCTGCCAACACTTCTAGGATTCTGTTGTCGTCGTCTTCTTGAAGTCTGGACGTATGGTCGCCTTCTTCAGTTCTCTCATGGTCATGGTCCATACTTTCTCTGGCTACTCAACAAATCGTTTCAGGGTTTCCGGTTTCACGGTCGTTGACGAAGGTTTTAAGCCGCTCAGCTGGTGCGTCACTAAGAATAAACGTGAGCGAATGTCCAGTATCTTCTAGGCTTTTATAGGGATCCGAAGTGTCGACGGATCCGAAGTGTCGAATGTCGAAGTGTCGAATGTCGAAGTGTCGAAGCTTCGAAGTGTCGAAGTGTATTTGGGTGGGGGTAAATGATGAATATATATACACAGTGTGGCAATCCCTTGGCTGGCCATCGCTGATCGGCTGTCTTCGTCAGGAAATTAACTTTGTTCTGCGACAGAGGACCTTTCCCGAAATCTCGGCTTCGGCCCCAAATTATGAGAACAAAGAACAACGCTCTTGTGGAAAGAGTGCTGGACCGAATCCCTTCAGTATTGTCGAGGTAGATAATGAAGGAATCCCACATGGTGGCTAGCTGGCACGGAAAGGGTGTCGAGATTTGAGATCTCGACCGTTGGTCGGGATTTGTTGAGTCGACGGAGCTCCTAGACATCGAAGCTATCTCTACAACCCTCAGGCGACGGGATCGTCGGCTCAATGTAGCACAGCCTGCAACAACGAAAGCATTACATCAACCCTACCACGATCCCGCCCACTTGGCCATTCCATACCACCCGCTGGGTGGCCGAACTGAAGATGACATCGGACATCGAAGGTAAATAGATAACGAAGTCCTTTATATAAACAGGATTACGCTGATTTGCAAACTATGAAACCCACTTAGAAAGATTTGGGATGATCGATGCGCAGTCCGCTGCTTGACGTAGGCTTTCCGGAGAGCGACGTCCCGAAAGCCACGGGATACTACAGCCGGCCGGAAGCGAAATCCAATGAGCTTTAAAGGACAAACCCACCGTTTACGTGCACCCACACTTACCCGCTGCTGGCTCGTTATGACATTGGATGCCAGCTGGACAGCCCTCACCGCCGATTAATCGCATATAAGTACGGAGTAGAAGCAGCGAGCCTATGAATGTCAAAGAGCTTCATCTCAGAATCTGTACTTGCCCTTGACGGGTAACAACGGATGTGCTTCCTGGTGAGGCTGGTAGCCTCTTTGCCGATATTGAAGCACCTATCCCTGAGCTGGTGGGACATGGTACGCCAATTCTAGGCACCCTATTAGGATTGTATTGATGGAAAAGCGATGACTTAGTCAACCAGGATGGCCAACAGCGTAAGAGTGGAACCGTTAGTCCGCTAGTACACCGTCGAGACGATACCGAGGAAAGCGGTGCCATTTGGACCAGCCTCCGGATACGCAACCAGCCAGCGCAAGGAATAGCGGGTCCGTGCAAAAGTCACTGCGGGGATCCAGTACCTGTGCAACAACACAAAAGCGGTCAGGGATTTCGCAGCAATATTTGGCCCAATTGGGGGATGAGAAGTGTGTCAGCGGTATCAATTACGTACAAGGTTGTCCAGAGCCATGGATTATTGCCATGACTGGATGTGGCAAAGAGATTCCCGCATCCCCATGCACTGGTAGGACACTTTGCCGGTACTTTGCTCAAAGCAGGGGCCGGCCAAGGAAAGAAGGCTCATCTTTGCCCGCGCATCGAATAGCTTTCAGCATAAAGGCTCGGTCTGAAAGTGCTGCCGAAGTGTCTGCTCATGTTTGCAATGCGCCTAGCTACCGCGGTGGCAGTGCCTCCTTTGAACTAATCGCAAGCATACCTATTTCCAAGATCTCAAGCAGTAGCAGGTTTCTTTGCAATGATGTAGTATCGAGATTCTTCAGGGGCGTCCTTGGCTTTCGGCTTGAACAGGTCGGTCTCTGTATGGACTACATCAAAACCTGCATCTTCCAGGAGCTTTCTCCAGCCTTTCTGGGTGAACATGGTGATGATTATTTTGTTGCCCAGGAAAACGCTCTCCATGCCGCTGGCAGACCCCGTCTCGGGATCAAATGACTTCGCCCCGTACCAATCCTCTCCATCAATTGTAGAGAGCAACATGAAACCTCCTGGCCTAAGCCATTCGAACCATTTGCGTGCCATCTCAACATGCTCCTGCGGAGAAAGCTCAAAATGCGAGAGACTGGCAACCGCACCATCATATTCGATCTTTGGCACATAATCGAGCATATTCACTACTTCGTAAAACCCCTCAGGTACCTACCTTTGGCATAGCGCAACCATGCCAGATGCGAGATCAATGCCATGATAGCGATATCCACCGTCTGCGATGGTCCGAGCGATCGGTTTTCCAGTGCCACAGCCGCATTCGAGGACACTCGCTGCCGGGGGAAGTAGGCTGAGCCATTTCTGGACGACCATGACGAGGGCGTCGTCTTGACCATAAGCTTCCTCATACTTCATGCCGAGATCAGACCAGAACTGTCCGTCAACGGCCCTGGCCTCAGATTTTGAGGGTTCCGCCATTCTGGGCCCAATCTAGCCTCTTACTCAGACCGAGATACACACGTTGCTGTATGGGGGAGATTAGGATTGCCTTGACACTTAGTCCCTGGTATTAGTGATTGCTCCTCGATGAAACAGGTTCATATGAGATTAAGAAGAGAGGTCTGAAAGCAGCAATCGACTTACGTTGGAACAAGCGGGGCATCCGACCTGCACGGCGCTCAACTGGGAAAGGTGGCGTAAGAAGCAACAAGGTCACACACAAAGCTTGGCATATAGATAGGAGTCTGACTGCTCGCTTGGAAGACAACTGGCTGATTCTCGCATTTTGTATCGCGGTTGATGAACATGGAAACTTAGAAGAAAAGCGTTGCGTGACTCTTGTACCTGAACGAACATGACCATCCAAGCTATCAACCTGCGTAACCTGTGAAACTGTTCTTCGGATCTGCCACCGGGTTGGCTTAGACGCTCAGGTTCGCAGTGTTCCTCGATTTCCCAATTAGTGATTGGATCGTACTGTATCATCATACAGCCCAGAATCCAGGAGGTGGACAGAGACATAGCACATAGAAAGCGCAATATTAGAAACGCATGTTGGACTCTGTTCGACAAGACAATGTGGCCAAAAAACCTTCGTCTGACCATCATCGGTGAAAGAAGTTCTCTAAGGTAGTTTCTCTAAGGTAGTTTGCAATAGCGTGAAATCAGTTGAACAATGTCCAAAAGCCGCCAAGGCCGATAGCCGAGGTTCCTCCTTTAACGTGAGATCTTCCCGCTGGCCGAGGCTGGCCTTATCTGCAGACGGATCGGAAAAGCAAGTTCCCCCACTCATCCCCGCTATCTTGGATATATCTCATCCTCTGGAGGAAACACAAACCGGGCGAATCACCTTGACCGTATTCCGCTACGACTTGAGCGGATCTCAGGAACAAAAGACACACACCCAGTTCTGCCTATCCTTCGTCCCTTCAATCTTTCCAACTCGTTTGCAAGCCCTCATACATATCATTTTCACTCCAGCATCCTCCGACTTCGCTGGCGCAAGCCAACATCTACTGTCAATCAATCGCAGTGGTGTCGTACCTAAGTATGAGTCAGCAGCGTTCGAGACGACGACAAGATGAAAATGAGCGCCTCCGTGTCCAGCTCTTCCGATCAGTCGCCGCCCCAGTCCAGTGGAGTCGATAAGACCGAGGCGGTGGCGCGCACACCCACGCAGACGAAAGAGCTTTGGAAATTCCGACTCAGGCCAGACGACGATGAAGAGGCTCAGGATTGGTGGTTCGCCTCCACCGCGATACCGCTGCTTGCAGCGACCATGGGTCCATTGGCGAACGTCCTGTCCATCGCGGCGCTGATAACCTCGTGGAGGAATCATTATGATCCGGATTATCCTGGTCAAGATTCGTATTCCACCAAGCATCCTATACGGGACCCGAGGTGGTGCATTGCGCTGAATGCGGCCTCTTTGGTCTGTGGCTTCATTGGAAACATTTTTCTCCTGTTCAACTTTACAAGACGTGTGCGGTATATAATAGCTCTTCCTATGACGATTATTCTCTGGTATTTTGCAACTGGTATTGTAAGTTGAATCGTTCCTTCATACATATCTTTATCTTCCGCAAGGCTAGCATTGGCTATGAAAATGTTGCTCTCCAAGTTCTCGGTTCAACGGCCCAACGGTCTCATGCGTGGGCAACATATTCTTGTCTTTCTTCCATTACTGATTGTCTGTCTTTTTTATACACACAACATAGCTTCATGATCTCTGTTTAGTTCACGCTGTTCTCAAAATTTGCAACGGGCTTGTAAAGACTCTTCCAAAAGCTCCTAACTAATGAATTCCTTCATCAGCTTATAGGCACTATTATATCTATGCACAAATTCCGAGGTCTTCGTGGCCCAGACCAGGTTTGGTCGCAGGGTTTCTGGCACGCGATCATCGCTACAGTCCTTTATCTCCTAGCTTCGATGATGCTCATGGTAAACATGCAAGGATATTTCTTCGGTCACTACCGACAGCATTTCGAACTCACAGAGGAGCAACGAAATCTGATACTGCAAACAATGATGTTCTTCATCTGGCTTGCCGGAGGCGGAGGTGTATTCGCAAAGGTCGAAGGCTGGGCGTTTGTCGATGCATTGTACTTCTGCGACGTTACTATCCTCACTATCGGGTTTGGTGACATTCACCCGACGAACGACATTTCGAGAGGGCTGGTCTTTCCGTTTACAGTTGGCGGTATCATCATTCTCGGTCTGATGGTGACCAGTATCCACAGATTCGCAAAGGAGCTAGGCCACGACAACATCATCCGACACCACGTAGAGAAGCGACGACTCAACACCATCGAACGCTCCGTTTCCATCCTCGACGTTGAGGCGAACCGACGGCCATCAGTAGCTCGTCTACGACAGAGTATCTCCCGCCCCTTCAACATGCACAGAGAACGCAGCACCGCTCTTGGGTTCCACCCCGACGTCGTCCCAAGTTTCGGCCCCAGACCCAGCCCCACTTTCAGAAAAGCCCCTATGGCAGCAACGCGCCACCACATAAATCGCGTCAGAACCAGAAAACCCAAACTCGTCCTTTTATACGAAGAGAAAGATCGCTTTACGGCCATGCGCGACATTCAACGCGGCACCGCGCACTTCAAGAAGTGGTATGCCCTCACCATGTCCGGTAAGCTACATTCCGCCAGCATCTGATATCCCCACCTGAGCACCTCAAAGACCCTCGAGAGACGTATAACCAGCATCTACTCGTAAAACACGCCTCAAGCTTGCGACCTTGACTGCAAAAAGACATGCTAACTCCCGAAAACTCAGTCCTCGCCTTCGGCCTCCTCTGGTGCGTCGGCGCCGTCGGGTTCTGGCGCGCCGAAGCCCAAACCCAAAATTTCACCTACTTCCAATCCCTCTACTTCTGCTACGTGTCCCTCACGACCGTCGGCTACGGCGACCTATCCCCCACCTCCAACGCCGGCAAGCCCTTCTTCATCGTCTGGTCCCTCGTCGCCGTCCCCACCATGACGATCCTCATCTCCGACATGGGCGACACCGTCGTCGCCTCCTTCAAGCGCGGCACCTTCACCCTCGCCGACTGGACCGTCCTTCCCAAAGCGGGCCTCTACCGCGCCTTCATCGAGCGCCACCCCACGCTGCTGCACTGGCTGCAGCAGCACGCCGACCAGAAAGCCGAAAAAGCGCGCCTCGCCCACGGCTTCCGCACCGGACCCACTGATGCCGCCGAAGAAGAAGCAGCGGAGGGGTTGCCCCCCAAGCCGCACACCCTGGAAGCCCTCGCCGCCGCGCAGGAGGACGAGCATCTCCTTGCGCGTAGGCTCGCGCTGGCGATCAGGCGCACGGCGGGCGATTTGAAGGCGCAGCCGCAGAGGAGGTATAGCTATGAGGAGTGGGTGGAGTATACGCGGCTGATACGCTTCAGTCGGTTCAATCCTGAAGAGATGGAGGCGGAGGAGGAGGATGAGGGCTTGGTGGAGTGGGATTGGATTGGGGAGAAGAGCCCGATGATGGCGGAGCAGAGCGAGAGCGAGTGGGTGCTTGATCGGCTTTGTGAGAGTCTGGGGCGGTATATGCGGAGGCAGGGAAGGGTGGGTGGTGTGGGCGCGGGTGTGAGCAATGGGACAGGGGAGGAGGGCGAATTGGTCAAGAAGGAAGTGTAGGTATGTCAGGATAAGGGATGTGATTAGGTCCTTGGGTATATATCCTCCATCAGTATTTATGGCGCTGGCCTGGGTGGCTTCGTTGGATCGTTCGAATGCTCGGTACATAATAGCATCGTATGCTTCCACCTACATAAACATACATCTATTCCTACCCACTAGCGTACCTGCAGAAGCAGCATCCCATAACCACCACGAAGAATGGTCATCGCGATATAAAACTCGTGAACGACGACGAAGTGTTAACATGCAAATCCCACCACTTCGTCACACTACCAAACCCATGGTACGAAAAGCCACCGACCCACCGGCTACGAGTGAAACACCCTCCTCCTATCCTCTTGCTACATATTTGAAAACCAGAATCACGAACGTCGAGGAGTGGATAGTAACATTTATATAGAAGAACAATATCAATCTCATATTGCCCTGGGAAAAGGAAATATAAATAGCGCGCTACTGAAGCGGCCATCAGGATTTCCAGCCATCTTTGCCTCAGCCGGGATATTGGAAGATTCAGTTGAGTGGTTGCTTATTGCCATTGCCAGATAGGCGATGGAGTGAGCTTTTCGGGCGAGAGAGGGAGGTGAGTGCGAGGGTAGATGGGCAGAGGAGACGAGAGAGCTGCTCGGAAAGGGAGAGCTGCTTGATTGGGAAAAGCGTGTGGCAGGGTGCGGATCCAGGGCTTGTAAATTTTTCGGCCGCTCGGAACGAGGTGTGAACGCGTTGCTGAGACCAGTAGCATTCTATTGCTGACAATGCCCAAATCGTTAAGGTGTAGTGTTACCGTTGAATCGGCGAATAAGGCCATAAGGAGGGTTTGGACGGGATAATAGGACAAGAAGGAGCGCACAGGTTGATTGAGAGGGTAAATAGCAGCTATAGTTGCTAGAGCATGGGAGAGATGTAAGAGTTGTCTTGTTTGAGTTATCCCTGGGAAGGCATTTCTCAGACTCGTTGAGATGACATGACACGGCCGTTTCGTAGAATGGATACCTGGATGAATGAGATGGAAGCTGGAGTCTCGTACCTTGGATGCTGGTACCATGTCAATCTCGCGCTCTGCCTCTGAACTCTGACACTGCCTGAGCTCTGATACGCATCCCTACACTCAAGCCGCGGACACTCAGCCAGCGAATACCCTCCCCGCCTCAATCTCCCCAAACGCACTCATCGTATGCTCCCACACCTTCTCGTACCAACCTTCCTTCCTCGCCTTCTCATACGCCTTCTCGTTCGCCACCGTTTCCCCATCCCAATTCACAGCATACGCGCCACTCCCCACCTCCCCGTTTGCCCTCGCAACCCCAGCAGATCCTCCATCCCCTTCCCTTATTCCCTTCGCCGGATACCGCTCCGTAGCCAGAAAAAGCACACGCTCACCAATCTCCCTCGGCGGCGTCGCGAACCACCCCGCCAAAGGCCCGACAACCCACCAAAGGATCCGAAACCATCGCGGGAGATGCTTATCGTTGAACGCTTCCGTCATGACTAGGCCCGGAAAGACATGCACACAGCTGAGCTTGTGGTGAGAGGCCAGGTTTTCGAAGAAGAGGGTCTTCATGTAGCAGACGTGGGAGCGGAGGGTGGAGATGTTGTAGTGTTTTGGGTCGCGGAGGGAGAGTTCGAGGGGATGGAAGGCGGCTTCTTTGCCGGCGGCGTAGATGGAGATGATGTGGGCGCCGGTGGGGAGGGGGGAGGCGCGGAGGAGGGGGAGGAGGTTGTGGGCGAAGAGCATCCGAGAATAGTAGAGGAGGGAGAGGTTGGTGTCGAGGCCTTCGGGGGTCTCTGTGCCAGTTGTTCAGTCATGCACGAAGTCGGGATGGGGATGAGCATGGTGGGGCGTTTGGGAGGTAAGGAGACATGGTATTATATACGTACCTTTTCGCGGCTGGAATAGCAATGGGAAATATGCCTGGCTCATCACTAACAGATCGAGGCTTGGCTTCCCTCCATTAGGCGCCGTTTCTTTCTCTTCAAGCCGTACGATCTCAGCACAAACGCGATCGACGTCTTTGAGCAACGATAGGTCGTTGGCTTTCACGAACAGGAATTGTCCCCGTGAGCATACGCTTCTGCAGTACGCAATTGTCTGCTTGGCAGCAGCGGCGTTTCTACCAACGATATGTATGCGCAAGCCTTTACCCTGGTCGCCATGTGTAGCTGCTAGAGCACGAATAGTGTACTCGCCAATGCCAGATGTACCGCCCACGAAGACGACGACGAGGGGGTGGGATTGTACGAGCGCGGTGTTGCTGGCACGAACCACGGGAAGTGCAACCATGGCTGTTGAGTATACTTGAGAAAATTTGCAGATGAAGCTAAAGCATGAAGGAGAGAAGAGGAGAGAGCAAAGGAATGAGAACTAGATATAGAGAGAAGCTAATGCGTTCGGTCATCCTTGTCCCCGGACATACCACTCGATATGTACTTATAGGTCACTCGTTAGTTGCTCTCGATCGTGGGATATGCTCAAGACCTTCCTCGCCCTTGAGCATTTGATACGCGGTACAAAGTCATGTTACAAGTGCAACAACAAGGGGCGTTCAAGCAGAAGCTTATCCGAGTCTGGACCCTGCGCTAACCTCCACTCGTATTCTGTATTACGCTAGCCGCTTTCGGACGAACATCCCGTCTGCTTGTGCCGGGTATCGCGACACTCGTCCAGGATCTTAGAAGGATCGTCCTATTCTCAAATGAGCCGGAAAGATGCAAATCAGGGGTCAGGATCAGAGTCGTTTGGTAAAGAAAGGCGTATTGACATTATGGTCATGGGCTGAGCGACAAACAACGACCTAAGCAGAAGACCTTGACGAACGATCACTCCGCTAACTACCATGGTCCTTGCCATGATGGTCTGCGACCAGTTGCACCGGGCGCATGGGATAATGTACCTCCATGACAAGAGATGAAGGCCACTTCCAAGATTACTTGTTAACGTTACGAACAACACCTTAGGCGCTTATGTAGTGCGCGGTTGACCTCACCAATTCTCGCTCCATTGCATCCTCAGTCAGAGATGTCCATGACCTGACCACATCACGCTTCCTCTTCCTCCTCACTTCCTCATTCCTTTTAGAGGCTCCACCACAACCTGCGCCCCCACCCCACTCTCCGCCCCCGCCCTCTCCACTGCCGCCTCGATCTCCTCAAGCCCATACTCTCCCCTCGTCACCACCCCACCTCTTTCCCCCAATGCCAGAAGCCCCGTCTCCGCCATCCGTATGCACCTTTTCGCCTGCTCCTGGCTATACATCCACTTCCCACAAATATTCAAATCGTTATGCACAATGATACCATACGGTAGACTCACTGCACCACTCACACCCCCCATCAGCGCGACCCTGCCGCCATGTTTTAGAAGCGAAAGCGCAGCAGGGAGATAGGTGTTCCCTGCTGCAGCTGGGGGCGAGATGTCGAGAAGGGCAGAGAAGCCATCCGGTGACGCGACACGGAGGGCGGAAGTGTCGCCTTCGACGGTGCCAGTCATGGGAACAGTGGTCAGACGGCCGGTAGAGCCGAAGGTGGAGTTTAGTCGAGCGAGGGTGTCGCGGTTTCGGCCCATGGCGATGACAATAGCACCCATGGCGAGGGCGACTCCGACGGCAGCGCCGCCGAACTGGCCGGTTGCCTAGTTCATCATCCGTATTAGCTCGATTGATATATATGACATACAGAAAGCAAGCGAGTAGAGCAATTCCAGTTGCCGACGCCCTTCCTTCGTCCAGTATTCGGAAAGAAAGCCATAGTCAACTCACAGGGGCAATGACGATCGTCTCACCCGCCCTCAGACCAATCTCGTCCAGGCCTCCGAAAGGGACCAGTGATGTAGGCAGCGTGCACAGATCACAGATGCTGTATCCTTGTCTCTTCAACAGCAGGTCCTCGTTCAGAGGGTAGAGATTTTCTAATGGGAATTTGACGTATTCAGCCCAGGTCGAGTGGCGCCATTCGCCATCCATCAGGGGGCGAGTTTTGGGGGAGCCGGAATGCAGGCCCATGAGGAAGCGGGCGGAGCGATTATCGCGCGCGGAGACAAATATATCGCATAGGACGAGGGTGCCGGGTGTCAAGAGAGTGGTGTCGGGGCCGGTGGCTGTCACTGTCGGCCGTTAGATTTCGACTGTAGGAGCAAGTTACACAAGAGACTGCTATGACGGAAAGAAAACGTGTCACGTAGGGGTGTGAGGCTGACACAACGGCAAAATCGCGAAATGGAAATTCTTGTTACAACATATCATGCTAGTTGCCTTAATTATTATCTAGAGAATATCCCTTGATGGAATCCCTAACAAAGCCAATACTCACCACGTCCAACGGCACTGGTTCCAGGCGTGAGTGGGAGCGACATAGGGTAAGGTCGTTTGCCAGACAGAACCTCGGACATGTACGCAAGGATTGGTACTGCGAGTATTCGGACAACTGCAGACCCAGATCCAGGAATGGGGATAGGCACGTCCTGAACAGCTAGCGGAGTATCGACGGAAGAATGGATAACAGCACGGTGGGTCTTTTGAGCCATGATGAGATTGCGGAGAACGGGAATTGGCTGAGGAAAGGAAGTTGCAATGCGCGAGACAACAGTGACAGATATTGTATAATTTATGGGAAAGACTTCGTCGGAGATTCCTACGGTGTTAAGGGCTAATTGCCGGTGGTGGATGAAAAAACGACTTTTTGCAAAGGAAAAACGAAGACCGTTCCATGAAACCCCTAGTTCCCCGTTACTAGAGCTAAGATGATTCCACGTTCTTTAAGCGCTATGAAGATTGGGATAAAGAGAGCCAAACCTACACAGACTCGAAATAACGTTGAGCGTTGGGCAGTGCGCAGCAACCCCCGAAAATTTAAGCAGAAGGAAGCATCGAAACGCTTGATCGAAGCTTGAAAGTCGTTCATTGGTGCATTGTGGATGGAATGCAAACCAAGAGAAGAAACTCGTAATCTTGCTGTCATTGAGAGGCAGACCTTACGGCTCTGTGGCAGACCTCATCGCTCTATGGGTTTTGGCCTCACATCTACCTCAGCGTGTAGGTATTTCAGCCTACTGCTTGCTAGCGGCCTGCTTCTCCGCGAGCACCTTCTTGACCGCTGGCCTCTCCTGCAACTTCTTCAGCCAAGCATCGTAGTGAGGTGTCTCCTTCTCGATGTCGAAATCCTGAGATTTGAGATACGGAAACATGGAGGCCCACGTGACGAAGGCCAAATCCGCGTACGTGCACTTCCCACCAACCAAATAACCATCACCGTTCTTTTTCAACACCGAGTCCAGGACCTTAGTGACACGCTTTGCCTCGTTTTGATAGCGTTCAACGGCGCTAGGGAGTTTCTCGTGGTGGAACATGGTGAACCAAGCAGCTTGACCAAAGTAGGGGCCTTGACCGGACATTTGGTAGTGGAGGTACTGCTGGGTAAGGTACTTTTCAGGGAAGGAGGAGAAGCTAATTGAGTTCTTCTTGTCGTACTGGTCGACGAGGTATTGTATGATGGCGCCAGACTAGGGATATGAAGTTAGTCTTTCGGCTTGTCTCACGTCTTGGGAGCCACGGTGGCTCACCTCCCAGAGCGTGATACCAGTGTTGGGATCTTCGATCGTAGGGGCACTAAAGGTAAACGTAAGCTGTTGTGAGGACGACTCAGATGGTGAAAGCGGCAGCTCACCGGCCATTGGGGTTCTTGGACTCATAGGGAGCCTTCTTCATGTTCTCAAACTCCAGGAACTCGGTCTTGTAAGGAAGACCGAGTTCTTCGAGGATGATGGCAACCTTCCATGGGTTCGGGCCACTGGCGTGGGAGTAGAGGGTGATTGTTTGTGTCATGATGGTCGTCGGGAGTTCGGGTGTGATTGCAATAGACTTTGGAGGGTGAATGGAACTGGAATTCCCTGATGGTGGGAAAGCGACTCTCTTATACCTTCGGAATCAAGTTGAATCGTCCTTAAACATCGTGCTTGGCGAATTGTTGTGGGGCACCGGCGATTACCCCACCATCCCATTATCGCTCCCAGGTCCAATCATTATCTCATTGAAGCCTTGGCGCTGGGTGTCGGAAGACAGATGGGCCGTCTGCATTATTCAGCATCAGAAGCAACTTTGTCAGCATCTCATAAGCCACTCATGAATCATTGATCTGTTAGTGCGATTAACAACTTTATAATGCTGATCAAATGATCAGAACAACACATGACATAATCTTACTTTAGGAGCTCAGCAGTGATTACGGGATTGAGCCAGTCCTACTGATTGGTTGCAATAGACGCGCGCTAACAGCTCACATTCTGACAACCCAGACTCTTACAGTAATATCTGTGTTAGATCTCGTACCAGTCTCAATCGGCTCTGACTCCAATCACATCACTAGTCAGCTGGAATCTGCGCCACGACAATTGGAAGCATTTCCTTCCGAATGGAAAGGATGTGTGGCGCAGAAGAGGCTGAGCCGAGACTAGTGATAAGTGACCTGGAATCTTCAGGTTGGACAGAATTCCAGGTGCGGCTAGCGTATTCACCGGCTTGACTCGAGAAAGGCTGTGCTACTACTAAGAAAATATTACTACCACCGACTGACGCTTTCAAAGCTTGTGTCTTTTTCAACAGTGCCTATAGCCTGATACTGCAATCTGCTATTCGCTTGCTTGACGACATCTATGATAGAGAACAAGCTTCAAGCCTTGTGTGCGCAGCGGACAGGGTCTCACGAAGCCGCACCATCGTGGTGGTCGGGTACTGTTTCGCTACAGTCTCTGGGGCCTATCATAGAGATATACTATTTTCCTATACATTTTCATACATATTGTGATATCTTTTGCCTCTCGGGCTTTTGCATTGACCACTATTATGGAGGCTCTAGCAGCCGTAGGCCTTGCAAGTTCTATCGCTCAATTCGTCGATTTCGCTACAAAGATTATCTCAAAGGGCTACCAGTACCAAAAAAAGTATTGATGGAGTTCTTGATGAGAATGTTGAGCTTCAGGCTATTGCCGATAGCCTAGATCAACTGAGCAAAGGTTTGGTTACCTCAAAAGAGAAGACGTTCCCTTCAGCCACGAGGAAGAAGAAATCGAAGGAGAACGAAGCCCTGAAGGCAGTTGCGATGGAGTGTCAAAAGATCGCCAATTATCTAAGTACTGCTGTTTAACGTTTAAAAATAACTGGGAAGCGTACCAAATGGAAGAGCTTTCGCCAAGCGTTGAAGTCTCAGTGGAAGAAGGAAGAAATCGAAGCTACACTGCGAAGACTTCGCCTGGCACGCGAAGATCTGATTGTCCATCTTCTAGTTGTAATGAAGTGAGCTACCTACCAGGTTCGTTGATGTATTGCATACTGAATTATCTTTTCAAAGGCAACAGCAGGAATCAGATACTACGAGGCTGCTGTATGGCTCTAAGGAAATAGAGACTGCGATTCTCAACGCTATACAGAAGTCTGCTGCCAGTCTTGGGCAAGACTTTGCAGCGTTTTCCGCTACAATGCAGAAGTCCTCGGAAGCACAGCTGCGGACCGTGATGAACGTGTGGCAGAGGAACAACCAGAATCTTTTAGCTGATGTCTCAGAAGATCTGTCGGAAGCGGCAAGACACGACAAACATGAACGTGTGAAAACTTCATTGCTTCACAGCCTATACTTTCCACAGCTGGAGGAACGCCATGCCGCCATTCCTTTAGCACACGCGAAGACATTCAACTGGGTCTTCGACGCCACCGCAAAGCAAGATGTACCATGGGCAAATTTTGCCCAGTGGTTACAGAGTGAAAATAGTGATGACCATATCTATTGGGTCACAGGCAAAGCAGGATCTGGAAAGTCGACATTGATGAGATACATTTACGACGATCCTCGGACTCAGGACTTGCTACAACAATGGGCAAATGCCTCTAAGCTCATCATTGCCAGTTGCTTCTTCTGGAATGCAGGATCAACAATGCAGAAGTCTTTCAGTGGTCTCCTTCATAGTGTGCTCCATACGCTTCTGGCGAAAAGCCCCGACTTGATTCAAGCATCGTCGCCATGGCGCTGGCAATCGTGTGAATTAGGTGCGCGCAGTCTTCCCCCGTGGAGTAGAAGAGAGCTACTCGACACATTCCAGCGGTATGTGGTCGCAAGTGAAGGTTCTACAAGGATATGCTTCTTCATAGACGGACTCGATGAATTTGAGGGGGACGAAGCAGCTAGAGAAGAGGTCGTTGATATCTTCAAGGGTATAGCCGAGTATGAACATATCAAAGTCTGTCTCTCAAGCCGTCCGTGGCTCGTCTTTGAGGATGCATTCCGCGGTCGGCCGTCACTACTTCTTCAGGATCTCACATATAACGACATCACGAAATATGTTCAGGGGAAACTCGAAGAACAGTCGAACTTCAGAAGAATCAAACAGAAAGATGAAGAAGGTGGTTCCAGATTGATATTAGGAATTACTGATAAAGCTAAAGGAGTGTTTCTCTGGGTTTTCCTCGTCGTACGGTCGCTTCTCGTAGGCCTTCGCAATGAGGATGGCATGAGAGACTTACATCGAAGATTGGATCAAATTCCCGCCGATCTCGAAGACTATTATGAACAGATGTTGGGCACACTCGAGCCATTCTATTTTGTGCAAGCACTGCAACTCTTCCAGGTAGCTCTAAACGCTCAGAAACAATTGGGCCTCTTGACATATTCATATATGTTGGAGGATGATCCGGACTACGCCTTCAACGTAGAAACCAAGCCACTCACCAAACACGAGGTCTCCGAAAGATATGAACCCACGAGGCGGCGGTTGAATAGTCGATGCAAAGGGCTACTTGAATCTTACATTCCTACCGTCTCGAGGACCTGGGAGCATTTTGCTTCGACATTGCCTAATGCTACAGTTGACTTTTTACACAGAACAGTTCGTGATTTCGTGAGATCATCGGCCATGCAGCGTGTTTTTGATGAACACAGCAACCTATTATTGGACCCAAACGCCATGATATGCAATGCATACCTTGCTCAAATTAAGGGAACAAACCTGCAAACGACACTTCATACCCTTAATGGTACCGGTCCAAATTATTTGGAGATGGTATCCGAACGGATCATCGAACTCTTGATAGGTCTTCTGATTCACGCGCGAGCATTCGAACAGCAAAACGGGAAAGCCCTTACTGCCGTACTCGACGCCGTGGACATGACCGGCTCAATACTATATGAAAGAGCGTATCCGCAAAAATCTGTAAGGCCAAGTTTTCAATGGACTGAACAGCCACTCTATCCCCGTGACAAGAAACATACCGACAGAGCACGAAGAAGTAACACTTTCCTGACCCTTGCCCTGGGAGCGCGCCTTTCACTTTACGTTTTGGAGAAAATTGCCCAAGATGGTAACTCAAAGAAGATATGCAGCGGCCCCTTGATGGATTGTGCGTTAAGTCCAACCAAGAACGAATCCGGTCGAGTAGGCTTGGGTATCTATGTTGACGAAGCCGAGCCATGTTTCGACGTCCTAGACTTTCTCTTAAAGCAGGGTGCCGATCCCATCGAAAATGTTGGGCATGAATCTGTTTGGGAACGCTTTCTCGCTCGCCTCCAACAGAAGCAAGAGCTGCGAGATCACGATCCAGCAGCACTGGTACCTTGGGCTGAAACAGCACGACTCTTCGTGACACAACTACTAGCCCACGATAGACTGCCTGCGAACGCGGTGGGCTGGGTAAGGCCTTTACAAATATTTGAGGACGTCTTTCCTCCGGAGATCGCTCATGAGATTGAGAATATGGTTGTGAAACGTTCTTTTTGTCAAAGGATCTTCCGGCGGGTTGTCCGCAGCGGGGTTTGGGACGTGGTTTCGCTACCACGAAGCAGGTCCTCACAAACGAAGCCTTATGAAGCGGAATACGTTTGAAACTGCCACCGAGGAGGATTCGGAAGATTTAGTTTCCGGATTGCAATTTCCAACGGTACGGACGTATCGATACTTGACGGTCAATCGGCATCTCTTGTCATTTGGGTCAAACCATTATGTACAGCCCATAGCCACCATCTTGAGATAGGAAATCTGGTTATCTTTGAGGCGATCAGATCTGCGGTACTATTACCCAACCGTTGTCGATAAGCGAGAAGATCGTCAATAAAGTGGACGAGAAGATGTTGATAGAAGATCTACTGGAGATTCTACAAGCAGTCTTTTTGAGACATAAATGTACATCTCTTAAATACAGACTAAGCGCTCTTTCTGCGCGCGATTTGAGCATGTGAAAGATATGTCTTAAGTCGGAAAATCGCCGAGGGAGGCAGATAAGAAAACATGTTGGAATTGATAATATCCACCGACGGATATCTTCACCTACCATGGCCTCCCTTGACCACGTGCAGATTAGAGGAAGCTTACCATGAGGTGCAGGCTTGCGAACATTGAAGACGTCTCCGTAGATACAAAATTTGTCCTCGAGGACTCAAGAGTTCGCTTCTACAATACCGCATACCCTTCAGATCGCATAGCCTTCTACTGTACGGCATCCAGGACGAAGCAAAAGTCGACCGTCCAAATCCGCAGCTCCAATATCAAGCTGTCCGCCTCCAGTACTATGATCGACCTCGGCACCACTGTTTCCGAGGAGGGCCTTGTCAAAGGAAGGTGTCAATCTCTGGGTCATGGGCGTCGAGGAAGCCGCTATGCAGCCTTTTCGCTCTACGTAAGACACTGCCCTAGCCCGTGGGCCAAGCTTCTTCCCAAAGGGCGACACAAAAGTGTTGGCGGAGGGGTCTATGACGTTGGAGGAGTTTGTCCATCTGGAGGGGTATGCGCCCAATAGTAATACAATTGAGAGGATGGAAGGAGATGAGGGTTATAGGTGGCGGAAGAGGGTCTTTGATCGGATTGAGGAGAAGCTGAAGTGAGAGATGTGCAGAGGACATTTGATTAGGGGACGAAGGTAAGAGGAAGAAAGGAGTTAAAGTGATGACCATGCAGCAGTCTTTAGGAATATGAATGGTGCGACATATGAATGGTGCGAGCCTGGCTTGTAGGTATTGACGGCAAGAGATTTCAGAGTGTTGCCTGATAAAATTCTATTTTTAAGCCCATTGGCCGATATGATCAGTGCGACAACGGCAATGCGTTGACAGGCTATCCCGTGTATTGGGTCCGGTACGTGCTACGTCTCCTTGGTAACCGCTATGGGAATCCCTCCTTCTGCTGTTTCCCCCTAGTTCTTCAACAACGTCGCTATCACGGTTCAACGCTTCGCCGTTCCGACATTGGATCACCAAGAGCCATTCCGCCCATCGTCCCTTCACCACCGAGTCCTACCACCCTGCAAATCTTCACCACCCTGCCAGCGCATCAGATATATAAGACTTGATAACAAGAACGCCTAGCCAATCAAAACCAAAAGCAAGCCGTTCAACAGTCAACACTTCCAATATACGTCCCATCAAGCAAGACCTTCTCACTAACCGTCTCCGTAGTACAACCGTTTGGTTCAGACCCTGTGTCGCCCTGGTCTAGGGCAGGCCAGGGTTCGAACCCGCCAACAAGCATTTCACTCCCAAAGGCCTTGGAGTACGGATATGGGGACCCCGGCCGCATCGAGCGCACCGGCATTGGTTATTCGGACTTCGACGTCGAGCTCCCCTGTAGTATCAGGTGAGTCTCCTCTTTTTGGGGTTTGTGGGGTCTGTGGTTTATTGAATTGTGGAGTTGGGAGGCTGGTGGGTATGTGTTGATGATTTGATATCGAGGCTTGGCAAAGTTTATTATGTTTAGTCTACTGTGCATTCCTTTGTCGCTGGATATTGATCGATGTAATAATACTCTAGTTTACCTAGGTATTGTGATTCTCTTCGATGGCCGCCAGTGGAGAGGAGAGCTTTTTCTATTTCCTGATTGGTTTCGAGATATACTTGGAGCAGCAAACACTCGTGCCCACTAGAACATCACCCATTTTCAAGACCACTTGGCTAGACTTCGAGGAGATCAACCTTTCCAGGATCCATGTCCCAGATCCAACACCATGAACAGGGAGAAGGGAGACGTTGTCACAGCCAACCTACATGTACTCTAAGCTTTCAGCGCGCGTCGATCTTGATCTTTTAGCAGAACTGGCTCAAGTTTCTGTGTCATCATCTCCTGAGCTTTTATCGTTCAGATAGATTAACTAGCATTATACATTATTGCATAATACTAATTTACACATATCGTCAGATATTACCAAGTCCTCCACCACCCATGGGCGGAGTATAAAATACTGCCAAGTTCCCTGACCGCTGCTGAGCAATGCAGGCCGCCCCCTACGACTCTCAACGCCGAGGTTCCATGCAGAAGCGTTTTCATTTCTGAGTCTGCCAAGAGGTTGACAGTGCATCAGCTTGACCTTTCTCGGAGTTATGAGATACGATGGAATTGGGAAGGGTAAGTGGATCCGGCTACTTGACGGCGTCGAGCTCCCCCGCCTTTAGTAGCAAGGTACGCATTTTGTGGTTTGTTGATATGTGCAAGCGAACGTAGTTATGGATGGGCATGGTTTGGTGGAGTGGTGGATGGCGGGCGAGTTCGATGGGGCTTTGCTTGTACACTAATTATACTTTGTGAGTACACCATCCTTTGCGATAAGTTCGACTCAGTCAGAGCTGGCTATCGGGTGGGATATGCATAAAGGGCGTTGTAGATTTGCTTGGGGGTGTTTTGGTTCTCGATATTGGCGTTGAAGATCTTGTTTTGCGGCCAACTCCTCGAGTTTCTCTTTGGCTTGTGTCGATAGGTTGAGCCAAGGAAGTACGAACAGATTTCTTGGTGAGAGGCATCTCCCCCAAGTTTTACATCTCTCTCATTGTACGCAAGTATATCTGAAACTTCGATATATCTGAACACTCGACCACGGCAAAGAAGATCAGAAGGGTACGGATCGATAATTAAGATTAACCCACTCCCCTCGAATCACTACGCGTCTGTTCGTTGAAACGTGCAATACCATGGGTGGTCAGAAGACGCATCTGCCTGATACCAAGATTCCATGTAGCCAGGACACGTGAAGATAACCCCCTTGCATATATACGAAGTTCCCATAAGAAGAGGGGAAGAGGGACATCTGCAAGCACTTGAAATATAAAGAAATTATTGATGCAAGAGTCAAACCAAGAAGGCAAATACCTTTAAGGCAACAAGCCTGCGAGGTAGAGAAGCTCATTGACAAGGTTGTAATCCGTAAAGGGGAACATAAGGGCCAAGCGGTCTGATCGCTTCGATTCGCATACGTAATCCATCATCTGGATATCGGTGCTTCATCGCGTTACCGCCCAACGCTGCTGGCAAATAGCGAGGCACAATAGCAAGACTTTGGTCGACCACGGGGTGGCTAAACGCAACCAAAAAAGGCTGTGCGGCCACCACGAAGGAATCGTCGAGTCACAGAACGTTAAGATCCAGACACTTGAGGTCGTGAAAATTACGTCAAGTTTATTACCCTGCATATGCACTATCGCGTGAACCAGGAAGTCGGTGCCACCATCAGCGGGGAGGAATGGTCGATTTGCAACTTCATGCATTGTAGCGATGTGGGATCTGGTATAATACTCGTGAGCTTGATTCTTCTGTTCGGCGGTCCCCTCTTTGGCCAAGCCATCCCTCCGTAACACTGTCAAGGACACTAGTCGGCGCAGCTTCAGTCTCCGGATACCCTATCTTCGTTCCTCCTATCTACCTGCGTTTGGTTTTCGTCCCGCGCTGGCTCCTCGAGACGCAGCCTGCACGGGCATTTAGGAAGTGGGGACTGCGGAAACTGGTCAAACGACACGTATACAGTCTGTTTGAGAACTGTCATTCGGGCAATGTCGATCGCACCGTCTTGCCGAACTTCAGGCTTAACAATGCCCGTCGCCTTTCTTGTGGACCACTGCAATAGCAATCATCGGCGAGGCATCTGGGTTGCAGTATGGCGGTGTCTGGCTGCTGGGTCCGGACACGATTTTCAAAACGGCTGTTGTCAAACATCTTGAGCCCATCAGCCACGCTAGGCTTGGTATGATGGCCCGTCTCGATCAATGCGGCTAGTTCAGATCTCCAGTGTTGTGTCTCGATCCATCGAGCTGTCGCTGTATTCGATCATGAGATCGGCCAATCAGTTCCTCCCACACCCAAGCGTATTCGTACCCTTATTCAATGCGTGCAATGTCTTGACTATATGGCAACCGCGCCAGATTTCAATAAATGTCTTTCTTGTCATGGACTATTGCAATGCTGGCCATTCGCGTGCTCATGGAAAAGGCATCCATCACCTTCCGTGGGATCTGCAAATAGCATACCACCCGCACCTTCACGGATCGCATTAACGACATCGATTGCGAAGTCGGGACTCGCCTCAAAGCAGATCTTGTATTTTGCAGCATCACTCTCGCTCTCGGGGTCCATGATCTGCCGCGCAGCAATCTTGCTCACTAGCTTGCGAAAAGGCGAAGAAGGCGGTGTGTGATCGTAAATCGGTTTCATCTCCTCTGGACCTGGTACCAATCCAGCGTCAAAGCAGCCTCTCCGAAATTGATCAATGGCCTGATTCTTCAGACCAGGGAGATTGATCCTATCGCAAAGAACGTAGAGCTTCTGGCAAGTTTCCGCATAGTCCCACTTCCTTTCCATCGGCATATCGTTCACGTCGTCGATCGTGCCTTGGTATAGCCACTTGATTAGGACCTCGAACGCTTTCGGGTCATCGTCAAGCAATTCCACCTTGCCAAGCTTTTTCTTGGAATCACCATTGAAGCGATTCTTGAAGTAATCCGAGTGGTAGCAGAGTAGGTAATGGTGAAGGGACCAATGCCGTTTCTCCTGGCCAACATATATGTCCATTAGAGGACCAGATAAGAGCCTAGATTGGGAATCGAAGGGTCAGTGATCTCCCTCTGTACAGCAGCAGGGCAAGACAGTCAAATTGGCCAGAACATACTCGGCAAACGACTTGGCGGACGTGTCACTGATGCGACCATTGGCCATTCGAAACGGCCCTTTATTCTCGTAAGCAAAATCGTAGTAGTACGAGTGCAGGTGTTCAGGTGGCGAGTAGTCACCCATCGGAGAATATGTGCGCCGGCCCAAAGATGTTATAAAGCTGGTTCATTGCATTCCACTGCTTCCTCCAGATAAGTAAGAGAACTCGATGGCTGGGATAACGGCGTCGAACCTTGGTCGCAATCACACTAATTGGGACTAGAAGATCACCCGCTGCATTAGCCTTACTCGGCCCGCCGTTTCCCCGAAAGCGCGTCTTTCACGACGCGTGCCGCCCTCACCACCTCTCATTGCTTGCTTAGAGCTCGAAAAGAGTATTTCACCTTACGATTTGCCCAGCCATGCCCCATGTCTCGTCTCCCGTAGCATATCCGCCCAGCTCTTCTCCACTTGCTGCTCCGGAGACAAGGAAACGGCCAATTCCTGACCAAAGCCATCGAAGAGTGAACCGCAGACTCGATGGGGCTTCATGGTTAAAGGACGGACAGCGTTCTCGCCGAGAAAAGACTGCCAGCTATCCCAGCCCCGAGCCCTCATCTGACAACCAGGACAGTGTCCCTCAGGCAATAGAAGACCCTAAAGTGTCTTCTGTTGATATTCCAAACATTGAAACGGAGAAAGATTCCCCCCCTGCTTCCTTTCCCAACCTAGGAAGATCCATCTTCCACAAGCCAAACCAACAGCAAGCAGCTTCCTCTGATCCAATCAGAGAAGACTCAGTCGACGGCCAACTTCGGATAAGAACTGCGTCTGGAAAGGACTTCAATGTCAAGCACAAAGCCGTTCAGGCTTCAATCTCCTATGAAAAGTTGATTGCTGGCAGATCTACCGTTGAACCTGGGAAAGCTCAGAAGAGTTTCTACGGCGTCGACATCCATCATCTGCTCGATCAAGCTGCCAAAGATGGGCAGGAATTGCGGTCTCGAAAGGTGGTCTCCAATATTATACAACCTTCGATCGAAGTCCTGGCTCATGGGGTGGGGAAAAAGCGCGCAAGATCTATGCTATGGACAGAAAAATACCGAGCCAAGAAATTCACAGACTTGGTAGGCGACGAAAGGACGCACCGTACCGTCCTTCGTTGGCTGAAAGGCTGGGATCCAATCGTATTCCCGGGCGCGAACAAGCCGAAGCCGAAGAACAAGACTTATGATGAAACAGCTGAGGAGCGGCCACACCGCAAGGTATTGCTACTTGCGGGACCTCCTGGCCTGGGCAAGACCACATTGGCGCATGTGTGTGCCAGGCAAGCTGGATACGAGGTGGTCGAGATCAACGCAAGCGACGAGAGGAGTGGGAACGTTGTCAAGGGTCGTATACGAGACATTGTCCGGACGGAAAACGTCAAAGGTGTGAATACCAAGGGCGACGGTGGCACTGTCCGGAAAGCTGGCAGACCGGTATGTGTGGTTGTGGATGAAGTTGACGGAGTCGTAAGTGGTGGACATGGTAGTGGTGAAGGAGGATTCATCAAAGCCTTGATGGATTTGGTGACGCTAGATCAAAAGAACTCAAACCCCTTGGGAGCCACGTCCGGCAACAGCTCAGGTAGCAGGAAGTCCAAGAAGGGAGAGCGCTTTCGTTTGCTAAGACCCATGATCCTTATCTGTAACGATGTCTACCATCCATCTTTACGGCCTCTACGCTCTTCAACGATGGCGGAAATAATACACATTCGAAAACCGCCACTCGAGAAGGTAGTGGCGAGGCTAAAGACCGTCTTCGAGAAAGAATGCGTGCCATGCGATGGCGATGGGGTGCGACGTCTGTGTGAGGCAGCCTGGGGCATCAGCAATCGACAGGGAGCTCGAGCGAATTCCAGCAATACAGGTGAAGGCGATCTGCGTGGCATCCTTGTTGTTGGTGAATGGGTAGCCTCCAAATTGCGAAACACGGATATATCCTCGGTCACAAAGAGTGCTAGATTGACGCGAAGCTGGGTGGAGAAGAACATGCTGGAGAACCTTTCGCATGGCGGCGGTTCAGCGCGAGGCATCGCTTGTGGAGGAGCTAAAGAAGCAGTACAGCGTGTCTTCCAAGAAGGTGCAGGCTTACCTGCCTCGGACGTCGCTCCAACGATTCAACCACGGTCCGATCTGACCGTCCGTAGGTCTACCGGCGTAGCAGAAGCTGGAAAGCGGAAAGCCGTAGATCGCCTCCGTGAGATCATCGACGCAAGCGGCGACACTGACCGTATCATGACCGATTGCTGGGCAACTTACCCTACCCAGCCCTTCCAAGACGACACCTACCTCTCCAAACCGAACGCTGCCTACGAATGGTTACATTTCCATGACACGCTATCCTCGAAAGTCCACTCCGGCCAAGAATGGGAGCTTGCAGCCTACCTATCCCAACCAACGTTGGGCTTCCACGACCTCTTCGCGTCACCGGCCAAGCACTCTTGGGCCGACGACGAGAAGCGGTGGGGCGATGAGAAGGAAGAAGAGCCACTCCCGTTCTCAGGGCCGAGGGCTGACTATGAGGCTTCTGAGATGCTGAAGCAGAATAAGGCTACCCTACAGGCCATGCAATCCTCGCTGTCCATACCCCTTTTCCGCGAATTTCGATCAATTGAGGATATCTCAACAGAATTCCTCCCCTATCTCATGAGTATACTGAAGCCCAACGTCAAACCCATCGTTGTCGGCGGCAGTGGTGATCAGAAGGGCATAGTCAGCGTGCGAAAAGAAACCGAGAGAGCTATGCTCGAAAGAGCGGTAAGTGTTATGCATGGAGTAGGTGTGACGTTTGAGCGCAGCAGAGTTGAAGGCGGATACGCGGGGACGAGCAGCTATGTTTACCGCCTGGAGCCGTAGGTCCCTTCTCTTTCCTTGCATCTCAGGTGACTAAAATCACGACAGACCTCTTGACACTCTTTCTACCTTCGAGACCGCCACTCAAAGTACTCCAACCACCGCATCACCAGCACGCTACGCAATCTGCCAAGCCCTAGATCAAGAATACCAAAAGTACACCATCCGCCAAAACGCAGACGCCCGACAAGCCAGATATCGTGCTGGCGGGGCCATGGACTCTGGCTTAGAGCTCGAATCCCCGGCCGCGGTCGAAGAGGGGAAGAAAGCAAAAGCTCCGAATGTGAAACGCGACTTCTTCGGTAGGATTATCGAAGACACCCGACCTGACTCTAGCGACGGACGCCCTGCGGAGAGAGGGAGCGGACAGCAGGAGGAGGGGATGGTGTGGGTGAGCTTCCATGAGGGATCGTCCACGGCGGTGAGGAAGCCGATCACGCTCGAGGAGTTGATGAGAGGATTTTGAGATGGCTATATCAACGCTCAGATGATGTCTTTGCATTTCTCATAAACCAGTCAGGGAGACACACTTCTTGCACATTCTTCCACGTCGGCCAATGGATGTTATTGTGTCTGCCGTTCCGATCATTGACGTTCTTGCATTTTACATTTCCCATAACCCGAAGACACACACTTTTTTGCATAGTCACATCCGTCAATCGCTTTCAATGTCTCTATCCCGCCCTTCCGTTCTTCGCCTTCTCCATTCCTCCCTTTACACCCATCACCCTCACACAACAACCCATCCACTCCCAATCCCACTCAACCCACCCCCCATTCCCCCTCCCATCCCCTAAATCCCCACTCCCCAATCCACCCCTCCCCAGCCCTTCGCGCTCCATCCACCTCCCCTCCCAACCCCCCCTCCAAATCCACAGCCCGCTCATTCTCTGCCCCGATCCCAACACCAACAACTCAGACGGCTTGTGAGAAGAAGAGCTGCCCTCTCTCCTGGCCTACCTACACAATCACGCCAACTTCCCCATCAGGTGTCAGAGCGGAACGAGCCTCTTCAACCGCTGTAGCTGGTGCTCCTGGGCAGCCGAACCATGTCCTCTGCTCCGATGTCCCCCATTTTTGAATCTAGCGGACAAAGAGTATTGATAAACGCCCAGCGCAGCGTATTCACTCACCGCTCGCGTTACAAACGGCTATAGAAAGCGATGACTTAAGAGCGAGGAAGGACCAGCCCTCTTAAAGGAGCTGTGCGGAGCGGGTGCTTTGTGGAAATGTCGTTCTAGAAACCTAGTGGCTGAAATCGACAAGGGGGACTGCTATCTGACGACTAGAACAACGCGATGCTCATTCATAAACCGCTCGCTTTCCCAGCGTCCACGAGAACCGATGACCAAGGACCAGCCGCACATCTCACCCTCAAACCCCATAACGCTTTCACCCCCCCTTAGCCCCCCTCCCTTTCCCCCTTCCCCCTCCCCCTCCCCCGACCAGCCTCCCGGACCACCCTCAACCCACCCTCAGCACACCGCCCCCCTCTCCCCCTCAGCCCACCCTAAGCACAGCGATCTCATCCGGGAAAACCCCCGTATTTTCCACAGCGCTCGCAAGCTCCTTCCCATCCCTAGAAGCCATACTCGATGCGCCGACTGTGTTTAGGTTGTAGATGTTTATATTGGAGGTTTGGGGGCCTTCGATGCTGAAGGTTGAAGGCTGGCAGTTGGAAAATTGGGGGAAGGAGCATGCTTGGGGGGTGTTAGTGTTTGGGATTTCGGCGGTGGGGGGTGTGGGGGGGGGACCGGGGAAAGAAAGGGTGGGGGACTCACAATTATTGTAGTCATCAAAGAAACTATACAACCCCGCACCATAAACACCCACGTCCCTCGTCTGCAGCATCCTCAGTCCCAGCCCATCGCAATTCGTCCCCTGCGTCTTGCAGAGTCCGGAGACGGTAGGGTCGTTGTAGTGTGCGGCGGCGGGGAAGGGTGCGCGGATATCGGGGTGGGGCTGGTAGTAGGCGGTTTCGGTCTGTAGCTGGGAGGCGTGAATAGAGCGGGTGTGGGAGAATTGGAATTGGTAGAGGGAGTGGTGCTCTGATGATGTTGCTACGCTGTTCGTATACGAATACGTCAGTGCCGTGCACGGGATAATTATGGGAATGAGGGGATTTAGAAGATGGAGGCAGGAAGGTGGATGATGGAGAAGTGAAATTGGGAAGTGCGAAAGATGGGAGGGCATACAGCCATATATCGCCGCTCTCGCTTTCGATGTAGAGACCACGCCCGGAGTACACGGTTATGTTCGTGAAAATAGCGTCGAGATCGTGGTCCGCGGTCCAGAACCAGTTGTTCTCCATGTAGAGGCCTTTTGCGGAAGGGGTGATGTGCATGGACATGAAGGCGGCGATGCAGGCTTTGTTGATGTATGACGTGTCTGTCGTGTTATCACCGCCAGTAGAATTATTATAGGACGGACTTGGACCAGGGTTTAGGCTTCCGCTGCCAGTGGTTGTGGAATTGCTGAAAGGTGCTGTTGACATGCTAGAATTACCTCCGCTGGTCCCGTTACTGGGCAAAGCAGGCGTAGCAGGACAGTCCGCAAGTTGGAGCTTTGATCCCTTAAAGCCGCCGATCCGGGTATGGACGTCCCACATGCCGGAGGGCGTGCCTGAGGTCGATAGATTCCACTCGATGAGAATCGCGCCAGGTTGATGGCCTTGCGTCGCAACAACCATGTCGGACCACTCCACGCAGCCGCTACTATCGGGTCTTCCAACTTGGATGACAGGCTTGGGAGAGTGCATATTAGCGAAGTATGATCCACTGGACATAATAACTGGGTAGCTTTCGCCGACGATCTTGGATCCGGTAGGTATGTGCAGAGTATTGGTGACTTTATAGGTGCCTGCATCAATGAAGAGGACCTTGCCGGCTGAGGCAGCGGCGTTGATGGCCTTTTGGAGGGCTTTCGTGTCGTCTACTATACCGTTGCCTGTAGCACCATGGGTTCGAGCGCTCAAGAATCGCGAGACAGGGATATGCGCGTACGAGGGTTTCGAGCGCTCGTAGTATTTTTGACCATCCGGTATACCGCTTGGACGAGAAAATGGAGGGATGGGCCCCTGAAAAGCAGTGTGGCTTCCTGTGCCGTCGTAAATGTGGCCTTGGCCCCAGGCTGCGATGGTCATTGAGCCGGTGGTACCGGCCAGAGCTGTTACGCTTCCGGCGCCTTGAACGGCGATACCTACATTTTTGAGGTTGACACTCTCGAGTATGAGACTACCATTGGACATTGATGACTGATTACGGCTGTAGGCGGTGAGAATGCCGATCGGAGTATCTTTAATGCTGCTGTCGATGAATGTTACGGAACCGACGGCCTGGTTCGAAGGGCCGCCAGAGGTAAGGTTCAAGCCGACCTTGCAATTGCTGATTGTGATGGACTTGTATGTCCAGCCTACTTGTTGTCAGTATATGACTATCAGCCGAACGATAGGCGTATTTGCCGTAGCGGCTTATTGAGTTGTTTGGCGACGTAAAGCCTATATGAAGGAATGCACGTAAAAGAGTTGGAAGAAAAGTTGATTGCTTACCCCAGTCAAACGCCTGATTGATGGCCTGCTGACAATTGTAGAACGACATGTTTCGTGAAGTGAATTGCTGATTGCCCAGGGTGGCGCCGATCATCCCTCCATGAAAGACGAGATCTCCCATGAAGCCTCCAGATCCTATAACCTCTTAGTGAGGGATTCACCGCCAGACTGCAACTCTATCGTGACTTACCCTCTTCAATGAATAGCCCCTGGTGCTGAGTCCCGTTCGCGGCGCTCATTCGAAATACAACGTTCTGCAGACTCGTAGCCTGCGCCGTTGGCCAATGGATCCCGTTGACACTTACATTCGGCGAAACAGCAGTCGTGTCAAGGACAAGGTTGCGTATCTGCCTGTAGAATACATTGGTGGCCTTGAAGCCAAGAATCCCTGCAGGATGAGCTGCGCTACCCGGCTGATACTGATTGCCATCGATTAGAGCAAAGGCTGTGAAATTTGATGCGGCCTTGATCACAGGAAGACTATTTGGATTGCCTATGATCTGGGTGAGGTAATAATCGATGATGGGCGCGGATATACGGTAAGTTCCAGCCGGGAAGTACACGATAGCAGGACTCGTAGTTGAGCTTTGACAGGTGCCAGGTCCACATCGTTGACCACTACTAATGGCTAGATTGATCGCTGCAGTGTCATCACTGACTCCGTCGCCTTGAACATATGAGTAAGCTATCAACACGAGGATGGGCTGTTTGTGCTGACCTTTGGCACCGAAATCTTTGACGTTGCGAAAGACCTGGTAGGTAGAGTCGGCTTGAAAAGTCGCTACGCCCTGATGCTTTATTTCTTCGAGCCAAAAAGGTGGGTCTGGCACAGTCCCATTACTTCTCGAAGGGGACGATGAATTCCCAAAAGGAACTGTATCATTGAATTGGGCAACAGCCTGGCAGACAAATATGGGCAAGAGGCAGAAAGAAACTCCCAGAGAGCGCCACATCGCTTACAGTAGCGAAAAGTTGACTAAGAGGATAGTAAAGAGCGTAAGTCTAGAAGATAGACAGCAAAGGAACGTTGCTGAGGAATGCTAAAAAATGGCAAGAGGGCTAGACGGGGAACAGATTTCGCAAATTGATCAAACAGAAGCATCCTCTCCGACGTGAAAGGTCTTCGGGGTCTTTCCATTGTAACAAGCGCATAGATCACGGACATCATGCTATTCTCGGATATTTCTCGAGGTTGTCCCAAAATGAAGGGGCCGCTCGCCTAGGGTCCGCATAGGTGATGTTTCGGGAGCGTATGCTACTAGCACATAATCGGCGGTCCGCCCCCCTACGGCAAGCGCAGGAGAAGGGGGCACGGCTCAATGACCAGTCCGGCTCAAATTCCTCTTCGCAGATATCTCAACGACAGATCAAAGTTATTTTGTTTTTCATTCGAGAGAGTCAAAAAGCTACACTCGAGCCACATTCCGACGCTTTGATCTTAACGTTTGGACAAGAATTGATAGTATTGCGCATCAGGGTCAGCTCATGCGCTTGCCGTAGAGAGTAGGGGGGCGGCCGATTAGCCGCAAACTTCTTCAACCACAGAGACATCCTGATTCAAAAGGCGAGAACGTGTTCTTGGTGAAACACCATCTCGAAGCAAAGCCACATACGACATTCTGGCCTCCAATCTGCGAAAAAGATAGAACTCGTCCACAGGGTGGTGCTTGATAATATTCTGCTCTGCCGCTCTTGTAGACGAAATGCGACTTCGCCGATTCCGCGATGAACGGGCACCGTGCCAGGTGAATGTTGGCCTAGAGAGAATAGTAGTCTCATGGGCCCAATCCGCCGGACATCGATCGACGCTGGCTTGATGCAAGAACTTTTGGTTCATAGCAGCTTTCGGATCTGAGGAATCTTATATATATGTATCCCATCCAGTGGCAGTAAATAGTGCACCATGTCCTGACGTTCCTTCGAAAACCGTTTAAACGACTTTACTGTGGGCTAACTACCCAATAAAGATCCCTTGCTAGAATGGCAGACCGTAAAAGCTTGGTCGAGACATGTAACATGACATTCAGAAGAAATCTGGGAAGGTAGAAAGAGCTCAACGAAAGTTGGGGAGGCGCAACATCGCATCGGATGTAATATACCATATATGTATGGTAGAGACCTCGACAACCACGGCGCAAGGATCCTACTTCAGTCGTCAAGTTGTAGCCATTTCCTACGTGCGCTGTTGCGCTTCGTGAATTGATTATCTCCGGCTCTGCGCACTATCAAAGGCCTCATACCCTAGAATGATTGAGCCTGTGCGGTTGTTTTAGACCTCTTTGGGAGACACGCAGAGTTGAGACGATGCTTCACCACACATTGGCGTGATCCCATAAAGCCTGAACCGCTCTTACACTTACGAACGGGCTGATCGTCCCTTTGATGAATGGGGTTGAGAACGAGCAGCTGTGTCTGCAAGACGATAGCCTGGCTACATCTTCCTTGCATACGGACTGCCGATCTCGTTGCATGCTTGTAGCCCAGCTCCTGGTCAGCGCTTGTTTTAGTACCTTGGTAACCGTCCTAAGGCGGCACCTTAGAGGACATGATTGAGGGTTCCACTAGTCTTCGATTGCCCCGACTCGGCGAACCATCCAACGTCAATCCGTGAATACGTTGAATGAGGTGTGCCAAAAGCCCTAGATTGGTGCATGTGGACTTTGGCTGAACGATCTTTCGCCACCTTGTGCCCTGATATGGGATATTTTCGAGCTTTCAGACGGGGTGTGGCGCCTCAGAGGTAGTTGTTCAACAAACTTACCCGGGTTCTACTCACCATATCAATCTCGCTACTTAGTTGTAAGATTCCGATCATCCCCGATAGATCGTTTTTCGCTCTAATGTAGAGTGGATCGGTAGCAGAGAGGTCTTCGGGCTTGTTCTTGATGAGCTCCGCAATTACCAGCTACGCCCACAGTTAGCACCGGCCTATGAAGCAAAACACCACACAAATGGAAATTGAAAGACGCAGTAAAGAATTAGTGGCAGACTCACCGCTTCAGAGAACGCCCTTTGCTGGAAATGAAACCAAACCCTAGCCTCATCTTCGAATAAAGTGTGAAGCAAGAAGAAGCTGTTGATAGCCTCGTGCGCCGCATCTAAAGTTCCCTTTAGATCTAACAATAAATCTTCGCTTTCGTCGGCATGCACCAGCATTAAACAATGATAGTAGTTGCTGGTCAGAAACAGAGTCTGCCGGGCCAACCGTGTGCTGTGCCTAGCAAGCTCACAAATCGCGGCTTCGCTGAAGGTGCGGAAGGGAAGGGGGAACGAGGTGTATAGCCTATGGAAAGAAGCAACAAGACGAGATCGAGCTGCTGGTGACTCTGAGATGGGGAGCGACAAAGACCGAGGCGAACAGAGCGCCGTTTGGCATAAGTTCGCGAGATTCCAGAATGAGCGAATGTAAGAAACATCGTTTGCACCAGCATTGACGTTTGGGTCCTCATCCCTTTCGTCCAGATCTTCGACTCGCACATCCGTGTGGGTAGCCGTAGGGGGTAATTTTAGGATTATGGTGAAAAATGTGTCCTGGAGAAAGACGGCCTGCCAGAGCTTGCGCCGTTGCTGCATCACATAAGGGGAAGCATTGGGAACGACGATGGATGGATCTCGATTGAGGCCAAGTGCGTAGGCCTGTCGATTGAGGATTCCAGCAAAGGCGTAAGCATCAGAGCCGTGGTTGTCGTTCATTAGAAAATATGTGATGAGTACCATAGTCTGAACGGATCGCAGGGACGGCCGACTAAGGTAGGAGAACATGCGCAGTGCCTGATGAGAAGCAGAAACGTAGAACTCGGCAGTCTGCTCCTTCTGCGCTGGCGACGGCAAAGCAACAAACTGCGTGCCCATAGCCAGCATAACGAAAATTAGAGCGATCACGGAGCCGTCGACATGACTGCGTTCCAGAGGAGAAAGCGACCACACATGGTCATAGTCCTGTCGAAAAGCTGCCTGGTCAATCATGGGATATATCGGGTCCACCACTTCGAAGTACTTCCCAATCAGGATATCTGACTGATCCTTGGATGGTAGCACCTGTACCACCTCAGCCAGTCCGCCAGAGAGAGTCCAATAATTGCTGAAAGGGTGCTCGGCTTTGAAGAGGCTCGAAGCGGTGGGGTGGCAGAAAGGCATGTTGGACAGGAGCATTGGTGACGACCCAGTCGACGACCGCGATGGCCTCCGCTCCACGGGTCTTGCATCCTGCCGGTGCGGGAGCGCGCTCAGTGGAGGTGCATGACTCTGCTTAGGCTTCTTCCTAGGGCTCTCGATGCCTAGAGCACGGTGCGATTCTTCTATGGCGTCGGCGAGTTGGGAATAGTGGCATGTAGATCTCCGTTTCAAGCAGGCCAAACAGGTCGGCCTCCCACGGTCGCACTTGGTCTTTTTGAGTGTGCATGCCTCGCAGCTCAGGCTCGGCTTGTTGCGTTTGCGAGCTCTCTTGGCCGAGCAATCTGTAGGCGAGATAGGCTCGGGCAGAGGCGAGCCATTGGTGTCGACAGAGGTATGATTGGTTTCCAGCTGTTCCTTGCGATCCATTTTCGCATAAGCACGCGGGCGGGCAGCGTCAGTGGGATATTAGGAACACGGAAATAAGCTGGATGCTTTTTGCGTGGTGGCTTCGGCATGATGGTATCGCCGCTCCGGATGCCGTCTTTGCGTTGATCGAGATGGACAACGTAGAGCCGCATAATCGTTGAGTCTCTCCCACATGACATGTTCACATACCCACCCTTATGACGATCCGTCACGAGTTCATAGCAAGCTGCTCCCTAATGTTTGCCGTCCTATCTTTGGGCTCTACCCCTGGAAGTACCTAGCACATTACTACCGTAGACCAGGCCCATTGCAACACTTTCAATTTGTTGATATAGGAATGGCGCGCAGTAAGAGTAATCCGCTCTATGACAAAAGTACAGAGGCCCTTCTATTCTCTATCGTAGCGCCAAATATTGCCTGCCCGTTCCTTCCAGTAAACCACAATATGCGATTGGAATATGTACACGAAACCTCAGGTTACACTACTGCTTTAATTTCTCTGTCAGTTCGGGTACTTTGTCGAATAGATCTCCCACAAGGCCGACGTCTGCCACTGCCACATCTTTGTCAGTAATGTTCAAGTTGAGTAGGCCAATGTTGACTCACCCTGGAAGATAGGAGCGTCGCCATCTTTATTGATGCAAGCTATCACCTTACTGTCCTTCATTCCCGCCAGATGCTGAATAGCTCCCGAGATGCCCGCGCACAAATATAGCTGCGGTGCCACATTCTTCCCTGTCTGCCCCACTTGAAGGCTGTTGTCCGCAAATCCGCTGTCAACAGCCGCTCTTGACGCCCCTATGGCTGCTCCCAGAGCGTCTGCAAGTGGTGGGATGATCTTGTCAAACTGCTCCTTTGACTTGAGACCTCTGCCGCCAGAAACTACCTTGGTCGCCGTGGCAAGGTCCGGTCGATCTGATTTGGCAAGGTCTTCAGAGAGCCATTCCGTGGTGATCTCGACCTTTGGATCAACGCCGTCCACGATCTCCGCCGAGCCACCTTCGGCAGCTGCCGCTGGGAACGCAGTAGTTCGGACCGTGACTATCTTAAGATCATCCGTGGACTGGACAGTCAGAATTGCATTCCCTGCGTAGATTGGTCTTACGAAAGCTGAGCGGTTAGCGAGCAGGTCTAGCGCGAGCAGTCGAGAGGCGTACTGTGATCGCTTTCGATCTTCGTTATGTCCGAGATCTGTTGGACATCTAACAGTGCTGCAACTCTGGGCATAAGATTCTTGCCAAATGCCGAATGGCCAGCAAAGACGTGTGTGAATCCTCCCTTTCTGATATTCTCGGCCACCATGGGAGCGTAATTCTCAGGAAGACCCTAGCCAATTGTCAACCCTGATGTCCTCACGAACCTATGCTAGAAGTCCGCATGCCTTGTCATATGAGCCGTTCTCAATCATGATAATCCTCTCAATGCCCTTCACCTTGGCCGCCTCCTCTGCCACCGGTTTGACCCCACTGCCCGCGACGAGACCCGTAACAGATCCGCCGAGCTTCTGGCCAGCGGTAACGGCACTAAGTGAGGCATGACTCAATTTCCCTTCCCTTTGCTCCAAAATTGCAAGGGAGCTGAGTAGTCGAGCGAGGGCCGATTGCTGTGGCCGGAGAGCCTGTAAAGGGTGCAGTTGCGCTCTGATATGCCGTAAGGCAGACCGCTGAGCACAGGACAGCATCCTTGCCAGGAAATGGGCGGATGCACCACAATCCGACCCTCGACGAGCAGCCTTCGATGGATGAACTCTTAGTCGACAACAACGGCTAGAAGAATGCCGACGCAACATAGTTACACTAGCTGACCGGGCCGAAGCTCCGCTAGCGCTATGCTCACACTAAGGTTGGTGTTTTGTGGACCGAAGAGGTCAAGCATTGAATCATCTAATTTCTTGCTCAACCAAGCTAGTCCGACTTCAGCTACCAATCCGATCATTAAATGGCCACCTGTTGAACCTGTACTGTCGCCTGGCGGATTGCACCCATTGGACCATTGCGCAACAGCTCCTACCGGCCTTCCGAAGCGAAGTAGCAGAAGGACGTTGCTAGTCCACAACAATTCACGCATTAGCAGCGTCGGCAGGCATGGAAGGAGAGACCTTAAGTACTGGCGACACGGTTGTGCCTGCCGATAGTGGCTCCACAGCAGCTGTAATGGCATCTGCATCGGGAGCCGCTGGGGATGATTTGACGAGTAAGTCCTGTTATGCCTCCCAGCATCGATCATTCACCGCGAAAACCTATCTATCTTCACGTCGGCCGTGTTTCTGCAATTACTGAAAACATTCCAAGTTCCGACAGTCCCAAAAATAGAATCTACCCCGACAATATCAGACAATCCATTGGATGCGCCAGCAGCACCTCTGCCCGGCGACGTCGAGGAAGACAGAGAAGACGAGGAGATGGCGGGCATGGATGATGCGCCCAAAGCGAGCGGCAGCCCGGAAAAGGAGGACCAGCCTTCCTCCCAACAAAATAATGCTGCAATCGATGGACAGCCAGCGCAGACCGAATTATCAATCGCCAACTCTGCACGAGATCATCTGATAGCACAAGGGAAACAATCAATCATCCTTCCAAGCTACAGTACCTGGTTCGACATGCACCAGATTGCGCCTGTGGAGAAGAAGTCCCTCCCAGAATTCTTCAACAGCCGCAACAGGAGCAAGACACCTGCCGTCTACAAAGACTACCGAGATTTCATGATCAACACCTATCGACTCAATCCCATTGAATACCTCACTGTCACAGCATGCAGGCGCAATCTAGCTGGCGACGTCTGCGCCATAATGCGCGTTCACGCCTTCCTCGAGCAGTGGGGCTTAATCAACTATCAGGTACCCAGCCCGCCAGACCGCCCTAGCAGACAGTCATCTAACACTTCTTTTCAGATCGACCCGGAGACCCGCCCCTCCGCAATCGGTCCCCCTTTTACCGGCCATTTTCGCATTCAAGCCGACACTCCTCGCGCCCTGCAACCATTCCAACCGACCTTCAAACCCGACCTCGACCGCGCCGGGCAGATCTACCACGACAAAGAAATTTCCTCAAACAAGCGTCTAAACCTCTCAATCGGCCGCAACATTTACGACCAAAAATCCAAAGAGATCCCCACCGACAAATCCTCCGAAACCAACGGTGCGAACGCCACCACCAAAGCGATCGAAGACCATGAAAAGGAGTCCAAAAAGAGCATCTTCTGCTATTCCTGCGGCATCGACTGCACCCGCATGCGCTACCACTACAAGAAAAACAACCCCTCAAATACTGCCGGCGCCCCAACGAAATATGTAGCCTACCACCTCTGCCCCACCTGCATCCAAAACCACCGCATGCCCCAAAACCACGACATCATCGACTACGTGAGACAGGAAGATCCAAACTACAGCCGCATCCCGGACCGCGACGCCCCCTGGTCCGACAAAGAGCTCCTCCTCCTGCTGGAGGCCCTCGAGGAAGACACCGACAACTGGGACAAGATCAGCGACTACGTCGGCACGCGCACGCGCGAAGAATGCGTCGTCAAGTTCCTCCAGCTCGAGATCGAGGACAAATACCTCGAGGTCGAGCCCATCTACGAGTCCTTCGGCCTCCTCGACCACCAACGCATCCCCTTCAACCAAGCCGACAACCCCGTCATGTCCGTCGTCAGCTTCCTGGCCGGGATGGCGGATCCGAGCGTTGCGGCCGCGACGGCCGGGCGATGGGTCGACGAGACGCGACGCAACCTGCAGAGAAGGCTGGAGGGCGGTATGGGCGGCAGCGAGAGCGAGATAAAGAATCCCAATTCTGTGACCGCCACAGCGGACGACCAAAAGACCACCACCTCCGCCCCAGCCACAGCCGAAGAAAAAGGCAAAGCGCCTGAACCCACAAAACCGGACCCTGCCCCCACCACCACCGCCGAAGCCATGGACATCGACCCCTCCTCCTCCCTCACCCCTCCCCTCGCCCCCACCCCAACACCCACACCCACACCCACCCCCGCCCCCCTCCCCACCCTCGCTCTGGCCGCCTCCGCCGCGCGCGCCTCCAGCCTCGCCTCCCACGAAGAGCGCGAGATGACGCGCCTCGTCTCGTCGGCCGTGAACGCCTCGCTCGAGAAGATGGAGCTGAAGATGAAGCAGTTTGCGGCCATGGAGGCGCTGCTGCAGGTGGAGAGGCGGGAGCTGGAGAGGGGGAGACGGGAGCTGTTTTTGGAGAAGGTGGCGTTGAGGAAGAGGGGGGAGGGTGTGGGGATGGGGGAGAGGTTGGGGTTTGAGAGGGGGGATGGTGGGGATGGTGGAAGAGGGGGGGAGGTGGGGGGGAGTGGGAGTGGGGAGGGGGAGAGGGGGTGGCGGAAGTTTGAGATGTGATGGGGAGAGGGATGGGGGAGGGTTTGTGGGAGGGTTTGGAGGGGGGGGACGGATGGCGTTTATGGGGGTAATGAAAGGAGTGAGCGTTGAGTTGTGATGCTCAGCCTAGAATCAGAGGATGCAGAGAGGATGGACATCGGATTGTAGGATATCAGCTAAACCAAAGAATTTTCACAATTTTTTAGAATCTCATTCGGATGGCTTCAGTGAGTTAGGCCATCTACTTCAGCGTCCTTCGTCCTGCACGACGACTTGAAATTGGTAGCCATCGTGCTGATATCTTATTGCCCCCTAAACAGCAGCTGTGGAAGACCAAAATGCATTATCCAGTTCTCATAACGAACACCCAGAAAGCGGTTTTGTGGACACCATTCATCTGAGCTGTGTCAACTCAAACAGCATGAAAGCTGCGTTACAATGACTCTCCAAGTGCGCGTTCTCGCGGCTGATGACTTGAAGACCTTTTCAAGATGATTGAAAGGAGCTGACAACTTGGTGATTCGGTGGTTTCAGGCAGCTGCTCTGCCAAACTCGATTCCCTCGTCGCTCAGCAGTTGCGTCAGTTGGTGTTTAGGCAGGAGGAAGTCTGATCCCCGGTGACGGTGCCAATTCTATACCTTGCGGAGCGAGTCTAGAGTCCTTCTTCCTCATCGCTCGGGCTTTCAAGGCGCTCTTCCTCCTCATTCTGAGCGCCGCCAGTGGCAGGGATATGACTTACCGAGCCGGCACCGTATTTTCTACGTGATGCTTCAGAAGATGTCTCGTTCTCGCTCTCGTTGTCCGATATCTGCATGCTGCCCGGGTGTCCTGTACTGTATTCGTCCAGCGAGGTTCTCTCAACGGACTCACGGTCAAAGGAACCCTCGCTATCACCCCTATCCTCACGAATATCCCCGTACAGATCACCGCCAGAGCTGGAGGCCATGTCCCCGGCTCCCTCCTCAAACATTTGGTCCCCGGCCGAAACGGCTCGTTCGTTCTCTCCATCCAAGCTATGGGGTAATGCGTCACCGTTCCTTCTGGACCACTGGTTGCTTGTCTGGAATTCTGCTTCAGGCACCGGCGTCTCCAGGATTTCCCATTCAGCAGCATAAGAAATTGATTCCCGCCAATCCGCTATCTCTTCCAAGGGTTTGGGTTCAGGGACCGGTTCCTGTGGTATATCGACGTCCTCTGGCTTGATTGGCGATGGAGGCTCTCTGCCTAGGATGGCCCATAGGCGGGTTTCCTCGCGCAGACTGGCTTGGTGGTCGAGAGCTGAGATATAGGCGTCCTGTTTCTGGTCGTAGTTATCCTGAGCTTGCAGAGAGTCTGATGAACGGTGGTCGAGTGGTAGGTTACTAGAAACGCTAAAGGATCCATGTGAATCAGATGCAGAATCTTGGTACTCTGAAGCTGTCTCAGTTGAGGTTGTGGAGTTCTGTCTCCCATGAGAAGGTGTTGCAGGCCGGCTGAAGACCTCGAGTGGGATCCTTTGGTAGAATCCAGTCTTCTCTCTACGTGCCCTGCCTTGCTCCAGTATGTTCTCAACGGTCTCGTAGTCTAGTCGCTCACCGATTGGTTTCCCAAGATCAGCGTCAGACTTGTAGACGTTCAGCTTGCAGCGTCGAGCCAATCCGACCCAGTAGTCGTGGGCGTTAGGCTTCATGCCTGAGATCTCGAGAGCAGCAACCATATCAAGTCCCCGGACCAGTCTTCGAGGCGCTCTCTTTTTCTCATCCATTGCTCGAAGCCGTGACATGGCGAGAAATATTGCGCACTGTACGAGGCGTCTAGTGATACGCACCACTAAATTGTGAAAGTCGGAGAAAGCCGTGTGAAGGATGGATAGTGATTTGATCCTAGCAGTAGCATACGTACGATAATTGAGTTCCGGATCAGGAGAATTCATGAAGAGACGTTTCGTCAACGTCAGAAAAGCCTTCAGATCAAGAAGTATGGCTGCTGGTACGGTCTCGTCTACTGCAGCTTCACCATTAGGGCCTTCCTGCAGCTGCTCGTGGATTCTACCCGCGATCACGGATGTCAGCCGCCATTGATCACCATGCTTTCTCTTCTCTGCCTTGACATCTTCTTTCTCCTGCAGGATCGCTAAAGCACCAGCAGCACCTTCCAGTGCGACCTCACATTCTTGGCTGACCTCAAGAGCTGCCGGGATTTCGAAATGGTCAAGCAACGAATTGTAAGGCTCATAGATTTGCTGCTCCGCCGAGACCTCGTCGAGAAGCAAAAGGTACGCTCGGACTTCTGGCTCGCTCTTGGTGACTATAGCTGAAGATATGCTGGCTAAATCATCTCGACCCTTGAGGGCAAGCGTTCGGAAGAATACCGCTTTCTCGGACGATGACCAAGTGGTAAGGCCAAGCTGTCTCTGCTCATAGTACCCCTTGCTACCGCAATTCGCAGCATCGAGAACAGTCTCATTGTAGAGTTGACGATACTGGTCAGTATAGAGCGCTCTCAATCGCTTGGTGCGACTTTTAGTTGCCACTGATGATTGGCTTCGACTTTTGCGCTTCCTGGAGACTGATTCATATCCACTTGACGCTCGCTCTGAAGAAGAAGGTGCGGATGCATCCTGGGATCCATCTAAACGGTCGTACGAGGAGGACGAGGAGACGTAAACACCTTCAACGACGCCGTCACTAGGCTCGACAGTAGGGGAGCACTCTGCTTTTGACATTCCGAGCTGTGGAATTGTTGCTCATGATCATGGTAAAGTGCAGGCAAGGTAGTGGTGGGCTCCTCATGGAATGCATTGTGAGTATCAATTCAAAGATTCCAAGCGCTACCGTGTTGCCATGCTACAGGGGTTTAGTAGTAACAGCCTTGGTCGATCTTCAAAAGGTTCATACAGCTCCTTGTTAAACATTGATTGATTGATTGATTATTTCATTAAGCACTCGAGCCTTCCCTATTTGGGAATGCTATGCGACTAGTCACTGTCAACCAAACAGGCTTCTTGCGAAGCCTAATTGGTCATCTATCTACGTCTTCTGTATACGCTTTTTGGGTGAGGCAATTTCTTTGAGCACAATTACCTCAATCTTTGCCTCGTACTTCATGTTGCTAAGTAAGTTTCCAATTCAATGCATCTCACATCGAACGCCCTAGTAGTCCTTTGCAATTAAGACTCGAAACTAATCAATAAGTTCGATTTCTTTCATGAATGTAATCGCCTTCTTTAGATTGTGAAGATTAGTAAATATAATTTTTAAGCTAAGCTCTTCTTAAGTCTTTTTTTTCTTTTTCTTCTTTCACAAGTTTCGTCTAAGGTCGACGTACTTTCTGCATGTAAACAAAATGTGTTCGATCGTTTGCGACGCTTGCTTGCATTAACAACGTTTCGTTTCGATATTAAGCACTCTTCGTCAAAATAGAAAGAGACGAAGTTCTATTTTTCTCGTTCTTATTTGCATTGCGAATGCGCTAAGATTCTTGATTAAATCGTTGTGAAACTTCAATATTAACTTCTTCGAATTTGATTGCAAAGCGTATAATTCTTTGCTAGTCTTATCTTTGTTTCATAGAGTAGTTCATTGTCGCTAAACTTTCTTTGTTAGCGCCATTTTTTTTGCACTTCTAAGATGATGAACTAGCTTCGCAGGCTTCGTCGTTTAATTTGTGTCGTATTTTACTAGTTTGTCTCGTCTATTTTTCTTTTGTCTTTATTTCATTGTTTGTTTGGCGACGACGTTTGCCATTTCGTTGCTTTTGATATCTATGTGCGTTGATATTTAGTGTAGCTCAATCTCTATATCTTTTTTGCGAAGAATGTCGATAAATTTAATTATGCTTTTGACTAGATGTTGATCTAAGCTATTGTTTAAATTTTCGATTGCTCTAATTGTTGTTTGATTGTCTATGTATATAATTACGTGAGTCTTGTCTTGTCTAAATATATGTGCTAGTATCGAGATCAAAATAATTTCATACAATTTCGTCAAATACACAATAAACGTCATGTTTGATTCTAGATAAATTTTAATCGTTCTATGTGACAAAATGATCGTCGCTTCTATCTTCTCGTTGATCTCGCTTTCGTCGATATATACTATTAGAGTATCTATTTTTTTTAGTAGCTTCTTGTGCGCTTCTTTTGCTATCTTCTTGTTTGAACTAATAACGATGATCGATAAGATTCATTATGACGACGTTGCGAATAATGTGATAATCTCTAAATTGTCGATGCTAATGTTTGTCTTTCTTTTTAGTCTCTTTGTTAGTTTCTTTAACGAACTTATGATTCGATTCTTCTTCTTAGATTTGTCTTTCATTATGACATCGTATATCAAGTTAATAACTATTTTAAGCGTCGTTAGACTCGTCATTCGATCTAAATATATATGCGTCGATGAGAAGTATGTCTCGATTTATAAGATCGAACGTGAGATAGTTCTATAGACTTCGATGATGACTCTTTGTGCTCTATATTGAACGTTTAATAGATCGTTGACAACGCTCTTCAAGTGACTCTTTTTCTCGTGAAGTATGTATTATATCAAGCAATCGTGAGTTAATTAAGACAAAAATATCGCATACATCATTTGTCTCATTCTAATTAGTCTAATTCTTCATATTGATTTTGCGAGACTTGTCAAGGCTTTTATGATTTTAAGTGTCTTTGTTTTGTTGTCGTTGATTTGAGCTTTTCAATTAAGTTTGCTATCTAGCATAATTCCTAGATATTTAATTACTTTCTTTGATGCCACTATTGTATTTTCATTGATAATTATTGCATCACTAATGTCTTGTTTCTTTCTTATGACGTAACATAGTTAATATTTGCTAAAGAAGAACTTGATCTCGTGCGTGCGAGCTCACTTCTTGCACACGTTCTCATGTATTTCGATCAACTATTCGCAATTGACTCTAGCATTGTCTTCTTTAATTAATAGAGTCACGTCGTCTACGAAGTCGCAAACTATCACATTCTTGCTATGTAACTTCTTCAATAGCGAAATGTTATAAAAGAGAAAAAGAATTGGCGACAATGATAATTTTTACAATATACTTATCGTAATATCGACTTTATTCGTTTCGTGTTTCTTGATTCTAAGAATAGTAGTTCGATTGCTTAGAAAGCTTTCGATTCATCGCACTATACGCTCATTTATTCGTTTGCTTCGCAAATTGTGCAATAGTCTTGAGCGTAATACGTTGTCGAATGCTCTTAATACGTCTAGCAATAGAGTCGTGATTATCTTATTCTTGTTTTATGTTATATGTATTCTTTTCACTAGATAGTGTAGTGCGTGTTTCGTCGAAATAGATCGTCTTGCTCTCATGTGAGTACGCGACAATAGCTTGTGCGTTTTCGCCAAATAATTAACTCTCTTAATTAATATAAACTCGAATATCTTGCTTAGAGTGTTAAGAAATACTATAGAGCAATAAGACGTAATTGTGAAGTAGTTGCTTTTGTCTAGTTTGCGTAAGACTATAGTAATTGCGTTGCGAAAATGCTCTAGATAATAATTTTTCTCTAAGCAAACGTTGTATATGCGATGTAGATATAATACTATAATAATATCGATTTGCTTTAGTATTTCGTTAATGATTTTGTCGTCGTTCGAGACCTTGTTCAAGATTGTTAACGTTATGGCTTTCACTATTTCGTATCGCGTAATTTCATCTATTGTTAAATCTTAATTATATTGGTCATCTATTATATTTGACAAATCCACTTGTGGGAATAACGAAAAGAATGCTTTTAAAAGAATGCTTGCTTTTTTACTAAAATCGATTGCCAATAGTAGTGATAAATAACTATATAGTGATGAAATGCAAGCTTCTTGCGACGTTCTTGAGCGTATTCATTTGCATTTACTTCACATTCTAGAGACTAATTCGCAATTCTTCTTCGATTCTTTTTTAAATTGAGTTTTCATAGTCTTTTGCATTATCTTTTCAAGACGATTTTTAATCATAATGTATTCTTTCTAGTTTTTATCGCTTTCATTGCGCTATTATGTGCGACAATGTTTTTTAACTTTACGAGAAGTCTCTTTGCATTCTTTCGTAAAATTTGCTTTAAATTTGAAACAAATTCTAACAAACGATATAAACTTCTTAATGATTACTTTAATCGTTCTCGTTAAACTATTTACTTGTGTATCTAATTCGTTTTTAGAGTTGTCGAAGACGTCGTTGAACGATGTGAGTGCTAACTTCTTGATAATTTCTTCGTTTAGAATCTTTTGTAAAGTCTTTGTGTTTGTCTTGTTTCAATTTCTTCTCTCTATAAGCTTCGCAATCATTGTGTGTAGATTAAATATTGTACGTATAAAATAATAATCTAAGTGATTGTTTATGTTCTTCGCGACGTCGCATTCGATAAAGCTCTTACGCAAAAGTTAAATAACGAAGATAAGATTAATAGTGCTTTGTTTGCTTTCTTGTCTCCAAGTAATTGTATCTTTTGATAGTGTTCTCTTTAGTTTAAACTCTTTTGTTATAATTATTAGCTTATAAGCGTTTGCATTAGCTCTTACTTTGTCGTCGTCTCATTTAAGATAATAAAGATTAAAGTTTCTCATTACAATATATTTGTCATCGACTTTCTTCGCTAACATCGCGCGTAGAAATAATAGATTGCTTTCGTTCTTATTGTTTTTGCACAAATTGTAAATGTTGTGTACGTTAATCGTTTTTTTTTTCGCTAGTCTTAAAGTAAGAAAGCAAAGATTCTTGAATTTGTGCGTTATTGTATACGAGGCGAACGCTATGCGTTTGTTGACAAAGAAGCATACTTTAGTGTTCTCATTGTTTATGTAGTGTAGTTCGAAGTGCTAGTTCAACTTGTTGTTCGTAATGAATTAATAGAGATTTCTTCATAATTCTTGAATAACTAGTATATCAAAATTCGTAATGTCTTTACTCTTAAATAGTGATATCATAATCTTTGATCTAGACTTGTTAACATTGTATTGTGGTATCAATAGAATACGATTTTCTAACATAATTGCTAACTAGAGCGAGTTATCGCATTGATATTTCTTGATGCTAACAATATTTTATTAATTTCTAGATAGAAGTCTTCTTTGTCTAATTCTTCATGTAGAATCTTTTCTCTTTCTTTATCTAATTTCGCAAGTAATATAAATCGAGAATTTCGTTTTTGACTCGCTAATGCTTGCGATAGATTTGATATTGTTATTCTTTTAAAGATAGCTTCTTTTTTTGATCTTTTGTCGCTTCATTCTTTTGTGCATTTTTTGCTCGTAGTTTTCGATTTATCTAGAGTTATCAATTGTGATCTTGAATAATCGAAGTTCTTTTTCTCGCTAAAGTAGAGCTTGTTCTTGATTGTTGTCGTCTTTTTGATTGAAAATTGATGCGATATGTTCTTTTTTTCAATAATTACTCGTTGTATTTCTTTTCGCTTTTCTAGACAATTCTTTTGTCATAATTTATGATTTTCTTCACATAAGCAACATTTGAATTTAAAGTTTGTCAAACAAGTCTTAAAGTTAGTAGCGTGAGATTCGACGCAATGATCGCATCTCTTCTCTCTTGTGCATTAAATTGTAATGTGCTCGTAATAATAATATTTAAAGCATTGTATAGTTTTGCATGCTTTGTTGTATATCGATATCGATCTAACTTGCTTGCTCATTATTAAGCTAAAATCAAAAATAATGTTAGTCATTTTCGATGTCGAAATCTTCACAATTATGAATGCGTATTTTTGATCTTAAGCAAATCGTTATTGCCTTTAATCGATTTATACTATCTTCATGCCTCTAAGCTTCTTTACGTTCATATTTTGATTCTATATTTTTTAAATAATCGCTACGCGCGATTTCGCGCTTTTGAGATTTCATTTTTTAATCTTTACTTCGTTGATCATTATCGCGTATGTTAAAATAATTGCTTTTGCTTTTTTTTCTAATATAGCAATCTAGACATTGTTGATTCTTAGCTTGATAACTTTCTCTTCATTAATCGTGTGAATTGCGATGTCTTTATTAGAAAACTTCTTTATTGCTTTAATGCCTTTGATTGTTGCCTCAAGTTGCATAATACGCGTGTTGATGTTCTCGACTATATCTTAAGAGAATGTCTTTTGCAATACTTGTTTTTGTTCGTTGTCGTTTAGACGTACAATGATCTTCGCGTTCTTATTAATAGTTGATTTCGATTTGATAATCATGAACGTCTTCGAGGCGCCCTCGAAGAAGACTATAGATGATCAACTCTAAGAGTTGTTTTTAAAGTATATGAAGAAGGGCGAGAAGGCAAGTAGAGAGAAATTCGTTATGATTTTGCGTATAATTGTGGTGTCTTTCTCTATTTTTTCATGATTGCGATTGACCTTAACGATCAATTTGTCAATGACGTTCATCACGTTCGTTTACGTGGGTTGCTTCCTTAATAGCTCTAAATAGCGAGCTATCTTGTCGAGCAATTGTTTCACGATAAACATAGACATAATTTCCTTCTTCTAGACACGAACGAGCAGGTCTTTAACATTGGCATGCAAGATGATGTCGTGCTCGTGAATGTCTTCGAGAAGGTGTTGGCCCATTGAAGGCCAATTATCTCTTCTTATCATGACTATTGGGCACTGGTCAATGCGCAGCAGTTAGGCAATTCGAATGACGCGTCAATTGACACAATTGCACGTTGCGTTGATGAGTGATTTTCAAAAATCGGATTTGAGCGTGTTCGAAAGTTTTTTCTTCCTTGTTAAACACGAGATATGTTCGACCGGCAAACAATTGAACCCTGATCGAACCCTATATCAATCGTCGGTTGCGGCGACATTGTACACACCAGGCGGACGCGTAGGCGGCTGCACAATCGAATTGGGCGGCGAAAGCATTGTCGGTGATAAATGATGCGAGTGCAATCCATCCAATAAGGGTGACAGGGCAAAAAGGGTACATTGGATTCGGTGGCCATTGGTAGTCGATGAATGTATCTTACCTCTCTGATGACGTTGGTGACGAAGGAATACGCGATTCTGTTGGCCCGTTGGCTATCGTGCTCCATTTTATGTGCGGGATGGCTACGGAAGTCTTCTGCCGTAGATCCTAATTGTAGTGTATGAATCCTCGAGATACCTTGTATTACTCGCAACAAAGTACAATGGCTGAGCTCTAGGGAACTGTTTCATGCCAAGGATACTGTACAATCAAAAGCCGGACCCTCTAAGTTGACCTTCACCAGCCTCCCATAGACCGTCCACTACTGCTTTGTCCTTAATGAACTTGTCGGCGTTCTTACTTTGCTCCCCCTTTGGTAGAAAATAACCGCCACTACCCTTGGGAGCATCTGGACTGGTGGCACAGAAAAGGACCGCCTGAGCTCCTTCGGATACCGAGATGCAACCTGGCATGATGCCAAGTCTAACGGTAGCACGAATCACTGGGCCCAAGAGCGTCGAGATACCCTTCTGCAAGTTTGTGTTGACGATCCCCGGATGGACTGAATAGGCCGATATGCCTTGAGCACTGTACCGGCTATCAATGGCTTGTGCATGCACGATACCGGCCAATTTAGAATGACCGTAGCGTTTGCTGGCCGACTGTTATCACAACCCCAAAGAATGCAGACTTGTCAGCAGACTTACAATGGCGCCATAGTTCCCTGCAAAGACGCTAAGTTGGGGTCGTTTGGCGTAAACTCCTTCGGCCCCATTACGAATGCGGCCTCGCCGGAAACGTTGACAACCCTCACACGACTTTTGTTTGTGGAGCTGGCTGCGTTCGACTGAAGGAGTGGGAGGAGTGAAATGAACAGCAGGTGTCCGGCGAGGAAGTTCGTCTGCCATTGCGTCTCAAAGCCGTCCTCGGTAAGCTTGAATGGTGGTGCCATTATCTTGATTTCGTCAGTCCCTACAGTGAACTCACTTCAAAGGGATATGCCATTCGATTGAGCAGAAGGAATGTCCGGAATGTCAATACATCGATAAGCCGAACTACGTCCAGTCCGGCAGCGCATGATGATGTGAAGGCGCCAGATGCGTGTATATTATGGATTCAGCCGGCCGCAGAGCGGAGCTAGCTTGAGAAAGAAAGAAAGGGGGGAGAACGTGAAGCTTGACCTACACCAGCATTATTGATCAGCAGGTCAAGTCTTGACTCCCTCTTCGTGAGATCATCGACTGCTGCCTTAACACTATGCAAGCTTTGCAAATCGATGATGAGCGTAGCCAGACGTAGGTCCCCGCCGTTTGGTACAGATTCACGCATGCTTGTAATGGCTTGTTGCAGTCTGCTATCAGAGCGACCTGCGACGTAGACGCGTGCATTATGGCGGGCAAGCTGGAAAGCAATCTCATATCCGATGCCAGAGTTGCCTTTAAAGAGAGCAAAGTGAGCAAAATTGCTGCGACAGCGGGACCATTATAGGAAGAAAGGAAAGCAATTACCCCCTGTAACGATGGCCACGTAGCCGGTGAGGTCTGGTATATCCGACGATTCCGGTTGTTTTGATTTTGGGACAGTCATCTTTGTAAGAAGACTCTTGGAGGAGGGATGGAACGGCACAGTTCAAGAGATTTTTGAGCAATGACGGAGGAAAAGAGGGTGGGTACACGTGTAGACCAAAGGAGAGAAGGGCGAGGAATGGGCGCCATTATATGTCCTAGACCAAACCTACCCAGTTGAGTACTGCAGATTTTCTGACACTGCATGACCTTGAGTATTGGTTCTAGATCCGTTGTCGATGATTGTAGAGGAAGTCTGACACAATGGAAGGATTGGGACACTTCTGCGAGGTCAGAAAAAGGCTTGGAGCTACTAGTCTGAATAGTTCTAGCGTGGATTAGGCATGTCTCACTCCACCATTGGACCAGCGCCTTTAGGACTCGAACCTAATATCAGCAATCAACTCTCTTTGCAGTCCGAAATTGGACCTATGGATCCTGGTGAAGCTTACGGTGCCTAAAGGGTACTTAAACCTCATGAAATAACTTAAGAATGCACAACCACAGCTCTCTGTATCACAGAACTTTGGATGGCTCCAGGAGAGGGAGGTGCAGAAGCTTAGTGTTTCGAGAATGATACCTTGTGATCGAGCATCTCAGCCCAGGTTCACAGACGTCCGCCGCTCCTTCTTGTTAAAGAGGAGAGCAGTCTCCACGATTTGATTGTTTGGAAGTACGTTCGAGAAACAATAACCTGATGAGTTATTCTAATCCGACACTCAAATTGTTTGGTCCTCACATCCTCCCATCCAGCCTTCACAAGCGGTTCCAACCAATGTCTCCATCCTTCGAAGGTTTACCACTCGAGATCGTCTTGAGCATCTGTAACTATGTTGGGGACACACATAGGGCAAGCTTACCTGCGATGGCGCTCACCAGCAAGCAGTGCCATGCTGCTGCCGTGGTCATCCTGTTTCAGACAATTAGACTCAAGGTGCGCAATCGTGAGAAGCTCAGAAATGACACCCAGGAATGTACCGATATCTTAGAGCGAACACAAAGCTTCGGAAACGTCCATCGCTTGATGGTGGAAGGCAGCATGCTTGACCAACAATATGATGTGAGAAACGTCGAGTCAAGCAGAATCGAGACCAAACGGCGACGACGGAGGGCCGAAAGTGCAATTGACCTCGATGATGGCAAATCCGCCGACGAGCTCAACAATGATGGGTTCAGAGCTGATAGAAGGCTCGCGAATGTCGTTTATGACGGAGACGATACATGGAATCCTCTCGCGAGCATGATCGAGCAACTACCGGCACTTTCAGATTTGATCTATCTCTGCTCGAATCAACTTGCACCTTGTATTCTCCAGGCTTTGCATCAGTACCTACCCCAGTGTAGGCTTCATATTAAGTCTTTTGGCTTCCGCAGCCTTGAGGTAACCAATATGGATGCCCACGAGTTTGCCCTTGCAACATCGCCTTGTCTCCACAGCATTTCGGTCAAGTATGCTTGGCTGCAAGCTGAAAACCACGAAGAGGCTGTATTGCGTCTTGCAGCAGGCTTGGCACCGAACCTGAAAGAGGCGAAAGTACGTCCCGAAAAACACCGCAGTGACAATCAGCTTAGGCTTCTTTCTTGGAGGTGTAAGAAGCCATGGCGAAGGTTCTCCCTAAACACCCAGAAGCTAGTCTCCGCGCCCGCATCCTTACGATCCCTACACTTGGGTGGCCCCTCTATAAGCAGCCTTTCCGTAATGGGATGGAGCATGCACACAGATTTCTCCATTCTACATGCTCTGGTGTTGGAGACCCGCATTGAGGCCGATGGGCTTGATTTTCTGGCCCGGAAGTGCAGCTTTTCGTCTCTAAAAAAGCTTTCTTTGGTTCTAACAACCCATAATCACCCGGAAAATCAAATTGAAGGATTGACAATGGATGATTCCAATTATGTGGGTTGTTTTCTTCGGAGCCTACCGTCCCTGATTACGCTCAAAATAGTGGACGAGGTGCGTCGCAATGACTTTGAAACGATCTTGCGATACCATGGCGCGTCTCTTCGTAAACTGTGTTTGTCTCCTTTTGGGAGGCTTAGTCAAATTTCGATCACGCCACAGGAAATTGCACAGATTCGAGAAAGCTGCCCGCAGCTCGAGGACTTGAGTCTTACCATTCCGCGCTCTCGAGGTGATGCCGCAGAGGTCGCCGTGTACAGAGCGCTCGGTACCTTATCCGGAGTCCAGAAACTATCCCTTACACTCGACGCTTTCGAATTTTCAGCTGCTTTGACTGATGACTCAGATGATGAATACGGATTCGATGAATTTGACAGGCAGCTCTCTGAACACCGCTCCGCGCATTCCCATTTTTGCAACGGGCACATCCGTCTTGCCTTCATTAACCGCGCCTTGGATGAGAACCTGGCTCGTGCCATCTTTCAGAGCATCTCTTCCACCAGAATGAGTGGTGCATTGCCACTTAGAAAGTTGAAGCTTTCGATGACTGGTCATGGCGTCTTTACCATGGGTATATTTACCATTCGGGATGTTTTTGAACAAATCGGCCGCTCATGGCTCCTGATGCGTAATCCGAGAGATGATCGTCCCGACGAGCTACTTGTACGAGAGCCAGGACGACAGGAAAGGGAGGGGACGCATAGGAGGTCCCTAGCAAGAGATTTAGAGGTCATCTTCCGGAAGATCTGGCCGGAGCGCCGTAAAGAAGGTAGTGACTGGCGCGACGACTGGCACAGCTTGCCGCTTGCGCATGTTTGATCCCAAGCACCTTGCTGAAACTTAAGACCAGCACAAGCGCCATCTGTTGACCGAAAACAAGTCCATCTGAGCGAAAGTACTCAGTCCACAGCGACACTCGATGAACCTAATCGTTCATCGACATATACTCGAAACGCTTTTTGATCGTAAGCGCGAGGCTAGTCCATAATATCCAGCAGGGTAGGCCTGCGTTCTTCTGTTAGCAGCATTCGAATAACGTCAGCAACGACACGACCTTGACCTTCCTCTTCCATCTAACAGAAACGCATCAAACAAGCAGCGAAAATTTCCAAACAGCTTGAATGCTCGCCAACGTGCCTGCATGGAGGTTATCACCCATACTTTCTCTTTGGGAATATCGGTAATCGACATCCAGACTTACAGCGCAGCGCTGTCACGCTTGGCCGCCCTCAGGGCCGGAGCATCCAACTATCTCCCAAGGTATGATGACGTTGTTTGGCGCTGTGCCAACACAATTTTTCACCGGCGCTGTTGCCGAAAGAGTGATCTTGGTGGGGTTATGAGTCGCAGTATCATGCCGCGAGTCCATGCAGAGTGGGTTGGTCTGTACAGGTATGCACAGCATCTGCATTTCTACCACAGAATCATCCTGAACAATAATTAGAATGGCAACACCTGCATTTACATGTGCAGGGAAATGCATGCGGAATTCGTTTTGCTTTCATTAGAACATCTTCTTCAAGCCTCGAAAGAGCAAATTATCGTATATGCACGATTCGTACTTTGTCTGACTTTCAAACAGATGCATAGCATCTGGAATTCCTCTCTATCGACTTCTCTCATCCTTTGACAACTCGTACCTGATTACTTCCTCTACTTAAGAAGTAACGAGTTCGTATGGGCAGAGCATGTGCATTTACTCCACTTTCGACGGCTATCATTTCGTAATCCCAGCTAAGTAATAGGAGCCTCCATTCGTACCCTACCCTTAATAGCCGGACCAAGGCAGAGTATCTCTACCTTATCCCACGCCTCGACAAGAGATAGTGCACTATACGATAATTCAACGAGATAATAATGGACCAACAGCGAAAGAGGCAAAACGTCAAAGCATTCCACTTGTATGAGCAATAAATCTAAAAGAAACAATTGCACAATAAACCATGTAAATGCTAAAAATTTACGCGATAGACTCTAAATCCCTAAAAGGCGCAGCCTGCTAGGGCATAGGATTGAGAAAATACGCTATAGTCCGGTTGGTAAATGTACATAGGGTACGAATAAAGACTTCCTAAGTCAATAATTGCGCATGTGCTTCTATATTCTTTCCTCAAAATCTTAGAAGAAACTGTTTTTACATGCAGTTTCTCTACCTGCTGTTGTCTGCACATGTTTAGCATTGGCTCTCTTGTCTGCATCCAACGTTCTAAATCCCAAACCTTAGAAGAGAATCTTCGCATATGCCGAAAGTCTCTCTATTTTCGACAAACTATGCTCTCAAACCTCTAAAAGACTCTGTCTTGATCTGCATATACGAGGCATATGCAAGTTATTATGGTTCGACGATCTTTGTCTAGAAACTCGTGAAGGTAATAGCTTGTGCGTAAATAGATGCATCTAGTACAATGTTAGGAATTTTCTCTAGTAGGGCTATAATGTTGGCTGCGCTTAGTGGCGTTGGCTTCGCAAGACTTTTATTCCTTGCGATCAATCGACAATTCTGCAGAGGGCAGATATCCAAGAAACAAGTCTCGTCGCATCAGCTCATCAAAATCGATTATGCAATTGCACCGCTTGGTTCAGCCATATCACAGATCTACTAGCTTTGTCGCCCCTGCAAAACATGTTGTCAAATTCGACTGGATCTACACCCTTGTACGCTGGATTCACAGCCCGCTCTCAGCGTGTCTCCCGTAGTTGCCATGAAGAACCACCAGCTGGGGTAAGAAGCTGTCATTCACCGTCGAAGCCGGTCCCGGCATAGAAGGCAGGTCCTACATCGATCTTAGCTCTTGCCTTCAGTAATCGCTGTATCAGAATGGCGAAAATGATCACTAAAATGGCTGAACTTGATAGGGAGAGGTGCAGACTCAGGGGCCGGAAAGTGCATCCCCTATCTTTATTCAAACTTCGCAGTCGAATAGCTTCCGCATCCAACCCTCTAATTCTAGACCAAACAGCTCAACTTACAGCTCAAAGTCACATTTATCATTCCATCTCAATCTTACACCAAACAAACCCTCCAAAGCCGTACACCCCACCCCACCACACCACACCATACATCCTCCTTCAAACCCTCCAAAAAACTTATACACCCATAGAGCTGCCTTTTCTCTATAATTTGAGCTACTTGCTTTGCGATTCGGGCGCTGGGTGCAGAAGTGATTCAGCTGTGAAGATTAACTGTCTCGTTTTGTGTTTTGATGGGGGGTTTTGGGACAAATTTTGGTTCTGAGGCATGGGCCTGCGCTTAGAATTCGACAAAGAGGATTGGAAACCTGGATTGGGCTAGATGAGGTTCAGCTAAGTTAACCGCTTTATGTCTAGTGGCTTCAGACCCAATCTTTAGGACATGAGCGTGAATTCATGAGACTAACCAAAGATGTAACCATGTGGCCGTGATTGCGCCAGAAGTGGCTAAAGTACAGTCTACCAGGTTTCATATCTCCAAGACAGCGACAGTGGCTCCAGCCGCCAGTGGACATCCCAGCTATAGCAGATATGAGTTCAGTAGTCATACTCCGGCATACAGAGGACTGGAAGAATATCGAGGATAAGTCAGCTCGGAAGACTGTGCAAAATAGGCTTGCCCAAAGAAAACGAAGTATGAGCAACAGAAATTTGAAGTGTTCTATCCTTCAGTCTAATACTCACGGTCACCAGGAGCAAGGTTAAAGACAGACAAAATATCTAGCCGCCAACAACTGCCACCTTATCCGTCTCAGAAGCTCGCTTCTACTTCGCCCGAAGTACATGACCAGAATGACAGGCATCAAAAAACGGAAGAGATTCGCATGTCCGAGCCGATCAATGACGGCTCAAGCATTGTGCGGCCCGTCGATACGGCCAGAAGATCCATGGGGCATGATGGAACGATTCCTGATGTGGGGAATAATGACCCTTCCATGGTCCCCGCCGCGTCCACCAGTGATGTTAGCCAATTTCCGGACAAGGGATCCCTAAGCGCCCATCTATATAACGCCACAATCGCTGGTCTCTACGAGCATCGATTCATGTGTCTCAGCCAGTACTCCATGTTTCGAGCATACGTCCAGAACGCTAGTCTGATGGGGCTGGCATTCGAGCTGTTCGCCAACGACGAATCAGTTTCTCCATGGACCATCTACAACCCTTTCCCAGAGCCATCCGCAGGCCTTCCATACCATTTACATCCTACGGATCTTCAGTTGCGCACTTACCATCATCCGTATCTGGATGTTATCGCTTCTCCATTCTTGCGTGACAACATACTCATTGCTACGCTGAGTGAAGAACAAGAAGACCAGCTATGTATGGATCTACATAGTAATGGTTCGATAACGGTGTGGGGAAGCCAGCCATGGTCTTCAATGGGCTGGGAAGTGTCGCAGGACTTTGCAGATAGATGGGGTGGGATTCTTGACGCTGAGACGATTCGAAGTTCCGATTTCTGGCGGATGGAGAGGGGCGAATCTCCACTGGTGATTCAGCTGCCAACGTCTGAATAACAAAAGAAATGCATCCATTGTCGCTATAGTGCAATAGCTTACGCGCACCGAGGGCAAAGGGAAGATATTGGACCAAGAATTGCTCAATCACGGTCCATCCGCAAGTGTGATTGCACACCCGCGTCATTCCTGCGCAGTGGCCTTGCCGAAGAGAAGTACGAGGCCAGCGGCCGCTCATCACAGTACAACCTATGCATCACTTGTATATCCTTCTGAAGCACTGTGAGTGCACGGCACAGTGGCTCTCATAGCATTGAGCTATACGTGCCCTCTCCCACCATATGCCACCAAACAGGGTATAGATTGTTCGAGCACCTTACACGTAGGTAAACGAGGCAACGACTTTGACCGGCTCGCTCCCCGCTAGGCATTAAGAGGCTACTCAGCTGCATGCAGAGTCGCCACATCGTCTATCTCTTGCACTAGCCTTCTTACCATTGAAGGCGACTCTCAAAGCGGCACGGTGCACTTTTCAGGATTTCTTCATATGAAATACGAGTTCGTAAAATTCTCCAAGCCTGGCCCCTAGGTATTTTGGTTGAGTGAGAGGAATGCTTTAACGGTTTACCTCTTCAGCTAAAGCCAATGAACAGGTAGCGGCTCATCATTTCATAGACCCTGAGAATGTTGCTTGCATGGTTGGGGACAATGGCGACTATTTTGCTGGCTGGGACCACATATGGAGCCTGAAAAGTAGCACAAACTAACCTTTTCAATCAAATCGCATATCTTCTAATATCGGTAATGGAAGAGAGCTGTCTTTATCTGTGGACCCTCTGGTTATATGGTGCTATTGACAGGTCTATACATGTAAACAGACGTAACCTTCCCAAAGAAAGTGCATGAACTGGAAGTAGGAGTGCTCTTTATCGAAAGAGAGTCTTTCTCTAAGATGCACTCAAACATAGAGACAGTTTATGTCTACACTTTGTTCTGGGTAGTGCGACAACAACATATCTAAAATTCCAGAGTATTGCAATTCCCTAAATCAAATGTGGAAATTATACATTATTGTCTTCTAGCTCAACTTGAGAGATATAATTTATGTTTCGTAATTGCCAACTTTTGCAGACATTCGAAGTTACTCGACAGAAACATTTCTAGATGCGGATGTTGAGCGGGTGGCTTGAGAACTTTGTACAACAAATATTGTTCTTGTTTCGCAAAGATTATCCATGCTGCAGTGTCTTGACATTGCTCTCTTCTGTCACTTCTTCAAAGTTATCTGTGTATCGTACTATCAATCAGTGTAGATTCTTTAAGTGCTCAGAACTGCGGATCTCTTAAGCAAACCTCAAGCTACAATCCAACAATGAACAATTCGCCGCTGAAGATTCCTGCTCGCACGTCTTCGCTGTTTGCCCCGACCAGAAAGAGTCAAATTGATAACCTCGAGATCAATCTTAAAAGGAAAGCCTCTCAGATGTCCACAGCCTCCCAATCAAGCACCGCGTATATTGATTGTGCAATTGAGTAATAAACGGCAAAATATCAGCTATTTTCCGAAGCTGCTGTCGCCTTGCGAGAATCTTTCGAAAATAATGTCATTACGGCAGAAGAAATGAAGGATAAGGTCAAAGAGATGACTCGAAAGCGTCTGAAGGCTGCGACTTCTATGACGAATTTAGTAGCAAATAGAAAGGGACTAGCAGAAAAGCTGAACTCCAAAGAGCAAGACCAGCGGGAGGCTTACCAAGCTGCTATAGCCAACAGTTTTCGAATGACCAACATTACCAAGATGCAAGTAAGAGATAATAAGGCGCACGATCATTGGAAGAAAAATTTAGATCGGTACCAGAAGGCAATGCGTATACGATTTGAGCCTCAAGGCAAAGACGAAGAACCGCTCAAGATCAAGGAAAAATGGTGTCCCGTTCTGCAGCGCTGGTCCAGTGATCCCAAAGAACGGGTAGCGGCTTATATTAATTTCCCATTTTATGGGCTTTGAGAACGTCGCCTGGATGCTTGGAGACAAGGGCGATTACGCAGCTGGATGGAGCCACATATGGAGCCTTAAAATGGCATGATCATGTCGAAATATATCGAAGAACATTTTAATAAAGGGCAATTGGCTATTTTGCCCCTCCAAACTCCCGAAGGCAAACCGCAGAGACTTCGAGTTGTCATTCTCGATCCCACGCTCCACAGTCAACCTGTTCCAGAAGTTCCAGGTACAACTTTCAAGGACTATGACAACTGTGAATTGGTGTTCAAGGGAGATGGGCGGCCGGGACTTCGATACTTGTATTGGCACTATGTCACCAGCATCCTCCGCCTGATGAATTACGGGGACAAAGATGGAATCAAAAAGAGATTTCCAGGGTCCAAGATGTGGCCTAGTGACGGATCTTACTTCAGAAGAAGTACGTTGAAGCCACTGGCAAAGTACATCGGAGACTATGATGTTGAGGAGAGTGACTTCAGCGAGGGTCTCTTTAGCGGCGTGGACTCGGAGTCGGAGGTCTTAGAAAACGCAATCGCAGCAGATGTAGCCAATTTGCTGGAAAATTATGAAGAGCAGGATTGTGGCGACGAGATGACAGAAAGTGAAAGCGACGGGATCAGTGCCTAAAGCCTGTGTAGCTGGCTTTCAAAGATGCCGTCTTATAGCCTTTAGCGGCGCTTCTGAAAATGGAGCTACGAATTGAGCTTGACTGCACTTGAGATACGATTGAGTACTCCAAGATTTCTAGACTTTTATATTTGCAAAGATCAAGTGTGGAGAACAATAAACAGGTGCTAGGATGGCAAGGTAAGGTAATTATGATGGATTTTGTGTACCGGGCAGAGTACTTAAGCTTAAGGTAACGCTACCATTTTAAGCCAGGCTCGGAAATACTCAGCCTTATCTCCACCTCCTCATTAAGACATCATCTTTCAATCTATCGCTCCCAATCCTTGTCCATTATGTGCTTCTGCTGCCGTTGACGCATCATGAGGGATGATACAGAGTATTCGCTACGCGCGGAGCTTCTTCAATGCTCTCAGATGGGCGGCCTATAAAAGGCTTTGTAAACCACAGCGATGGCTAGCAACAGTTTCCTCGAATGCCCTTGAAACTGCACCCACACCAGCCATACGTCTTCGCCAGTACCAAGAGGAATGCATACAGTCTATCCTTACCTCTCTTGAGCAAGGACATAAGAGACTGGGCATATCACTCGCTACAGGTAGTGGCAAGACAGTAGGCCGAATACGATCGCTACTCAGCTGTTCTGACCCAACTGGCAGGTCATCTTCACCCAGCTCATCGACCGAGTCAAGCCTCCTACCAACAATGCGACGCAGGCCCTTATACTTGTCCACCGCCGCGAATTGGTGGAACAAGCGGCTCGCCATTGCACGAATGCCTACCCTTCTAAGTCCATCGATATTGAGATGGGAAACCTGCATGCATCTGGTGGCGCAGACATCACGGTGGCGTCGGTCAGGAGTCTTGTCTCTGGGGATAGGATGATGAAATTCAATCCCGATAATTTCAAGCTGATACTGGTGGATGAGGCACACCATATCATCGCCCCCAGTTATATGGAGACACTGCGGCATTTCAATACCGTAGAGACTGATGTGGAGAAGCACAGTCCAGCGTTGGTTGGAGTGTCAGCTACACTGTCAAGATTCGATGGATTGAGGCTCAGTGATGCCATTGACCATATTGTGTACCACAAGTGAGCGTTCTGCCGTTGATAGGTAAGCAGAGGCTGACGGGAAAGGGACTATGTCGATATGATCGAAGAAAAGTGGCTTTCGGATGTCGTATTCACGACTGTGCAATCCAAGGCAAACATTACTCGCATTAAGAAGACAGTCACAGGAGACTTCCAAGTGGGAGATCTCTCTAAGGCAGTCAACACCGCAAGAACCAACGATGTTACGGTTCAGGCCTGGCTATCTCGCTGCAACGACAGAAAATCCACCCTAGTCTTCTGCGTAGACATTGCACATCTACAGGGACTGACTTATGAGTTCCGGAAACATGGCATTGACGCCAGACTTATCACTGGAGAAACTCCTTTATTGACCCGCAGCCAGAGACTAGACGCCTTCCGAAACGGCGAATATCCCATCCTCCTGAACTGTGGTGTCTTCACCGAAGGTACTGATATCCCCAATATCGACTGTGTTCTTCTTGCACGCCCGACCCGTTCTCGCAATCTTCTTGTCCAGATGATCGGCCGCGGTATGCGCCTTCATCCTAGGAAGGCTAACTGCCACATTATCGACATGGTCGCCTCACTCGAAGCGGGCATTGTCACTACTCCTACCCTGTTCGGACTTGATCCCGCATGCATCATCAACGAAGCCGACATTGACGAAATGAAGAGACTGCGAGACGAGCCAAAGCTTCAGGACGACAGTATGCCGTACACACAGACAAATGTGACGTCCGAGTCCACACAACCACCCGCTACACTGACCTTCACCCACTACGACTCCGTCTGGGACTTAATCAACGACACTTCTGGTGAGCGGCATATCCGTGGCATGAGCCCCCTTGCGTGGGTTCAAGTGGATGGGGATCGCTATATCCTTTCGTCCCGCGAAAGGGGTCACCTCACTATCGTGAAAACGTCTGACAAGCAGTCACTGTTCCAAGTCCTTTACACGCGGAAACTACCCCCAGACACAGCTGAGGAGCCATCTCCGAACGAGATCAACAATAAATCAAAACGCTTTCGAAGCCCGTACGGGCGCCCGCAAGAGATTGCCACCGCCAATACCCTCTCCGAAGCTGTGCGCGCAGCCGATACATTTGCGCAAGAGCGCTTCGTGTGGAAAACCGTATTGGCGTCCGCCAGCTGGCGCTCCAGCCCCGCGTCCGAAGGCCAACTCATGTTCCTGAACGATTTCCGAAACCAGGATAACCAACTGAACGCAGAAACTCTCACGAAAGGAAAAGCGGGGGATATGATCACGAAAATCAAGTTTGGGGCGAGGAGACGTCTTAAGAAGTATGAAAATGAGAAACGGGATGGTCAGCGGAAGCATCTTCAGAAAGAAAAAGAGCAAAGGTTGAGGGAGAGGGAACGAGTAGGTGTTGGGCCCATCAATAATCATGCGTGGAAATTGGCCAGGAAGCTGGAGTTCTAGATATGATCTCTCGCAGACCGGGCCTCGATGTTACATCATGCCTTGTTCCTACTCCCTGCGTTATATGAGGATTAGACGACTCAATTCAGGCACCAACGCATTCGTGTCAATAGAAGGATAGGAGAATCATCTATAAAGCATTTTTCCCAGATGGCAATTGAATTGGGCTCATCACAGACCATGGACTATTACGGTGCCGCCTCCATCGTTGCACGGGAAAGCACACGACATTCGTCTCCTCCGCTCTCCAGCTGCTGCTCGAGCCGACTCTATCACTACCACCATACCGTTCGAGGTCTACCGACCTCAACGCCGATCCATGAGCTCCCATGCCTTGCCTCAAGCCACAGCATCCCAACGGCGACGCTCCTCTCGCCCATCATCGCTTCCTTCCCTACCCAAATTCTCAACCCTCATACCACATGATCGTGCAACATTTTCCTGTCTTGCACTACCCTCAAATCTCCACATTCTCATGACTTCTAGCCATCGCTTCCTTCCCTAACCCCCGTCCTCGACCCTCATGATCATACAACAAGTTTCCGTCTTGCACTCCGCCTGCGCTCAACCCTTCACATCCTCATCGATTTTCGTTAGCACCAGACATTCCCCCCCCTTTTTTGTACCATCCCTGGATATCCAATGCTGTATTCCCCTCTCCTCCCAAGCATCAAAACGCTCGATAATATCAAAACGCCCAACAGGCAAATCTGACAATCCCCTACCCATCTCCTCGACTTACTGTCATCCTCCCAATCTTCCCATCTCCTCCCTCCTAACTCCCATGTCCAAGGCCTGGACCCTAACGCATGATACGAAGCAAATGAGAAAGGTCCACACATCCTCATCTTCGTCACCAAC
>JAABUQ010000676.1_pt1 | contig 79203 bp, 66 predicted proteins | sample 5560001 | NCBI WGS metagenome assembly JAABUQ01 (sample SAMN10711888, study PRJNA513371) | rock metagenome | isolation source: Antarctica rocks | place: Antarctica: Victoria Land, Finger Mt nord | collected 2015-12-18 | reverse complement strand
GAAATGCCTACAGCGTGCGTGTCTTTCTCGATCCACCTGAAAGTCTCAGGAGACGCTGGAAGGTACGGCGCGACTCAACACAGCGCGGCTATTCGGAGCAAGGGGTGTTACGCGAACTCGATATGCGCGAATCGGACTCGGCAGCATATATCAGACCGCAACGTGACAACGCGGATATTGTCGTCTCATTCTTCCCTGATGAGTCACTACAAAGCGATGATGCCCATTTGAACGTGCGCCTGACGCTGCATGGTACACTCCATCATCCAGACTTGAGCCAAACCATCGAAGATGACAGTTCGGGATGCATGCGTTCAAGTCTTGGACGCGAAGGAGGACGTGCGGTTGAGTACCTGGAGATCGACGGTTCTATCCCCGATGTCCAGGCACGTGCCCTTGAGCATGGCATCCGAGACCAGCTGGATGCAAGTGGTGCGGCTTCGGATGAGCATATAGGGCTATACGCTGGTGACTCTAACCCTCAAAAGAGCCATCCCCTGGCATTGACGCAACTATTACTGGTGTACCATTTATTGCGAGCCAGACAAAGTGATGAGGTCGAGGTGTGATGCAGTCTTCGCGTAAGAAAGTTTCACCAGAATAGAGAGGTAGCAGCTATGAGAATTGGCATCAACGGGTTTGGACGTATTGGTCGGCTTTTTCTACGCTCCGCTTTAGAGCGTGGTGTCAATTTAGACATTGTAGCAATCAATGATCGCGGCGATGCCGAGATAAATGCACATCTCTTTCAATTTGACTCAACCTATGGTCCATTTCGAGGACGGGTGAATGTAGCTGGTGAACACATCATCATCAATGACCGCTCTATTGCTACCGTATCTCACCTCAACCCCCTCGATATTCCCTGGCGCGACCTCGGCGTCGATCTCGTTATCGAGTCTACTGGAGCGTTCACAACCGGAGAACAGGCGGCAGCACATATCCAGGCTGGCGCAGAGCGCGTTCTGGTGACAGCACCATGTAAGAATGGCGATGTCACTCTTGTTGCTGGGGTCAACGAGCATGACTACGATCCAGCGAAACACCAGATTATCTCGGCTGCATCTTGCACAACGAATAGTTTAGCCCCGGTTGCCAAAGTGGTGCAAGAGCACTTCGGCATACGACACGGCACGATGAGCACCATTCACGCCTACACCAACGATCAACGTATCCTTGACCGTAGCCACAAAGACCCGCGACGTGCGCGTGCCGCAGCCGAAAATATTATCCCCACGACGACGGGAGCGACGAAGGCTCTCGGACAAGTGATTCCTTCATTAGCTGGAAAATTTCATGGCATCTCCTATCGCGTACCAACCATTACGGTCTCTGTTCTCGATCTTGTCATTGAACTAGAACAAGAGGCCAGCGTTACGGAGATCAACAAAGCATTCGCAATGGCTTCTGTTGAGTCGCTATCGGGTATTCTTGGCTACTGTGAGCTACCACTGGTATCAAGTGATTTTCGGGGTGATAGTCGTTCGAGCATCGTTGATGGGCTGATGACCGCCAAGTTACCAGAGCAGAACACCGTTCGGATCGTGAGCTGGTACGATAACGAGTGGGGCTACGCGAGTCGCGTGGTGGACGTGGCGAACTTCTTGAGCGAGTGTAAAAGCGATGGTACTCGCCCGGAGCATGTTCGAGTGGTCGGGCGCGAGCAGGTCGAGGAGGCACTACATAGCCTCTGGCTGTAAGTAGTGCATCCGTTTATACCACCTTTAGCAGGCTAAACGTACTCAGCAATACCGCTCTCGAACGACTCTTTGTCATCATCTCTTAGGCCATACAGTGCTTCTTGTAGTGCATAGGTGCTTTTGTAGAATGTGACACGTTCTAGCTGGTCGTCTATGCCTGGATACGCTTTACGAATGCGCTGAAAGAAGGCGTCGCCACTTGTGGAGATTGCCGCGACATCAAGGGCTGGGTCGCCGAGGCCGGAGAAGCTAAAGTCGATTACGCCAGTAATTTCTTGCGTTTGGGGATCGTACAGGATGTTGCTACCGCCAAAGTCGCCGTGTCGCAGAACGGGTGTGTAGCTGAAGTGCCTGGGGTTATCGAGGAACGTTTCAAAGTTGTGCGCTACTTCTTCGCGAACATCGGGGCGTATAAAGGGAAAGAGCTTGTCACGAAATTGCTGGTACATGGTTTGCCACTCATCGCGTGTATCCGAAAGAGGAAGGGACAGTCCAATCTTTTCAGAAGATATGCTATGCAACTCTTGCATGAATTTAACAAGTTGTGCCGCCATTCTGTCGAGGGCGGCATCGTCCTGTATCGTATGCATGACGGTTCTCAGTAGCGGCTCCCCTGGTATCATACGATACCCCATAAAATTTTCGTTTGCGACCTCTCTACTTGTCTGCACGTAGATGGGATTTGGGACAGGTAGCGTTGTAGCGTTCTGTATCTTACCAAGAACTGTAACCTCATGAATCAGTATTTTTGCTTCGTGCGTTGTGCGTGGGAAGCGGAATATCAATTCGTCGTTCACAATCATGATATCGTTGAACTGCCCATCGCGTGTGTGCAAATGGGCAGTATGCACTTCTAACGAGGGAACAGCTTCGTGGATATGTTTGAGGTACAATTCTTGTTTGTCCATTGTTCATTCCAATTGAAAGATAAGATATTTGTGATAAATCACGCTTGCGACGCGATAATGCTCTCTAACTTTTTTTATTTGGGAACGGGCGACCACAAGGGTCGCACCCCACTATACGGTACGTCATATCGTAGGGTGCAACCCTTGTGGTCGCCCGTTGGGTTCTTTCCACGGTAGTATTTTTAAACAGCATAATCAGTCCCTACGAAATTATCATACGCCCACCGACAAGCCCAAACTGCGTACCTTTTCGACAATGTTCGGCAGTGCTGAAGCTACCGCATCAATATCGGCCTCGGTGTTGTCTTTGCCGAGCGTTAGGCGGAGGCTACCGTGCGACCATTGGGGGGCGAGACCCATTGCAATCAGGACGTGTGATGGGTCAACTGAGCCGGAGGTGCAGGCTGAGCCGGTCGAGGCCGCGATACCTAGCATGTCGAGGCTGAGCAGGATTGACTCGCCTTCGACGCCCTCAAAACAGAAACTGGCATTGTTGGGTAGTCGGTTCGTCGGATGGCCTGTCAGTCGGCTCCTAGGAATGGTTAAGACGCGCTCGATCAGGCGGTCACGAAGGGCGGTGATGCGCGGCGTGACCTGTGCCATCTCCTGTTGAGCAAGTTGTAGTGCGGTAGCGGTGCCGACTATGCCCGCGACATTCTCGGTGCCAGCGCGTCGTCCACGCTCCTGTGAGCCGCCCTGCATCTGTGGCAGAATACGTATCCCCTGCCGTGTATAGAGGATACCCATACCCTTTGGTCCGTAGAATTTGTGCGCGGAGAGCGAGAGCATATCGACGTTCAACGCGACAACATCAATGGGAATTGCGCCGCCTGCCTGCACCGCATCGACATGAAATGGCACTTTCTTAGCACGACAGATACGCCCGATCTCCGCGATTGGCTCGATAGTGCCGACTTCGTTATTAGCGTACATCACCGAGACCAGTACGGTCTGGTCGGTGATGGCACGCCCAACGTTATCAGGATTGACAGTAGCGTATTCGTCAACAGGCAGATACGTTGTTTTGAAGCCGAAGCGATCAAGGTACTCACAGGTATGCAAGACAGCGTGATGCTCTATCGAGGAGGTGATGATGTGGTTGCCTTTTTTCTGTGAAGCAAAGGCCATACCCTTGATCGCGAGGTTGTCGCTTTCGGAGCCGCAACCAACAAAGGCTATCTCTGTTGGGCGGCTATGAATCACCTCGGCGACCTGCTCACGCGAGCGATCAATCGCTTGCATAGCGTGACGACCCAGCGTGTAAATGCTACTAGCATTGCCATACTCTGCTGTAAAGTAGGGAAGCATCGCGTCAAGGACACGCGGATCTAGCGCGGTAGTGGCGGCATGATCGAGATAGATTGTGCGCTCTGTCATGATGTTTATGCCTTTTTCTTTGTCAGACACCTCACTGCTCACGCAGGAGGCTTATATCAGGACTCCACCGCAATTCTACATACCTTTTCAGGCGTGCAGCTTTGGCTTCGCGGTCCGACACATCGGGGGCAACTGACAAGTGCCCCGTTCTCACCCAATCCTGTCGGATGAGACACGTTCGCATCGCTATATTCCGCGCACCCACGAGGTCTGCATGGAGCCAATAGGCATGTCCAGTATGAACGTGATACCTACACCCTTTGTTCTGACACTCAAAGGTGAGACCATTGCCTGGACGATTGCGCTTGTCGATGGAGCCACACAGTGGACAGGCTTTGCTCGTATAATCGGCATCCACCTTCACAGCAAACGAGGTCTTCGACAACGCTGCTTTGTAGGTTATTATACCATGCAACTCGGCAAATGCCCACTTCGACGCATGGCGATTCGCGCGTCGTTGTTTCGTGGTCAGGGGAAGTATCTGTTTCCCTTTGCGTCGTCGTTTGGGTCGCTTGGTACGTTCTCGAATGCCTGTGAGGTCTTCCAGTCCAATGAGGGTGTTGGGGTGTGCGTTGACGATGGTTTTGGCGATGATATGATTCGTATTCAGCGTGAACCGTCTCTCTCGTCCTGAGAGCGCAATCATGCGTCGCTTTGCCGAACGAGTGCCTTTCTGCTGAAGTCGCTTGCGCGTTCGAGCGTAGTGGTCTGCTTTTGCTCGAACCACTTTGCCTGAAAAGAATTGACTCTTGTTGTCTAAGGTCGCAGTGGTGGCAAGATAGCGTTGTCCCACATCGACGCCCACCACTTGTTGTTGTATGGTCGCAGTGGGTTCTGCTACCTCAACCTCTAATGAGACCAACAAATAGAACTGTTTGTGCGGTTTGTCGTACCACAACTTCGCCGCTCCTATCGTAGCTCCCTTTTGGATGAGAGCGACATGTGGCGCATAGCCCTTGTAATCAAGGATGGTGCGCCCTTGCAACGTGAGAAGGCTCACCTGTTGCCCAACTTTGAACCCATAGTCTCGCCCGTAGTTGTAAGTGAGCGTCGGGGAGACGTACTTGGGCGGTTGGTCTAAGCCCTTAAAGCGTTTCTTGGTATGTCCTGCGCGGCGGTGTTCAAGGTTCTTCTTGAGTTTCGTCCACAATCCTTTGTAGGTTGCACCGACTTGACGCGGACCATTGCATGCCATTTGAGCGGGCAACTTGTAGCGCATGCAAAGTTCGGCATACATCCCTTTTTGCAGTTTATCAGCACTCGAAGTCTTGCCATGCTCAAAGGCATAGACACTCACTGCGTTCAAGGCATCACGATACGCTAGTTGCGTGTGCCGTAACTGGGCAAACTGCTCTGGTGTCGTGATGAGTTTGAGTTTGGCGGTGATGATTTGGTGCATGGGCATGGCATCTCTCGTGTTCTGCTTCCATGAGTTCCCAAGAGCATATTGCTTACACACTCTCGGGGGACGTACTTACGACAACGACGTTTCTTAGCGAACGACCACTGGTAATGGCTCAGTCTGTCGCTCTCGGCTGGCCTTCCAACGGGTCGAGGCTTCCTGATGCCGCTGGTCAATGTGCTTCCACAACATGCGGTCTTGCTCAGTCATCGGGAAGAGAGTGCCGCTCAGTTCGCCAAGCAGATACCCAACGTAGTAGCACCACACTTGGTGTGGGTCTTTCCAGTAGACCGATTCAAGGGCGGTGTCCCTGACCTGTTGCAGCAAGACTTGCTCAGTATACCGACGCTCCTGTGGGTCAAGACCCATAAAGAAGTCTTCTCGCCCAATCGCATAGCCATCTCTCGATTGCTGAGTGGTCAAGACGGCAAGGGTGGTGACATCAGGGCGTAGTTTGCCCGTTTGTGGGGAGAGGACACCGCCATGATACATGCCAAGAAAAAAGCCGATGTGAGATAACCAGTGGTCATGCTGACCGTCAAAGTAGCCACGCGCTCGACAGGATTGCAGGTTCGTCACAAGGTACGTGTCTCGTACTGGTCCTTGCCCTTGCTCATCACCATACATGCTCCACAGCACACCGTGCTGGTACTGTGTGGCGAACGCGTCGGTCTGGACATCCATCAACGGGGAAACAGGGGGTCGCTGTGCCATAGGACAAGCTCCTTTCATACTGCTTAGCTTGACAGGCGACTCTCATGCAGGTATCGTACCCCACAAGAGTCTAGGTTGGATTAACCACGAATGGGCTCTTCGTCAGCTTGCTATGTTTCAGATACCAAGCTGACATTTCCAAAAGATGCATGATAGTAGATTCTCGACATGTGCCTACACAACAACCAAGCAAATTTTGTCTATATGTACTTTATGTCTAAAAGTACATATAACTATTGTACCCTTGATAATCCCAGAAGTCAAGGGGGAAACGTCCAAATATCCGATGTGTTATAATATCCATTACATATAAGATTCTTGTAGATAGGAATTATCAAGGAATGCCGAAATCAGCAAAAGCCCCCGAAGGCTTTTATAGCGCGACGGAAGCGATTAAGAAATTGGGGCTACCTCGCTCCACTTTTTACGATTTGGTCGAAAAAGGAACGATTAAGAAAGTTGTTCAACCTGGAAGAAGTGATGGATATTACCTCAAGGTTGCAATTGACGATTTAGCAAAGGCAAGGCATCTTTTCACGGTGCAATATGCCACTAACACATCAACGTTTCATCAGGCAACCGAAGAAGATGTGCAAGGTATTTATGAGCTTTGCGTCAGTTTGTGGGGGACGAGAGGAACATATCCGTATGAACTTCGACTCGCCCGCTACAGAAAAAATCCCGATATCTACTATGTTTTGAAATATCAAGACTTTATCGTTGGATACTCTACAGTGATGCCACTAACACAACGTGCAGTGAATGAAATTATGAAAGGAGAGAAAAAAGCATGGGAAGCAATTACACTTGATGATATTGTACCGTATTCGAGAGGAGTTCCAATTGAGTATGTTTTCCTAGAAATAGGGGTACGTGATGAAGTTCCGAAACCAAAGCAATTTGGCATGCGTCTCCTATCAGGGACAATACGAGCCTTAGAAGACTTAGCAAGAGAGGGAGCAATTATCAAAAAACTCTTTGCGGTGAGTAGTGCCTCCGATGGCATCAAATTGTGTCGAGAGTTCGGCTTCAAAGAAATGCTCCTTACACCAGAAGGCAACCGACTTAGTTTTGAGTTAGATATAGAAACATCGACCTCGCTATATTTGCGAGATTACCGTCAAATCGTCCAAAACAAAAAGAAAAACGCCACATAAGGCCCCTAGCTTTATGTGGCGTTTTTCTTTTTGAAAAATCCTTCGTTCATACTACCACTACGAAAACCTAACAGGTCAACCGTCACATAGGTATAACCAATCTTGCGTAGGCCATCCGTGACCGTTCGACTCATCTCTTCCTCGACCAGACGCGCAATCTCTGAGCGTTCAACCTCGATACGTGCGATTTTATCGTGGTGGCGTACACGCAACTGGTGAAAGCCGAGTTCGCGTAGAAACTTTTCAGCCTTATAGATCATTTGCAGCGAGGCCACATCGACCTTGCTCCCGTAGGGGATGCGCGACGAGAAACAGGCCATCGCAGGCTTGTCCCACACTGGAACGTTGAGCATACGAGCAATGGCGCGAATCTCACGTTTGCCTAGATCAGCCTCTTTGAGCGGACCACGCACGCTGAACTCACGCGCCGCACGCTGCCCTGGTCGAAAATCTCCATCGTCGTCTTTATTGACCCCATACGCGATAAAACGCACATTATGTTGTTTCGCCAATGGTTCTAATTGTGTGAATAGTTCAGTTTTACAAAAGTAGCAACGTTGCACATCATTTTTTATATAGCGTTCATCTTCAAGCTCATGTGTTTCCAGCGTGAGTAGCGAGACACCCATTTGCGCGGCGGTTGCGATGGCCTCTTGCGTCTCTTCCGGCGCATAGGCATCGGAGGACGCGATGGCACCGATGGCCCGTTTCCCAAGCACATCATGTGCAACTTTGAGTAGCAAGGCACTATCAACGCCGCCTGAGTAGGCAATCAGCACCGATTCCATATTCCGCAAAATTGTTTGCAAATGGTCATATTTCGCCTGTGTCTCGGCATCCAACACTTCGGCTATCTGGGAAGTATCAAGCATAGTATAGAGTCTCCTGGGATGGTGTATACGGTTGACGCCATGCTTACCATAGATGCGACGGCGGGCCAACACAACACCTAGAATGTATTATATCAGACAATCCAAGTCCTGCTATGGCTTATTTCATTCATTCGATGACAAGGTCAGCCATCTCTCCGGGTAGTTAGAGATACCGCCACTTAATCTCTGGGTGATTGAGAACCCATGCAGCTTGCGTAGCGGTCATCAATTGTTTGTGTGTTAAGAAATAGACACATTGAGGATCGCCGAGAGAAGGTATCCACACATCTCCAAATAGCAGAGGAAAGTCGCGCATCTGCTCAATGATAAGGGGAGAGGCAAGCTCTATGATACTGCCGCGTGCAAATTGAAATGACGAGACGATATTTTGTTGCAGTGCCGATTGGAGTACAGCAATGTGCTTGCTGCTATTTGCATCATGCGTAAGCTGCACCACGAATAGGACTTCATCGCTTTCCGGGTATGCTCTACGACCAAGCAACTTATCCCCAACCTCTGCACAACACTGTTTGAGGAACGGCTCGACCTCATGAACATATGCCAGAGGAACAGTGACTTCAATGTGTATCACTAACAAAGCCTGGGACATAAGAGGTTCCCTTTCACTAATTTTTCCCAAAAAATAACAGGAATATTTGTATTTAGTTGTAAAAATAATTTCTCTTTACATAGTCATAGAAAAGAGCGAGATGTCAAACAAAGTGGGTAGCACCTGTTCATAATTTATCGTCCAAAGCTTAACCTTGCTCATTGTGACACAATGAACAATAAAAAATGGAGAGAAAAGAGCTATGAATGAGCAAGATTCGCGCAAAAAACAGGCCATGTTCTGGCTAGACTATAGCCAGGAATTGTCAACCGCCATTCGCTACGAAGCGGCACTCAGCGCAATTGAAAAGGCTATCAAGCTCGACGACACAAACGTCGAGGCGTGGTACGTCAAGGGTACGTGTCTGGCAATGGCCGCGAAATATAGCGAGGCATTGGCAGCTTTTGAGCATACATTGGGCCTCGATGCACTCTATGTTCCCGCGTGGGATGGTAAAGCGTGGGTGCTTGGTATTCTCGGCAAACGCGACGAGGCGTTGCTGGCTGTGCAGAGAGCGTTGGAGCTTGACCCAGACTATTATCAGGCGCAAAAACGGAAGGAGCGGCTGGACGCGATGTAGGGACCTTTATTTATCACGCCCATAGGCATCAAGTTGAGATGCAGCATGACAGGGGCAAGCCCTGTCATGCTGCCGACGCCTGTTTTTTCCTCATGGCAATCTCAACAATTCTTAGCACGATGCCTATGGGACCTTTATTTATTACGCCCCCTTGTACATATCGACCATGTTTACCCTCCATTGATTCCGTTCTTCAATGGTCGCTAACATGGTTGACTGGGACGAGGGCGTTCTGAAGAAGGTCCTACAACCTCGCTCATGGCACAACGTATTCTTGATAGTAGCATTACTGTACAAAAGGATTTATTTCGATAGGAGTACGATGTGGCACGCCCCTCCGTCTCTGCCAGTGGCTTGAAGGCAGAAGATGAACCGATAAAGGTGCAACCCAATCGCTACCGCATATGGCGGTTGCTCAATTTCGCGCGTCCCTACTGGTGGCAACTGGCAGGGCTGACACTACTGACATTTGTTACCAGTACGTTGTCGCTAGTCTATCCGGCGTTTACAGGTAAGATTGTGGATAGCGTCATTCAGAAAAACCAGGTTGCGCTTCGCTCGATTATCTTCTCTCTGCTTGCACTCGCCTTTGTACAGGGGATCGTTGGCTTCATCAAGAGCTTCTGGACAACGTATGTTGGTGAACGTGTGCTGGTGGATTTACGCACAAAGGTCTATGCACATCTGCAACAACTACCGCTCAGCTTTTTCCAGAACAATCGTACCGGAGAGTTACTGAGTCGTCTCACTAATGATGTGACGTTGGTACGCGGCAGTGTTACGGGCGATGTGGTGAGTCTGGCGCAAAACCTGATTACCTTGCTTATTGGCATAGTGATTGTGATCGCTGGACCTGACACATTGCTGTCTCAAGTCGGCCAGTTCAATATACATTTGCCAGGCGGACGCTCTACAGCGAGCTTTGGACCGACGCTACTGGTGATCGCGCTTATCCTTGTGCCAATCTTTCTCTTACCACTTTTTACGAGCCGTTACCTACGCCGCTATGTCAAACGCGAATTGGCAACGTTGAGTGAGGCAACGGCGGCATCGGAAGAGTCTATTGGGAACGCGAAAGTTGTCAAGGCGTTTACACGTGAGGACTATGAGACGAGCCGCTATAATACGCTGGCATGGCAACAATTCGGTATCACGATGAAACGTGCCCGTCTGTCTGCTGCTGTGCAGGCTGGTACAACGCTACTCGGACTGGCGGGGCTGGCAGTCTTTCTATGGTATGGCAGTACAGCGGTCCTGGACGGCTCGTTGACAATAGGCACACTAGTAACGATTGTGATTTATCTGGCGGTGCTGACACAACCATTTATTGCATTGAGCAATCTCTACGGACAATTCCAGATCGCGCTAGGGGCAGCGGAGCGAATCTTCGACCTGTTAGATCAACCAATCACCCTTGCTGATAGCCCCAATGCATCGCCGTTACCACCTATCCAGGGTAGTTTGAGCTTTGAACATGTTCGCTTCGGCTATAACGCAGAAACGCAGGTATTACATGATGTATCATTCGAGGCGCGGCGTGGGCAGGTCGTAGCACTGGTCGGACCGAGCGGAGCAGGCAAGACGACAATTGCAAACTTAATTCCGCGCTTCTTCGATGTGCAGGGCGGACGTATCACAGTCGATGGCTACGATATACGCGAGGTACAGGTGAAAAGCCTACGTGAACAAATCGGGATTGTGCTGCAAGAACCAGTGTTATTCGGCACGACGATACGCGAAAATATCGCCTATGGACGGCTCGATGCCACACAAGCAGAGATAGAGCAGGTGGCACATTCCGCGAATGCACATGAATTTATCGAGAAGCTACCAGAAGGATACAATACACTTGTTGGTGAGCGCGGCGTGAAGCTATCAGGTGGACAACGCCAGCGTATCGCTATTGCACGTGCATTACTGCGAAACCCACGTATTCTCATTCTCGATGAAGCCACCAGTTCGCTCGACAACGAAAGCGAAAGTTTGGTGCAAGAGGCTCTCGAACGCCTCATGCATGACCGCACCACTATCGTTATCGCGCACCGCCTGACAACGATTCAGAATGCCGACAAAATTGTCGTCATCGAACAGGGGCGCATCATCGAGCAAGGCAGCCACGCGGAGTTGCTAGCTCTGGAAGGGGCATACTATCGGCTCTATACGCGAAGGTTTGAGGATCAAATAGAGGTGGTACCCTCATTAGAGGAGATGCAAGAAACAATGTAGGGGCCTGATTTATCACGCCCAAGCACGAGCGAAGCAATGTGCGAGTCTCACACAACAATCATACCTCTCACACCTCCATCTTAACATAAATGTCAACGAGAACACATCGTCCAAACGTCCGATGTGTTTTTTTGTCGTTTTGGGTATACTTTCCTCGGAATAGCCTTCGATAGTGCGTCGTTATCCGCAGGCTACCTACCCGGCTTGTTGTCCCTTTTTTCTACAAGGAGCGAACAATGCAAAAAAACGAGCAACCGATGTTGGATGAACTTCAGTATTACTTTGTCGTCAAACAAACCATGCCGGATAACAGTACACAAGTTACATTGAGTAGTTACCCCCCTTTAGAGACAATCAAACAACATTCCCCTTTGACACAGAAGAAGATACAGCTCTCTATCTTTTAGAGGAAGCACGTAAAGGAGCTATTGTGCCCTCTAACGATATTGACATTGCTAAAGCAATTATTCGTGGAGACAGGCCGTTGTTTCTCTATGAAGAGAAACAGGCTGATGGCAGCCTATTCTTATCACTACATGATAACCTGCCGCCTCAAGACTCATCTATAATAGTTTTCGGTAGTCGGTCTCCTAGATTAGTGGCACGCTTGCTTCTAAGAAGATTACAAGAATCTCAACGTGTGTGGGCGACGGAAGAAGCAATACAACGAGCAAAATCTTTGATGGATTAGAAAATTTTTCTCTCCTCCTATCCTGTTCCGTAGGGACCAGATGTATTGCGCCCCAGGACGCGATACATCTGGTCCCTACAAATTATTAATAGTTTCCGACTCATCAGAAACGGTTAGTGGTTTCTTGCGTCTCAACGTGTACACATAGAGCAGGAGCACGGGCGAGAGAACAATTGCCGATGTGATGAGTGCGGTACGTGTGCTGAACGCGGTAGCGATGATGCCGATAATCGGGCCAGCGACGATCTGTGCGATTGCACTCACTTGACCTTGTAGCGAAAAGACAGTCGCTCGCACGTTGGATGCGAGATTCTGATTCATCCACGCTAGTTCCAGAGGTGAACGTGGTCCTACAACTGTTGTTAATAGCCAGAACACAGCCAGAGCTAGCACAAATTGACCTGCTACAGCAAAGCCAATGACGCAGACGACCTGCAAACCATCTATCAGGAACAATGCCCATGCCACTACCCGATGGCTATTGGTATCGACACAGCGTCTAATAATTTCGATACCAAGCCAGTTGGTCGCCACAATGCCAGCTTCGATAAGGCTGGTAATTGACATCGAATCACGAACAGCTTTGACATGAATCCTCGAACATCGACACGTATCCTCGAACACTCCCCTGACCAACTCTCTTGATCATCTTCAAGATTGAGCAATTAGTAAATTGGGTGAAATCAGCATAACTTTTGAGGCGAAACTGACAAAATCAGCGCGAAACATGGAAATTGACTCTGGAGAATCTAGAGAAGTAGCCCCAGAGACGAATTGTTTCGCACCATTTTGGGAAATGGGTGAGGGCAGCGCAGGGTACATCTTTTGGTTACAACATGTGTTGGACGCTTCCCAACTATTCCCATCTCCTTTGCAGTCTGTGTCAGCTTCGCTGGTACTGGGCCTCTATGCCCGTTGAGAGAACGTTACAATGTTGGCACTCCCTCAAGATTGCCTTTCACTGACCAGCGAAGCCGGTGCACATGCTCAACTGGCGCACACCGTCGTCAAGAGGATCGACTCCTAGCCGAGAAGTGGCACACAATCTTTCAGTCCCGACTCGGCTTTGTTCTGATTCCGGCGATGACGAGATCGAACATGCGGTTGGCCCCATCAGGGTCGGACGCATGTTCATTCACCAGGGCGATTCCGTAGACGAGTCGTATCACGTCGAGAATATGGACATCCGTTCGGATTTGTCCTGCGGCCTGGGCGCGGAGCAAGAGTACTTCTCCCGCCTCGTGCATAGCTTTGTTCGCATCATAGATTCTCGTTCCCGGAACGTGCTTGGCAGCCATGATGGCTGCTCCCATGCTCCGTCCTCGCGCCGAGAAGTCCATCTGGAGACGAAGCCAACTGATCAAGGCATCTAAAGGAACCGGAGCGCTTATGAGTTCTTCAGCATGTGTCCTCAATTCATTGGCCTCCTCCAGAAACACTGCCTCAAGGAGATCCTGACGCGTGGGGAAGTGACGGTACAGCGTCCCAATTGCGACCCCAGCCGACCTGGCAACGTCCTCAAGGACGATGTCAGCGCCGCGTTCCGAGACCGCAACTCGTGCCGTGTTCAGCAGGCTGACGTAGTTGCGTTGTGCATCAGCTCGCATTGGGCGGCTGGCCTGTATTGGCTCGTTCATTTCATACAACTCCTTTCTCCTAAAGATATTAGCCCTTGACAAGATGAGGGTCCCTCCGTTACTATATGGAGGTAGCCTCATTTTATCACACTCGTTGTTCATTTTACAGTAGAAGGAGAACTTTCTTATGCGTGTTTTCGTCACAGGAGCAACAGGCTTCATCGGTTCCGCCGTTGCCCGCGAGCTTATCAGTGCCGGTCATGAGGTCATCGGTCTTACTCGTTCAGACAGTGGTGTTGCAGTACTGAAGGAAGCTGGGGCCGAGGTGCACTACGGTGCCCTTGACGATCTCGACAGCCTTCACCGCGGTGCCGCCGCTGCTGATGGCGTCATTCACCTGGCATTTAAGCACGACCTCGCGGACTTTGCAGCCTCGCTTACCACCGATCTTCGCGCTGTCGAGACAATGGGAGCGGCACTTGAAGGCACAGGTAAGCCGTTCGTGATCACCGCTCACTTACATGGGGAGGCATCGGAGAACGCGGTGCTCGCACTAGCTGGAGTGCGCTCATCGGTCGTCACTCTCTCACCGTCCGTGCATGGCGAGGGCGACAGGCATGGCTTCATGCCGAGACTGATCACCATCGCTCGCGCGAAGGGCGTCTCTGCCTATATCGGCGAGGGGTCCAACCGCTGGCCTGCCGTCCATCGCCTCGATGCGGCGCGCCTGTACCGCCTGGCACTGGAAAGCGCTCCGGCGAGGTCACGGCTTGACGGGGTCGGCGATGAGGGTGTGCCATTCCGCGACATTGCCAGCGTCATCGGTCGCCACCTGAATCTGCCGGTGATCAGCATTTCCCGTGAAGAGGCAGACGCCCACTTCAGCTCTTTTATCAGCACCGCGGCGGCGCTAGACATCCCGAGGTCGAGTGCACAGACCCAGGAACTCTTGGGATGGCGGCCTGTGCACCCGCGACTTCTCCCGGACCTCGAACAGCACTACTTCAACAACTGATCTGAGGCTCAGGGTCACTCCTCACGACAACAGGTCTTGAGTATGAACGGACTGGAAGACAACGCGAAGTGCTTCGCGTTGTCTTCCAGTCCGTTCATCAAGGGCCTAATGCTCTTCTCCTTGGGAGGTTGGGAATTTCCCGATCATCCTGCTGTGAATGTACACCTGATGAGTGCTTCAATCCTGTCGTTTGACACATAAATTGGTTCTCCCGCTTCCTCGCTGATGAAAAGCTCAAGCGCAGTGACTCAGAGACGCATATCTGCATGGCAAGCCACATCTTTGTTTGGGTACTATCTCAACCTTTACCTGCTTCAGCGAGGAAGCGGGAGAACCATAAATTCGCCAGAACGGGGAGATATGCGTCAGAAGGATAAATTGGCGAGGATATGCGTCAGATTCTGACCCTCATCTGTCTCGGTGCATATTTGGAATTCCATGGGTGGAATCAGGATACATCGGTGAGTGACCTGCTCTCTTTCTGAGGGAAGACCCACTCACCGATATATCAAAAATTCGCTCTCGGAATTCCCAAATATACACGAAGTTGACCAACCTTATCGAGGTACTGCAGATACTCCTTCTCTGGATCAGCAGTATCAGGTCGAGCGCGATTGGAGGAGTCCCGCGATGAGGAGCTCGACCATGCGGCGGGCATTGTAGCGCGGGTCGAGGTCTCCGCCAACGCAGAGGCTGCCGATACCACGCATCAGTTCGTAGGCATCAATATCGGCGCTGATCTCGCCGGCTTGGGCGGCGGCGGCGAGCAACTGAGCGCAAACGGGTACGAGGCGGTCAAGGAAGTAGGCATGCAGCGCGTCGAAGCCGACGCTGTCGGGTTGCAGGGCCGCGGCGAGTCCATGCTTCGTGACCAGGAAATCAACGAAGAGGTTGGCCCACCAACCGAGTGCCGCATGCGGTGAGCCACCATTCGCCAGCAGGACCGGACCAGCCTCAGCGCAGGCCTCGACCTGATGGCGGTACACGGCAACAATGAGATCCGCTCGCGTCGGGAAGTGGCGGTACATCGTCCCCATCCCGACACCAGCCGCCGCCGCGATGTCACGCACCGGCGCCTCGACACCGGACGTGACGAACACGGCGGCGGCGGCGAGCAACGCCTGCTCGTTGCGCTGCGCGTCGGCCCGCTTCTGCCGGGCTGCTTGCCCCGTTCCCTCGTCGCTGGTGGTCATCGCTTCATTCCCTCCCTCAAACAAGAGCTTGACAAACGGAACAAAGTTCCGTATAATAGTATCGGAGCAGTGCTCCACTTTATCAGTATACTCTGGAGGAAGACAATCATGCAATACCTCACCCTGGGCCGCACCGGCATCACGGTCAGCCAACTGTGCCTCGGCGCGATGATGTTCGGCGCCTTCGGCAACCCCGATCACGACGAGTCGATCCGGATCATCCACAAGGCACTAGACGCCGGGATCAACTTCATCGACACCGCCGATGGCTACTCCGCCGGCGAGTCAGAAGAGATCGTAGGCAAGGCGCTGGCGGGCGGACGGCGCGAGAGCGTGGTGCTCGCCGTCAAGTTCGGCCCTCCTTTCGGCGAGGACCCCAACCATCGCGGAGCGTCGCGGCGGTGGATCACGCAGGGAGTCGAGGGATCGCTGCGCCGACTGCAGACCGACTGGATCGACCTCTACCAAGTGGGCGTTCCCGATCCCAACACCGATATCGACGAGACCCTCGGCGCCCTGTCTGATCTCGTCCATGCCGGCAAGATCCGCTCCTTCGGCGCGTCGAAGGTTCCCGCCTCACAGATCGTCGAGGCCCAGTGGACCGCTGATCGCCGCGGCCACGGACGGTTTCGTACCGAGCAGCCTCCCTACTCTCTGCTGACCCGCGCCATCGAATACGACGTGTTGCCGACCTGCCTGCGCCACGGAATGGGCGTGTTGGCCTACAGCCCGCTGGCCGGGGGGTGGCTGTCGGGCAAATACCGCAAGGGCCAAGAGGTCATCGGTCCAGGCTCCGCCGCTCGCGCCCAGCGCTCTGGGGCCTATGACGCCACCAACCCAGCCAATGCCGCCAAGCTCGACGCTGCCGACGCCCTCGGCACTCTCGCCGATGAGGCCGGGATGACCCTCATCCAGATGGCAGTCGCATTCGTCACCCGCCATCCCGCGGTCACCTCCGCGATCATCGGCCCGCGCACCATGGAACACCTGGACACCTACCTCGCGGCCTCCGGGATCGACCTGTCGAGCGAGGTGCTGGACCGCATCGACCAGATCGTTCCCCCCGGAGTCACGATCAACGTCGCCGACAACATGTGGAACTTCGGCACGACGGCGCTCAGTGCGGCATTCCGCCGCCGGTAGACCACTCCGGCCAGTACCACATCATGAGTGAATCGACTCAGAGCTTGCGCCAAATAGGTCAGCGACTGAGTCGGTCGGACTCGGATGACTCGTTTGTAACGCAGGCACGGATGTTCGCATCATCGAGATGTTGCAGCATCCTGGTTGTAACTCCCACAATGAAACGGGTGGCAGCGGTACAATTATCCTGACCAATGTAGCCACGCTCTTTGAGGAAGAAAGATAGCTCGTGCGCGCCTCTCAAGCGAGAAGAGCAGAAAGGAAAGAAAGTCCAAAGCGATCAGAATAATGAGACTCCTTTACCAGTTTTATTATGGGATGTACACAAGCGGACAGCTCCGCGTGGAGTGCTGCACACCTCTGCTGAGAGCAGACCCAACGTTGAGACCAAAAACAAGATGTTGACGCATTTTCTCGCCATATTGACGCAATTCCCCGCCAGATTCAGGTGTGAAGCCTGGATTCGTGGCAGAAATTTCGGAACTTTTTGAGGGAGAAATTTTCGGGCAGGTTAATGGGTCAATTTCAGCTTCGGGCGAAGATATGCGTCAGTAAAATGAGGAACAAACATTCTAATGAAGCTCAAAGACCGGGCGATTTTATGCGTCAAAAGTGGCGATTTTATGGTCTTTCCGACAAATCAGCCTTTGGAGCTATTTCTTCAGGTCCTGGATGGTCGATTTCGACTCTTCCGCTGATTTTGTCAGTTTCGCCTCAAAAGTTGTGCTGATTTCACCCAATTTACTAGCAATTACGCACTCATTGAGCCAAGTTGAGGGGCATCTGTGCTCACTTCCCAGGAGCCGATACAATAGAGAAAGATGAATACAATCGGTATTTCATCGAGAAGTAACATTTTGTGAGGATGCGCATGGAAACAGAACAGAATACCTCATTACCACGTACTGGCACTCCAGGTCTTGATGTTTTCAAGATTGCTGGGCAATCCATCTCGGGATATCTTCCGAGCTTGAAAGGTGCTGAGCGGCGTCAAGTCCGGCAACCGTACACCTCTCTGTTAGAATTGAGTTTGGCGTTGTATCTGGAATATCACCCTCATGTGCGAACCTTTCAGCGTGGGGATGCCAGTCCAGCATTTGCAGAGACTCATCACTTGAGTGTTCCTCTGGGAACCCCTTACCGCATTAACTATGTCTACGAGGGAAAGACCCACGACTACCTGCCTGATTTCGTGGGAACTCTTTGTGATGGAGGGCTGCTCATCGCTGAAGCAGGCCGAGAAAGCGAAAAGAGTCAGGGACAAGCCCTGGCAAAAGCTGAGGCAGCACGCCGCCTCGCTCAACTCAAAGGGGGAGAGTACTGGATTGGCACAGATCAGAACCTCTCTATTCGTCGCCACAACAATTTGCTGTACTTGCACGCTCGGCGTCAACACTTTCGTGCATACGACGAAATCGTTGCTGCTGTTTTGACCCACTGGCCCACAGGTTCGGCTCGTTGCGTGAAGGAGTTTCTCCAGCTCCTGGGGGCAACTTTCTCTGAAGCTGAGGTCGAAGCAATGGTGTGGAAGATCGTTGCAGATGCGGCAGCCGAGGGAGGCTCCTGATTGATTTGACGGAAGTGGAACTCGCCCGCTCGACTCCTCTTGTCCTCCTGGACAAAGATGTGACCCCCATCCTTCCCTACCCACTTCCCTCAACACTTGAAGCACCTGAGCCAACTTCAATGGAACGGCATGAACCTGATCCAGGCGGCGATGATCACTCCCTTGAAGAGCATGGTCTCATTCCTGGGCCAACGTTTGATGCATCAACGCTGGGAACGACTGAAGAGCAGGTTCGCTTCTCTCGGAATCTGGCAGCAGTGATGGCGGTCCTCTCTGGGCGACCAGTGCGATCCACCGCGCGTTTGCACAACATGGCTCCCTCGACTCTCTCGCGCTTAGTTCACCGGACGCAGGCATTGGGGCAAATTGCCTGTGTTCCTCATGGAGCGTACCACCGTGAGCGTCTTTTGCGTCCAGAGTTTCAAGAGGTGATTCGCAAACTCTACACTCATCGTATGCGCCCAACGATGATGGCTGTCTACGAAGATGTGCGCCTCAAGCGCCTAGCCGAAGAGCTAAGCAAGCGCGAAGGTACAGTCGTCCAAACACCAACGTATCGGCAAGTCCAGTATTTCCTGAGTTCCATTGCGCTTGAAGCTCAGGTTGCGGAGGCTCGCTCTGGCTTGAAACATGTGCCGCGAGAACGGATGTCAGCATCTTCCTTTGTTCTCTCTGTCGCCTATCCTGCGCATATCTGCCAAGTCGATGAGCATACCCTTGACCAGTTGGTGGTGGCCTCGGATGGAACGGTGATGACGCGCCGAGTGCATGGAGCGGTGCTCATCTGTGTCAAAACTGCCGCGATTCTAGGAGCCATTTTGTCGATTGATAGCCTCAAGGAAGAAGACTACATGCGACTCATTAAACAAAGCCTCGAGCCGAAGGATCGTCTGGTGGCATTGTACGAATGCCAGCATCCCTGGCCCTGTTACGGCAAACCAGCAGTCATTTTTCATGATCGTGGCAAGATTTTTACCTCTGAACGAGCAACACAGGTACTGGTTGATCGCCTGAGTATCGTAACGGAACAGGCTCTTCCCTATGCACCATCGGCAAAAGGAACGGTTGAAGCTCTTTTTACCTGGACAACACGCAAGTTCGAGCATCGGCTCCCCGGAACTACCAAAGCGACTCCCCGTGATCGGGGAATATATGAGAGCTCTCGTGAAGCAGAAAAGGCTGGAATTACGCTGGATGTATTGGAGAAATGGTTTATCCAGGCTATTGTTGATGGCTACATGCAGGAATGGAATACGTTGCGCCGACAGACACCCATTGCGTTGTGGGAGACGAGCGTGCGAGAGAAAGGGGTCCCTCGTTGGATGGGATCGCAAGACGACTTGAAATTGTTGCTCATGAAAGCTGTCAATCGGAAAAATCCAGAGACAGGTCGCTACGCCATTACCCAGAACGCGCTGTCTTTTCTGGGACGACGCTATGTCAGTCTGGGTCTCCTTCAACGATTACGAGGGAAGGAAATTGACATCTACTACGACCGACGCGATATCTCGGTGATCTATCTTGTTCTGGAGGGAGAGTTGCTTGGAGAAGCTCACCCCAACGAGCAAAACTCTTGATCCCAGCCATTCCTGAAGAGGACAACGCACAGACGTCGCTTGTGCGACTTCCAGTCCGAAAATTGGAGGAAAACCATGACTAATCTCTCTCATCGCTCCCCATTTGCACCGCAGAAGGTATTTCTCGAAACCGCCTTTGAGAAGCGGTTTCAAGGACTCTTACGGCACGCCTGGCACAATCGCTCCTGGCATGTGATTGCAGCTCTTCCAGGCAGCGGGAAATCTTTGGGTATCCAAGATTTGGTGTTACGTAGTGGAGCACGCAAGCAGGCGACAGGTACTACCTCGCTTCCTGTGATTGCCATTCGTTCGCCCAAGAATACCACACGAGAACAAGCTCTAGGGGTCGCTCTTTCTGCTGCCTTCGGGACCGTTCCATCAATGAATTGGCAGGTTCGTCGCACATGGTTGGTCAAGGCGATGGCCTCGGCTCAAGTCGAGTGCATCATCATCGACGACGCTCAGGACCTTACCCTTCCTCATCTGGCTTTCCTCAAAGAACTCACCGACAATCTTGCTGCATTGCCATATCAACGCCAAGTGAGTTTGTGCCTCGTAGCTGCCACCGTTGGAGATTTGGTCCCATTCAAGGAAACGTTTGCCGGACCTGAAATGTTGTGGAGACAATTTCGGCGTCGTATGGACGCTGAGCGCCCGTACTGTATCATCCAGGGACATACCGAAGAAGAAATGCGCCATATTCTGACCACCTTTGAGGAAATCTACCGCGATCAATTCCCAAGTCTCCGTTTCCATCGATGGACCAAACCCATTTTCACCTGGCTGACTCATCCCACGCTTGATCCAGATGCTACAGGTCGTGTAACCATGGATGCCCTCACACGATTTGTGACTGCTGCTTTACGCCGGGCCTATGAGCAGAAAGCAAATGATGTGAACGAAACCATTCTGGAGGCAACGGCTGAATTGATGATTCTGCGGCGTGACGAGGTCGTAGCCATCGATGACGTGTTAGAAGAAGAACTCCCACAGGAGAAAGAGAAGTGAATACCGTTCAGATAGCTGATCCTGCCTGGGAAACGACCTTTCCGCATCTAGTCGAACCGAGACCGGGGGAATGGCCAGGAGGAATCTTTTTGCGATGCGATGAAGTGAATGGCTGGGACGGAGGAACAACCATGGCCACATTCGTTCGCACGCTCCATCTCGACAAGACAGCACGGTCCATGAGCCTACTCCTTCCTCCTCCCTCTATCGATCTTCGGCCTCTTGCCGGATGGCTTGCGGTTTCAGAACAATCCCTGCTGGCGACAACCTATCATGCAGAATTGTCTCGCCTGTATGAAATCCCTCCTCCTCATCCACAACTGTTCTCTGCGGGAATGGGAACTCATTTTTGTCCAGCGTGTGTGTCAGAAGAGCGAATGCTTCGACGTAGCTTTCTCTTGCCACATGTAGAGTGCTGCCCATGCCATCAGTTGCGTCTTCAAAGCTTGTGTGCGTGTAGCAAAAGTTTGGCTCCTCCAAAAACAGGCTTTCTTATGCTCGACAAACTGGTAGAAGTATCCTATGAAACAGGCGTGTCCCAAAAATGGTTTTCCTCAGGAAGCCACCCTTTCACCTGTCATGTCTGTGGATTGGACTGGGCTCAGTTTCCGCATGTGGAGGCCGATCCAAAGATTCTCCTGCGTGAACAGGCCATTCTTGCATGGTACGACTTCTTTTTCTCAAAAGGGTCGCTCCAAACCCTCAACCAAGCATTACAGATCGCGAGTCGAACTCTTGAGCAAAGGCAAAGTAAAAGTATCAGACTCCTCGATGGCCGTCTGAGCAGGGTAACGTTTTCCACTGCTGAGAAAACATCATTGGGTCGTCTTGTCGAAGTCCTTGTGAGCTTACAGCTTTCTCCTGATATGCTAGAAGCAGAGGAGCCAGCCGTTATTTGGCGGCCCATGAATCGACAGGCGTTTTCTTGCTCCATGCCTAACTGCCCTTATATGAGGTCGAACAACACCTCTTGCGAAGCAAGGAGAGATGAGATGTAATCTCCCCTAAGCGGGTGCGGGCTTGATGTTCGAGGATTGATGTTCACTCTGTTCGAGGGTTCATGTCGAACAGAGTGAACATCAATCCTCGAACACCTTCTTAGCTCATCTCTATCTCTGTTCTAACATTCCTGTCAAAAGTTCAAACACCGATCTTCAAACAATGAGTCTTAGTACGCTCAGTTTTGTTCGGAAATTAGTGTTAACTACCAAAGGCAAAACCAGACAAAAGGCGACAATCTCCCCAGTGCTGGAAAGGTAAATTGGTGCTGTAGATAATACGGCCAGAGACGGTCAAAGCTGACGCTGAATATGCCGTAGAATATACTGACACCCAGGACGGTGAGTAACACAGGATGCAGACGTATCAATTGCATACCAGCGCGTAGCGTATGACCCATCTGTTGAAACGTGTTGCGACCCTCGCGTGGTGTGGGCATAAAGTGTCGCTCTGGCATGACAATTGCTAGAGCGACACTCAGCAGAAGCAACAAGCTACCACCCAGTACGATTGGCAGGTTGAGGTGAAAATTGATAAGGACGGCACTGGTGGCAATGCCAAGCAACGAGGCAAGAGAACTATATTACGCTGCACGTATATACGCTTGGCCAGCATGTTCTGACCCCATTTCATCGGCAATCCATGCAGCGTCAGCACCATTCACAAGTGTTACTCCGAAGCCGATTATCCCTGCAGACACGAACACAAAGACAACCACGGGAAAAAGACCCTCGGCGAGAAAGCCGATACCGACCAGAAAAAAGCCCAGTACGACAGCCCAACGACGGCTATACATATCAGCGAAAGCACCTGTGGGTGCTTGAGACACAAAAACTACAAACTGTTCGAGCGAGCCAACCAGCACCAATTGGAACGGATTAAGTCCTACCACTTTGGCCTGATAGATTAGCTCGATAGTGAGAATCATCGATTTGCTGGCCTTGTAAGATGTGCCGATGAAAGCATACCTTATTTAGGTGGGAAAAACAATAGGTTGTCCATGCTACAGGTACTTCTCCAGCCAACGGATTATACGCTCCTCAATATCGAGGGCGTGCTGGTATTCGGAGATACCATGCCCTTCACGGGGATAGACGACCAGTTCGACAGGGACGCCGCGCTCTTGTAATGCACGATGAAAGCCATAGCCGCCACTGACGGGAACAGGTTGGTCCTTCTCACCATGTAGGATAAGCGTAGGAGTTACGATTTTATTGGCATAGGTGATAGGCGACCATTTGCGGTATATCTCTGGATTGTCCAGGGGGTCGGCTTGCATGAAGCGAATATCCCAGTCGGAGAGGTTCGAGAGGGCGTGAAAATCGTGCCAATCGCCCCAGCCTGCACCCATGATTGCTGCTTTGAAGCGGGTAGTCTGGCTAATCGCCCACCCGGTCATGAAACCACCATAGCTCCAACCCGCAATCGCCACGCGGTTGCCATCGACGAGGCTGCGCTCAATCAGGGCATCGACGCCGTACAGAATATCTTGAAAGTCTTTGCCACCCATGCCGCCGACAACGGCATTAGCAAAGGTCATCCCACGTCCCCAACTGCCGCGAATGTTGGGACGCAACACAGCATAGCCCGCCGAGGCCAGCAGTTGCGTCCAGAAGCCGCCAAAGTCGTCCGACCATGCCCAGGAGGGTCCACCATGAACGTTCACGACGAGTGGCGGTGGCCCCTCAGTTTTACGCACGGTTGGCGGTGTAAAGAGGGCGTCAATCTGCCAGCCATCGGTGCTTTCGTAGCGTATACGTTCTGTCTTGCCAAGCAAGAAGGTCTCTTCAATGATGGGGTTGAGCCGTGAGAGGCGATGCCATGGAATATGTTGCGTCGCAATTTCCCCAAACCATACATCATACATAGCCTGCGGAGTACTGTGAAGTGTTGCCACAAACTGTGCATCCGATGATAGAGAAAACGCGGGTCCCGCCATGACAAAATCGCCATCCAATGTTGTGATGGTTCCGCTCTCTGCACGAACTGTCGCAATCATATGTGTCATACCGCTATAGGCGGCAAATAGGATACGTTCGTTATCTGGTAGCCAGCGGCACCATACTGGGCTATAGTCGCTATTGGGGGTCAGGTTGTGAGGTTCGCTGCGTCCCTCCTCGTCAATGACAAGTGTGAATATATCGCCAGCACCCTGCCCTCGGTCACTCCAATTGCCAGAAATAAATGTAAGCTTGTTGCCGTCGGGCGACCACGCCAGGGAACTGGCTTGCATTGTAAGCTGCGTCATCTGGCGTACCGCGCCTCCAACGGAGGCAACAAGACCAATTTGTCCAGCGTACCAGCCGTTCTCGTCGGGCTTAATCGAGTAGTACAGCGCGAAGCGTTTGCTATCAGGCGACCACCCATACTCCCACACGGTGAGTCCATCGGGCGTGATAGGAGTAGGACGATCACCGTCAACATGAACAGTCCATAAACGTTGATGGCGTGCGGGTACGACGACGAGAGGGTCGGTTCCAGGTTCTTCGCCTTCGTAAGAAAGAAACGCAATATAGCTACCGTCGGGCGACCATAACGGCTCACTTACCCCATTAGTCATTGTACACACCTGACGAACCTGAGTGCCTTCAGCAGACATTATATGCAGTTGTGAAGTGGACTTCTCGCCCTCACCTACGACAGCTAGATACGCGATATATTTGTTATCGGGCGACCAGCGTGGCACACTTGACGATTTCGGTCCCTTTAGCAAGGGTCTGGGTTCACTGATACCAGTTTCAGCCAGCAACGTATCGACAAGCCAGATGCGCCCCTGCTGTTTGGCTTCATTGCCTAGCCGTTCCCACACGGTAAAGGCGATGTGCTTACCATCGGGCGAGAGGACGGCATCATCAGGAACACGCAAATGCAAGGTAGTGCCTGGAACGAAAGGCGCAAGTGGTTGTTGTGATGTCGAAGCTACTAGCGTGTTCCTGGTGGACAATGGGATGGTTTTCGAGTCGTTCGTCATGATACCGCTCCTATTCATTTTGATGACACGTTGATAGTATAGTTCCCAAAATCTAGCGAATCCTAGACGTCGAGCTTTATACGTGTAACCGTACTGGATGCACTACAGCATCCTCTACACCTTTGCCACGAATGGCGTTAGGTGCTACTTTTCGCAAGATATTGTAGGACCCGTTCACATCTGCATTCAGCTTTTTGCCACTCTTGCTTTTGTAGAGACCGCGCTTGACCCGACGCCCACTGAATACAGGTTCTTGCTTCACCTTGCCATACGTGGATATCGGGTCAAGGTCGAGAAACGAGGCTTTACTGGTATAGGACTCTTCTCCCACAATCACTTGTATCCCTACCAGTTCCGCTTTGTACGTCAGCATCGAAATGAAACGCGCATGAGGAATGTTGACGAAAGTCTGATTGTTCCTCCTGCCCATAGTAACTTCTTGCTTCCACAGGGGATTTTTGCCAATGATAAGCGTCCCTATGCGTTGCTCAACAAGTAGGTCGATAATCCTTCTGGAAGCGGTATGCAAGTAGTGGTCAATCCGCCGTGTACGCTTTGTGGTCATACGTTCCATCCGCCGTGTGAAACGAGTGTCAGGGTCAATCGCGGCCTGTAATTCAGATTTCCGTTTGTTGTAGAACTGATTGACACACTTGAAGGGTCTCCCGTTAACCAGTCTCGGTGTGAAACCGACTTTGTTTGAAGTTAGAGCCACCAGATTGTTAATCCCCAAATCTAGGGATGCAACGAGCGTTGCGTCTACATCGGCTTGGTGTGTTTCTTGCGTGTAGACGACCTCCACCACATAATGCCCGTTACGGGGAACAATGCGTACTTGATTGACGTTCGTGTGGCGGGTCTGTATCTCGATAGGGACGCCTGACGGTTGCACAATGCCCTTTTTGAGTCCTTTCCTACTCACGGCTGCACGGTAAAGACAAGGATATTGCGTCCCTTTTGCTTGTCTTTGTACTGAGGAATTTTGGGGTGTCCAACGAATTTGCTAAGGTCCTCATTCCACGCTTTGACCGCCTCTTCATACGCAGTCCAATTCTTGTCAAGCAGCTTCAAGACTTGTTGAGCCACTTTCGCAGGTAAGGCTTTATATGCCTCATGCGACTTCATGAGGTGATACAATTCGTTGAAGAAGATGCGATATCCCTGATGAATATAGGCTTGACGCAGTTCGTAGAGCGCGGCATTGTACAGGTTCTTGGATGCAAACGCTACACGGTCTGTGACCTCATAGCGGCTATCATTCTTGTTGATACAATGCTGCTCAACTAACTGCATCTACTTCTCCTTCTTGTCTTCGGATTGAAGACGATGTAATTCTTGACTGATAAGACGGTCTAATACCTCTAGCATGGTGCTACCAGAAAGCACTGCAACCAACTTCAAGTTATACAATGTCTCTTTCCAAATCTTTGTGGTGACTTTCTCTTTCATTGGTGTACCATAACACATAGTACACCTCTTGTCAAAAGGGAAGAAGACGCAAGGATTGTCAAGGATACGCTAGCAATTCAGGGAACGTTTATAATACCAACAACGCTCGATTACACAGGGAAAAACAGACGTTTTTGAAACGGCGCATCAAAGAAATATGCACCGAACACTAGCGATAGGCGACCGCTTTGTTGCGTTCGCGTGGCAATTGATACCATACATCGTCACACACGGCTCGCATCTCGTCATCAAGCTTGAAGTCTACAGCGGGCAAGGTTTGCTCAAGATGATCTGGTTTGCTGGCACCGACGATTGCCGAGGTAATCGCTGGTTGTTCCAGTACCCATGCAATCGCGAGTTGTGCCACTGAAATATTGCGCTCACTACAGAATTTCTTGAGTGCATCTACCGCTTGCAACTGTGGCTCTTGCCAATAACGTTGTTGATAGAGCTTGCCAGCGTTGTGCAAGGTGAAGCGCGTCCCTTCGTCCGGTTGCTGTCCCGCCTGATAACGCCCCGTCAGCAGACCACCAGCCAGCGGATTGTAAGAAATCACGCCAAGCCCTTGATCCAACACCAGCGGAAACAATTCGGTTTCGATATGCCGAAACAGGATATTGTAACGAGGTTGTACGCAGTCGAAACGTGCCAGCCTCAAACGATCACTCGTCCATAGTGCTTTACACAGTTCCCATGCTGGATAGTTCGAGCAGCCGATATAGAGTACCTTGCCGCTTTGTACAAGGTCATCGAGGGCACGCAGCGTCTCATCAATTGGCGTCTCAGGGTCCGGCGCATGAATCTGGTACAGGTCGATATAGTCGGTATTCAGACGCCGTAGACTGGCCTCTGCCGCCGCCATAATATGTTTGCGCGATGCACCTTGATTGTTCGGGTTCGGTCCCATCGGCATACGGAACTTGGAGGCGAGTACAATCTGTTCGCGTCGTCCTTCACTTGCATTCAACCAACGTCCAATGTATTCTTCCGTGCGTCCAAGCATATCGGGTTTCGCACCGAGTGGGTAAGCATCGGCGGTATCGAAAAAGGTGACGCCTGATGCAAAAGCGGTATCCATAATCACATGCGAGGTCGGTTCATCACATTGGTTGCCGAACGTCATTGTGCCAAGGCATATCTCCGAAACTTTGAGACCTGTGCGCCCCATACGTTTGATTTTCAATCTCTATCCCTCTTTTCTTGCTGTAATGGGTAGAACGAGTAGCCCATATGGGACAGCATATCATAAAATATGAAACCTCTTGTGGGTCTCATTCGTGATCTATATAGACGCGAAATGGGTCTATAAGCATATTTCGTTCTATACAATGACAAGATACACCTATACGACATGCAACTTACACAGGTATACTAAAACAAAGTTAGTAAAAAACGGAGGAAATACATGGCGCGATTCACTTTAGGTCGCTCAAAGAGTGATCAGACGCAGGATGCGGCACAATCGACTGTTGACAACGCGAAAGATACTGTACAGTCAGCAAAGAACACAGCGTTGTTAGCATATGAAAACGTCAAGGACGCGGCACAATCGACATTTGCTAACGTCAAGGATGCAGCAACATCGACACTTGCCAACACGCAGAACAATACACCGTCAACCTATACAGATCTTCAAAGTAACGTACAGAATAAGATCGGTAAGGCACAGGGCGCGGCGGCAGTGAGTGCGGCAACAGCAAGAGGTTTGTTTAAGCAAAACTCGAAGAAGACAAACAAAAATCTGAAGAAAGCCCAAGACCAATTGAGTGACATCCAAGGCAGCGTACAAGACAAACTAAGTAATGCTCAAGACAACGTACAGAGTGCAGTTAAAGTTGGTATCTCTAAAGCACAAGACGCAATCTCGAATACTGTAGATACCGCTCAGGATGCCGTTGCAAAGAACTCAAGGGCAGCACAAAAGGCCGCGAAAAAGGCTCAAAAGCAGTTCAAAAAGGCTCAGAAGTCGTCGAAGGGAAGCTCTCTTCTAGGTTTGTCTGCAGCACAAGATGTAGCAAACAAAGCTACGAAGCAGGCCACCTCCAGCATTTCCGATGTCAAGTCGAACATTCAGGACAAGCTTGATGACATGCAAGCAGAGCGCGAACGTCAGGCACGCCGCAAGGCACGCGCTAGGACGTTGTTCCGCTTTGGTGTTCTTGTCGGCCTTGTAGTTGCAGTATTGTATACTCCAACTCCTGGCGCACAAATTCGTCAACAAGTGCAGCAGCAATTTCAGAAGTACCGCGCACAACTCGGTCTCTAACAGGTAACAGTTTAAGTAGTAGGACAGGCGTATGGCGTCTGTCCTGCTTTTTTATGAAGGAAAGCTGTCGGCGTGCCGACAGCTACACAGCAAAATGCTTTATTCAGGAATACCGTTCGCTAACGGTGACGAGTCGTAGCGTGCTAATAAATCCCCTGTATCGGTATAGATGGCAATAGCTTGTGCCAATTCTTTATCGCTCCAACCGCCACAACGCAGAGCGATAGTCTTTATGCCCGCTTTCGTAGCGGACTCAATGTCATATGGTGTGTCACCCAGCACGACCACTTCGTCGGGTGTACAACTCGATTGCTTGAGCGCAACTTGCATGATATCGGAATCGGGCTTTGACTGTTTCGCATCCTGCGATGTTTCTTGCTTCTCCATCAAGTCTTGCACATGTGGTCCAACAATTTTCAGTGTTTGCGCTAGCTCATCGGGTTCGGCAGAGGTCGCGACGATAAGTTTCAGGCCGCGATCATGCATCTGTTGTAGCAAATTTCGCGCTTCTGGAAACGGTTTTATCGTTGAGAGATAACGCGTTTTGAGAATTTCTTTGCGGCGTTGCCCGATCTTCTTACCTTCGTCGCTATCCTTCTCGATCCCCAACACCTCTGGTAGCACCTTGTCACCACCCATACCGATAAGTGGTCGTATTTTGTCGAACGGTACTTGATGGCCTTGCTCGGCCATTGCGTCTTGCCATGCATATGCCTGAGCGTCGTTGCTATCAATTAAGGTGCCATCAACATCGAGAATAACAGCTTGTATCTGTTTTGTATGTGTTGCCATCTTAACTCCTTAAATATACCAGAGACCAGGGATTGTGCCTTGTGAGCATAGTATCAACTTACAAGGCACAATCCCTGGTCCCTATAGAACATTATGCGGAAATCGTAGACAGTTGCGAACTAAGCGTCTTTCGTAACAAAACTTTTGCACGATGAAAGTATGTTTTTGCGGTAGCTTCTGGCATGTGAAGCGTTCTACCGATTTCTGAGAAGCTTAACTGCGCGAGATAGCGGAGCGTCACAACATCGCGAAACTTTGGTGGTAGCGACTGAATAGCATTCTGCAAAACATCTTGCAGATCATGCCGCTCCATAACCTCTTCTGGAAGTGGACCTGGGTCTGTCATATCTGCTAAAAAGGTAACTTCACCTTCGCTATTCTCGGTTTCTAGCTGAGAGAAGTGAATAGCATAGCGTTTCCTACGGCGCAATTCATCGACACAGCAGTTGCGAGCAACCTGAAAGAGCCAGGGCTTGAACGGCTCTGAAATGCCCAGGTTGGGTAGCGAGGTATAGAAGCGCAGAAACACTTGCTGCAACACATCACACGCCTGGTCATAGTCGCCAAGAAAATGGCAAATAAAGTTAAATAGTGGATTAGAATATCTTCGTACTAATATCTCAAATCCATTCTGATCGCCGGAAAGTGCTTGTTGTGCTAGCACCATATCAGAAAGATCATAAGTTGTTGTGTGTCTTGTCTCGCTAATTTGCACGAGTCGTCTCCTCGTTTTTTGTTTGGGGTTACACATTTGTAGAAAATTGTGTTTTCTTTGTATGTTATTAGACTAACGTTTTTTCTTTGGAATTACAATGACTTTTTCTCTCAACAATCTCTACTGTGAAAGGTTATAATCAAATATTAAAGAGAGGACTAGAAAGATTAGATATTTCTTATATATGGGGAAAAGAACGCACCCGGTCAGCCAACTTGCTAAGTTGGCTGACCGGGTGCGTTCTTTTCCTTCTATAAGCAACTAGGCATGTTCTAAGCGGCGCAGTTCAATTTTCCCATTGCGAGTGCGGACTGCGAAAGTCGGTTGAGCATATACGGCCGGACTATTAGCAACACTTCCATCGCAAAGACGAAAACCGGAATTGTGCCAGGGGCAGTATATAACGCCATTTTCAATTCGTCCTTCATCCAGAGGGCCTGCGAGATGTGAGCAGGTGGCTGCCATAGCATAGATGGCCTTGCCATCTCGCACGACTACAGCGGGAATGCCGGCGACATCGACGCGCGTCAACTTGCCCTGTTCCAGTTCTGTTTCATCCATGACCGCGACAAAGTCGTCTGAACCACCCTCCCAAGCAACATGATTGACACCAATACCACTTGAATACGCCAGTTCACCACCAAGGTAAGCAGAGTAAAGCGAGATTGCATAAGCGGTAGTAGCGAGCGTGATAGCAGTACGGCGTTGTCCGGTAAGGCGTAGAATTGCTGAAACGATGTTCAGTGAGAGAAGACTTGTATTCAGCAAGGCATGTAACATACCAGTGCGCTGTTCCGCTCCATCTGTATCTACCCAGTTACTGAGACCTGTTGCGGCAGAACCAACAGCACCAGCAATACCCAACCACATAGTTGCATCCGCACTACGTGCAACACCTTCGTTCTCGTCAGCTAGCCATACAAAGTCGAGCAAAGCTGTAGCACTCCACGATCCAATAGGAATCGCTACCAGTACAGGATGCACAGCATGTCCAAGCCAGACACCATTAAGCATATCTTTGATCTTGTAACTCGGCTGACCTGGCTGACCAAAAATTTTATTCGTCCATTGCTGTAACGGACTTGAAAGCTTATCAAGCCAGGGCATACGAGTGAGCAACTCACCATTGAGATGTCGTATCGTTGGACTGACAGGTGGTGTATCCATCCAACTTCTATCGGTGCCATTTGTTACTTTTGAAGCCATGTGTGTTTTCCTTTACTATTTTTCAACATTACGCCAACAATATTCATGTGGCGGATTCATCCCAATCACAGAAAAGGGCACGTCCGCTTTCTGCTGCGAATGTAAGTAGTGTAAGACAGCTTGATTGTGTGCATAAAAGCGACGCGCACACTCTAAAGCAGTATGTAACGAACGGAAATGGACGCTCATCTCCTGCTGCATTGGTAAAGAGACATAGGAAAAACCGTGTGCCTCTAACCAGTCACGGTCCTCGCAACGAGGCCAGATCAAGACAATTTTCCCATTCGGTTTCGCTACACGCTGTAACTCTACCAGTCCACGTTCACCGCCCTGTTCAGGCAGGGCAGTGAAAGCAGAACAAGAAAGGGCAACATCGACGCTATTATCAGGCAACGGCACAGCATCGAAGCGACCTTCAAGCGGAGTGATATGTTGCGTTACACAACTTTGAGAACTTTTCCGCTTGAGAATACGTAATAGTCCTGGTGAAGGCTCGACCGCATAAACCATCTTTGCCCCGTAACGCAAACATTGGAATGTTGCACGCCCACTACCTGCTCCTACATCAAGAACTACTTTGTCCTGAAGTTCTGAAGCGAGACGCTGAAAGATACCGGAGTGTAGCCATTCTCCCTCGATAAGCTCCTCGTAGAAATCTGGCGTTTTCCAATAGGTAAGTTCCCAGAACAGATTATCAAGGACGTATTTCCGAGCCATTGTAATCTGCTCTTCAGAAAGAGGTGCGTCAAGTTCTCGACGAAATGCAGCGCGTTGGTCGTTTGGAATACACGCTTCGATACGCTGCACAACTGGATGAGACGCATGATGTAGACTATGTGCGAGTTGCTTTGTAGTGACACCAAAACCATTTGTAAATAAGATTCTGCGTAAAGAGTCGTCGTCAAAGACCTGCAAGTCCTCTATAGTAAAAGGATTGTCGAACAACGGTTCAGTGTTCGTCGCACCCTCGCTCGTTGCCATAATGAATGCCCTTCCTGGTGCTTACTTATCTCTGCATAAAGTAGACACGATTGTCGTAAGAGAAAGGTTTCGTATGCAAGCCAAAAAGGTCAAGAAATGCGAACCGACATGAAAACAGTATTCATCTCTACTCTTTCACAATAGCAATTATTAGATTATTAGAATAATAATTCTGAGAAGTTAACGTATCCTTAGTCTTTTTATGAAAGACTTGTAATTCAATAGCCTATCACCTATGATGTAGAAAGAAGTGGCCCTAAGACTGCTTCGTGGAACTTCATCACATTTTTTAGAGCAGTAAGGAGTATATACTATGAGTATCGTTGATGCGGTTGTCAATTCGTTCGCCGCAGCCCTGGCACTCCTCTTCACATTTGTCCCCAGGTTACTCGGATTTCTAGTAATCTTGCTTGTGGGCTACATCGTTGCATCGGCACTGTCGCGACTTGTCACGTTTCTTCTGCGTAAGGTGGGATTTGATCGCATCTCGACGCGAATTGGCCTGACACGCCTTGAGCAACAGATGGGTTTGAAGATGGATACGGCAGGCATTCTGGGTCGCGTTGTCTACTGGTTCATCTTCCTCATCTTCCTGGTGCCAGCCGTCGATGCACTTGGCCTTACCGCAGTAAGTGCTGTCCTGAATCAGATAGTAGGATACATTCCAAATGTGTTTGTCGCCATCCTCATTCTGTTCCTGGGTACCCTTGCAGCAACCTTTGTTGCTGATATCGTGCGTGGCGCAACATCTAGTGCAAACGTGGGCAATTCAAACCTGTTCGCAAACATTGCACGCTATGCCATTCTTGGTTTTGTTGCAATCGTTGCGCTTGAGCAGTTGAATATTGCTAGTTCCTTGCTTAACATTCTGTTCACAGCAGTTATGGGTGCTGCAGCCCTGGCTTTTGCTCTAGCTTTCGGGCTTGGTGGACGTGATGCGGCCAAGCGTTTCATTGAGCGCAATGAGTCATCACTGGGAGAAGCAGCGACACGGATCAGTGCCCAGCAAAATGCACAACAGAGTATCAATCAAGCACGTAGCGTTGCCGATGCTCAATACGCCCAGCAGCAACCAAACTATCAGCAAACAGCACCCCAGCCTTATCCAACACAACAACAGCAACCTTACCCAACACAACAACCACCCTATCCATCACAGCAGTAAGCATGCTTGGATAGAACGAGTGAATGGGGCGGACAGAGTAAATGTCCGCCCCATTCACCAAACCGCGCCAAGATGCCCTTGTTTTCTAAACAGGGTGAAGAATGGCGCATTCCTTTCTGATTGTTTTCATACCGATCTTCACCCTGTCCTGTTACGAGTCCATAAAAGAGCAGGAGAACTGCGGCGATCATGACACAGACCGTTATATCGAAAAATCAGGGCCAGCTAGTCTCTGTGAACGGCGTAATAAGCACCTCTTGCATAGCGGATTCAGGCGGTACCTGTGCCGCGAAGACAATGACATCGGCGACATTGGCAGGGGATTGCAGGTTCTTCTCTTCTGGCATAGGAATACCCTGCTCTTGAAAGCGGTCAAAGAAGTGCGTTTGCATACCACCAGGGATAATCGTGGTGACACGAATACCATAAGCGCGTCCCTCGACGCCAAAGCCACGACCAAAGGCGACTAGACCGGCTTTAGAGGCATGATATGCTGATGCATTGGCCCACATACGTAGTGCGGCGGTCGATGCAATGTTGATTACATGGCCTGCCTTTTGTACACGCATAAGTGGGAGAGACGCCTTTGCGAAGAGAAACGGGCCACGCAGATTGACGCCAAGCACGCGGTCCCACTGCTCAACGGTCATCTCCTCGACTGAAAGCGTGTAATCAATAGCGGCACAGTTCACGACAATATCGAGGCGACCCAACTGTTCGCCAACGGCCTTTACTGTTGCGAAAACTGCCTTGGCATCACTCACATCACAGGGAAGCGCAATAGCTTGCACACCACGTTCTGCGATACTCTTGCTCACCCGTTCAATGCCTTCTTTGTTGATGTCCACACAGGCAACATGACTACCAGCCTTGGCGAAGGCACGCGCGGTAGCCTCGCCAAGTCCACTCCCTGCTCCTGTCACCAAAACAACTTTTCCTGTAAGTACATTCTCGTTCATACTGTTCTCTTTTCTTTTCTATCTAATTCTTGTACGTGTAAGATGGTTTTCTTCTAGCAGGTCTCCGAACAATTCCGTGGCATTTTTCGCACGATTTTCTACCTCCGTCGGAAGACCAAGGTGATAGGTACCACTCGGCAGTATGCCGCAACCGCCATATTTGCGAATAAGCAAGAACTGCACAACGACCTCTTCGCCAGCATGTTCACGTGGCAGACGATGCCACCAGGAGAAGCCACCCACGTCTAGCAGTTTTGCACGGTCATACAGCACATTCGCACCCCCAACCCAGGCGATTTTGTAACGTACAGGCCGTCCGGCTCGCACCAGCTTTTGTTCCAGGTGAAGCGGGTTCGCGGCATTGTTGATGAGATGACGTTCCCAGGGGATGGTATCTACATCAAATGGTTCAGGAGTGACAAGACTCTCCCAAAGCTCGATGCGCTGCTGCTGTGGGCGTACATCATCGAGATATTGCAGGCCAGTGGCGGCACAACCGACAAAGCCGCAATGTTCCTCTTGTAGTACATCCAACATCCGTTGCATGACGTGGGGTTCTAACAACACGTCATCATCGAGATAGTGGACGTAGGGGGCGCAACTCTGCTCAAGCAGGAACTGGCGTTGTTCGGCCAGGCCACGGCTGGGTAGATGATGATGTAGTTGTACAGTATGTCCATGCCAGCGTAGGGCACGAACGACGGTCTGTATCTCGATGCTCTCAAGATACATCGCGTCCTCCTCCGTTTGATCGGAGACAATGACGTTGAAGTCTGTAAAGGTTTGACCAAGCAGACTTGTTAGCACCATCGCCAGTCCTGTTTTACGCCGACAGGTTGGAATTAGGACATCGACACGTGCCACTATGTTACTCTCCTCTTCGTATAAGGTTGGCTATCGTTCGCTACGGCAGGAGACGCTTTCCCGTGTGCAGCTAATACCGTTTCGTATAGGTCTGCCGTTCGCTTCGCTACAGTCTCCCAGGTAAATTCGCGCTCGACTCGTTCACGGGCAGCAAGTCCCATTTGCTCGCACAGTTCAGGCTCCGTAAGGAGTTGATAAAAACGATCTGCCAATGCCTGTGGGTTCCGCGGCGGGACCAGAAATCCGGTCTCGCCATCGGCAATAGTATACGTAATGCCGCCAACGGCTGAACCAATTACGGGTCGTCCACATGCCATACCCTCTAACGGTGTCAAACCGAATGGTTCATACCAGGGAGTCGTGACGGCTACATTGCCTGCACTATAGTAGTTATAGAGCGTATCTTGTTGGCGTTTGCCTACAAATGAGACATATTCAGCAATATCGAGTTCCGCAATGAGTTGTTGTAGCACACCGATTTCAGGCGTCGCGATGGGGTCCGGCTCAGTTGTTTCGCCACCGACGAGCAACAGGTGAACAGGGGGCAGTGTTGTGGCTGCCTGTTGCCAACGTTGTACCAGCAGTGCCATAGCGCGCACAACGTTGCGTACATCTTTACGGGGTAACATGCGACCGATATAGGCGACAACAAAAGCATCCCGTGCTAGCCCGATACGTTGTCGCGCCTCTGCTCTTGCAATGGGACGGAAAACGTCTGTATTGACCGCCGAAGGAATCACAGCTACTTTTTCTGGCGTCGCGTCATAATCATCAACGAGTTCTGACCATTCGCTGGGACATTGCGCGATTATGCGCTCGACGGACTGGATAATCTGCGACTCGACCGCTATGCGCTCCTGCGGGCTGGTATCGGCACTCCCCTGATGCCTCTGTTTTGTCTTGCCCATCGCGTGAAAAATCTGGACAGCGGGAATGGTCAAGCGGCTCTGTAGCTCGGTAGCGACCCAACCGGACATCCAGAAGTTGCCATGAATAAGGTCGTAGTACACCTCGTTACGTTCAGAAAAGTCGAGAAAGGCATTCCGAAACGTGGGCATAAACTCCCACAGTTTGTCTTTCGCGAGAAAAGTTGTCGGACCCGCAGTCAAATTGATGATACGTACATGTGGTGCCCACGTGATAATTTCAGGCGCATCGCTGGCATCACGGCGCGTGAATACATCGACCACATAGCCAAGTTTCGCAAGGTTGCGGCTCACTTCGTCAACATACACATTTTGCCCACCAGCATCCTCACCTCCAAGCAGTGCGACGGGGCTGGCGTGTTCACTCAAAAACGCTATGCGTGTCAATCTCTCCATCTATTACATTTCCTTTTGTTATGATTCGTTGAACACCACTGGTCCCTATGGGCATGCAACATGATGGTTAGCTGGCTCATAATAATCGTGCAAAGGCAGCGTTCCAGTTCCGTTTGAAACGCTCCAATCCAAAGCGGTCGCGTGCGACGGTCTGAGCATAAGCACCCATCGTTCGTGCCTCCTGTGGATGAGCAAGCAGATACCGCATATGTTCAACTAAAGCATCAGGGTTACAAGAGATATAGCCGCTCTTGCCATGCTCGATGACGGTTGGTAGCTCGGTGGTCGCGAGTGCCACAACGGGCATACCGATAGTCATGGCCTCAATTACTGCAAGCGGCAGACTGGTATAGCGAATGGGGCTGAACAGAAAGCGATAATCGGCCATGCGCTGGTGCAAGTGGCGATAGGGAATGTCACCAAGACCACTGAGTGCCTCTGTTTGCATTCCTACAGCATCGAGTGGTAGAACTGCCTGAGCCTGCAAGAAAAGGTCGTAGCCAGTGATGCGCGGTCGCTTCTGCATACCATTGACGACAGTCACGCCACGTTCCAACGTGCCGCGATAGGTCGCGGCTGGGTCGATGGCGACGCTATGCTCGATAACGGTAGTTGGCGTTCGTCCATTGTCCCACATAAGACGGTTGTAATGTGTCACGTGTACTAATAGCACGTCTGGGTCGTCGATAGGGTGACGTGTGTCGCTTGCATGCGGTTTGGGCGTGTTATGCTCAAGATAAATTTTTGGTAAGGCACGCTGCTCAGGACTGAGAATTTCATAGGCGTCTTCAAAATAGTTTTTTGGCGTCTGGTAGATAATCAGGTCGAGATCGAGTTTGTGTACCTCTTCTGCCGGAACCTCACGCATATAATCCGGCAGGTCAAATGTCGGACCACGCCCGCCATAGCCTTCTGGTCGGTCGGGCTTTGTGGGCAGGTACCAGTCATGGTCAAGGCGAGCCAGCGTATTAAGATAGCTACCATGAATATGCCAGATAAGAATTTTTAGGCGTTGCATTGCTATATATCTTTCTTCAACATAATTTATGTATAGATCAATTTTCATTTGATGACTCGCCGCCTGTGGCGGCGAGAGGAAGAGAGGAAGCTGGGGCACAGCCCCAGACCCCAGTCAAGGGGCGGTTGCCCCTTGCATCCCCACTTGTCACATCCGTCATAGGATGTCTGGTGGAGTAGTACATTGATGGCTGTTGAGATAACTGTTTCAGGGAAGAGCCAGCGCAGGCAGCGATGGTCAATGGGACACTCCCAGTAGCCACAGGGGCTACACGCAACGGGATGGCGTACAATGGGGTGTCGCTCAGCGGCAAGCGGTGCCCAACGTCGTACATCGGCTGGGCCGAAGAGAGTTACACTGGGACAATCAATTGCACAGGCGAGATGCGCTGGCCCCGTATCATTGCTGATAAAAAGAGCGAGCCGCTTCATCAATGCGGCAAGACTCCCCAACGAGGTCTTACCAACAAGTGAAAGTGCAGGTGTATACATGGCATCCATAACAGCTTGCACCGTCTGCTCTTCGCCAGGACCTCCCGTCAATAGTATCTGAGCATCAAACTGTTGCGCCAGCCTGTCCGCGACAGTTGCAAAGTAGGAAGCAGGCCAGCGACGTGCGGGTGGACGTGCGCCGGGATGGATGCCGATGATAGGTGCATTCCTCTTCCGCAAGAGTTCCAACAATACATCTGCCTCTGCATAGTCATGCGCGAAAAGCGGAAATTCTAAGCTTGTACCCGTATATTGGTCCGCTGTCTCGTTATTCAATAGTGCTACGAGATTGAGGTTGCGCTCTATTTCGTGCTGGTCGTCGGGATAGACAGCACTCATCGTCAAACCAGTACACGGTTCCTCGTAGTAGCCAACGGTAATAGGGGCATTCAGTGCCAGCACAAATGGGTTGCTCGTGCGTCCACTACCCTGCATCTGTAACACAATATCATAACCATAGGCACGCTGTTCGGCAAGGAAACGCGCTACTCGCAGTGGCTCTACAGGCACTTCATCAATGCCTGGATAGCCTACGAACTCAACAAAGCGGTCGATATACTGCCCAAAGCGTTGTACAAACGAAGCAGCCCAGGGCAAGCCAATCAAAGTAATTTCTGCGTAGGGAAAGTCACGACGCAAGGCACGAAAGGCGGGAACTGCCACCAGAAGATCACCAAGCTGCAAAGCGCGAAAGACGGCAATACGTTTCATCGCATCCCCTCTTCCACTTGCAAGTTTCCCAACGGGCGACCACAAGGGTCGCCCCTACTATACGCCTCTTCGTTGCGCTTCAATGAATATGGTAGGGGCGACCCTTGTGGTCGCCCTATTCGTAATAAGAAATCAAACAGCATTATCACGCCCCGCCTCGCTGCGTCTTAGCAACGTTTCTGCCTCGGCGACGACCTCTTCGGGCGTGATATCCAGGCACGGTAGACCAATTGGACACTCGAAGAGATAACAGGGATGGCATGGTGTGGGACGACGTAAGAGCCGCGCTACTGTAGAACGTGGGCGCCATTGCTCTTCGTAATCGGTGCCTGAGAACAGCACGACTTCGGGCGTGCATAGCGCGTCCGCAAGATGCATAGGCAACGTGTCGTTACAAATGACAAGGGCGGCACGTTCAATCAGGGCGGCATACTGGGCAAGCGTCATTTTTTCCCGTAGTATAGATACGTTGGGTGCATGTTGCTGAACTTCATGCAGCAATGCAGCTTCACGCTCGACACCTGTCACTAACACTTGCCAACCGCGTTGTTGTAATTGAGACGCGACTATCCCAAAGCGGTCAGATGGAAAGCGACGTGCCTTCGCACTCGCTCCCGGATGTAGCACAATATAAGGCCGTTCCAGGTCAATATCAACGGCATTTAATAAAGAGGGGATTGTAGCTTGTGCATCGTGCGAAAGGAATACTTTTAGCGTGCGATTCCGCGCGACAAAGCCCAGATGTTCCACAAGGCGCAGGTTACGCTCGACCTGATGCATCTCTATGGGTGCGCCCTGTAACTGCGTCGAAAGAGTGCTACCTCCGAACTCGTTCGACTCGCCAGCACGCAACGGAATACCTGCGAGATAACATACGTAGCCAGGAGTGTGCGGTGTTTGACTGAACGAGGTAAAGATAAGCGCGGCGTCGAAGTTTCGGCGAACAAGGGTGTCGATAAGCTCACGCTCATAAGCTGGATTGAAGGTCATACGGTTCCCGACATCCTGCCAGATGGGACGCCACGTTATCACGTCGTCGATCCAGGGTAAGAGCGGAGCCGCCATTGCGCCACCCGGACTTGCCAGCAGAGTTATTTGTGCCTGTGGCGAGGTCTCTTTGACTGCACGTAAAGCTGGACCGAGCATAAGCACATCGCCGATATTATCCAACCGTACCGCCAGGATATTGCTAGCTGTTAGCCACTCATTCATGAAGCAGCCCCTCCACATAGGTCGGGGAGACTGTCAGGGATTCTTGCCCTTGCACGTTCGCTACACCATGCTCTTGTAAGGATGCAAGCAGTTCAATGGCCGCATCGACAACCATCTGTGGCGAAACGAGACGTAAGCATTCATGCTGATAGGGACAGATGCGACGGTAGCAGATGCGACACGATACGTCGTGATACATCTGGCGGTGTGGGACATGCCAGGGACCCCACTGCTCTGGCGGATTTGTCAGGGCAAATAGCGCAATGACGGGTGTTTTCACCGCAGCCGAGATGTGCATTGGACCTGTATTATTTGTAATGGTAAGGTCGGCCTCCTGGATAAGGGCACAAAATAGAGGAAATGGCAGTACACCAGCCATAGCCCGTGTTGCATGACGATTCTCTGGTCGCACATGCTCAAGCACCTTATCGACAAGGAAACGTTCATCATCGGTGCCTGTAACAACAACAAATGCTCCCATACGCTCGACCAGCAGGTCGATAACCTCTACATACATCTCCCAGGGATAAGTACGTGCAGGCATAGTACAACCTGGATGCACAACAACAAGGGGACGATGCATGGGATGATAGTGATGCAAGGGCACCCGCAAGGGGATGCCCCTCCCATATGACAATGCATTAGAGATTGGTTCATGTATGGGAGGGGCATCCCCTTGCGGGTGCCCTGGTTCCCGTTGGGATGATACAGATGGTACGTATTGGGAAGCTTCTGCTACCTCGTTGCCACCCACACCCATATCTTCTAGCAAGCGTGCAATCTCACGGCTTGCTGCATCAGGAACGTGCAGCACAAGGTCGCGCTCATCTGTATCCATATCGAGGGCGCGGACGAGGTTCAAGTTGTGTTCAACCTCATGGATAATGATATCCGAGTGTTTGTGACGTGTGGTCAAAAGAGAGCCCGGGCCATCTATCGAGGCGGCTACACGCAATGGGATAGCAGCAAGATAGCAGAGATAGGCCACAGGGAGCGGACTCTGGCGAAACGAGGTGAAGATAATGGCACCATCGAAGTGTCGCGCTTGAAGCTCGGCAATCATGCGTTGCTCACGTTCGCTGTCCTGTGGCATCTTTTGCCAGGGGTCCATCCAGGGTGCGGGATACACGATTACATCGTCGATATCAGGATTCAGCGCGGCAACTTGCGCTCCAACGTGGCTTGCTAGTAATGTAAGCGATGCATGTGGCAACGAAGTTTTCACAGCGTGAAATGCGGGTGTAGTGAGTAGCACATCGCCAAGATTATCCAGACGCACAAGCAGGACGTTTTTGACCGCTTGCCAGCGTTCATCAATCATCGTGATGCCTCCTTACGCGGCTGAACATACTTCTTCGTATCCTCATGCAGTGATGCAATGCGGTCGATGACGGTGCTTGTACTCATCGTGCCCACCAGAGGAAGAATAACGACCTGACCGCCACCTTCGACGACAGCTTCAGCTTCTGGTAGTGCCTCGTCCGCGTAGTCACCGCCTTTGGCATGAATGGTTGGATGCAGCATACGAATGAGTTCCGTTGGCGTGTCTTCGTCGAAAAGCACCACAGCATCAACAGCATCAAGAGCTGCGACCAGTGCCATGCGATCACGCTCGTTGTTGATGGGTCGCCCTGTACCCTTCAAACGTTGTGTACTACGATCACTATTGATGCCCACCACAAGTACATCGCCAAGAGCTTTTGCCTGACGTAAAAAGTGGACATGACCAGCATGAAGAATATCGAAGACGCCATTGGTGAAGACGATACGATGCCCCAACTCACGTTCAGCATCCAAGAAAGAGGTAAGTTGCAATAGTTCAGTCTGAGATGCCAATGTATCTTTGCGGCTATACGAAGAAATAACAGACATATATGAGGAGTATTCTCTGAGACTAACGCGCTGTAACAGCTCTTGATACTGCACTACTGCGGTGCGTTGATGGGTGATAGCGATACTAGCCGCATCAATTCCAATCTGCGCCGCTTCCTCAATTGTGCCACCTGCTGCAAGTGCGAGAGCCATTGCCGAGGCAAAAGAATCGCCCGCACCAACATCATTAGCATGTGTAACGGGATGCGCCGGAAGGTGCGCTACATGATTTTGACGGTCAAGGAGAAATACGCCGTTAGCTCCTAATGTAATAGCGACGTGTTGCGTTTTGAGTAAAGAGAGCATATTCTGAGCAATCTGCTCAATCGTAGCGAGGTTCAGCGTCTCTTCTTCCGCCATCCCAGTAAAGATGCGTGCCTCTAGCAAGTTCGGTGTCACAACGGTTGCCGCAAGTATATGAAAACGCTGGAGAGCTTTCGAGTCAATGAGTAACGCTTTTGGCTGGGCGGTATGTAAATCGTGGAAGCGTGCAAGCAGTGCGTCAGACAGTACTCCGTAGCGATAGTCAGATATCACAACGAGATCGCAGAGCGGATAAACCTCTTCCAACACGGAAATAAGTTGTTGTTCGCTTGTGTCTGAATATGCCGATGGACCTTCATCGAAACGCACAACATATTGTCCGTCGGCAAGAATACGCAGTTTGTGTAAGGTCTGCGCTGTACTATCTTCGATCAGCCACTGATCGCTGATCCCACGTTGTTGCAGGGTGGTACGCAGGATGCTGCCTGCGAGATCAGAGCCAACAAGCCCTAAGAAATAGACTTCGGCATCAAGTGCCCGGAGATTAGCGGCTGTATTGGCAGCTCCACCGGGAATACGATATTCAGCAGTCTTGCTCACGACAGGGACAGGCCCTTCACTACAAAGGCGTGCGGCAGTGCCCTCAAGGTACGTGTCGAGCATAGCATCGCCGATAACGAGTACACGAAGCCGTCGAAAGTGCCGAACAAGATCAATTGCGTTAGTCACGGGCTACTCCTGCTACTATTCCCCTACGTGCCCACATTGCAGGGCGATAGACAAGATCAGGAGTTGTTGTTGTGTCAACGTGCTGGATGATATCCAGCGCATGAAGAGTATCACGAGCTACAAATGTCGGCACACGTAGGGGATTCTGAGGCAACGATTCGGTATTCAGGTCCACAAGGATAGTGCGACAACCTGCGCGATTGCCAGCTTCGACATCATCGAGGATATCGCCAACAAACCAGGAGCGTTCAAGGTCGAGATCGAGGTCATGTGCAGCCTGTAGCAGCATTCCTGGCTGGGGCTTGCGACAATCACAACGAATTGTAAGTCCTTCCACAACACCATCTGGATGATGCGGGCAATGATAGATACCATCGACATGCACTCCAAGCGTTGCAAGTTCGCCTATCAAATACTCATGCATACGTTGTAAATCTGCTTCTGTGAAATAGCCACGAGCAATACCAGCTTGATTAGTAATGATAACAAGACGAAAGCCGCACTGTTGTAACACCTGTAAGGTTGGTCCAATGCCACCATAGAGTTGGAGTTGTTCGGGACGCGATGGATAGTGCGAGGCGTGAACGAGCGTACCGTCACGGTCCAAAAAGAGTGCGCGGGACCTCATGACTGCCACTCATCCTCGCTGAAAGTCTGCCATACTGCCACTTCGTGCATCTCTTCTTGTCTACCTGGGAAGACTATTGTAGCTATCTCTTCGTTTTCTGAGGAGAGCTGTGTTTCCGCTATATCACACAAAATGTGCGTAACAATCATATGCAACTCCTGCACAAGCGCGGTATCAACCAGAGGAACTTTGATCGTCATATCGGACAGTGCTTCAAGGCTACTTGCTGCCTCGCCCGTGATGGCAACCGTAACCATCTCGCATTGACGGCCTGCACGTGCTGCCTGTAACAGGTTTTCGGACTCACCGCTCGTACTGAAGGCAATCAACATATCATTTGGCTGACCGAATGCAAGCACCTGTCGTGCAAATACGTCTTTATAGCCATAGTCATTGGCAACGGCGGTAAGGATAGCGGTATCTGTCGTCAATGCCAGGACAGCATACGGCGCACGGTCACGTTTGAAACGCCCTACCAGCTCTGCCGCAAAGTGTTGTGCCTCTGCCGCGCTACCACCATTGCCCGCAACAAGCACCTTGTGTCCACTACGCAATGTCTCGACAAGTTGTAGCGCAACCTGCGTCAACGTATTAGCTTGCAACGCAAATTTATTCAACGCGTTCTCAAGTATGATACGCCTCTCGATGAGTGAATTTACGATTGTGTTATGGTATGCTTCATCGGTCACTAGCGACCTGGAAGAAGGAACAAAGAGAGTCGAATTCCGTGCTTGCTGCTCTTGACGGTATGAATGCATATATTTCTTCTCTAATATAGAATGTGCTTTCAGGGCTTGCTGAAGAGCGATAAGATGTTCGTACACAAAATAAAATAGGTATGGTAATGGTCCAGGATTTTTTCTTACCGCTTCTAATAGTAAAACAGGTTGCACGTCTTACACAAGTCAGCAATAGAATTGTTAAGCTCATTCTTAGCGAGTGCTAAGCTTTCTCATCATAGTGCATTCATAATATATTGTACTCGTCTTCTGTATGTACTATGGTAGCAATCGCTCTCTATAAAGGGGGCTTTCAGCTACTGTTCTTTTGTTATAAATCGTGTAACACTGAATAACGATTTTTCGTAGGAACCCGATTATGCTCACATAAGTCCTATTTGACACGAACATGCAGTGCAATACGTACTAAGAAATGAAGTAATGTTGAAGGCAGGTTGATAAGAGGAAGGCACACCTATCTATTATCTATTCCTAGGGAGTCTCTATGCGTATAATACTTATTGTGAATCCAACCTCCGGCTCGTCTGCTATGGCACCGCAGGACAGTCAAGAGGAGACAGTAGAGCAACATGAAGAAGCCATCGTAGCAGGGCTACGGGTGTATGATATCGAGCCAGAAGTATGGTTTACGACACCGGACGACCCAGGTAGCGGGTTGGCAAAAAAGGCAGCGGCTGAAGGGGCTGATGTCGTGATTGCGGCTGGCGGTGATGGCACGATTCACGCGGTTGCAAGTGGACTAATCGGTACGAAAACTACATTAGGCATCATCGCAATGGGCACAATGAACAATTTGGCCCATAGTTTAAGTATTCCCGATACCGTTGAAGGTGCATGTGCTATCATTGCTAAAGGTGAGACGAAGAAGATAGATATTGGCAATATCAACGATCATGTTTTTCTTGAGGTTGCGGGTATTGGCCTGGAAGCAGTGCTGTTTCCTGCCGCCGAAGAGATCAAGAGTCATGGGCTGCTCTCCACCATTCGTGGTGCGATTGATGGCCTCGTCTCGTTATTTTCATTCAAACCTGCAAACCTCAAAGTATCGTTTGATGGACATCGAAGCCGCGCCTATAAAGTGCTTCAAGTTACAGTATGCAATTCGCCCTACTACGGGGTACATCTTCAGGTTGCCCCTGGTACCCTCATGGATGATGGCCTATTGGATGTAGTGATCTATAAAAATTTCAGCAAACTTGAGTTTATTCGACACGGTATCTCTATCACGCAGGGGAAACGTATCCTGGAACCAAAAATTACCCGGCGCAAAGTCAAAACCCTGCATATTACCGCCGATTATCCGGTTGCAATACACGCCGATGGTGTCGCACACGGTCATACGCCGGCGCTCGTATCAGTGACACCTGGAGCATTGAGTGTGCGTGTACCAATACAGGTTGCCGAGGGTCCAAACGTGATAGACGGCGAGAAACGTCGCTTGCGCCGTATAGGAACTAAGAAAAGAGAAGGAGCAGAGATACTACAAACTCCTTCTACAGATGCAGAAGAGAAAGGGACGGTACATGTCAACTCATCCCGGTAATACTGGATCGACGGATGCAACAGAAATACCTGTAGGCATTCCTCTGCCACAAGTAAACATACCCGATATTGCGAACGAGGCACAGCGCGTTGCAGCGGAAACGTCATACTCTGGTCGTAAAGCGGTTTCGCGTGGAACAATGTTCCTGGCGTTTTATCTCTGGCTCCTTTCTGGTGCTGGCATTCTTTCGTGGATCGCGCAACGCACCCAGTTCTTCCCCGGCGATATGTCGATTACAGCACGTTTACAACGACAAAAGAATCCAGGATTTCGTACCTTTATGTATTGGGTGTCCGAGGTAGGTTTCTGGCAGTGGTCGGTGCCAGAAACAATAGGTGTGGCGGGTATTTTCTGGGCCTTACGTTTTCGCTTAGAGGCACTATTTATTCTCTTGACCACCTCGTCAAACATTCTTAATGCGATTGTGAAACGTGTTATCAAGCGTCCACGCCCAAATCAAGAACTGGTATCGGTCGTGCGCGTCATCAACGAGCCTAGTTTTCCAAGTGGGCACGTTATGCACTACACCAATTTTTATGGTCTACTCATTTACTTGCTGGCGACGAACTGGAAACCTGGAAAGCTGCGTAACGCGTTAATTGGTTTTTGTACAAGCATGATCGCGATCATTGGTCCTTCGCGCATTTACCTGGGCGCACACTGGCCCAGTGACGTGATGGCGGGCTATCTATACGGTGGCCTCTGGTTTGGTGGTATTATCACACTCTACTTACGCGTCAAAGCGTGGTTACACCCACCAAAGGGAACGCAGATGCTGATGCCTGATGAGTTTGTGAAGCCGTTACAACAGCCGGGCGATGAGCAAGATGCCTGACGGAGAATAGTTTCTCTACAAGAACGAGATGGAGTGCAGATGCGAAACACGTTTCGCATCTGCACTCCATCTCGTTCTTGTAGAAATTTTTATCCGACGCTTGCAAGTGCCTCAGCGGCTGGTTCGGGTGTTGTCGCAATTTCTTCCTCCGTTGGTTTGTAAGCGTATTTATCGGCACGCCCACCAGGAAGGAGAAACATGATAGCAAGTCCGATAATAGCAAGTACGAGTGCCAAGCTATAGACCCAGAACAAGCTCTGTGAGAGAGCATTCTGCAACTGCGTTAAAAAGGCGAGTGGTAGTGACGCTCGCAATTCAGGAGTGAGCAACACGTTCGCAGGTGCAATATTTTTCGGTAAACGACTGGCAACGCTAGAGAACTGTGTATAGATTGGCGCGAAACGCGCGGCCATTTGCGCGTTGAGAATCGTACCCATGATGGCAACACCAACGGTACCGCCCATTGTACGGAAGAATTGCGTGGTGGCAGTAGCAACGCCGCGCAGATTCCACGGCACAGCGTTTTGCACCGAGAGAATGAAGACGGAACTGGCAAAACCCAGACCAGTGCCGATCAAGACCATCGCAACAATAATAAACGCGAGGCTTGTTTGTGCATTGAAAAGCGTTGTCATGGCGACACCAAGAGCAGCGGCAAACATGCCAAATACCGAGGTAAAACGATAGCCATACTTGATAACAACCTTACCACTAATGGTCGCTGCAATAGGCCATGCGAGCAACAATGGACCAAGCGTGATACCAGCACTCGTCGCGCTACCACCTTTGACACCCTGTACAAAGAGTGGCACATAGGAAGTGATACCGAACATAAGCACGCCTAGTACCACGCCACCAATGCTCGAAATGGTAATGAGGCGGTTCTTGAACAGGTCCAGAGGTAGAATTGGCTCTTCAGCACGTTGCTCCGTGCGAATGAAGAGAGCTAAGAGAACGATGGATACCACAAAGAGTGCTATACTCTGGAACGAGAGCCACGCCCACGATGTGCCACCTTGTAGCAGCGCGAAGAGAAGCGCAACAACGCTACCCGTTAATGTAGCGGTACCAAGATAGTCGAGGTGATGCTTTTTGCGCTCAACCGTCTCTTTGAGGAAGATCAGCAAAAGGAGCATCGAGACGAGACCAAAGGGGATATTGATGAAGAAGACCCAACGCCATGAGAAGTGATCGACGATGAGACCACCCACGAATGGACCGACGACGCTTGAAAGTCCCCATACGCCGCTGAAGAGACCCTGCACTTTTGCTCGCTCTTCCAGCGCAAAGATATCGCCGATAATGGTCAAGACAATCGGCAATACCGCGCCCGCGCCTAAGCCTTGAATGGCACGAAAGATAATGAGCTGCTCCATCGACTGTGCCGCACCGGAGGCAGCGGAGCCAATGAGGAAAAGCGTAGCTCCAAAGAGAAAGAGCGGTTTACGTCCATAGAGGTCCGCGAGTTTGCCATAAATTGGAACGGTTGTAGTCGAGGTCAACAGGTAGATCGAGAACACCCATGAGTAGAGCGTGATACCACCCAGTTTGCCAACAATGCTTGGCATGGCAGTACCAACAATTGTGGTGTCGAGTGCCGCCAAAGCCATACCCAGCATCAAAGCTATTGTGATAATAATTTTCGCCTGTTTTGTCATTCCTGTTTACCTTTACATATGAAATAGTTTGAGACAATAACAAAGCCGTTCTCTCACGAGGACGACAAGAAAGGCATCTTTGGTTTACTGATTATCTGCAGCGTTGCAAAAGAGAAGCACAGTGAAATATGCTTCTCTTTTGTTCTAACATAGGGAAGATAAAGATTTATTCCGAACGAATAGAACACATGGGCGATAATCGTTAACGATTATCGCCCATGTGTTCTATTCGTTCGGAATAGTTAAGCTTCGACTTCGACGCCCTTCCAGAAGGCGACGTGATCCTTGATCTGCTTGGCGGCATCCTTTGGAGCAGGATAATACCACGCGGCATCTGTATTCTCTTTACCATTGACTTCGATAGTGTAGTAGCTAGCGAGGCCCTTCCAGGGACAGGTGCTATGCGTGCTGCTCTCTTTAAAGTATTCGCGCTTTACAGAGTCGGCGGGGAAGTATTGGTTGCCCTCTACGACCTCGGTGTTATTGCTTTCGGCGAGTACGACACCGTTCCATGTTGCTTTTGCCATGATGGGTAAAATGCTCCTTTTTGCACTATGCATGTGTTTATACGCCCAAACGTATGCACACAATACTCCTCTTACCATACAACAAAAGGGATGGGATGTCCAATAACAAAGAGCGCAGCAAGGAAAGGCCAATGGCCTTTCCTTGCTGCGCTCTTTGTTATTGAGTACGTATTGTTAGCCGCGAGCTTTGACGACGACGGTATGTCCCAGGATGTCGCCGAGACGCTGACGACGCGATGTGTTCCAGATGATAATTGCCCCTACAAGGTAGAAGAGCAAGCCGTCGATGATACGGAGGAGATTGCGGATGATAGACCCGCCCCAGCCGATTGGCGAGCCATCTTCCTTGACCACACGTAAACCCAGCAAGCGCTTACCAAGCGTGGCACCCATCGTGGCCTCTAACACAAAAAAGTAGACAAAGGCTAAGACACCAAAGATACTGCCAGAAACGGCAATATGGCCTGCATCCACCCCACTACCAGTAATAGCATTGATAATACCAGCAATGACACCAATAATGATTGAATCAACGAGTATTGCGAGGAAGCGTGGACCAACACCAACATAGGCCATAGCTTGAGCCTGCTGATAAGGGATTTGACCGGGCATTTGTGACTGCATACAATAACCTCCTAAAAACGGTTTTGCGCCTGGCTATCCTTGTGTGTTTGTCATAAGAGATAGAAAAGGTAGGATTGTCTGTATGTTACCGTAAACGTCTCTTCATCTCTCGATGCCAGCGACACTGTGATAGGAGACGGCCAAGTTTGGGCAAAAATTAGCCCATCCAATAATAAGCTGTAGTTATCTCGTTGTCAACTACTTATATTAGTGATTCTAGCAGAGGCCCGAAATCATAAATGCAACCGCGTTCTTTGATGCTATCAGTATGCTTTCATCCACGCAATTTCTAAGCGGAATAAGCCCTCTTGCTTGTTAGCAATGATAAAGCCGAACGAGCGTATACGTTGCAAGTCCAATAGCGGTGCGCCCGATGGTCTCTTACCACGACGTGCCGCAACAAAATCATGCAAGGGAATATCTTTCGTCATCCATTCATCGTTGCTAGCATAGAAGCTTGCTTGATAACGAACACCGTTCACACTATCTTCCGTCCTGATATTTACGCTGTAGTGCTTACCATCACCCTTTATGCGTAACGAGAGAAATGTGTAGGGACTTAAATCATATGAGGCATCGCGTGAACGCACGGCAGCGAAACCGCCGTTGTTCTCAAGCGAGACGTTACCAGCGAAAACCGCCGTATCCTGTCCTGTACTTAGCAGTCGGCTATCGGAAACACCACCCATTATGATATCATCACGTGCATACCATTGTGCGATATCGTCGGGTTTACTGAAATCGAAGAGTGTGTAGACTTTTTGCTCTGGTAACGTCATTTATTCCTCAATCCCTTCAAAGCGTTTTGGTTTACCTTCGCTTATGACAAACGCTCCAGGACCGCAGAACCAGTCTTCTTGCGCTGTAAGGATATGAAAAGAGTTGGTCTCGCCATCGCCCCAGAAGAGGTCGAGCGTGACGCTTACTAGCTCATCGTCGGGCAGCTTTAACGTCAAGGTATCCAGGAGCGTTGTTGTTTCGGGTCCAACCTCACCAATAATACTGCCCGATGCCAATACATCGCCGGAATGTTGGGGGTGTGGTATGGCGCTCATGGCGTTTTCGCTGGCCGAGGCAAGGACATTGAAGCGTTGTGTTACCTCTGTATCAGCACCAATCACGATTGAGGATGAGATACGCGACCAACGCCAGAAGACGTTGAGCGGGACTGTTTCGCGCTGCTCATTGATGGCATGGATTGGAAACTGTAGCTCGGTTCCAGGTGCAAAGAGCGTATTGGGTTGTGATGTCGCTACCAGAAGTTTGCGTGATGCTGCTTGTAATGCTGTATAGGTCGCTTTTGGTTTGCGCTCGACATCGACGAGACCACCACCGGCCCAGCCCCACCAATCGACAAAAAAGTGCCAGCGATAGGCATAGAAGGGGTCGCCGCGATGAATGCGAAACCATTCCGTCTGATATTTGGCAAGAAAGGCTCCATAGAGTTCTGTCACCTGCTGCCATGCATCACGCGTCGTATAGCGTTCTGGCAATCCCGTGAAATTCATCGTCGAAGGGCCAAACGAGAGCCGGCTGAGCCATTGGTGCATCTGAAACTCGTCGGGCGGCCAGCCTTGATCGTTCCACTTGTCGATGCGTGGGCCGAGCGTCCAGAAGCCGTATTCGCTCACAAACCACGAACGATGAGTACGTACATTGTACACAGTGATACCATTTAACGATCCATCGTACATATGCAGGTCGTCGCCAATACCTGACGCTCGGTGAATATGACGGTGTGTTTCGACCTCGCGTAGACGTGTTTCCAGTGCTTCGTCCAACACTTGATTGTCGGTATCAGTAGCAGGGTCGGCTGGTTGCCCGGGGAAGAACATCGCCATTGGTTCGTTGTGACAAGCCCAATAGACGATAGAGGGATGATTCCAATAGGTATAGGCCATCTCCACAATCTGGCGGCAGGCTTTTTCGATGAAGCCAGGGTTAGTTTCTGTGCCGGAGTCGTAACGCCATTGCAGCGCGAAATCTTGAAAGAGTAGGATGCCCTCTTGATCTGCGGCATCGTAACAAGGTGGGGCTTGAATATGTCCATGCACGCCGAAACTGTTGAGATGAGCATCGGCGGCAAGTTTCATATCGCGACGATAAAACTCAACATCCACATCGGCAAAGTGCTGGCGCGGAATGTAATTCGCCGCCTGCACGAATACCGGACGACCATTGATCTCTAATCGTTTGGTATCGCCCGTAACGTGTGCTGTCCGCATGCCAAAGGTTGTTGCTCGTGTGTCTGACAAGACATTTTCGAGCATAACCGTCGCAGTCATGCTGTAGAGTGCTGGTTGTCCGAGATCAGCGTGTGAAACAGGCCACCACAGCACAGGGTCAGAAAGAGTTACACGCACATCGAGACGATTCGCGCCCACCGCGAATGTAACAGGCAACGTAGCGGTTGCTGCTTCTTGCTCTGGTAAAGCTATAGCTAGCTTAAAATTGCCCACAATTGGGTCCGATGTCACATTGGTAAACACGGCAGCTATGTGTACAATGCCAGCTTCGACATCGAGTGGTGTAGCGAAAAGGGCATCCAAGCGCACAGGACCACTCCCATAGAGCGAGACGCCACCCGTTATACCACCAGTAGTGAGCGACTGACCAAGACGTGCAGTCCAGCCAGGAGTGAGGCTTGAGCCAGGGAGACCACCGGGGCGCGAGTCATGATAGTTCAATGTACCCTTGATGGTCTTTTTCGCATGGGCAAAAATAGGCTCATCGTCCGCTAAATCCTCAAAGGGAGCCTGCACGCGCACAGTGAGAATGGATCCGCCCTGTACCTTGTCGCTTACGTTGAAGCAAAAGGGGGCGAAATAACCTTCGTGATGTCCGAGGTGTTCGTCGTCAAGCCATACATCCGCGAGGTAATCGACGGCCTCGAAGAGCAATAATGTATGGGGTGAATCGAGCGTTGCTAAGCGACGACGATAGTAGACAGGGCCAAAGTGTGCTGAGAGCGCAGGTTCCAGACCAAAGTTATTGGGCACGAAAACATGTTCCCATGCACTATCGTCGAAGTCACGCCCGAAGGGTTGCACCGTCGGTTCTTCCTCATATGCATGACGCAACCATTCACCATCAAGCGGCACACGTTCAGTATGCACGACCTGCCTGAGAACATCGGTTGTATCATCGTCCCGTTCCTCGGCAATCGTCACAGGCTGTGCATCGGCAATAGCCGTGAACAACGAATGTTCGCTGACAGGTGCGGCACCAGGAATGCGTTCTGTTGTGACTTCTACAGGTAATGTATACATAGTTATCTCCTACTACTTTGCCAATCTTCATATTTTTCTTAACTGTTAAGTACAGAGGTACGGATTGCTATTACATATGCATTATCTGCTCCCACGACAATATAGTTTTCGTCAGGCGACCATACAAGAGCGTGTATATCTTCTCCAGTCGTAAGATGATAAGAAAATACCTGTCCCTCATTAGCCACAGATGATACGAGGGTTCTGGATGCGCCATTGCCATTATTCTCGAAGGGGCTCCATATAAATACATTATTATTATTATTATAAGTATCATCCGTACTACCAGAAACAATATATCGACCATCTGGCGACCAGGTAAGTGCTGTAACAGCCGAGTTATGATCGCTGAAATACGTTGACTTTTTTTGCTTGATAGTAGAAGTTACAAATACGGTATCATTAATTACCGTCGCAAGAAACTGACTATCAGGAGACCAGGCAAGGCTTCTACCACCCTTAAAAACCATACTCGTATTGAGTTGTCCATTGGCGGCATCCCAGACATACGTTTTAGCATCCTCTGTGCCTGCCGCTATATATTTACCATCAGGCGACCACGCGATAGACACGATGCTATTGGAAGAAAAGAACAGTGGGCTACTGACAATGTTCAAATGTCTATCAACCTTTTTTGCATCCACATTGTATATTTGTAATCCTAGAATGGTGGGAAAAGCGATATGCTTACCATCAGGCGACCATGCAAAATCATTGATATCAACACTTACATCCCCTATACCATATTCCGTTGTTGCTGGAAAAGAGGTACTCACGTCTGTTTGAGGGTCCCAAAGATAAATACTCTTGCCTTGACTAAAAGCAATAGTGTTTCTACTACTCCATGCGACTGAGCCTATTGGCCCAAGAGCATTGTAGTAGTGTTTGGGTTGCAAGTACTTTGCCTGCACGAGCTGCTGCACATCCCATACCAGTACGAAGTTATCATCGCTAGCAGAAGCTACAAGGCTAGTCCCTTTGGACCACGATATACTATGTACTGATGTAGAATAATTTGGGAAGATATACGTATAATAGGTATCGAATGGAGTTAGACCAAAAGCCTGAGAAATATAAGGCAAGGACGCGATATTCGAGATATTCGAGATAGCTCCCACACCTATAGCAGTCAGACCGACAACGGCAAGACTTCTAACGAGAAATTTGCGCCGAGCGAGACGTTTGCGTTGCGCGAGTGGCATATAGAGTTGTTGCTGACCCTTGCCGGACAGGTAAAGCTGTTGCTGACTACCACCTCCACTTACAGCAGGAAATGGAAATGGGGTCTGACCTAATGGCGGTTGCCAGAGCCGTGTGCCACCTTGCAGGTTTTCGATACGCTGCAATTCGACTTTGACTTCGCTGACCGTCGCAGGACGCTCGTCGGCTTTCACTTCGACCATACGCATCATAAGTTTTTCCAGGCTGGCAAGACCTGCTGCACCATAGATACGCAGAGGCGAGAAGTGAAACGGGTTGTCCACTGGATCATCGCCAGTAAGCAGCATGTGTAGTAAGGCACCGAGGCTGTAGATATCGGCACGCGCTGTCGTCTGTGCCTTGCCATATTGTTCGGGGGCGGCATACCCCGGCGAACCAAAGGGGATGGTGTCCTTGAGTTTGGCGGGATTGAAGCGTCGTGCGATACCAAAATCTATGAGATAGAGTTTGTTGGTAGGTGTACGCATGATGTTGGCAGGTTTGAGGTCGCGAAAGATAATCGCGGGTTCGCGTGTATGCAGGTAGTCGAGGACGGTACACAACTGAATGCCGAGGGCGAGGACTTCGCTGAGTGGCATGGTATAGTTCGCGTCCTTCGCCTCAAGATACGTCTCTAGCGTCTCGCCTTCGATAAAATCCATCACGAGATACCAGTGTTCAGGATCGGTGAAGTTGTCGTAAATATGCGGTAGGTTGGGATGATCGAGGTTGGTAAGCAGCGAAACCTCACGATTGAAGGCGTCGGTTGCCTCGATTGTCTCCTGTGGAGTCAGGCCACGCAGATTGATTTGTTTGACCGCCACAATATTATTGTGCGCCTGCGTATCCTCGGCACGATAAACCGCGCCAAAGCCCCCTTTTCCAACCTGTGTGAGAATGCGGTAGCGTCCTTGCAAAAGTGATGTATTGTCGAGGGTAGGTGCAGATAGCGGTTGCTTACAAGCAAAACACACAAGACTATCAGCAGCATTGGCCGCACCGCATGTTGGACAATAGAGGGACGAAGGTATCATTGCTTCCACGCTCCTTCACTGACTCGCTATATACACGTAGTATAGTCGAGTAGTGATAAGAGTGCAATCATACCAAGTGGTAAGATTACACAATCAATATTTGAAAGAGGAAGAAAAGTATGACAACAAATAACAACATTCCTCCCCAAACACTGGCTCAAAAGCTCGCGATGTGTGCCGATATCCTGCGCGATTGTGCGGCTTTGGGGCTGCACTTCGCCGCGAATCCCTACGAGCAAACCCGCTGGCAGAGAACACAAGATGTTGTATTAGAGCTATTAGCTCTGGCCTCGGCTCGACCACTTGAGGAGATTGAGCCACTACGAGCAAAACTTTTTGTTCAACCTTCGCCCTTTGCAGTTGGTGATGGTGCCGTCATTGACGATGCAGGAAGAATATTGCTCATTCGCAGAGCCGATAATGGCCTATGGGCAATGCCAGGAGGCGGTTTAGAGGTTGGCGAGCCAGCACAGGGAGTGGTGCGTGAAGTCCTGGAAGAAACGGGAGTCGCGTGTGAGCCTGTCGCGCTGGTAGGAGTATATGACTCGCGTTACTGTGGCACGCCCTCGTTCTATCAATTATACCAGTTTTCGTTTTTGTGTCGCCCACTATCTGCTACTACGATGATAAGTCCTGCTTCACACGCTCATGAGGTCAAAGAGGTGCAATGGTTTCCTGGACACGAATTACCTGAAGATATCGACCCCAGTCACAGTAAGCGCATACCAGAGGCGTTTCGCGTCTGGCACGGGGATAACAGAGCGTTCTTTGATCGTCTGTAGGGGCCATAATTCATTACGCCCTCGTGCCTGTCGATTCCGTTTCCCTCCATTGATTCCGTCCCTCAATCCTTGCCCAAATGATCTATCGGGGACAAAGGGCGTAATGAATTATGGCCCCTACTACATCGTCAATCTTGATTTGTCAGAGACCAGGGGCCCGCAAGGGGACGCCCTTGCAGCGGCGACACATGAACATTGACCGTGTACTACACGTTAATTACCACGAACCAACCGCAAAAGTTGTAAACATACTTGTGCTGTTCGACAATTGCCAGTGCATATGACCATTGCTAGCATCTAGCGCGTAAATTTTGTGGTCTGTCAGGACGTACACCACTTTGTTCATACTAACAATAGGGCTAAAACTTACACCTTCAGTAAAGTGTGCAGACCAACGAGGACTCCCGTCATTTAAGTTGTATCCTGCAACCAGAAGAGCAACGTTGGACAGTGAAGTTGGGTAACTGTAGTAAACGCCATCATCTGTAATTGTGGCAGAAGTAACGTTTGAAGCACCAGGTGCAACTTGATTTGGAGTACACCATGCCTGAGAACCATTAGCTGTTCGATAAGCGCAAGCCCGATAGGTGTTTTTATCAATTCCACCTAAGATTACTACTTCGTGTGCAATAACAAGAGGGCTTACACCACTATCAATCACTGGCTTTGACCAGAGAAGAGTACCTTTGGTATTCAAAGCTAACAGCGTTTTATCCTGCTTTTTACTTCCAGGAATCTCGCCTGGAACATTCAAAGGATGGGCAGAATTGACATATACAGTAGTATCATCTGCTACAACCGATATTACCTGGGTATCGTAGTGCCAGAGGTATTTTCCATCGCTCCCTCGTAACGCCTGTATCGCTATATTCCCGTGATCGTCTAACACTCTTTCAGCATAGACAACTCCATTGTGTTCAGTCAATAAGGAGTCTGGACCACCCAAGTATTGCCAAAGGATAGCTCCGTCGCGCTCTCGTAGAGCATATATAATACCTCCTGGTAATCCAATGCCATTAGCTTGTCCACTAACAAAGACAATACCTTGGTCAACAATAATCTTAGAGTAGTTGGCAAGTAATGCTTTAGGAACATCGAGATTTTTATGCCAGAGCAGCGTACCATTGTCGGTACGTAGGGCATACAACCGACTTCCAGCCGCAAAGTACACGACCTGTCCATGTATGGTAAAGGTAGAGGCACTATTGCTAAGACTTTTTCCTGCTGAATAATGCCATGCCACTGCACCAGTATCGGGTCGAGTTCCATAGATCGTGCCATCGTCGGTACCCGTGACGAGAATGGAGTGCGAAAGGGTTATATGCCCATTGCCACCACCAAAGATGCCTGAACCTGTTGTTGTATTATGGCGTGAAGCAAACAGTAGAGCAAATCCACTGAGGAGTAGGCCCACAACGAGTACCGCAGCCAATGTTTGGAGGAATGTACTGATGTGGTGTAAGTGTAGGCGTCTCGTAGAAAATTGTTGCTTTTGTGGTTTTGCTGAGGTTGTATCTTGTGTTTGCATAGGTTGTTGTCTGCCTTTTTGTGTATTTATATGTCCACTTATGAGTACAGGAAGTTTTTCTGGATGATCCACACTTGCGTCTTCTTGGACTGCTTCCATCTCATGAGAGACAAACGTAGTAAGAAGTACAGCTTGTGCTTGCTCAATTTCGTTGGGGGAAATGGTGATGCTCTTTTCATGTTGGTACATGATATTGGCATCGAGCAAAAGTTGTTCCAGGTGCTGGTCTTGCTCTGCATCGCGCAATACGAAGGCTACGGTTTCGATGTCGCCGCGCTCTAAAGCAGATGTATAGCGATACAACGCTTGTGCGTAGCGTTGCTCGTATGGGGTCTGGTTGTCATTCATTGCTTTCTCCTCTCATGAGCGTACTTTGTTGTGCATGCCATGCTAAACGTAGCCGACGTAGAGCGCGATGTAGGCGCATCCTTGCTGTGCCAGGTGTTATGCCTAAACGTTGAGCAAGGCTCTCTCGCTCAACATCTTCGAGAATTGCCAGACGCAATATCTCTTGATCTTCTGTAGATACCAGAGCCAACAAAGCCTGCGCCTGCTCGTCGGCTTCAAATGTTTGTTCCATTCCTACAAATGCAGGCGGAACGAGCTGGTCAAGCAGATCACTTTCGCTAGTAAGTTCTGGATAGCGTTCGGTGAGGCGAGAGAAGAGTAGTTCTCGCTGATAACGTTTGGCCCCTTCGACCTTCCTGCGCTTGATAACATTGATGGCTATTCCTAAGAGCCATGCCATCGGTTGCTTCGTGGAAATAAATCTGTCGGCGGAATCGAGTGCCTCAACGACAGTCTCTTGTAACACCTCTAGCGCAACACCGCGCACTTCTGTCCCTGATGCAAGGCCAAAGCGTTGTACGTATGCGCGAAGAGTACCAAGCAAAGGTTGTGTGTTGCCTTGAATAAATTCCATCAATTGATGTTTATTGCTGGTTACGTCCAATGTAGATTGTGTTAGCATGTTCCATGATATCTTTCGTTCTTCATGCAATAATTTTTGCCTCCTGGCATCTGTAATAGGAAGGCTCCTACTACATATTCAATTTGGAGGTACAAAATGTCACCGAACGAGATGGTAGAATACTCCATAGAATTTATTGTATAGGAGACCACTCATGAGTATTTCTACCACTCCACCCCAGACATGGATTGACGCAGCAACCTTACAAGCAGATATAGCTTACCTCGATTCGCACTGGCAACGTAGAGCTGTCGGCAACGAGGATAAGCCGATTATCGACATTGGCACGGGGGAGCCGCTTGTGTTTGTGCCCATTCTTGAGCATCTTGATTGGGTCTATAGTCATCAGATACAGGCGTTCAGTCAGACACGACGCGTTATTTTTTATCGTCGTCACGAGTCACGCAGTGTTCCTGTTACCGCTCCTGAACGTGCAGAAGAGCTACGCCGCGTGCTGGATAGCCTCAACTTAGAGCGCGTTGATCTAGTGGGACATGGTGATGCAGCGATAGTGTTGCTAGAGTTCGCCATTCGCTATCCGCAACGTTGCAGCTCGCTGACAATACTAGTGCAAGGACCGGATTATGTGATTGCGCCCCATCCGCTTATCTGGTTGCTGCATGATCTATTTATACGCTTGCCCATAGAGTCTATTCTCCCTCCGCGCCTGTTGAGCAACATTGTCGCAAACTATGCGACAGCACGCAGTCCACGCAACACCACGTTTCCGGCTATGCCACACGACCTCGTGGCGAGGCAGTTTGAAAAGATTGCCTTCTGGCCTGCCGTCTATAAGTTCTCGGTGCTACCAGTGATTCACGAGGTCAATTTCTATGAGCGTCTCGCCCCTTTGACGATGCCCACGCTTGTACTCAATCGTACCGATGATCGGCTTACACCGGAACCTAAGACGCATTGGCTCGCCAAACACCTGCCAAATTGCGTGGGCTATCACGTCTTGCATGGTGGAGACCGCTTCTTTATGTATGCTCAGTCGGAGATAGTCAATACATTGCTAGCGCAATTCCTCACAGCAAGAGTGTGACGAATTCCACTCACATAAATAGTTCCTCAAAGCGTCTACCTGTCAACGGTAATAGTTCACAAGGTGCCTGAGATATCTGTCTTTATCTTGACACAAAAAACAAAGTAAAGCATACTTGAAAGTAGAATACGGCTGACCTTTTAAGATAGATAAAAACACGAGAGACAGATAGTAGAGAAGGGCATACATACTACATTTTTGAAGTAGGGGGCGCAATGGACGACGCAAACGCAGGATCAATTCGCTTTACTGGTGGACCGCTGATGGGAAGCACATTCCCACTCAAAAGTTCGGTAACAACTATCGGGCGTGATGCGACCAATGACATCATAGTCAAAGACGATTTACAAGTTTCGCGCAAACACGTCCGTATTTTGCACAACAACGGTATATGGAGCCTCGAAAAATATCCACAATCGAATGTTGTCACAGTCAATGATCAAAGCACGCAGCAGGCTATTATCCAAGATAACACTATCATCAGTTTGGGTCAGGACACAACGTTTATATTTCTTAAACAGCCAGCAGTATTACAGATGCCAGCAACGATACCGGGACCACAACACGTAGTTCTCTCGCCACAACAGCAACAACAATACCAAGTAGTACCATCACAACAGGCAATACCATCGTCGCATGCGACGCTGCCACAAGTATCTGGCAAACAGATTATGCCGCCACAAATGCAAGGTACGACTGGACCAATATCGCCCAATGATACAGTAATCGGCTCGCCATTTGGTTCCGGCACGAACGGCTATCCTTTGCTCATCATCAGTACGAATGTCGATAACACGAAGCGGACGTTTCAACTTGATAAACCGATACTGAGCCTTGGCAAAGACAATCTCAATAATAACATCAAAAACGATATCAATGTGCCCTACCCAATTGTCTCATCACAACATATTCTACTGGAAAGGCGCGGCAATGATATTGTCCTGATTCATCCACATCCTGCGCGACCAAAGACGGTCAACGGCTTGCTCTACAAAGGATTGAGGATTCTGGGACATGAACACTGGGAACACACACTGATTCCTGGCGATATATTTCGTATCGGCAACGAGCAAGGGACGTTGATAACTCTGACCTACGATGATGGCGCAGGACTACAAGAAGAGGTTGCACCACCTGTACAGGATATTCCACTCAGGAATGTCAAAGAATTAACGATTGGTCGTCGCCCGAATAACGCGGTTGTACTACCACATCCGCAAGTTTCAGGCTATCATGCGCTACTTACGCAGGAGGGTGGCACCTATCGCATTACCGACCAGCATAGTAGCAACCACGTCTATGTCAACAATCAGCGTACAGCAGATCAGTTATTGAAGCTCGGCGATCAAATCCGCATCGGTCCCTATCGACTCATCTATGAGGGAACGAAGCTCACGCAATACGACGAAAGCAACTTCATTCGCATAGAGGCGCACAACCTGAAAAAATATGGCAACAATAATGTCACGCTGATTGACAACATCTCACTGTGCATTCCGCCACGTAAATTTGTCGCGATTGTAGGTGGGTCAGGGGCTGGCAAATCGACATTGATGGATGCTTTGAATGGCTTGCGGCCTGCTTATGAGGGACAGGTACTCTACAATGGGCAAGACTATTACCGTAACATTCCAGCATTCAGCACCCAGCTAGGGTACGTACCGCAAGACGATATTGTTCACAAGGATTTGACCGTCGAGCGTGCGTTATACTATGCCGCCAAGATGCGTCTGCCCAGTGATTTCACGGATAACCAGATTCAACAACGCATAAATGAAGTCCTTGAAGACGTGGAGATGACACCAAGACGTACACTACTGGTCAGAAAGCTGTCAGGTGGACAGAGAAAACGTGTCTCGATTGCGCTAGAGTTGCTGGCTAACCCAAGCGTCTTTTTCCTGGACGAGCCGACATCGGGACTCGACCCAGGTTTGGACCGCCGTATGATGCTATTGTTACGCAAACTTGCCGATGCGGGCCATACGGTTGTACTGGTGACACATGCCACCAACAACATCAAGACCTGTGACTATGTATGTTTTCTGTGTGCAGGTGGGCGTCTGGCTTACTTTGGGCCACCCGACAAGGCAAACGCCTACTTCGGCAAGGACGACTTCGCAGAGATTTATACGGGCCTGGAGCCGACTGAAGAGAACAAACGTATTCCCGAAGAGGCGGAGGTACGCTTCAAAAACTCGGAAGAGTACAGGAAGTACGTCGTTGAGCCAATGACCGAGAGCAAGCAGAAGCAGAACGGAGGAACAGGTAAAGCGGCGACGGTAACAAAGAAACGGGTGAAACGCGGCAATCCTTTTATGCAATTTATGTTGCTCTTCCAGCGCAACCTGGAACTGCTGAAGAACGACCGGGCGAACCTGATTGTTCTGCTGCTACAGGCACCTGTAATTGTGTTGTTCCTGATGCTCCTCGTCTATTTCGAGGTAGGGTCGGGCCTGTTCAATTCTAACCAGATCATCCAGTGTATGCCACAGCGTATCGACTCTTCATTTGTGGCGCAAACGAATCCAAGTGGCGTCATTGGTATCGTCAAAGCAAAAGGCGCGAAAGATACTGATACGGTTTATTGTGATGCTATCAAGGCGTATTTGACATCGAACAGCAATGGTGTCAAAAACGTTGATGGTACCACAAACACAAATGGTACAGACTATGCCAGAAAACATGGTGGCGTCGATAAAGCGTTACAAGATTTCATCGTTCCTGGCAATATCAGCGCACAGCGCACTCTGTTCATTATTGCCTTCGTTGCGGTCGTACTCGGTTGTATCAATGGCACACGCGAAATTGTCAAAGAGTCGTCCATCTATCGGCGTGAACGTGCGGTAAACCTGGGCATCGTGCCCTATATGCTGGCAAAAGTGCTGATGCTTGCCCTGTTCGCCCTCTTCCAGAGCGCGGCCCTGATTCTGATCGTGAACGCCTTTGAACCTTTCGCCAACGGCGTGTTCCTACCTGTCCTGCTTGAGATGTACATTACCGTCGTACTATGTAGTCTTTCAGGATTGATGATTGGGCTGGCTGTATCAGCATTCGCGGCAAATGAAGACACGGCGAATAGTCTCTTGCCATTTGTGCTTATTCCAGAGGTGATCTTTGCTGGCGTTGAAATACCGCTCAAAGACTATGTGCTACAGACGTTAGCGGTGTTCTTCCCAACACGTTGGGCGATGGCTGCGGTAGGTACGACGGTTGGTCTGCACGCAGATAAAATCGGCGGCGACAAATTGTTTGGCGACGACCCCACGTATCATGGGCGGCTCTTCTCCATCTATACCCAACATGATGCTATCAGTCGTCTAGTGTTGTCATGGGCAGCACTCGGCGCAATCATTCTCGCGCTTTCATTCTTGATAGCATTCGCACTCAAACGCAAAGACGTTCGTAGGTAAAGATACATATATACGGTACAATTTGTAGACGCCTGTTTCTTACCTCTTTCTTCCTTGAAAGAGTAAAGCAGTAAGTTCAAGAGGAGAAAAAAATGCCACGCCGTGTTGTAATTACAGGTCTCGGTGTCATTGCGCCCAACGGAATAGGCAAAGATACTTTCTGGCAAGCGAATATTCACGGACGCTCAGGTATCCGCACGATAACAAGCTTTGATGCACGTATCCTCCCAACGCGCATAGCGGGTGAGGTACGTGATTTCGCGCCAGAGGTCTGGGGCCTGACACCCCTGGAATGTTCCTATATGGATCGTGGCACACAATTTGCGATTGCAGCAGCGAATCTCGCAATGGATGATGCAGATATGCTACTCAGCGAAGATGAACAAAATCGCATGGGCGTCTATATGGGTACCGCGATGGCCTACCTCGAAGAGGGTGAAAAGTTCTGGCTACAAGCTACGGATAGAGGTACACATCCACCACGCACTGAGAAGGATTTTGTTCCTGCCTCGTTGTTCATGACACATGCCTCTACAGCAGCTATCGCTGCACATCATCAACTCCACGGACCGAGTACAGTCATTGCGACAGGTTGCTCTGCGGGTGCTGACGCGATAGGCGAAGCGGTTTGGGCGATACGAGAGGGACGTGCAGACCGTATGCTCGCCGGTGGTTGTGACTCTACCATCTCGCCGCTCGGACTGAATGTTTTCGCGGTGATGGGTGCATTGAGTACACGCAATGATGCCCCCGAACAGGCTTCGCGCCCTTATAGTAGTGATCGTGATGGCTTTGTCATGGCAGAGGGCGCGGGCGTCATCGTGCTTGAGGAACGAGAACAGGCATTTGCACGCGGTACACACATCTACGCGGAGGTGATTGCCTTTGCCTCGAACAATAACGCACATCACATGACAGCCCTACCCCCTGATGGCGCACCACTCCAACATTTGCTTACCGCTGTATTGAACGATGCCAACATTTCGTGCGAACAACTCGACTACATCAATTCGCATGGCAGCTCGACACCCGCGAATGATTCGGCAGAGACAGCAGCCTACAAAGCGGTTTTCGGAGACGTTGCCTATCGGATACCTATAAGTTCAACAAAATCTCTCATTGGACACACGCAGGGGGCAGCAAGCGCAATAGAAGCAATTATCACAGCACTTGTGCTAGAGCATCAGGTTATTCCGCCAACGCTGAACTTGGAAATGCCCGATAGCCGCTGTGACCTCGATTATGTCCCACTTACAGCACGTAAAGCCCATGTCCAAGTTGCATTGACACATTCCAGCGGTTTTGGTGGTGTCAATAGTGCGCTCATTCTCGCACGCCCTGAATGGCTCGACGCGCATATGTAGATACAATGCATAATGAAGTACAGGTTGGAAACTCATGTACTACATCCAGAAAGCAATCGACTACAAATAAGGATATAATACAGTAGTTCCCAAAAAGCATGTATGTAATAATTCTGTATCAATAGGAAAAGGTATATGAGAAAAGAGACAAATAGGCGTGTTGTTGTTACAGGGTTAGGAGCAGTCGCAGCGAATGGCATTGGCAAAGAGGCTTTTTGGGACGCAACGAGCAGAGGAATTTCTGGTATACAAGCAATCCAACGTTTCGCAACGGAGAATCTTCGCATCCATGTTGCAGGTGAGATTAGTGATTTCGCGGTTCAAAACTACCTTGATCGCAAGCTTACAAACCGTACAGACCGCATGACCCACCTTGTCTTACCAGCGGTGCAGGAAGCATTACAAGATGCACACCTTGTTATAGAGGAAGAGAACCCACACCGTATTGGGGCGGTAATAGCCAATACGCTCGGCGGCGTGGAATTTGGTGCTAGAGAGCTAGCCGCACTCCATATGCGCGGTCCACGTTCTATGAGCGCGTATACGGCTATAGCGTGGTTGCAGGTGGCAAATGTCGGACAAACGACCATCCACTTCGGCGTGCAAGGCTATAGTAAAACACCTGTCAATGATGCAATTGGAGGGCTTGATGCGCTCTGTATGGCCTATGGTGCCATTCAACGCGGCGATGCAGACGTGATTATCACAGGTGGTTGTGAGGCAATGATTCATCCCCTGATTCTATTTGTGTTGGGGTACAGCGATGATTTTGCGGCAGGAGATGATACAACGGCATATCGACCTTTTGATCGACGTGCTAGTGGATTGCTTGTGGCAGAAGGTGCAGGAATCTGTATCCTAGAAGAATATGAGCATGCGCGGCGACGGGGAGCCGTTATATATGGTGAGATTGTCGGATACGGGCAGACAAACGATGCTCATGGCTTGCTACCACCGTCTTCTAATGGTACACAATACGCACGTGCGATACACATAGCGATGGAAACTGGTAACTTACAAACAAAGGATATTGCCTACTTCAGTCTTGACGGGCGTGCTATGCCCTATTCCGATGCAGGCGAGGTAGAAGCACTACACATAGCCTTTGGTTCAGAACTTCCTGATATCCCTGTCAGCATTCCACGCACGATGCTTGGGCATAGTTACGCGGCGGCTGGCGCATTGGATGCTATTACCGCGTTTATGGCATTGCGGCACCGTCTCATTCCACCAACCATCAACTGTGAGAATCTTGACCTTCGTTATGGCTTGAACATGGTGCGAGATGAGGCACGTCCACTTGTGCAACACGAACAGGCGGTGTTGCTCGGTGGGCGTGCTATCGGTGGCGCGAACGTGGTTGTAGCTCTCAAGCAAGCCACTGACTACAGAGAATAAGAATGCAACACAACACTCTCCATGATTCTGCTCATTCACAAGGCGATAAAACGTCGCCATCGGTCGTTATTGTCGGTGCTGGACCAACGGGACTTGCCGCCGCTAATCTTTTAGGAATGGCAGGTATTCAGACGCTCGTACTCGAACGCAACGCCACCCTGAGTGATTGTCCAAAAGCCATCTCGATAGACGACGAAGGACTACGTGTTTGTCAGGCGATGGGGCTAGTTGATGAGATGAGGAAACATATTGTATTAGACATCGAGGCGCATTACGTTTCGGCACAACACCTCTTCGCGAAAGTCTCTCCGACCAGCAGAAGAAATGGTTTTCCGCTCATATCGACCTTTCACCAACCAGCATTCGAGGCGACGCTGTTACAAGGTCTCGACCGATTCCCCTGTATCAAGGTTTGTTTTCAGCATACGGTCGAAACATTTGTGCAAGAGCAGGAGAAAGTGACACTTACGGTTAGCATGCCCAATGATACACATTACGCGTTAGATTGCGATTACTTGCTTGCGTGCGATGGTGGCAAAAGCCCCATTCGTCACATGCTGGGTATTCCGATGTACTCACCTACACTCCTTCCACATTGGCACAGACGCAATAAACGTGAAGATGATAGCAGACAACGCTGGTTAGTTGTGGATACCATAAATGATGACGATGTATCAACCGCCGCAACCTTCTTTTGTGAGTATCGGCGGCCAGCGGTAAGTGTGCCTGCACCTCATCATGCACGGCGCTGGGAATTTATGTTGTTACGTGGAGAGCGCGACGAAGACCTGATGGCAGATGACACGATACATGAGTTCATTCGGCAGGCCAGAGCGTCGCACCCGAACATCTCTACGGCTATACAACACAGCAAGCCGATTATTATACGGAAGACGGTCTATGCGTTTCGCTCTGTGATAGCGCAACGGTTTATGCAGGGCCGCGTATTTTTACTCGGTGATGCTGCTCATCTGATGCCACCTTTTGGTGGGCAGGGCATGAATAGCGGACAGCGTGATGCACACAATCTGTGCTGGAAATTGCAACTTGTTTTGAAAGGGCAGGCACATCCACGTTTGCTAGAGACCTATGCCACGGAACGCTATCCTCATGTGAAGGAAATGATTCTCTTCTCATCATTGCTAGGCAATGTTGTCATGACAACAACGCGGATGGGCGCATGGTTTCGGGATCGTTTTTTTGTTCTTGTCAACGTGCTACCACCTTTGCGTGAGGCCATCACTGAGATGCGCGTCAAACCACAGCCGAGGTATAAGAATAGGCTTGCGGGCGCCCTGGCTCAACACTCCAAACACAACATCCGCACAAAACTCATAGGAGCGTTTTTGCCACAACCATATGTACTAACGCAGGAGAACGAAAGAGTTCTCTTTGATGATGTAGTGGGAAATGGATTTGTAGCATTAAGGCTATACGAAAAACCAGAGCAAGCATTTGAGGATGTACAGGGAGACATATGGCAACAACTAGGAGTAAAGAGGGTTTGTGTGTTACCGCAAGGAGTTACAAGTCAGCCAACGAAATATAAAGAGTGTGAGGTTGTGAGCGATGTTGATGGACAGTTAGGGATGTTCTTACATCATCAACAGGATATTGTTGTGCTGGTGCGTCCTGATCGCTATGTTGTAGGAGTATTCGGAGTCAAAGAGGGACAGGTATGGAGTGAGAAAGACTTTATGTAGCTTGAACACATGTGTTCAAGCTACATAAAGTCTTTCTCACAAGTTCAATTCCCTAACAACACCTGATACAATTTTTTCTGCCGCTCTGCACCCTTTTTGTAAATTTCGCCACGTTCAGCGTCGGGTGGTATCGGCTCGGCGAGGCGTGGCTCAACCTTAGATATATCTGGTATGATGTCGAGGGCTTCGAGGGCGAGCAGGGCGACACCACGCGCAGAGGCTTCATGGTCAAGTGAAGGGTAAATGGGTGTGCCAAGTGTATCGGCGAGAATGCTCTGCATCGTGCGCGAACCTAGCAAGGCACCACCACTACCAACAATCTGTGGATTGGGTAGTGCATCACCTTCTTTGAGGGTTTCGCGCAATTGCTCGTATACGGCATCTAACTGATAGGCTAACGCCTCCATACCTGCCCGTAGCAGTTCGGCAGGCGATGTGCCCGTATGCAGGTTCATGATCGTCATGCGTGCTTTGGCATGCCAACCCATACTGCGCTCACCTGAGATAAATGGCAGAATCGTCAAGCCGTGTGAATCAGGTTTCAAAAAGGCGATTTGCGGCTCGGCGTCGGCGAGTGCGGGTAGTTTGAGCGTGCTGTCAAGCCAGGTAAGCATATTACCACCTTCGCTTAGAGCACCACCCATAATAGCACGTTTCGCATCAATCAAGTACATCCAGAGACCCGCTGGTGGAACGGCCCGCTCTGGCGGTAGCACAACACGTATCGCGCTAGAGGTGCCAATGGTAAGTGACCACGTGCCCGTATTGGCACAACCAGAGCCAACAGCCGCTGCCGCCCCATCGCCGATTGCAGGAAACCAGGGTACGTTGCGTAAAGCAGGCCACGCCGAGGCATATTCAGCACTGAGACCGCGCAAACTATCATGTGTATCACCTAACGGTGGTAACTGTTCGGGTCTCACGCCAAGCACCTTCATCAAGTCACTATCCCATGCGCGATCCCTCGTATTGAGTAGGCCAGTCGCGGAAGCCATTGCGAGGGCACACACTGACTTGCCCAGAAACTTGCGATGCAGGTACTCGCCAAAGGAAATCCATTGTGTGACACGTTTGAAGGTATCGGATTGATTGGTTGCGAGCCAGCGCAACTTGGCGGGCCAAAAGCTGGCATGTAACGGCGCACCAGTACACTGACGTATCTCCTCTGCATTGAGTTGCGAAGCTAGTTCTTCCGCCGCCTCATAAGGGCGTGTGTCTTCCCAGGTGATAACAGGTGTAAGGGGATTATTCGATGCATCGACACCGAGCAGGCTATGCCAGAATGTATCTATCGCCACCGCACCAATCTGCTGCGCCATCGAACCCGCTGCCTTGAGTGCGTCATTCACCGTTTGTGCCACAACTTCGACAAGCGCATCAGCATCAACCGAAACCTCACCCTCGTCGGTTACGGTAAGTTTATATGGGCGTTGAGCATGAACACTTGGAATGGTTGAGCCGGTCGCGTCAAATAGAAGAGTACGTGTCGATGATGTTCCAACATCGAGCGCGAGGATATAAGGCGGCTTGGGGTCTTTTGTCTGCGTTACCTCGGCAGCTTTTTGCTCCAATGAGGTACCGCTTTGTGCATTATCAGTCATGTGAATAATTCCCTCTTTGTGTTCATTTTTCTTGTGTATCAACCATACGTTTTATGTACGGGCATGCGTTATATCTTTTCCTGTTACAGGATTGCTCTTGCCTGCGGTATCAATCGCTTGATGAGCATAGGTAAGGGTACATGCATTATCGCCACTCTGATGCTCGCCTGTATGCTTGGGAAGTTTCGTGGGTGATGAAACGAAAAACACTGTGCATAGTGCGCTCCCCACTGCAAGGCCAGCCGAAATAAGCATCGCAAGCCGAAAACCCGCGATAAACGACTCATCAATCGCATTGCGAATACTTGTACGGGTCGCACCCTGTATCGTGTTTGGAATATCTATTCCAGTGAGTCTGTTATGTTGCGCGAGTATCGTTTGCTGCACGTTCGGGGACAGATGGAGTGCCGCGATATTGCTATTCAAGCTGCTGCTAAATGCATACGCAACAAAGATGCCTAATACTGCAATGGCAAGCAAACCAGCGATACGAGCAACGGCATTATTGACCCCTGATGCAGTACCGGAATAGCGATCTTCAACGGCACCCATAACCGTTGTCGTCAGGGGCGCAATGGTGATCGTCATACCTAAGCCTAGCACAACCACCGCCGGAAAGTAGGTCAGCCAGTAGCTACCACCTAAACCGGGGATAGCGAATAGCACAAAGCCTACCGCGGCAATGGTGGGACCAATGATAAGTGGCAATCTTGCACCATAACGCGCGACGAGTCCACCCGACCAACGCGAGAGCGAAAACGCAAGCAGCGTGAACGGTAATAACGAAGCTCCAGCAGCGGTTGCAGTGTAACCCTGTGCGCTAATCAGGTTGAATGGTAGGAAGAACAGTGCACCACCTAATGCAGCATAGAGGAGTAACGTCAATAAGTTTGTGCCGCTAAATGTGCGCGAACGAAACAGGGTCAACGGCATCATAGGGGCAGGGCTGCGGCTCTCGACAAAGACGAAGAGACCAAGTGCGATAATACCACCAATGATGCAGACAAGCACCAGTGGGTCCGCGAAGCCAACGTTCTCCGCCTGAATCAGGCCGAATACCACACCACCTAAACCGACAGCGGTGAGAATAGCACCGGGGAAATCGAGATGTTTTGGACCTTCTTCACTACGACTCTCCGGCAGATGCAGGAAGGAGACAATCAGCACAATTACTGCAAGTGGGATGTTGATAAAGAAAATCCAACGCCATGATGCATTCTGCACCAACCAACCACCAAGTACAGGTCCTAGTGCTGAAGTGATGGAGGAGAAACCTGACCAGGTACCAATGGCCTTGCCACGTTCTGCACTGTCAAACGAAGAGCGGATAATGGCGAGACTCCCCGGCGTCAGTAGTGCGCCACCAATACCCTGTACCATACGTGCGATGATAAGCTGGGTAATGTCTTGAGAAAAGCCGCATGCAACCGAAGCAAATGCGAAAACAATGACACCAAGCATAAAAATACGTTTGCGTCCGAATTGGTCACCAAGTGAGCCGCCAATTAAAATAAGCGCACCGAGTAAGAGAGCATATGCTTCGACAACCCATTGTACACTAGACGCGCTAGCATGAAGTTCTATCTGCAACCTCGGCAAGGCCACATTGACAACGCTGCTGTCGATGAAGGCCATACTCGACCCCAGGATAGTAGCGATAAGTATCCAAATACCCTTTTGCCTAGACATGCTGTGTTCCCTTTTCCCCATTGGAGGTAAGCGAGACGTGAAGGGGACCATTGTGAGTGTGAACACGCCATCAAGACGTAGAGACGAAAGTATAATCCCCTTCACTAGTTATACGACATTTTGGAGGGTGCCGACGCAAGGGGGGGAAAAGCAGGCTTACCACAAGCGGCTTTGCGGCGCATGTGAGGCATCTGGTTTTATCCGTAGGAGTCCGTAGATAATCGCTATTTTCCGCTATTTTGGCTGTCACTTTGGCTGTCAATCAAACGTTTGCTTCCACATCTTCTCGCAGAGTAGAGCAACTTACTATTCGGTTTAGTTGCCTCTAGTATTCAAGAGAATATACCTTGATAGTACTAAATATAGCGAATTAAGCCCTTTGGGGAACCTGTTTCGTTGCTGCTCTAAGCTTGTAGCAGTCCATGTTCACGCAATGACCCACGTTCAGACGTATCGTCACGCAATGCGTTTGATGTCAACTTCATTCGGTACAGCAGCGATAAGACAACATCTTGAGAAGAAATAGGAAGATGGAACCAAGCATATGCAACCACAATCCATGGTCAGTAGGTAACGTTGAATTGCTTAGAGGTATAGCAACGGCAAGTATGATAATGCTACTGACCAAAACTGGACAGTTCTAATCTGTTCCTTGGCACTTTTGAGTAGCTAACAGGGAATATGGAAGAGCTTCAATCCAAGCTAGAAGCGGTTCAAGATCTACACGCAACGCTGGTCGGCGCAAGAAAACATCATCCGTGATTTCTTGTTGCCATTGGGCTGGATATCAATCTTGGGTATGGCAAAACGCCCGTGGAGAATTCGGAGGTCGGAAAGCGCTGGGCTGCTTTGGAAAAACGGCTCGCCAATGTAGAGCGCTGGGCAGATGCTGCGCGCAAGCGTTCGCACAACACGAGTAAGCTCTACAAGAAACGCTGTCAGCTCACCAAAGATCGTGCCATTGCCCTCTACCGCGTTCTCAACGACCATCAGATTGTATTAGAGCAAGAGGGAATGGAGAACTGGCTCCTGCGCAAAACCATCAAAGAGGAAAAAGCCGTAGCAGATGCCGAGATCGAGCAATATCAGAGGCAGCACTGGCGTGCCTACGAGACGAGCAACCGAGAGTATGAGAAGTGCGAGCGCTATTGTCGAGAGCAACGTGACCTGTTGCGAGCACTCGAAGACCTCACAACAAATGAGCGAGCGATGTACGAACTCGACAATCGGAAGGATCAGGTGATGACGGTGTTTAAGGTCGCGCTGGCAAACCTGGTGATGTGGACCCGCGATCGCTATTTTCCAGAGAGCTTTGCTCATGCAACGTGGCAGCGATTGGCCCCGTTCTTCCATCTGCCCGGTCGGGTCGTACAAGGACCATAGACGGTATGCGTCGAACTGCGTCCCTTTAATGACCGGCAGTACAATCGTGATCTAGTTACGCTCTGTGAGCGCGTGAACACCGCTGCTCCGCAGTTACCAGATGGGCGTCGCCTGTTCTTTCAGGTTCGCGATATGTCTTGTCCGGTTCTACATCTGCAAAAACGTCAAGTGGCCTGACTCCCTGGCAAAGGAGAAGGACGAAGCCAGATCACGCACGGTCTATTGGTCCGTCGTCCTTTCGCGTTGGGAAGACCGTAGTTGACCCTCTGGCAGAAGGCTTCTTTTCGTCCCCTGACGCTCGCCCCTGAGAGGGAGTCAAAAAGTCGAGGAGCAGGGCATTGACCCGATCAGGAGCGGCATCCGGGAGCCAATGCCCCACGCCTTGCAACCGTTCATAGTGCCAGGGTCCAAGCACATAGTTCCCAGATAGCTCCATCTGACGTTCGGGCATCGCGAAATCCTCGCTCCCCCATATCCCCATTGTTGGACATCCACTGAGTGGTGCTGTGGGCGGCGCACTCGCTCCTACTGTCATAGGGTGAATGTTCGCACGGTAGAGATTCAAACTCGCCGCCAACGCTCCTGGTCGAGCAAGCGTCTCGATGTAGTGTTCCACCTCGCCCTGTCCCTGGAGCAACTCACGGAACACAGCCCAATTGTTCCGAGGTAAAACTGTCTCGGCAACCCCTGGAAACAGGAACCAGAGGAAATACCAATGTTTCTCCCACTGAGTAAGGCCCTCGCTGCCTGCTGCACTTGGATGTCCCACCGCCAAGGCTACCAGTTGCTCGACCTGCGTGGGAAAATACGTTGCGAACTGCCAGGCGATAGCCGCTCCCCAGTCGTGTCCAACCAGGCGCACTCGTTCAATACCCAGTGTTGCGAGAATGCCCTTGAGGTCGCTTAGCAGCATCGGCATGGCATATGCCTCCACCACTTCGGGACGATCTGACTCTCCAAAGCCACGCAGGTCAGGTGCAATGACGCGGAAACCTGCTTCAACCAGCACGGGTATCTGATAGCGCCAGATATGGGAGGAGTCGGGCCAGCCATGCACAAGCAAGATGGCTGGCCCGCTCCTCTGATTTACGACATGAAAAGTCAGACCATTCGCTTGAATGCGATGCCCGCCTTCACAAGTATGTGTCATATGTTCTTCTTTCCCTTCAATGAGATCCAAGCCCTCTCGACAAAGGGCCGCACCTGATGTAGACTGAGTGCATGGATGAACTAGAAGGCGAAAGACCTCCTGTGTTTTTCGGCTCGACCGAGAAAGGGAGAACCTCTATCCCTCATAGCTCTCTTGAGACAATTCACCACGAGAGGGCCGTGCGCTCTCCACACCAATAGACAAGAGCGTAGCAGTCAGGAGGCATTTCCCGGCTCCCAGAAGAGAGGAGAACGGAACCTTCATGGTATGCACGTTTGGATTGGGCTAATACCACGTCTGTTCCCCTCTCGTGTTCCTCTGGCTTAACAGAGACTCCCATCCGTTCCTGGAGCGACCCAGGTTGTGGTAAAGTCGTTGGGTGCTCCCACAAAAGAACTGGTTGCCAGGACTTGATGTTCCCTGTCCACCATCGTCACATTGAGCCGATTCAATCGAGTCAAAGATACTGGCGTATTAGAGGGTGCGATAATGGCACTCAGTTGAGGCCAGGTAATCCGTCCAAAGTTCGGTAACACACTGGGTGGAGTATTGGGAAGAGTGAGGCACCCATACCGAGCCGTCTCCCACGAAACGTCCTGCGTATTGGGACTCACCTGGATGACCCCCGTTGCTACTCCATGGGCAATGTTGGTTTTCGGATTAAACGCGACGATGTTATAGGTAGCCCGTGGTCCCGAAGACAGTTCAATAGAAATCGAATCTCCACAGACAATCTTGAAAGGCTTGTGCTTGAGGCCGTGAATGACGCCCCCTTTGAGGTACCGTCCGTTGTGCTCAAATCTCCAGCCTACCTGATAGCTATACAGGGAGGCATAGAGACCCACTCGTAGCAAGTTGCCGGAATGCCCGCTTCCACTCATTGAGACGCCTGTAAAGACAAAACTCCCAATAGGATTATCGATGAGGCCTCCATGAAAGCAAGGAACGGTGAAGACCCCTAACACGAAGCGAAAGTGTGTATGAGGGCCATAGTTGGTGCTATAGCCAGAATAGCCAGTGGAAGAAGTACTGCCAGTGGTCGGGACTCCTTCTTGCTTGACAAGCAGGGTTGTCTGGGCGAAACTTGTTGTAGGCAACAAGGCACACAGTGACGCCAGCACAACGGCAAGCCCCATGAGACGAATTTGTTGGCGAAGAGGAAACATACACGTGATCCTTTCCTTATGGTTGAATGGAAATCGAAGAAAGTTGGCTCACCTGTGCCCCAAGTTGAGGAACATTGGGATCAGGGTTATTGCCCCATGGTCTCACGGGTCCAGGTTTATGGAGTGCTTGTTTCATTCGATAGTACAGTCGCACCAAGGTCGTATGCGAATTTTCTATCTTCTGCCAATTCCTCTGCTGAATGCCAAATGTTATAAGCGCAGCCGCTCCTATGACTAAGCCCGCGCCAATTGTAAAGCCTGCGAGTGTGCTGAAGGCAAGAACGCCGACGATGTGAAGAAAAGCGTACGCGCTAAATGCGGCCAGGGAGTTCGTGACGAGCGTCCGAAGCGACGTGCTGTAACTAATCTCGTCGTTCGCTAAATCTCTCGCAGTCAACTCATAGGCAAGCAGGGTGTCTTTCACCACTGGATTTTGCCTATCAGCGGCACTTAGATCAAAGGAATGGAGTCCAAAGCAATCCTGCACTTGTAAGCGCTCACGCTCCACCCCATTTACATCATAAGCAAATGCATATCCATCCTTGAAGTAGCGGTCCTCAATCTTGCCGGGATGCTTTTTTGCTTGCGGCAAGAAAGTGAGCGGTTGTGATACAGCCATTGTTGTGGGAATGCTTGCGTGAGGTACAACGACGAGAGGACGTGAAAGTGCATCTGGTCTTGGTTTTCCATTATCCATGCTCGCGTCGGCAGCGACTTCTACAAGTTTGTCCTGAGCCGTTATGCGGTAAATATTCAGGTCGATGGGGTGATAACGGTGCCCCGCATCAGGGTGATACACAATGTCGATATAATCATGATTGGCGTCATTGGTTTGGATCGTCGCCAGATCAAGTCCATGAGACGTTGTGGTCACTACTACCCAGTGATCAACCCGTCCATTGGTTTCCTTGACAGTCATGGTTCCACGATAGGATCCCCACGTATGAAGGGGTCGCGCTGCTGGTTTTTTTTGCGCTGAAGCATAAACCTGTGATTGGGAAAAGTAACTGGTGAAAAGCACCAGTACTATCAGGAGAAGTCCTCCGATGACTCCTCTCAAGGAAACTCGTGACGATCTCAAGTACATAGATTACCTCTTTCTTTCGGATGAACGGCCACTACAGCGTAGAAGCAGTCTTGAGATAGTTTCCAAGCCATCTTCAAGTGACCCCGGGAGACGTTGCTCTTGTCTGCTTCCATCTGTGACCCATTCTGCTAGTACTGTTGGTGAAAAGGTTTCCAAGAGTGAAGTATATGAATATACTAGAACAAGAACAACCCCTTTCTCTCCCCTTCTAGGGGCCTTTTTGAGAAGGGGAATTGAGTCACGAGAGGGAGACTCAGACACAGGAGAACACTCTGTGAGGAGTACGAAGGAGGAGAACACAGATCATGGAACCTAATAGAGCCTTACGTTTTGCCCGCCAGGAGCGTGGGTGGTCACAAGCTGAGCTTGCGACGCATGTGGAAACATCAGCCAAGGTCGTGAGCCGATGGGAACGCGGTACCGCATGTCCTTCCCCCTATTTTCGGACGAAGCTCTGTCAGCTCTTTAGCACAACGGCACACGCTATAGGAATTGTAGACCCTCCTGCGTCTCCTGTTCACCTTCAGAGAGAAAATGCCGACATGCCTCAGCAGGGTCCACTCCTCCAGCCTCGTGTTAGTTCTGCTCTCTTCTCGTCTACACACGTCGTTGGACGTGATGCTGTACTTCAGCGAGTGCTGACCGCTCTTAGCCCTGGTCATACCTGTGCCCTGTACGGTCTTCCAGGAGTGGGCAAAACGACGCTTGCCCAGGTGATTGCTCATCACGAGGCGATTCAGACGCACTTTCCAGATGGGGTGTTGTGGGTAGGTCTGGGTCCCTCACCTGACATCGTGAGCACATTGATGCATTGGGCCACGTCGCTTGCAGTATCTCAGGAAGCGATGCGTACTGTGCAGACGGGAGAAGCGATGCAGACGCTGGTGCAACAGGCGTTGAGCCGTCGGCGTGTTCTCCTGGTCATCGACGATGCCTGGACCAGTGATGCCGTACTCCCGTTCCTGCTTGGCGGTCCCCAGTGTGGTCATCTGCTCACCACTCGCTTTCCCCAGATAGCCTTGTTGGTGACTGACGAGACCCCCTTCCTGGTTTCAGAGCTGAATGAGCAGGAAACTACACACCTCCTCACGACTCTGGTCCCCATGCTTCGTGTTGAAGACCCCACGCCTCTTCAGCAGGCATGGCGTATGACAGGAGGCTTGCCGCTCGCCGTCACGTTAATCAGCAAATACTTGCGCTTGCACGCCTATGGTGGGCAACCACGTCGTCTGCATGCAGCCTTGGCCTCTCTCTCTGACGCACACATGCGTCTCCATTTGTCCCTGCCGTCGGTCTTGGCAATGAAACACTCTAACGAGCAGAAGGCAAACACACCTTCTTCACTGGATCAGGTCATTGCCCTGAGTGATGAGGCCCTTTCTCCGCGGGCGCAAGAGGCATTCCGTGCACTCTCGGTCCTCCCCACGAAACCAGACTCGTTCTCAGAAGAGGCGGCTTTAGCGGTTAGTGGTGACCGCGTTGAGGACATCGACACTCTCTGCGATGCTGGACTCCTTGAAAGCTTTAGCCCAGGTCGGTACACCTTGCACCAGGTCATTGCCGAATATGCCCGGCTTCATCTGAAGGGAACCGTGCCAGCAGAGCGGCTTCTTCACTACGCGCTTGAGAGAAGCAAGAACCAGCGCGATCTGGCACGTCTTGCGGAGGACCATTCCACGTTGCTTGCGGCTTTACATTCTCCTGCAGTACACGACAACCCTCAGGAATACATGACACTGATACAACGCCTTACCACCTTTTGGCGTATTCAAGGTCACACCGCTCTAGCTGAGCGTGAGATGAGCCACGCTTTGGAGGTCGCACGAGAAACACAAAACATCTCGTGGACGATTCGCCTCCTTTGTGATCTCGCACAATGTCTCTTTTTACGTGGTGAGGTCCGTGGTGCAGAAATGTCTCTCGCCGAAGCCTGCGACATGGCACGACAGCAGGATCATCCAGCGTTGCTCGCGTTGGCCCTCCACACTCTAGGAACCGTCTCGTATATACAAGGAAAGTTGGAGACCGCCGAACGCTGTTTTCAAGAAAGTCTCGTCCTCGCTCGTCATCAAGGCGAGACAGAGCGTGTTGGCAAAACGCTGACGAATTTAGGGGCTATCGCGGCAAGTCGAGGCAAGTGGAGTCAGGCACAGCACTATTGGCAAGAGCGGCTGCAGCAAGCACGGATGCAAGAAAACCAGGAAGCCATCTGTCTCACACTAGAAAGTTTGGGGCGAATGGCAGTATATACTCTGGGAGGTGAAGCGGAAGCTCAGAGGTATCTTCAAGAGGCGTTGGAGATTGCCGAAACCCTCGTGTTTCACATGGCACGCGCTGATATTCGTCGGAATTTCGGGGAACTTGCCTACGTTCAAGGGCATATTGAACAGGCAGAGCAGTACAACCAGGAGGGGCTGAGCATTGCACGAGAGTTTCAGCAACTACGAAGCCTACTCCTGCTTCTTGAGCAAGCGGCTTCGTTGGCCCTGGCACGCGAACAAGACGATCAGGCCGACGTGCTTTTAGATGAGGCAGAACCTCTTGCACAGGGGAATGCATTTCTGCTCGGTCTCGTCCGCTGTAGGAAAGGGAAGGTGCGTCTCGTGCAACACAGATTCGGTGAAGCTCAGCGTTTGTTAGAAGATGCCCTGACCACATTTGCGACGGATGAAGAAGAATTTCGAGCGCGAGCAGAGTATGTGCTTGCCCAGGTGCATGCAGCGCAAGGGAATATCGAGGAGGCGAAGCACCTGGGCGAACAAAGTCTGGCTCGTTATACCTCGATGCAGCATCGAGAAACTGTCGTCGTTCGCGCATGGATACTGAACCACGTCAGAACTCGTCGTGCAGTATCACACGTGATACCACATGAGGAGCGAGGAAAACCTTCGTGTCCCCACTGTCACGGTCACAATGCCGTCGTCAAGCGAGGAAAAAGCCGGAGTGGTGCTCAACGCTATCGTTGTACTCAATGTCGTCGTGACTTCTCACGTCACGTACCCCTATGACATAACGAGGTGTCATCAGAAACTTCTCCCGACACGAGGACATACACCCTTACTCGATCATTCCATCGATGGTCGGGTGATCGGTGTGTTCACTGCCCAAAAGAACGCCTTTCACACAGAATCTATTACTCAATGACTCAACCACTTTTGCCTGATCTTCCAGGGCTTCTCATTGAACAGGTTACTCTCGCTGATGAGCTGATTACCGTTCTTGCTCACTCTCAAACTACACATGAACAATGCCCTGATTGTACACACCTTTCGTCACATATTCTGTAAATGTTGAGAATCGGTGGATCTGGTCTGCTTTTGGTGAAGCCAAATGATGAGTTAAATTAGATACAATTGCATGTGAACAGGTTCTTTCAGATGCTCTACAAAGCATGGAGTACCCGTTGACGCAGGAGGAGAGGGAAGCCTGCCCGACCATAGCCCATGCGTTTAATAAGCTTGAGTTTGTTCACTTTCCCCTCAACCAGGCCATTACTGGTAGGCAAAGTCAGACCAGCCTTGACGGCCGCTTTGTCGCGTTCAATACCCAGAATAAAGCTTTGCAAT
>JAABUQ010000675.1_pt1 | contig 79224 bp, 65 predicted proteins | sample 5560001 | NCBI WGS metagenome assembly JAABUQ01 (sample SAMN10711888, study PRJNA513371) | rock metagenome | isolation source: Antarctica rocks | place: Antarctica: Victoria Land, Finger Mt nord | collected 2015-12-18 | reverse complement strand
CGGCGAACACGGCGGGGCAAGTAACGATCACGGTGACGGGACCGAATGGCAGCCGCACGACGATCACGGTCACGGTAACGGGGGCGGCAGGCACGGGGCTGATGCCGAACCCACAGCCGCTGGCCCACCCCGGCGCGGCGCTTCCCACCGGGACGGGCGCGACGCCGGACGCGCAGCCGGCGCGGCACTGAATCAGTTACCCCTCCCCCTCCGCTTGGGGGCGTCGGGAGAGGGGAGGGGAAACGGGGCGAGGTCGAGATGTATCCCGTACGTCTCGGCATTGCAAGGCCCGAATGCACCCCTCCCCCGTGCCGCCCAGAGGGCACCCGTCCCCCTTCACCTTCACCTTTGACCCCACCCGCCCGCACATCACCGCCACCGCGACGCCGATCTCCAGCGTGAACGGCGGCGGCACCTCCGAGTTTTCGCCCTCCGTCCTCGTCGCCCCGCCCGTGGTCGTCAGCCCGACGGTAGCGACGCTCGCGGCGGCGACGTTTGGCACGGCCTACAGCCAGACCTTCACCGCGACAGGCGGCACGGGCGCGGGCTTCACCTTTGCCCTCACGGGCATGACGCCCCCCGGCCTGATGTTCACCGGTGGCGTCCTCAGCGGCACGCCCACGGCGCTCGGCACATCCACCTTCACCGTGACCGCCACGGATAACGGCAACAACACGGGCAGCCAGACGTACACGCTCACCGTGAACGCCGTCGCTCCGGTGGCGATGAATGATGCATACATGACGGCGGCGGGCATGGCCCTCGTCGTGCCCGCCGCGACCGGTGTGCTAGCGAACGACACGCACGGCAGCGTGACGGTGAACGGCGACGGCAGCTTCACCTACACGCCGACCGCAGGCTACGTCGGCCCCGACAGCTTCACGTACACGTTGAGCAACGGCCCCGGCACGTTTGGCACCGCCACCGTGACCGGTACCGTGAACCTCACCGGCACCGGCACCGCGCCCACGGCAGTGAACGACGCCTATACCGCGACGGCAGGTGCGCCCCTCGTGGTCTCCGCCACAACGGGCGTGCTGGCGAACGACAACCGGGGCAACCCGGCGGCGACGATCAGCGGCTATACGCAGCCCGCCCACGGCACGGCGAATGTGAACGGCGACGGCAGCTTCACCTACACCCCCGTCGGCACGTACGTCGGCCCCGACAGCTTCACCTATACGCTGACGAACGGCGCGGGCAGCAGCACGGCGACAGTGAATATCACTGTCGCCGCTCCCACCCTGACGGCCCTCACCGTGACCGCGCCCCCGGCGGGCACGGGCGGCAACACGGGTACGCCCGGTAATCCCATGCTGTTGCTCGGCAGCAGGCTGGTCCTTACCACGACCGGGCAGTTTTCCAACGGCACGACCGGCCCGGTCTCGCCGCTGATGTATTCTTCGAGCAACCCCGGCGTCGCCACGGTGGACCCCGTCACGGGCCTCGTCACCGCGCTGACACCGGGCCAGACGACCATCACCGTGACCGGCCCCGGCGGCACGCGCACGCAGATCACCGTGACGGTGACGGCGGCGGCGGGCGGCGGCCTCGGCCCGAACGCGCAACCGATGCTCCACCCGACTGCCCCCACCATCCCGAACGCCACCATCGCCCCCCAGCCCACGCCGCACGCGGCGGGCACGGGCGGCGGCAGCGGCCTGCAACCGGGGCGGTAGGGGAGGGAACCCCTCCCCCGGCCCCTCCCCCTGGCCCTAAAGGGCGGCGGGAGAGGGGATTGGGAGGGACACGGAGGCGAGGCCGGGGCGTTGGGGGAACGGCCCAACCTCGCAAGGGCACCATTCCCCTCCCCTCTCCCGTGCGCAGCGAAGGGGGACGGGTGCGGGTGCCCTCTGGGCAGTATGGGCGGCACGGGGGAGGGGTGCCTTATCCCTTCATTTTTATGTCTGGCATTACCTTTGGTGCGGGTGGCAGTGCCGGGGGGGTGCCCTTCTTCGGTTCGGGGTGGTTCGGGATCACCAGCGCGGGCGCTTTGATCTCCTGCGGCACGGCGAACTTCGCCAGCCGCTCGGCGGTGATGTCCTTGCGCTTTGCCACGACGCGGTAGGTGAACGTGCCGTTCAGATCGCTCGCCTTCGCGCCCCGCGCGGTCGCGTCGCCCGTGACGCCCGCGCCGACCGAGAAACCACTCCCCGCCCGCGCCGTCACCGCGAGGTGATGGGTGGTGTCGTGCGGGGTGAGAAAGACGTGCAGCTTGCTCGTGTCCACCACGGCGGCGAAGTCGGGGTCGAGTGCGACCGTGGCCTTGCCGCCGGTGATCGTGCCTTCGCCGAAGTCCTCGAACCATGATTCGGGCGACTCCACACAGTACAGCAGCCGGTGGCTGCCGTCTGGATGCGGCACCGTCGCGCTTTTCGCGCCACTGACGGTGAGGTTGCCCTGCACATACAGGTTGCCGGGCGCGCCGGGAACGCTGTTGTAGAGATTGAACGGGCCGGAGAGCTGCCCCGCGATGGCCCCGGCCACGGCAGCGCCCCCGGCAAAGGCCACCGTACCCGCAATGCTGGTGACGCCGAACAGCCCAAAGCCGGGCGCGGCAGTCACGGAACCGGCGACGCCGTAGGGCTGGCCCCCGGCGGCGGCGTTGCTGACGCCCAACACGCCGACGTTGTTGGGCGAATTGCCATAGACGCCGGGGCCACCGTTGTTTAAGCCATAAACGCCATAGGTGCCCGCGCCGTCGCCATCACCATAGACCGCCGCAGTACCCGCGACGCCACCGAACAGGTTGCCAAACACGGCATTGGCGCCGGAGCTGACGCCATAGACGCCGTTACCGGTGCTGGAGGAGCCGTACACGCCGTCGCTACTCGTGGAGGTGCCGATCACCCCGGTCCCACTGCCTGCGTTACCGTACACGCCGGTCGCACTGGATGTGGTCCCGTACACGCCGATGCCCGCGCCAAAGCCACTCGCGTAGACGCCGTAGGTGCCCGAGCCATTGGCGAGGGCAGAAAGGCCCGCGCCCCAGCTGCCGGTCGGGGCGTTCGTGTTGGCGTACACGCCGTTGCCGCCGTTGCTGCTCCCTTCCACGCCAATGCCGCTGCCGGTGTTGATGAAGGCTGCAAGAGCGCCTGAGGTTGAAAATGTACCGCTATACGGCTGGTTCCACACCCCATCGTTTGCCGCCACCGGCTCGGCATCGGTCACGCCGCGCACCGCCAGCCCCGCGATCACCGCCGCTGCTGCCGCCATCACCCCCCGCCGTCGCATCTTTCCCATCTCGGTTGCCGGTGCCGCCGTTACCTCGTTCCCAGTGCTGCTGCGTGCCATGTGGCACCCCCTCTGGACGATCACCCAATTTGCCCATGCGCGGTGGGTGACAACCGCTTATCACAATGAACGCGGGGATGCGGCGTTTTGGTTCCTCGCCCGTGCCAAAGCGATCCATCGCACCGTTTTCCCTGAGTTGCATTGCTACGCCCACTATAGCAACCATATACCGATTGGACTAGGGGTAGGATGTTTTCGTAGCGTATAAAACTACCGCTACTACGCATGGGTGCGTTATTGCACCGTGCGTGTCACCCCCGGCCCCACTTCCCTTCCCTCTCTCACCGCTACCCGCAAGGGGACGAATGCCCTTTGGGTGGCACGGGGGTGAGGTGAACGCATGTACCCACGCCAAAGCCACCCGGTAGTGAGTACCGGGTGGCTTTGGCGTGGGTACCGTACCGTGTCCGGTCGTACGGTCGGCCAGACAAGGAAAGGAAAGGAAAGGGGGAGGGGAGCGCGGCGGGGTGGCGCGCTCCCGGTGGTGCCGGTTTGCCGGGTTAGTGGCCCGTCGGCTGGGGGATCGGCGTTCCCCCCACTGCGGTTGCACCCGGCGCGTGCGTTGCCGGTTGCACGTTCGGGGTCGCCCCGACGCCGGTCGCGACGGGGGTGTGCGCCGGGGCCGGTTGGGTGCTGATCGTGCCGTAGGTCAGTGTCAACCCGTTGGAGGTCTTGCCGTCCGGGTTCGTGACCTCGATCGTCACCATGCCTGCCATGTTCATGGGGGCCGTGAAGGCGAGCGAAGTATCACTCGTGACCACGGTGGTCTGCACGAAGAACCCATTGATCTTGACCCGCGCGCCCTGCTGGAAGCCCGTGCCCGTGACGCGCACTTCCTGGCCCCCGGTCACAACCACCGCGTTCGGCGTGAGCGCGGTGATCGTGGGCACCGCAAACGCGACGGCGAAGATGCGCATGCCCGGTGCGCCGACGTTTTGCGGGCTGTTGGGGCTGGTGATGTCCTGGAGTTGCACGGAGAGGGTGTAGTTGCCGCCGATGGGCAGGGTCGTCGTGAAGTTGGTCGTCACGCCCATCGCGCTGGTCAGTGCGGGCACCTGCGCCAGCGTAAAGCCGTTCGCGGGGCCAAAGAAGGCGTTGCCCATGCTGTCAGTCATGAACGTGCCGCCGTTTGGCCCCATGCCGCCGTTGTAGGTCACGGAGAGGCCGGTGACGGGGGCGCCGTTGCGCGTCAGCGTCGCCTTGTAGCGCAGGCGGGTGTTGTTCGGGTCCACCGTGACGCTGTTGGTCAGCTTGGCGTTGACCATGAAGTTGATCGGCGTCTCGGCGGTCTGGTTGTCGAGGCCCGTGAAGGCATAGACGACCGTGTTCTGCGTCGTGTCACCGGCAGTGAAGGTGAAGCCGCGCGCCACCCCGGTCATAGATGCCGTAGAAGTTGTCGCCGCAGCCATTGGCGAATACCTTGCCGCTGACCGCAAAGTTGGACGCATTGACCGTGCCAGACGACACATCGAGCAGCACTTCGAGGCCGAGGCTGTTGGTGGCCAGATCGGTAGCGGCGGGAGCCTGAATGACCGTGCCCCCCGTGCCCTGGCCCGCACCCGTCAGCGTGAGGTCCTTGCCGATTTTGACCTGCTCGATGTACGTGCCCGCCGCCACCAGGACCGTGTCGCCCGATGCCGCGTTCGTGACCGCCTGCTGGATCGTGCGGCAGGGCGTGCCCGTGCCGCAGGTGCTGGAGTCTGTGCCCGTGGGCGAAACATTCAACGTGGCGGCATTGACCGCCGTGTTGCCGATGCCGAGCGCGCCGAGCACGCCAAAGGTGCCGAGCAAGAGTGCCGCGACCAGCAGCACGCGACACCGCGCGAGAAGCGAGACCCAGACCCGATGCCGGACATTGAAGTGTTGCATCTCCCCGACCCCCCGATTCATTCACGCAAATATAGAATACAAACCCACCCAAAAGGTAACTGCGTGCCACTCCGTACAGACGTGGCACCACGATTCTCTCAGACGGCATTCCCATTTACAAGTATTAATCGAATAAATAACCTTAGTTGACCGGCGCATAAGTTTTTTCGCGCTTAATACTGGGCATCGAATAGTAAATGCAAAGCAAACTCTCAAACGGTTCGCGCTTGAAGCCATACCACAAAGTTTGTGTAAAATACGTTTTGCGCCGTACTGCGGGGCCGCCGTGTAATCTTTCCGTAAGGGCGCGGCTTTTCCCTCGTAAGCGTCCCGCGATACACTACCGGCAGGGATCGAATGCACCCCTCCCCCGTGCCGCCCATACTGCCCAAAGGGCACCCGCACCCGGCCCCCTTGCGGGTAGCGGCGGGAGAGGGGAGGGGATTGGGGGCGAGAGTGAGATGTCAGCGGTACGCCCCGGCGTTGCAATGGCACCCTCCCCTCTCCCGCCGCCGCAGGCCAGGGGGAGGGGTGCGGGTGCCCTTTGGGCAGTATGGGCGGCACGGGGGAGGGGTTCTTTCCCCTTTCGTCGGTATCACCAACCACGAAATCACAAGGCACAGGTGACGCGATGACCCAACGGATTCTGGTGGTGGACGACGAGCCAAGCATCCGCGAGGTGGTTTCGCTGTACTTGCAGCGCGAGGGCTTTCGCGTGCGCGAGGCGGCGGACGGCGAGGAAGCGTTGCGCGCGGCATACGAGTTCGTGCCCGACCTGATCGTGCTCGATCTGATGCTGCCGAAAAAAGACGGCATGGAGGTATTCCGCACGCTCTCCGTCACGCAGCCCGTGCCCGTCATCATGCTCACGGCGCGGGGCGAGGAGATGGACCGCATCGTCGGCCTGACGATTGGCGCGGACGATTACGTGACCAAGCCCTTCAGCCCCGCCGAACTCGTGGCGCGCGTCAAGGCGGTGCTGCGGCGCGCCGGGGCGACGGCGGCCGAGAGCGGCGACCCGGCGGCGAAACCGCTCGTCTACCCCGGCCTGATGGTGGACCCGCGCTCTCGCACCGTGCGCGTCGGTGGCGCGGAGGCGAACCTGACGGCGACCGAGTTTGATCTGCTCTATGAGCTTGCCCGCCATCCGGGGCAGGTGTTCACGCGCGAGCAACTGCTCGACCGCGTCTGGGCCGAGGAGTTTTACGGCGACGCGAGCACGGTCACGGTGCATATCCGCCGTCTGCGGCAGAAGATCGAGCCGGAGCCGGACGCCCCGACCTTTGTGCAGACGGTGTGGGGTGTCGGCTACCGCTTTCGCGTCCCGGCGGCGGCTTCGCCATGACCGCGCCGCTCTTCTCGTCGGTGCCGCCCATGCCACCGCGCCGCGCGGCCCGTGCGCTTGTGGCGGCCCTGGTCGTCGGCACACTGGTGACGATCGGCTTTTCGGTCGCCTTTCCCCCGATGGCGAACGATGTCTGGGGCACGGTGAAGTTTCTGCTCACGGGCGGCGTGCTCTCGCTCGCCGTGGCGGGCATCGGGCTGGGGACGATGCGCATGGGCCAGTTGCGCACACTGCGCGCCCGGATCACAGCGGCGCTCGCCACGGGGAGCGTGGTGGTGCTCGTCAATGTGCTCTTTGCCGCCCTGGCGATGTTCGTCTCGCGCCACGACCTGATCTTTCTCGTACTCATCTCACTCTATGCCACGGCAGTGAGCATCATCATCGGCGCGGTGGTCGCCGCGTCGCTCGCCGACCGGCTGCGGATGGTGAGCGAGGGCGCAAAGCTGCTCGCCGCCGGTGATTTAACGGCCCGCGTCGCGGTGCCGGACACTGGCGCGGCGGACGAAACCTACGTGCTCGCAACGTCCTTCAACACGATGGCGGCGCGGCTGGAGTCCGCCGGGAGGCAGCACGCGGACGACGAGGAAGCGCGCCGTGCCCTGATCGCCGCCGTGTCGCACGACCTGCGCACGCCGCTCGCCGCCGTCCGCGCGATGATCGAGGCGATCACGGACGGCGTGGTGACGGAGCCGGAAACCGTGGCGCGCTTTCACGCCACGATGAGCCGCGAAATCCGCACACTCTCCGCCCTGATTGATGACCTGTTCGAGCTATCGCGGCTGGAATCGGGTCAGATCGCGCTCTCGCTCGCCCCCGTCGCCGTGCCAGAACTGATCGCGGAGGTGGTGGAAGGGCTGGCGGTGCAAGCGGCGGCGCACGACGTGCGCCTGACGGCGGACGTGGACGCGGGCGTGGGTGACGTGGTGCTTGACCGTCCGGCGGTGCGCCGCGTGCTGACCAACCTCGTCGGCAACGCCATTCGCCACACCCCGGCGGGCGGCATGATCGGCGTTTCCGCCCGCCCGACGCCCGAAGGCATCCGCGTGGACGTGAGCGATACGGGCGAGGGGATCGCGCCCGAAGACCTGCCGCGTGTGTTCGAGCGGTTTTACCGGGGCGAGAAATCGCGCAACCGGGGCACGGGCGGTGCGGGCCTCGGCCTCGCCATTGCCCGTGGCTTTATCGAGGCGCACGGCGGCCGCATCTGGGTGGAGAGCGAGCCGGGGCAGGGCAGCCGCTTCAGCTTCACCCTGCCCCATATGCCGGAGCCGTGGTCCGCCGTCCCCTGATCGTCCATGGGGTAGATGCGTAATGCACCCCTCCCCCGTGCCGCCCAAAGGGCACCCGTCCCCCTGGCCTGCGGCGGCGGGAGAGGGGAGGGGAATCACGGCAAGATCGTGGCGTATGGGGAACATCGCGGCCTTGCAATGGCACCCTCCCCTCTCCCGCCGCAAGGCCAGGGGGCCGGGTGCCCTCTGGGCGGTACGGGGGAGGGGTGCATTCGGGCCTCACCCAGTCTCACTCCCCTTCCCTCCGCCCGACCGGGGAGGGAGCTTGCGGGTAAGGGGCAAGGCACGGGGGTTAGGAAGAACCGGGCCGGGGCAGGGGGTCTCCATCCCCGCAGGCCCGGCGTCCGTTACTCGTAGCGCAGGGCGTCAATCGGCTTCAGGCTCGCCGCCCGCTGCGCCGGGTACACCCCGAAGAACAACCCCGTCACCATCGCAAACCCCACCGCAATAAAGATGGACTGCACCGACACGATCGTCTGCTGGTAGAACCGCCCCACGAGGTACGACGAGAGCAACCCGAACGCGACCCCGATCAGCGCGCCGATCAGGCTCATCAGCACCGACTCGGTGATGAACTGCGCGAGGATGTCGCCTTTGCGCGCGCCGATGGCCTTGCGCACGCCGATCTCGCGCGTGCGCTCGGTGACGCTGACGAGCATGATGTTCATGATGCCGATGCCACCGACCAGGAGCGAGATCGAGGCGATCACGAGCAGGAAGATCTGATACGTCTTCTGCGTGTCCTGCGCCGCCTGCAACTGGTCCTGCTGGTTGATTACCGACCAGTCCGGCGCGCCGGTCTTGGTGCGATGCAACCCGCTCAGGGTGTCGTTGGTCTCGTCAATTGCCGCCTGCACCGTGTTCGCGCCTTTCGCGTTCACGTAAATCGTTTCCACGATCTTGCCGGACGTGTTCGTGGTGGCGCTGCCCCGGCCACCGGTCAGTTGTCCGAGCGCGGTAGTCAGCGGTACGTATACCTGGCTGTCGAGCGAACCGAAGCCCGTGCCGCCCTTCGCCTCCATCACCCCGACCACCTTGAAGCTGATGTTGTTGAGCCGCACCGTCTGCCCCGTCGGGTCGGTGTCCCCGAACAGGTTCTGTGCGACTGATGCCCCGAGTGCGACCACGTTGGTGTTGCCCGCGATATCGAGGTCCGTGATGAAGCCACCCTTCACCACATTGTATGAATGCACGTCGGTGAACTGCGGCCAGACGCCCAGGAGTTCGCCAAAGACGCGCTTATTGCCGAAGGCAATCGGCCCGCCGCGCCCCATTTCGGGGGACACGGCGGCGCAGTCGGGGCAGTTGGCGGGGTCACTGAGCGCGGTGGCATCGGCAACGGTCAGCGTCAGCGACTGCGCGCCCGTCGGGACGTTACCGACCGCCGACTGGCTCGCACCTTTCAGAGTGATGAGGTTCGTGCCGTTGCGCTCCAGCGCGGCAAGGGACTTGGCGACCACGCCGTTGCCATAGGCGAGCAGGGCGATCACCGCACCGACGCCGATAATGATGCCGAGCATCGTCAGGATCGTGCGCGTGACGTTCGCGCTCAGGCTGTTCACGGCGGAGGCAAAGCTCTCCGCGAGCGAGACGCCACCGCCGCCCTTGCGCGTTTTCGGGGGCGCGCCGAGCACGGAGAGTTGCCCCGTGTCCATCGCAAGGGCGCGGTTGGTTCTGACTTTTGCGGGCGCGGGTGCGGCCGCAGGGGCTTCCGGTAATGCGGATGGCAGCGCCATGATCCACTCCTTCATTGTCATACCGGTTTGTCGGCGAATGGCGGCGGTGGCAGACGCTTCACTTCGGGCGTTGCGCAACCGGCGATCTCTTCTTCGGGCCGGAGGTATCGGGCGAAGCCGCCGATCATCCCCCCCACTACTTCATTCGTAGTGTAGCCCGTGATTCTGAGTTGGGGCTTGGAGACAGGTAAAAAGACTGTAAACTCTCGCGACGCATTTTCTGCATGGGGAAGCGGCACGGTGGAGTTCACTTCACCATGCCGTGATCGCTCAAAGGCACACTCCCCCACCCCACAAGGAGGGGGTTGCGTGATTCGCGCCCAACATTCCGCAACCGGTGCCCGCTTACGTCAGCCAGCCGCGCCCCTTCAAGACCTCGAGGCCGAGCAAGCCGATCTGCACGCGGTCGTCGAGCGTCACGCCAGTGGCGTTGAATTCCAGGCGGGCGCGCTGGAAGTACTGCACGGTCTTGCCGTTTTCGGACACTTCCTCACTGATGGGAAAGCCGAACTGCGCCGCGCCGCCCTTTTGCTCCCAGTACTGCTTGAATGACCCGGCAACGATGTGCTGCGTTTCGATGAAGTACCGCTTGTCGGGCGGCAAACTGGCGGAGGCGAGGACGGGTGCGCCGCCGATTTGATTGTGCGCCGGAAAGACTTCCGTGCCGAGTTGCCCCAGTTGCACCTTGCCGGTGTCGCTGTTGTACTCGAACCGGGCGCGCTCGAAGTACTGGATCGTGTACACTTTGTCGTCCGCCGGGTTGCGCTCCGTGAACTCCTCCGTGAGCGGCAGGCCAAAGCGCGCGACGCCGCCGTTGGCGTCGAAGTACCCCTTAAAGGCGTTCGAGAGGTTGTGCCCGCTGTCGGTGAAGAACTTGTGGCTGGCGTTGTCCTCACCGAGCGAGTACGAGCGCGCGGCGGGGTTGTTGTCGCGGCGGAGCACGTCCCAGACGTTGCCGTCTTCCTGCCCGATGCGCCAGACACCGAAGCCCGCTAACCCCACCTCTTTCACGAGATGCAGCTTGGCGGCAAAGGTCGCGGCGGACTCGAACCACGCTTCGTGCTGGCCGCCGTCGTCCGCCTGATAGCGGACGACTTCGCTACCGGACGCGAAATCGAGCGTGCGCGTCGCACCGGCGTACTTCGAGCGCGCCAGCGCCTGCGCATACGTGATCGCGCGGGCCGTGCCCCCACTCGATACATCCCAGTCGTAGCCGTAGAGCGGCATCCCCAGCACCACCTTGCTCGCCCCGAAGGTGGACGCGGCATAGGTCGCCACGTCATGCACCCAGTTGAGGGGCGCGATGGGGCCGGGATCGCCACCCGCGTAGTGGTAATCATAGGCCATCACGACGGCGAGATCGAGCGAGGGCGCGAGGGCGGGGTAGTCGAACGCGCCGCCGTAGCCGCTCCCCGACTCCTTCGCTTTCGCCACCACCGCCTGTGAGACGAGCTTACCGGCGGGGCGCATCTTTGCCGCGAGGCGCACCATGAAATCGCTCAACAGCGGGCGGTCTTCGGGCCGGACATCTTCGAGGTCAATATTGATGCCCTCGTAGCCCTTTGAAACCACGAGGTTCGTGATGTTTGCCGCGAGGGCGTCGCGCGCTTCGGGCGTGTCAATCAGGGGCGTCAGGCGCGCGCCCTGGGCGTCGTTCTTGATCATCGGCAGGATTTTCACGCGGTTGAGGCGCAGGAGGCTGGTCGTTTCCGGCTCCTCCTGGCTCTTGATCGAGCCATCCGTGGCAAGCGTGAAGTAAAACGGTGCGATGTGTGTGAAGGCCCCGACATTCGCCTGTAATGCCGCGAAGGATTCTTTGGCATAGGTGACGTAGTAGCCCCACTGCACGAGCGGCGCGGCTTCCGCGCGGCGTGGCGTCAGGGGCGCGGTCACGGAGCCGGGAACGAGCAGACTACTTCCCGCCGCCGCCATCAACCCAGCGCCCTGACTGAGACGCAGAAAATGCCGGCGCGTCATGCTCATCGTCACGCCCATGTTCCTCCCCGAACGCGTAGCCGCTTGCCCCGCACGCATACTATGCACGTATACGTCTTTTGTCAAGTAGCTTCAGGATATTAGGAATGGCGGTCGGAAGGAGGAAGAACCCCTCCCCCGTGCCGCCCATGCTGCCCAGAGGGCGCCCGCACCCGTCCCCCTGGCCTGCGGCGGCGGGAGAGGGGAGGGGATTCAAGGCAAGTTCGAGATGTGGGGGGTACGCCCCGGCGTTGCAACAGCACACTCCCCTCTCCCGCCGCCGCAGGCTAGGGGGAGGGGTGATTCATCTCGCCATGCGATACACGCCCAACCGCATACGTCTTTGATTACCGAGGAAACGTCACGCCAGTTCCAGCAACCGGGGCGCGAGGCCGATGAGGTCCGGCACCGTGAGGTCCGCGACATTCTCCGCGCGCTGTTCCCCTTTGAGGTTGACCCAGACGGTCTGCATTCCCAGCGCGTGCGCCGCTTCGACGTCGTAGCGGTACGAATCGCCGACATGGATCACCTCATGCGGGGCGCGACCGAGTGCGGAGAGGGCGCAATGATAGATGCCGGGATGTGACTTGTAGTAGCCGCACGACGCGGACGAGACCACCACCACGAAGTCGTCTCGCAACTCCCACGCTTCGAGGCACCACTCAAGAAAGGGGTGATATACCGCGCTGGAAATCACCGCGAGCGGCACGCCGAGGTTGGCGAGCATCCGCACCGCTTCCTGGATGCCGGGGCGCGGGTGCGCCTCCGCGAGCGCGTCTGCCATCACGCGGTCAATCGCAGGGGACACGGTGGCGTCCGGCAGCTTGACGCCCACGGCGTGCAGGGCGTGCTGCGTGCCGGTGAGCGCATCGCGCTCCGCCCCCGTTGCCGCGACTTCCCCCCGCATCGCGCGGTAGGCGTCCGTCACCGCACCGTCGTTGGCGGGGTCCCACGTCACCTCGCCCGCCGCACCGAGCAATGCGAGTACGGCGGTCGGGAGGGCGCGCGTTTCCAGTAGAAACCAGCGGGGCGCGACCGCGATGGTGTCGTGAAAGTCAAAGGTCACGGCCCGTGTTGCGGTCACACGCTTATGCCATGCCCGGCAAACCGAGGCCACCTATCAAGCCGCCCATCTGGTCCTGCGCGGTCTCATCCGCTTTCGCCATCGCGTCGTTGACCGCCACGATGATGAGGTCTTCCAGCAGTTCAGCATCACTGGGGTCAATCGCTTCCGGCTTGATCGTGATGCCGCGCATCTCTTTCAGCGCCGTCATTTGTACGGTCACGAGGCCATTGCCCGCCGTGCCCGTGACCATTGTCTCGCTCAGTTCATCCTGAATGCGCTCCATCTCGCGCTGCATTTCCTGCAACATCTGCATGTCCGGTTGCATTGGCTCACTCCGTTCGTAGTCAGTCGTCAGGGGTTGGTCGCCGGTCGCAGTATATCACCGCCAAAGGAGGGGCCGGATGCCCTAACCCCCGACCCCTTCCCTAAAGGGAAGGGGAGGGTGCTCCTGGAACATCGAGACGTATGAGGAACATCGTCACCTTGCCACGTCTCACTCCCCTTCCCTTTAGGGAAGGGGTCGGGGGTTAGGGCATTCGGGCCGTCCGCGCGTGATCGCCCTCTGGTATTATTCGGGCACCCAGGCGCGCGGGCATGGGTATTGCCCGCCGTGTATCGCCCCGTTGAACGTATCGAACCCCTTGAACCGATTGAAATGGAGTCGCCGATGTCCTCCCCATCTTCCCCCGCCCGCCCCACTCGCGCGGGGTCGGCCCTGCTCGGTTTGCTCGTCGGCGTGTTCCTCTGCCTCAGTGGTTTCGCGCTCGGCATCGTCACCGACCGGGAACTGTTTCCCGCGCGCCCGGCCCTCGCGCCGGTGATTCCCACGGTCGGCGCGGCACCGACCGACACCGTGCCCGCAGGCAACGCCACGTCCACGCCACGCCCGGTGCCGACGCCCGTGCCGAGCGTGACGCCCCGCCCCGGCGACCCGCCGATTGACCTCGCCCCGGCACAAGACACCACGCCTGCCCAACTGAAGGACGAGTTCGCAGACTTCTGGCGCGCTTTTAACCTGATGGAGCAGACGTTTTACTACCGCCCGCTCGACGAGCAAAAGCTGATGTACGCCGCGATCCAGGGCTTCGTCAGTGCAGGAGGCGACGAGTACACCCAGTTTCTCACACCGGACGAGGCGAAGGCCTATCAGGATGCGGCGAACGGCAACTTCGTCGGTATCGGCATTTACACGGACACCGCCCCCGACGGCATCGCGATCAGCGGCCTCGTCAAGGGTGGCCCCGCCGGGGACGCGGGCGTGCAAGCGGGCGACGTGATCGTCGCGGTGGACGGCAAAACCCTGATGGGCCTCGCACCGGACGACGCCCGCAAGCTCCTGCGCGGCCCGGAAGGCAGCACGGTCGTCCTCACCCTGCGGCGGCAAGGCATAAACGACCCGCAAGACGTGACGGTGACGCGACGACAGGTGACGATCCCCAATGTCACGCTCGACATTCAGCCGGACGGCATCGCCCACCTCACCCTGACCGCCTTCAACGACCACACCCGTGACGAATTGAACAAGGCGTTCGATCAGATGCGTAACGCACAGGTGAAGGGGATCGTGCTCGATCTGCGGGACAACGGCGGCGGCTATGTGGAGGAGGCGCGGCTCCTGCTGGGGCGTTTCCTGCCCAAAGAAGACCTGGCGATGCTCGAAGACCGCCGCCCCACGGGTGGGCAACTGACCCCGATTTATGTCGAGGCGAAGGACGGCACGACGCCGCTCGATGTGCCGCTCGTGATCCTCGTGAACGGTGGCACCGCGAGCGCGTCCGAGATCACGGCGGGCGCGTTGCAGGACTACGGGCGCGCGACCCTGGTAGGCACGAAAACCTACGGCAAGGGATCAGAGCAGGTCATTACGCCGTTCTCGAACGGCGCGAGCCTGCGCGTGACCGTGGCCAACTGGTACACCCCGAAGCAGCGCGTGATCCAGCATCAGGGTCTGATGCCGGACGTGATGGTCGAGCAACCGGCCAACACCGCGCGCGGCGGCGCGGACCCGCAATTCGACCGCGCCCTCGCCGTGCTGCGGAGCAAACTGCCGTAGTGGGGAAGGGGTTCTTCCGCCCTCAACATGTCGAGATGTTCCCCGCAACCAAAGAACACAGGGCACCGGTGGTTTCGTGAACCTCCCGATGCCCTGTTTAATCAGGTCTATGACATATGCTGTGCGTTAGCGGCGGTTCGGGTCGTTGTTGCCCGTGATCTTGTCCGCCGCCTTCTGCAACGGGTTGCGCCGGTCGTACTCCGTCACATACGCCGTCTGCCGCTCCGGTGTCAGCGCGTCGTACTCCCGTCGCTCCGCCTCCGTGAACCGCCCGTACCGTGCCCGGTCCGTCTCATTCATCGTGGCAAACCGCGTGCGCTGATCTTGCGTCAGGTTGCCTTCCGTGTGGATGCCTTCCGTGTGGATGCCGTCGGTGTTCCCGCCCTCCACATGCACTTCCTCACGCCGCACCGTGTCGGTCACGCGCTGCGTGTCCGTCACCGTCTCCTTGCGCACATCCACTTCCCCGACCACGCGGGCGTCCTTCGAGGTGACGACTTCCTGTTCACGCAGTGGTACGTCAATGGTGCCGCTGGTCATCGCGTCGAGGTCGGCCTGGGTGGCGGGACGGCGGTTCACGGCGCGCTCGGTGATGTACGCTTCCTCGCGCTGCACGGGCACGTCAATATTCTGCTGCTCCTGCACGACGCGCTTGGCGAGCCGGAACCGGCCTGCCTCCTGCTCGCGTACCCCGGCGGTCAGGCGCTCCTCAACCACGGGCACGGTGATGTCCTCGCCTTCACGGGCGACGCGGTCAGTAGTGCGCCCCGTCGTTACGGGCGCCGTGGTCTCCGTGGTGCGCTCGGTCACACGCTCGGTGGGCATCGCCGCGCCGGTAGCCATGCCGGAGGCGGGCGCTTCGATCACCACGGAATCGCGATCCGCGTGCTCCACGACGCCCGCGCCGGGCATGGTTTGCGCGGTGGTCATATCCAGTTCGTCCGTGTCTACCTCGTGATAGATATCACGGTTAAAGGCCATCGCATTCGCGACCTGGCTCGTGACGCCGCGCAGCATGATCTCGCCGGAGGTTGCCCGCTCCACATTGCTGATCGGGATCAGTTGTTCCTGCCCCTCGCTCCGCACCACGAGGTCCGTGACCTGATGCGTCATGTGATCCACGATCACATGCGTGACGTGCCCGACTTCCGTGCCATCCATCGCCACGACGCGCTCGTCGCGGCGAATTTCCATCTCAGCCATCCTGGACTCCTTTCGATCACATCTCTTTACGGGAACGAGAGTACCGCGTTAGCGGCGTGCATTTCCTGTGCCACCCGTCGTGCCGGTGCTGCCGGTGTTCCGCTCGAGCACGAAGCTGTCCTTGCGGCGCGACAAGAGAAAGGCAATCAGGCCGATCAGCAGCAAGGCAATAATCAACGGGATCAGCCACGCGGGCAGGCCGCCGCCCGTACTCGTGGTCTCCACGCGGGAAGCCGTGCCGTCAGGGTTCGTGGTCACATTGACCTGATCGCCCACCTTGAGGTCCGCGAGGCCCGCAGTTTTGCTGTCGCGGAGGACCGCGATGTTCGGGCCGGGATTGACGACCCGATCCTGCCCGTTTGAGTTCACCGTGAATGGGCTGACCTTCGATACCTTGCCCGCGAACTGAGAGCTACCCGACGTCGGCGCAGGCGTTGCCGTGCCTTGCGCCGCCACCGTGCCTACCGACGCGCACACAAGCATCAGAACGACTACCGGTGCCATGAACCGCCGTACCACTTGCCCAACCATGCCGCATACTCCTTTTCCGCGCCGCGAAACCCTCGCATCAACCCTCATGCCAACCCGCGCGCCAACCGCAACGCCGATCATGCCGGGGACAAATGCAGGGTGGATACCACGGACATAGCGCGGGAAAACAATCACCTGTCGAAACGAATATGACACCCGTACACCGTTGCGCACACCAATCAATGCGCCGATGTGCGGGGGTGGCATTGGTCTCACCCCGGCCGGTCACGCAGACATCCTGCACTCGTACCGGCTATCCGTTGAGGTACCAGTTCTCGATCTCGTAAAAGAGGCCACCCGTGTCGGCGGAGTCCACATAGCCCGCGAACTTCTTTTTGGCGACGTGCAGGTACGGGCGGTACCATGCGAAGAAGTACGGCAGGTCGTCGAGCATCAGGGACTGCACCTGCGCGTACAGCGGCTTCTGCTTTTCGGGGTCGAGTAGCGCGTTCGCCTGTGTTAACAGGCTGTCTACCATCGGGTTGGCGTAGTTGCCGAAGTTTTGCGAGCCGGTCGAGGCGAAGCTGTCGGCGAGATCGTTCGGGCTGACGGTCGCGCCGCCGTTGATGCAGCAGGCCTGAAAGTCCTTTTTGCGGCGGCGGTCAATCAGCGTGGCGAACTCGATGGCCTGCGCATCCACCTTGATGCCGATCTTGTCCAGTTGCGCCTGCGTGAGGGTGAGAAAATCCTCACGGAGCACATTGCCCTTGTTGGTGATGAACTCGATTGGCCCCGGCGGTGGCCCCGCCGTTTTGATCAGCGCCTTCGCCTTTTCGAGATCGTAGGGAATCGGTTTCAGGGTTTTGTCAAAGGCGTAGTTGCCGGGGGCAATCGGGCCGACCGCTTCCTGCCCGAGGCCGTAGAGCGAGTCTTTGGCGAACTGCTTGATGTCCAGCGACATCGCAATCGCCATGCGCACCTCTTTTTTCGCGAGGTAGGGGTTCTTGAAGTTGAACTGCCACCCTTCCGGCGCGGCGAACGGCGGCACGATCACGTTGAGGTCTTTGTTCGCCCGGAGCTTATCGGCCCCGGCGGGACTGGGGTAGATCGAGGCGTCAATGTCCCCGGCGAGCAGGGCATTGACGAGGCTCTGGGCGTCCGCGATCACGCGGTCCGTCACCTTGTCGAGGTAGGGCAACCCCTTCTGGTAGTAGTACGGGTTTTTCGTCATCACGAAATCGCCGCCCACCGTCCACGATTGCAGCATATACGGCCCCGCGCCCACGGGCTTGCTGGAAAAAAATGGCTCCTTGCTCGCCGCCGAAAGGTCTTTGCCGTTGAGGAGCTTGGCGGGCACTGGATTGACATAACGCAGGTTGGCAAGAAAGGCCGCGTCCGGCGTGGCGAGCTGGATGATGAGGGTTTTCGCGTCTCCCCCACCCCTGATGCCGGGCACGTCGGGTGTCATACCTGCGTTGAACTCTTTCGCGCCCACGATGTTAAAGAACTTGGAGGCGTTCGGGCTGGCCGTCGCCTTGGCCAGAATACTCTTCATCGTAAATTGGACATCGTCCGTAGTGAGGTCGGAGCCATCGGAGAACTTCAGGTTATCCTGCAGGGTGAAGGTGAAGACGTTGCCGTCAATCTTCCATGATTTGGCGAGGCCCGGCTTCGGTTCAAAGGTGTCCGGCTTGAGGCGCACCAACTGGTCAAAGAGCATCTTGATGCGCGCCACCCCGACCGCGTCCGTGCTGACAAAGGGGTTGATTGAATTCGCCTCGCCGAGGTTTCCCATCAGGAGCGCGCCGCCCGGCTTGCCCATCCCCATCGTGGGGGCCGCGCCGCCCGCCATCGCTGCCGTGCCCGCCGCGCTTGCCGCCGGGGAGGCCATCATCGTCGCGGGGGCCGTGGTCGTGCTCGCACCGGTCGTGGTGGGTGAGGCAGCAGTGGTCGCACCGATGGCGCCCGGTGTTCTGGTCATTACCGGGTAGACTTCAATGGAAGGAGTCGCCGCCGTTCCCCCGCCGCAGGCCGCGAGGATTGCCGTTGCCGAGGTTGCCGTCATGCCGCCGAGCAACGCGCGGCGCGAGATTGCGTGCCGAGTCATCATCCATGCCTCCTTCAGATCGGGACAAAGTACGATGCACGGGCAGTGTGCCGCGTCTGCGTGCGCGTTGCCAGTCTGCGAATCTACCTAACCCCCGGCCCCTTTGGGGAAGCATGCAGTACGCAGTGCGCGGTATGCAGTAAAATGCATTCATCCCCACTGCAAGCTGCGTACTGCCTACTGCACACTCCCGGAAGGGCCGGGGGTCAGGCAAACCCATTTACCCGTTGACGTACCACGTTTCCAGTTCACTGAAGAAGCCGCCCGTGTCGGCGGAGTCCACGTAGCCCGTGAACTTCTTTTTGGTCACATGGAGGAAGGGGCGGTACCAGGCCCAGTGGCACGGCAGGTCATCCATCAAAATCGCCTGCGCCTGCGCATATAGCCCGACCTGCTTATCCGTGCTCAGTTCCTGCCGTGCCTGCTTGAGGATGTCGTCCAGCTTCGGGTTCGTGTAGCTGCCGAAGTTCTGCGAGCCGTCCGTCGCATAGTAGTCGTACAGGTCGCCCGCGCTTGCCGTGACCCCGGTGATGCCCGCGCCGAAGACGTCGAAGTCTTTTTTCACCTCGCGGTCGGTGACGGTGGCGTACTCCCCGGCCTCCGGGGTGATCTTCAGCCCCGCCTTTTCCAGTTGCGATTGCGTGTAGGTGAGGAAGTCTTCCCGCAGCACGTTGCCCTTGTTCACGGAAAAGGTCGGCGGCTTGTCGGGCTGGCCCGCCATTTTGATCAGCGCCTTCGCCTTTTCGAGGTCGTAGGGGATCGGCTTGAGCGTTTTGTCGAAGACGAAGTTGCTGGGGGACACGGGGCCGACGCCCGGCGCGCCGAGGCCGTAGAGTGAGTCTTTGGCGAACTGCGTCATGTCGAGCGCGTAGGCAACTGCCTGCCGCACCTCTTTTTTGGCGAGGTACGGGTTCTTGAAGTTGAACTGCCAGCCGTCCGGCGAGGTGTAGGGCGTGACGAGCACGGCGAGGTCGCTCTTGGCCTGTAGCTGTTTCGCTCCCGCCGGGGAGGGGTAGATCGAGGCGTCAATATCCCCGGCGAGCAGGGCATTGACGAGGCTCTGCGAATCCGCGATCACGCGGTGCGTGAACTTATCGAGGTACGGTAGCCCCTTCTGGTAGTAGTTCGGGTTTTTCGTCGCCACGAAGTCGCCGCCCACCTGCCAGCTTTGGAACACGAACGGTCCCGCGCCGACGGGCTTCTGGAAGAAGGCTTCTTTGGAGGCGAGCGAGAGGTCCTTGCCGTCCAGCAGCTTCTTCGGCACGGGCGAGACGTAGGCGAGGTTCGCCAGAAAGCTCGCGTCCGCCACCGCGAGGGTAATGGCGAGCGTTTTCGGGTCCACCACCTTGACGCCCGCCACGTCCATCGCTGTGCCCGCGTTGAACTCGCGCGCACCCTGAATGGAGAGCAGCTTCGAGGCGCGTGTGCTGGCGGTCGCTTTGTTCAGGATGCCCCGGATTGTGAAGGCGACATCATCCGCCGTCAGGTCGGAACCGTCAGAGAACTTGAGGCCATCCTGTAAGGTGAAGGTGAAGGTGAGGCCGTCAATCTTCCACGATTTGGCGAGGCCCGGTTTCGGCGCAAAGGTGTCCGGCTGGATGCGCACGAACTGGTCAAAGAGCATCTTGATGCGCCAGTTGCCCTCGGACTCGGAGGAGGCGAAGGGGTTGATCGTTTTCGCCTCCCCCAGCGTGCCGATCAGGATGCTGCCACCCGGTTTGCCCATGCCCATCGCCGCTGTCGCCGGGGCAGCGGCGGTCGTGCCGCCTGCCGCCGGAGACGCCGCTGCACTCGCGGCGGGGGAAGCCATTGCGGGGGCGCCGGTCGTTGTCGCACCCGCGCCGGTCGTGCCCGTGCCCGTGGTCGCGGCGGCAGGCGGGCGTGTGGCGGCGGTGGTGGGCGCGGCGGCGCTCGTTGCGCTGGTCGCGCCGGTGCCTGTGGTGGCAGCGGCGGCAGGCGCGGCTGTGCCGGTCGGAGCCGTCCCGCCGCCGCAGGCCGCAAGGATCGCCGCCGAGGCGCTCGCCGCCGTGCCCGCGAGAAAGGCGCGGCGCGCGAGGGGCCGCCTGAAAGTCACGTCATCATTCGTTGAGTGCATCGCCGTTCTCCTCCGGTTGCGGAACACGGGTAATCGCCTCTGTGCCCCTCCCCGTGAGGGTCGAAGGGTATCCGCGATTGTGGCATTGCGCCGCCCGTGCTGTCAATACGTGTGATTAAGTAATTAAGAAGCAAATAGCGAAAACCGGGCAGCGAAGCGGGAACACGCCTTACTTCCCCGCCGCCCACGCGGGCAGGTTCGGCACGCCTTCGACGCGCACAGCGTCGCCGTATAGGGAGAGGACGACGGCGTTGCCGCGTGGCACCGTCAGGGTGTGCGCGGGGAGGCCCGTGGGGTCGGCGTCTTTCGCATCCGCGAGGGCAAGCAGGGCGTGGGGCTGCACCGCCGCCGCGAGATCGGGGAGCGCGGGTGCAGTGGGCGCGACAAGAAAGGTCGGCTCACGCAGGCGCGCGAAGCCGGGCAGGGTATCCCCCGGCGTGCCCAGGGCGAGCAGCACGCTCACGCGCCCGTTGGTCAGCCGGAGGTACGCGCCGGGGGCGGCGTTCGCCTCGCTCGCCGTCGCGCCCGTCGGCTTCGCGCGAGACGCAGTGGACGCGCCGCCGCTCGTAGCACGCGGGGCGCTGCCCGATAAGCGTACGGGCACGCCGTCCGGCGCGTCGGGGGTGACGGGATCGAGCGAAACGCCGCCCGCGAGGGGCAGGCGGGCATCGCCCCAGAGCCGTTCGGGCACATGCCCCCGGTCAAATGTCGCCAGTTCCCAGGCGTCGTAGCGCGTCGGGGGCTTCGCGCCGGGGCCGCCGAGTTCGATCACGCGGCGCGTTTCCGCCCGCCGTACGATTTCGGTCGCCCCCGCGAGGTGCGCGGCGAAGGGCGGGGGCAGCACGAGCAGGTCTACCCGGCGGTCCCACGGCGGCACGCGCTCTGACAAGGCTTGCAGCGCCTCGTTGCTGTCTCCGCCGCCAACGAGCACGCGGCGGCCTGCCCCGTCTTCGATCAGGTACGTCGGCCCGGTCGCGGTCGGCAACACCGTGACACGCGGTGGCCCGCCGGGTTGCCCCCCGAACCACGCCGCCGGCCCCGCCAGCGCCAGCACCGCTGCGAACACGAGCACGTTGCGCATCGCATCCCCCCGGAATCATTGAACCGCCCAATACAGGAAACGGGGAGATTTAACCACAGAGACACAGAGGACACAAAGAGAATACGGAGAATGATGTGGATTTTTCTTACGTATTCTTTTGTGCCCTCTGTGTCTCTGTGGTGAATTCCCCGTGTTCCGTCGTGCGCTGACGCTGCACGCGCAGTTTGTTCTCACTGCGGAGCCAGATCGTGCTGCACACGATCACCCATAGCCCATTGAAGGCCCAACTGCTCGGTCGGCCCAGGGCGATAAAGCCTGCCGTGACGCAGCCCGCGCCGATCAGTTCGCTCGCCAGGGCGACGCGGCTCGGCACGGGAATCCAAAGCAGCAGCCCTGCCAGTTCGCGCAGGGCACGGACGATGCCAAGCAGGGGCGGCACGGCCAGCACATAACCAATTATGAGCGTCGCCTTTGTCGCGGGATTCACGCGCAGTTCCTTTCGTTGGGCCTCATGCGGCCGCCGGGCCGGGTGCGGATGGTGAATGGCAGCCTTTGCGTTCTCGATGTCTTCGCCCGCTGCAACACGCGCGTGACGCACTGCATTCCGCCGCCTGCGAGAGGGTCGGTGATGGCAGCAGGAATGCGGGTGAGAAACCGGGCGTTTACGAACGAAAGGGACTCGTATGCCCGCCCGGTTTGGTGCGGGGAAAGGACGCACCCACGATGACGCATATCCTGATTGCGACCGATGGCTCGGACGAGGCGCTGCACGCCGCCAATTTTCTCTACGAACTCGTGAACCCCGCCACGGTGCGCCAGATCACCGTGCTTGCCGTGATTCACCCGTTGGAGTCCACGCCCTTTTTCAGCGGGGTGGCGATGGGTGGGGGCGCGCTGCTCTCGGAAGAGACGTGGAACAGCCTCAATCAGTCGCTGGAACAGAACGCAAACGACGCGGCCGCGCGCACTCGTGACGCCCTCGCGCGGCTGACGGCGAATATCGCCGTCGTGGTGCGCACCGGCTCCCCTGCCGAGGAGATCACCGACGCGGCAAAGGCGTTGGGCGCGGACCTGATCGTGGTCGGTAGCCGGGGACTGGGCGGCGTGCGCTCCGCGCTCCTCGGCAGCGTCTCCGACCGCGTACTCCACCTCGCGCACTGCCCGGTACTCGTCGTGCGCCCGCCGGAGCACGCAAGCCGGTAGTCAGTGGCGCGGCGCGAAACGCGGCATCTGACGTGCGGTAAAACAGGCGCGATTTCATTGCGCACTGCGCGATACCAGTATCGCTTTGCGCGCAAAAAACGGTCGGGGAGACGGAAGGCGCGGAGGTTTCGCGCACGGGCAATTGGCGATCCAGACAATACATGCGGGGGGGAAGTGCATGACGGCCACGGTTACGGGCACGGGTATGGGTATGGTGGCGCGCGACGCGGAGGGAAATCTGGCGAAAACGCCCGCGACGCCGTTCGCGGTTGAGGCGGGTCGGGCGCACCGCATCGGGCCAACGGTGGAGGCGGAGGGCGTCAATTTTTCCGTCTACAGCGAGCGGGCCACGGCGGTCGAGTTGCTGCTCTTTGACCGCGCCGACGCGCCGGAACCGGTGCAGACGATCCCACTCGACCCCGCCACGAATCACACGCCACCCTTCTGGCACGTCTTTGTGCGCGGTTTGCGCCCCGGCTTTTATTATGCGTACCGCGTGGATGGCCCCACCGATACGCGCGGGCGCGGCGACCGCTTCAACGACCGCAAAGTGCTCGTGGACCCGTACGCGCGCGGCATCAGCACGGCGGTCTGGGACCGAGCCGCCGCCTGCACGCCCGACGACAACCTCGCCACCTCCCTGCGTGGCGCGGTAATTGGCACCGCCGGGTACGACTGGGAGGGGGACGTGCCCCTCAACCGCCCGATGAGCGAAACGGTGATCTACGAGATGCACGTCGGCGGCTTCACGCGCGACCGCTCTTCCGGTTCGTTGTGCCCCGGCACCTTTCTCGCGGTGGCGGAAAAGATTCCCTACATGCGCGCCCTCGGCGTGACGGCGGTGGAACCGCTGCCGGTCTTTCAGTTCGACCCCACCGAGTACGGCGGCACGAACCCCCTCACGGGCGGGCAACTCGTCAATTACTGGGGTTACAGCACCGTGGGCTTTTTCGCCCCGCACAGCGGCTACTGTGTGCGCTACGCCGAGGCGCAACACATCGCCGAGTTCCGCGATATGGTGAAGGCGCTGCACCGCGCCGGGATCGAGGTGATCCTCGATGTGGTCTTCAACCACACGAGCGAGGGCAACCATCAGGGGCCGACGATGCACATGCGCGGCTTCGAGAACCCGACGTACTACTACCTCACGCCGCAAGACCGCCAGTACTACATGGACTACTCCGGCACCGGCAACACCGTGAACTGCAACCATCCCGTGACGAAAAAGTTCATCATCGAGCGCCTGGAGTTCTGGGTGCGCGAGATGCATGTGGACGGTTTTCGCTTTGACGAAGGCTCGATCCTCTCGCGTGGTGAGGACGGTGCGCCGCTCCGTTACCCACCCGTGATCTGGGACATCGAGCTTTCCGAGACCCTGGCAAACACCAAGGTGATCGCCGAGGCGTGGGACGCGGCGGGGCTGTACCAGATCGGTTACTTCCCCGGCGTGCGCTGGGCGGAGTGGAACGGGCGCTACCGCGACGACGTGCGCCAGTTCGTGCGCGGCGACGCGGGCCTCGTCGGAGCCGTTGCCGCGCGCCTTTCGGGCAGCGCCGACCTCTACCAGGCTGGCAACCGCAGCCCCATGAGCAGCATCAACTTCATTACCGCGCACGACGGCTTCACCCTGCATGACCTCGTGACGTACAACGAAAAGCACAACGACGCCAACGGCGAGGGCAACCGCGACGGCATCAACGACAACGACAGCGCGAACGGCGGCATCGAGGGCGAAACCGACGACCTTGTGGTCAACGAGTACCGCGACCGGCAGATCAAGAACTTCGCCGCGATCCTCTTTCTCTCTCAGGGCGTGCCGATGATGCTCGGCGGCGACGAGATTCGCCGCACCCAGAACGGCAACAACAACGCTTTCTGTCAGGACAGCGCGTTAAGCTGGTACGACTGGAGCCGCAGCGTCACCTACGTGGACACGCTGCGCTTCTTTCAGCACCTGATCGCCTTTCGCGCCCAGCACCCCGCCTTGCGGCGCGAAGCGTACCCCACGGGCGCAACTAACGCGCGGGGTCTCGCCGACCTTGCCTGGCACGGCGCGGAACTGCTTGCGCCCGGTTGGAAAGACCCGAACAGCCGCGTCCTTGCCTGCACGCTCGGCGCATCCGACAACGGCGAAGACCTGCACATCATCCTGAATATGGACCCCGGCGCGGTGCCCTTTCAGTTGCCCCCGGTGCCGGGCCGCCGCTGGTACCGCGCCGTGGACACCGCCCTCACCAGCCCGGACGACTGCATGGCCCCCGGCAGCGAAGTCCTCGTGGAGACGGACGGCTACTTCGCCACGAGCCACAGCGTGGTCGTGCTCGTCTCGAAAGAGTTCGCTGATGAAAGCGACGCGAGTGACGGTGAGACCGAGTCCGGGAGCGAGACGGAATAACCACGGCGGAACACGGCGTGATTCACTCGCAGGTATCGCAATGAGAAGGGACAGGCGTGAAAGCCTGCCCCCTCTCTCCCATGAATTACCCTGGAACGAGGATGAGCGCAGGCCACGGTACTCCGTGGTACGGGTCAGCTTCCGACGTGTCCGGCAATGAAGTTGCCGGTATGGGCATCGAAAATGTAATACATTTTCGATGCTACATCTCCTGCAACACGCGTTTGTACCTCTGGCGGCAACGGTGGCCCGGAAACGCGGAACTGTCCGTCGAGAGTGACCACGCAGAGCAGGCGATCCGGGGCGAGGTTAAGGTGCGTATGCAGCGATGTATCTACTGCCTGCGCAGTCTCAAAGGTCACGCCGGTAACTGTCGGTGGGACGCCACTGGAGACTTTTGGTGCGTTCGTATGTGCCGCAACATAGGATCGCGCTTCTGCCTCGGTAAACGCGGGCTGTGCGGGGTCGTTTGTTGGCTTTGAAGGGGTGATCGCCGGCGCACCGGTGATGGGGGAAGCCGTCGCGCCCTGATCATAAACGGAACGTCCGTCCGGTTGAAGATGGCAGTTGCCAGCGACGGGCGAAACGCTTGGACCAACCTGTATGGGAGAAACGCTCACTACGGCTTGTGCGGCAGGCGTCGGGCACCCTCGATAGGGTGGCAAAGGAGGGAGCGTACCTACCGGCACTCCGGGGGTAGCAGGTGATGCAGCAGTAACAGAGATGATGATACCAACCGCGCAGGCAAGGGCGAGGGCAAGCAGGCTGACCGCAACAGTACGACGCATGGATAGACCTCCTGAGAGTGTGTATCGTGCTGGCGAGAACGAATCTATCTGGCAACCTGTTGCAATCGCCTGTTAGCGCAGGAGCAACCGTGCGAGTGCGTACGTCGCCAGCCCCGCCGCGAGCACAGGCACAGTTTTGCCGCCCGTGCGCCACCCCACAAGGGCGGCAACGGCTCCCGCCGCTGCTTCCGGCCCTAGCGTGAGTGTGCTATGCGGGCGCACGAACCCCGGCACGGCGAGCGCGGCGAACAGCGCCACCGGTACGTAAGCCAACCCGCGCGCTAGCCAGGCCGGAAACCGCCCGCCCCCCGCGAGGAGCGGGATTGCCCGCATCGCGTACGTCACCGCCGCCATGCCGCAAATCGTCAGCCAGTACACGTTGCCTCCCTTGCCTTCATACGTTGGTGATGCGGATTTCCCCTTGTCCCTGATAGGCGGGAAGCGTAGCGGCAACGGACGTGTGATACAAGCTGGCCCGAATGCCCTCACCCCCGGCCCCTTCCCTAAAAGGAAGGGGAGCGTGCTATTGCAATATAGCGGTGTACGGGGAATATCGTAATATTACACCTTATCACTACCCTTCTCTAAAGGGAAGGGGCCGGGGGTGAGGGACTTTACCGCCGCCGTACCCGGTATCGGTCTCGGCGTCTGGCACACAAGTTGCGTCCTTTCCGTACACATGTGCGGCACGCCCCGGTATCGCCGCGCTTTTCGGTGCGCGCATGGGTGCTTATTACCGCAATATATGAGCAACAAGGGAAACTGCATGGCTGGCTTTGTGAATCGCAGACTGAAACTGGTGTTTGGCCTCGTGCTGGCCCTCGTGCTGGTGAACAGCCTGATCGCCGCGCGCGCCGTGCAGACGCTGGACGACCATGACCGCTGGGTCGCGCAAACGCAGCAGACCCTCGCGGCGGTATCGGGCACACTCGCCGTGCTCGACGAAGCCGAGACCGGGCAGCGTGGCTACCTGCTCACGGGCGACCCCGGTGCCCTCGCATCCTACATGACGGCGGTGGTGCAAGTGCCCGACCGTGTGGCGCAACTGCGGACGCTGACCGCTGATAACTCCGTGCAGCAACGGAATCTCGATACCCTGACGCCGTTGGTGAACACCCGGCTCGGCATCCTGCGCGCCGGGGTGGACGCATACCGCGCCGGAGGCCTCACTGCGGCGACGCAAAACGGCCAACTCGACGTGGGCCGGCAGACGATGGACGCCATCCGCCAGACCCTCGGTGCAATGAGCGATGAGGAAAACATCTTGCTCGTCCGCCGGGAGCAGGATGCGCGCAACAGCCGCACCGAAACCATCGCCACCATTGCCGCCGCCACGCTCGGCAACATCGCCCTGCTCGGCGTGCTCTACGCCCTGATCCGTGCCGACCAGCAGCGCCGCGCGCGGGTAGCCGCCGAGCGCGCGGAGGGTTTTCGGGAGCGTACACGGTTGGCAAGCTACAATCAGTTGCTCCTCGATTCTACGAGCGAGGGCATCTACGGCATAGACACGACGGGCCACTGCACCTTTGCGAACCGCACCGCCGCCCGCCTGCTCGGCTATACCCCGGAGGAACTGGTCGGAAAAAACCTGCACGCGCTCGTGCATCACCATCATACCGATGGCACGCCCTACCCGCAGGAGGAATGCCCGATCTACCAGTCGCTGCATTCATTGCAGCGTAGCCATGTGGATGATGAAGTCTTCTGGCGGGCGGACGGCACGAGCTTTCCCGTGGAGTACTCGTCGTCGCCGATTGTGGAAGATGGCGTGGTGCAGGGGGCGGTCGTGAACTTCGCCAATATTACCCGGCGGCGGGCGGCGGAGGAAGAGTTGCGGCACAACGAGGAGCGCTTCCGCTCGCTCATCGTCGCCACCGCGCAGATCGTCTGGACGACCACGACAAGCGGCGAATTCGCAGTTGAGCAGCCGTCCTGGAACGCTTTCACCGGTCAGACTACCGCGCAATCGCTGGGGCTGGGCTGGCTGAACGCGGTTCATCCCGACGACCGGGACGAAACGATGCAGGCGTGGGCGGATGCCGTGGCGACGCGCGCCGCGTACGATGTCGAGCACCGCCTGCGCCGCGCCGACGGCGAATACCGCACGATGCAGGTGCGCGCGGTGCCGGTACGGGAAGACGATGGCCGTGTCCGTGAATGGGTGGGTACCCATGCCGATATCACTGAGCGCAAGCAGGCGGAGGAGGAAGTGCGAAAGGCCAGTGAGGTCGCCGAGGCGGCGAACCAGGCGAAAAGCCAGTTCCTCGCCAATATGAGCCACGAACTGCGCACGCCGCTCAATGCCGTGATCGGCTACAGCGAGATGCTTCAGGAAGAAGCGGAAGATCTGCACGCCGATACGCTGATCCCCGATCTGGAAAAGATTCACACGGCGGGCAAGTCCCTGCTTTCACTCGTCAATGACGTACTCGATCTTTCCAAAATCGAGGCGGGCCGGATGGATTTGTACCTCGAAACCTTCGATGTCGCCGAAGTGGTCGCAGATGTCGCCACCACTGTCGCGCCGCTGATCGAGAAAAAGAGCAACACGCTGGTCGTGCAGTGCCCGCCCGACGCGGGCATGATGCACGCCGACCTGACCAAAGTACGGCAGGCGTTGTTCAACCTGCTGAGCAACGCCGCCAAGTTCACCGAAGGCGGCGAGATTACCCTGACGGTGACGCGCGCCCTGCGTGAAGGCCGGGAGTGGTTCACCTTTGGCGTCGCGGACTCCGGCATCGGCATGACGCCCGAACAGTTGACGCGCCTGTTTCAGCCGTTCTCACAGGCAGACGCCTCGACCACGCGCAAGTACGGCGGCACCGGCCTGGGGCTGGCGATCACCCGCAGTCTGTGCCAGATGATGGGCGGCGACATCACCGTGGAGAGCGTCCCCGGCGCCGGTTCCACCTTCACTATCCACCTGCCCGCGCATGTCGCCGAACTGGAGACCGCCGAGCCGGAAGCCCACGCCCCCATTGCGGACAGCCTGCCCGCTACGGCGAAAACCGTGCTCGTTGTGGACGACGACCCCATCGTGCATGACCTGATGACCCGCTTTCTCACTAAAGAAGGGTTCCGCGCCGTCACCGCGACGAACGGCGCCGACGCGCTGCGGCTGGCGCGCGAGTTGCACCCCATCGCCATCACACTGGATGTGATGATGCCACGCATGGATGGCTGGGCCGTGCTCGCGGCGCTGAAAGCAGACCCGGAAACGGCGCACCTTCCCGTCATCATGCTGACGATGATGGACGACCGGAACATGGGCTACGCGCTGGGCGCGACCGATTACCTCACCAAGCCGATTGATCGGGAGCGTCTGGCGGGCATCTTGCGTAAGTACGTGGTTGGTGGCCCCTGTGGCACGGTGCTCGTGGTTGAGGACGACCCGATGATCCGGGAGCAGATCAGCCACCTGCTGGCCGCCGAAGAATGCACCGTGGTCATCGCCGAAAATGGCCGCGTCGCCCTTGACCGGCTGGTCGAAGTGCTGCCGGACGTGATCCTGCTCGACCTGATGATGCCGGAGATGGACGGGTTCGCGTTTGCCAGGGAGTTGCGCGGTCACGAGGCGTGGCGGGCGATTCCGATCATCGTGATGACCGCGAAAGACCTCACCACCGGCGACCGCCAGCGTTTGCAGGGCACCGTGGATGAAATCGTGCAAAAGCAGGGAGACCGGTGGGACGCGCTGTTGCGCGAGGTGTCAGAGCTTGTGCGGGTGTACGCGCACCACGAGGTGACGCATGACGGTCATGCCGACACCGATGCCGATGCCGATAGCGGCACCGTCACAGTGGAGGAATCGGCTCACACAGGTGGTGCGGTCACGGTGCCGGTAGCGTCCGCAGTGACCATGACACGAAACTAAGCGCATGGATTCATGCCATACTATGTATAGGAGCGACGGCAATGGCCCGGATTCTTTTGGTGGAAGACAACGAAGACAACTGGGACATGCTCTCGCGGCGATTGCAGCGTCGGGGGTACGAGGTCGCGCTCGCCACGGATGGCGGGCAGGCGGTGACGATGGCGCAAAGTGACTGCCCCGACCTGATCCTGATGGACATGAACCTGCCCGTGCTCGACGGCTGGTCCGCGACTCGCGCTATTCGCGCGCAGGGGAGCGACGGGCATGTGCCGATCATCGCCCTGACCGCGCACGCGCTGGCGGGTGACCGGGAAAAGGCGCTGGAAGCTGGGTGCGACGATTACCACACCAAGCCCGTCGAGTTCCCCAAACTGCTGGGGCAGATCGAAACCCTGCTGGGTGAGAAAGCGGCGCGCTGAGGTGGGCGGTAATGTCCGAATAACCCCTCCCCCCGGCCCCCTCTCCCGCCGCCGCAGGCCAGGGGACGGGTGCGGGCGCCCTCTGGGCAGCATGGGCGGCACGGGGGAGGGGTGAGCCACGAAAGCCGGGGCCGCGATGATGTCTGATTCCACCATGGCCGAAATCGTGCCGGATCTGGCCACGTTTGCAGCGCAACTGCAAGCGGCACCGCCGGAAGAGCGGGCAACGCTGGTGCGGGTATTCGTGGCGGCGCATCCGGGGGCGGACCTTCAGGGGGCGATGCTCGAAGAAGCCGACCTGCACGAGATTGACCTCGCCGGGATAAGCCTGCACCGCGCGATGCTGGGCGAAGCGAACCTTCAGGGGGCGTTGCTGGAGGACGCCGACCTGCGAGATGCCGGGTTGCGCTTCGCCAATTTGCGCGATGCCGCCCTGGAAGGCGCGAACCTCCAGGGGGCCGACCTCTGGGGCGTCAATCTGGAAAACGCCGATCTCACGGGCGCGGACCTCACGGGTGCGCTTCTGGGAGAGGGCGTCCTGCGCGGCGCCGACCTTTCGCGGGCCGACTTGCGCGGTGTGGACCTCGGCAAGGCCGATCTCACGGGCGCGCGGCTCACCGGCGCGGATCTGCGCGGGGCGACCTTGAGTGGCACGATCCTGCGCGGGGCGATGCTCGACGACGCGCAGCTTGGGGACGTAGACCTCTCGACCTGTGACCTCACTCACATCGCGCTCGGCGGGGCGACGCTGGAAAAAACGCGCTTCGGCGCGGACCAGTTAGGTGGCGCCATCGGCGAGGAGCGCGGTCGTCGGTACGATGCCGCCGTGAAGGGGTACATCGCGCTCGAACGCAACTTCACCGATCTCGGTGACCCCGACGCCGCGCGGTGGGCATACGGCAAGAAGCGCCGGGTGCAGAAGCTCGCCGCGCGAACACAGGCGCGGGTCGCGGCGCGCGAGCGACGCTGGGGAAGCGCGGTGGGCCTGTACGCTACCTACGTCAGCGACCAATTCGTGGAATGGGTCTGCGACTACGGCGAAAGCGTGCCGCGTGTAGTGGGCACGCTTGTCGCCACGTACCTCGTCTTCACGCTCATGTATGGCCTGACGGGAAGCGTAGTCCGCGTTACTGATGGCGTTCGCACTGTGACGCACAACCCGCTCGATATGTTCGTGTTCAGTATGGCGAGCCTGACCACGCAAACCGCGCTCAATATGTTGCCCCGCAACGAGACCGTGCAACTCTTCACCGGCCTCGAAACAGTCGTCGGCATCTTTCTCACCGGTCTGCTGGGCTTCGTGGCGGGCAACCGTATCCGGCGGTAGAGCGGATCACGGTGATATTGGCTCACGTACATCCCGAATCATCCTAACCCCCGGCCCCTTCGAGGGAAGGGGTTGGGGGTTAGGAAAACCGGGCCAGCCGTATCCCAATCCGTGCGAAACGGGGAGTGCGGGCAAAGTGCCTGCCGCTCACTCCCCCCGCGCTTCCGCCCCCCGCCCTTCGGTGAGCGCGCCGACCAACGCGCCACCAATACCGGCGAGCAACAGGTAACTCGCGCCCGGCAGGGTTGCCGCGCCGAGCAGGGCGAGCGCCCCCGCGACCGCCGCGACGAGCGCCGCCCGCCGCGTGCGCAGCAGCGGCACGAGCAGGGCGAGAAAGATCAGCGGCCCGACGAGGTCTACGCCGCCACGCCACGCCGCCGGGATCGCCGCCCCCGCGAGGATGCCGACCGCCGCCCCGCCGAGCCAGGGCACGACCATGCCGACATTCGTGCCCCATGCGTATGCGGCGGTGCCGTCTCCGGCAAGAAAGCGCGCCGTCGCCACCGCGTACGACTCGTCCGAGAGTTGCCACGCATAGAGCAGCCGCCACCAGACGGGCCGGCCCGCGACGCGCGGCGCGACGGACGCGCTCATCAGCAGGTAGCGCGCGTTGGTGATCGCGGTGGCGAGCGTCACGGCGAGCGGCCCCGCGCCGGTGCCGATCAAGCCCGTTGCCGCGAACTGCGCCGACCCCGCATGGACGAGCGCCGACATGCCCAGCGTTTCCGCTCCCGTCAGCCCCGCCGCCCGCGCCGCCACTGCGTACACCACGCCGAACAACGCCGCCCCCGGCCAGAATGGCATCATCGCCCGCATCCCGTCCCGGAACGTAGCGCCATCGGGGCGCACCGCCGTGTCTCCCCCGCCGCGCATTGCCGGTTCGTCTACGGCAGCCACAGCGTCCCTTCCAGCACCGGCACCACGCCGCCACCCACAGTGACTGCGGTGGCGTGGCCTGCGTGGAGCCGCAGGCGCACATGGATGAAGTTGGGCCGCCCCATGTGCGTGCCCTGCTCGCTGACGATCTGCACATTGCCCTCGGCATCGGGCGTCACGTAGCCGCGTTCCGCGAGCCACGCGCCGAGGGGGCCGCTCGCGCTGCCGGTGCCAGGGTCTTCCACGGGGATATTGGGCACGAACACGCGGGTGTACACCCGCCCGCGCGCCGGGTCAGGATCGGGCGCGAACACCACGATGCCCTCGGCCCCACTCCCCGCGATGCACCGCAGCATTGCCGAGGCATCGAGGGCGGTGCGGTCTACGGTAGCGGCATCACGCACGGGCACGTACCAGAACGGCAATCCCGCACTGCCCGTCAGGATCGGCGCATCGGGCAGCAGATTGTTTTCGGTGAGGCCAAGCGCCGCCGCGAAGGTCGCGCGGTCTGGTGTGGGCGATCCGAAGGTGGGATCGCGCTGTTCCATCCAGACAAATGTCGGGGCGCGCAAATCGTCCCCTTCGAGGCGCACGGGCACGGGGCCGATGCCTTCCTCCAACGCGAACGCGCGTGCATCCGCCGCGAGCATCCCGTGTGCGGCGAGCGTGTACGCCGTGCCAAGCGTCGGGTGCCCCGCGAACGGCAGTTCGCGCGCCGGGGTGAAGATGCGTACCCGCGCCGCGCAGTCCGGGTGTGTCGGCGGCAGCACGAACGTCGTCTCGGACAGATTCATCTCCCGCGCGATCGCCGCCATCTCTTCATCCGTCAGCCCTTCCGCATGGGGAAAGACCGCCAGCGGGTTGCCGCCAAACATCCGCTCCGTGAACACATCCACCTGCACGAACACGTACCCACGCCTGCCCTGCATCGTCGCCTCCTTCACATCGCATAATCAATCGTCTATACGAACCACCAAGGACACCAAGAACACCAAGAGGAAATGCAAAAAATAAATGCGCCCGACCTCTTTGTTTTTCTTGGTGTCCTTGGTGTCTTGGTGGTTCGTTTGCCCCCTCTCGCCTTCTCACACAACGGGCCGCGTGCCGGTGAGCGCGGGGCTGACGGTTGCGCCCTCGTCGCGGCTGAGGCGGCGGAGGGCAGTACAGAGCCGCCGCACGCCTTCGGGAATGCTCGCCTCCGGGGTGCCGGTGAAGTTGAGGCGCACGGCGTCGCGCTCGCCTCGGTCGGGGGAGAACAGGTCGCCCGCCACGAGTGCGACGCCCTCCCGCGCCGCTTCCACCGCGAGGGCGCGTGCCCGCAGCCCGTTCGGCAACCGGCACCAGACGTAGTAGCCACCCGTGGGCCGCGTCCAGGTCATGCCGGGCGGGGCATACGTGTCGAGCGCGGTGAGCATCACGTCGCGCCGCCCCTTGTACACCGCCCGCATCGCCGTGACGTGCTCCGCGAGCCAGCCGCGCGTGAGAAAGGCGTGCAGCACATGCTGCATCGCGCTGTTGGGATGCACGTCGCTCGTTTGCCGCGCCAGCGTCACGGCCTCGGCGACGGGCGGGGGCGCGACCAACCAGCCGAGCCGCAGGCCCGGCAGAAAGACCTTGCTCATCGTACTCAGGTAGATCACGCCGCCGTACGGGTCGAGTGCGTGCAGCGTCGGTGGGGCCGGTGCGCCGTAGGCCAGCGCGCCGTAGGGGTCGTCCTCCACCACGGGCACGCCGTAGCGGGCCGCGAGCGCGAGCAGGGCGTGCCGTCGCGCCAGCGGGAGCGTCGTGCCCGTGGGATTTTGAAAGGTGGGCAGGATGTAGATGAACTTGGGCCGGTGGCGGGCGAGCGCCGCGTCCAGCCGGTCGAGCCGCATCCCGTCACGGTCGAGGGGCACGGGCAGCAGCCGCGCCCCCGCGCCGCGAAAGGCCTGCAACGCGCCCAGGTAGGTGGGCGACTCCACGACCACCGCGTCGCCCGGTTCGAGCAGCACGCGGGTGAGCAAGTCCAGCCCCTGCTGCGAGCCATGCAGCACGACCACATCCTGCGCCCGTGCCGTGCCACTATTACCATCGCCGCGCCGCGTCCACGCCGCCAGCGCCTCGCGCAAGGGTGCCCACCCCGGCACTGCGCCGTGCTCGAACACCGTCGGGCCATGCGCCGCGATGGCCTCCGCCAATGCTTGCTCGAAACGGGCGATGGGGAAGTGTTCGGGCGCGGGAGCGCCCGCGCCGAAGCTGATCGTGCCCGGTTTGCCCATCGTGGCGAGCAGGTCGCTCATGCCGGGGTCGCGCAACCGCTCGGCGGCGGGCGTGAGCAGCGTTTGCCAGGGTACGGCGCTGCGGGCCTCGTCTGCCCCCGCATCGCTCACCCAGGTACCATGCCCAACGCGTGCCTCGACCCGCCCCGTCGCCACCAGTTCACGGTACGCCGTGACCACCGTAGTGCGGTTCACCCCGAGGGAGGCGGCGAGCTTGCGTTCGGGCGGCAACGGCGTGCCGGGACGCAGTTCGCCCGCCTCGATGCGCCGCATCACCTGCTCCACGATCTGCCGGTACAGCGGCATCTCGCTCGTGCGGTCGAGATGAAGGTCTTCATCCATGCCCGTAATCCCACTTCCCGTGAATGACGTGTGTTTCCCTGCATCAATGAGCATAGCGCGGGGGTGTCGGGGCGGAAACAGCCAATCCCGCAGATTGGATGGGGCCAATGTGGACACTCGCATGGTCGGGGGCAAATGGCGCCAATGGGCGTACACTTTGCATGGTGCGTGCGGCACATGTATTTCGACACCAAAGCGAGGAAAACGTCTATGACGACCGCGACCGCAACCGGTAGCCAGACTGCGTACGACGCCATCACCCGGCTCTTTGAGGGGGAGCCGGAGGCGAAGGCGAACCCCGTACCCCTCTATCATGCCATCCGCGAACACGACCCGATCTACTTCCGCGAAAGTCCCTATGGGAATGCGTGGCACCTGACGCACTACCCGGACATCGCCGCCGCCCTGAAAGACCCGCGCTTCTCGGCGGAGCGCAACTTCGGCGATGGCAACGATGCCCGGATGCGCGAGATGCCGGCGGTTGAGCAGGAGCGGGTCGCGGAGTTCCGGCGCTACGGCGAGTTGTGGATGCTCACGCGCGATCCCCCCGATCACACGCGCCTGCGCGGCCTCGTGCTCAAGGCGTTCACGCCGCGCGTAGTCGAATCGCTGCGCCCGCATATCGAGGCCATCGTGGACGACCTGCTCGCCGCCATCGGTACGCAAAGCGAGACGGACGTGATTCAATCCCTCGCCTACCCCCTGCCTGCCACGGTGATTGCCGAACTGCTCGGCGTGCCCGTAGCGGACCGCGACCGCTTCCGGCGCTGGTCGGACTCGCTCGTCAATGTGCAGTCCTTCAAAGACGAAGCGGCCTTCGCGGACTTCCGCGAGATGGTGGACTACCTGCGGGCGGCGGCGCACGCGCGGGCGGGGGCGATGGGCGATGACCTGCTCTCGAACCTGATCGCGGCGCGCGAGGCGAACGATGCCCTGACGGAAGACGAACTGATCGCGCAGGCGATGCTGTTGCTCGTCGCAGGGCACGAGACAACCACCAACCTGATCGGCAACGGCTTGCTCGCCCTGATGAACCACCCCGACCAGTTGGCGAAGCTCGAAGCCGACCCGGCATTGTTGCCGAACGCCGTTGAGGAATTGCTGCGCTACGACAGCCCCGTGCAGTTCACGACGCGCACCGTGAAGGAAGATTTGGAGTTCGGTGGCCGGCGGATGCAGCGCGGGCAAACGGTGTTTCTCTGGCTCGGCGCGGCGAACCACGATCCGGCGCAGTTCCCGGACCCGGACGCGCTCGATCTCGCCCGCGCCGGGGCCAAGGCGCACCTCTCCTTTGCCACCGGCATCCACTTCTGCATTGGCGCCGCCCTCGCGCGCATGGAGGGGCAAATCGCCCTGGGCGCGCTGCTCCGCCGCTACCCGCAAGTGCGTCGCGCCGAAGCGGGGCTGGTGCAGTGGCGGCCCAATCCCACGCTGCGTGGCCTCGCGCGCTTGCCGGTCGTACTGAAGGGATAGCCTGACGGCAACGGGCAAGGTGCGATAGGGCCACTACGCTCCCTGGCCGGGTTGCGGTGTCGTTAACCTGATCTTCCTAACCCCCGGCCCCTTCCCCCCGAGGGAAGGGGAGTGTGCTATTGCAATAGTTCGGCGTATACGGAACATCGTAACCTTGCGGGGTTTCACTCCCCTTCCCTCGGAGGGAAGGGGCCGGGGGTTAGGAAAACCGAGCCGATACCTCATCCGCTCTCAGCCGCACGACCGTGCGAGGAAACACATGCGGGTGCATACCATTTCATCACATGCACCGCAGAAACTACGTGAAAGTGGGAAAACAACGTCGAATATCAGGAAAATACGAACAACAGCCATGCTTTCTCTCGATTGTGATCGGAATGTCAACGGCTTTGTAGCCCGATTTCCCTTGCTTCGCGGGTGATGTGTTCGTACAATAAATGGGGGAACACGGCTCGTTGTGCCGTTTGATCGGTGTGGCGAGCGGGCGGGATGGGATGGGTGCGCAGGTGGGGACGCTGTACGTGGTAGCGACGCCGATCGGAAACCGCGAGGATATTACGCTGCGCGCCTTACGCGTGCTGCGGGAGGTTGCCGTGGTCGCGGCGGAGGACACGCGCCACACGGGGCAACTGCTCACGCATCACGGCATTGCCGCCCGCTACCTTTCCCTGCATCAGCACAACGAACGTGACCGGGCGGCGGTCATTCTTAGCCGGTTAGCCGCCGGGGAAGACGTGGCGCTCGTCAGTGACGCGGGCACACCGGCGGTCGCCGATCCGGGCGCCGTGCTTGTGGCGGCGGTGGCGGCGGCGGGGCATGTCGTGGCGCCGATACCGGGGCCGAGCGCGCTGATCGCGGCGGTCTCTGCGTCCGGCGCGATCACCGGGCCATTTACGTTTGCGGGGTTCGCCCCGACAAAGACGAGCGCGCGGCGCGAGATACTGACGGCCTTCGCAACGCTGCCGCATCCGGTCGTCTGGTACGAGTCGCCCCACCGCCTCGCCGCCTGGCTCGCGGACGCGCGGGCAGTGTGCGGGGAGCGGGAGATCGTGCTCTGCCGCGAACTGACGAAACTGCACGAGGAAATCACGCATACCACGCTCGATGAGGCAATTGCGCGCCTTGCCACGTCGCAACCGCGCGGCGAATACGTTATTATTGTCAAGAAGGCAGCCGCGAGCGTCGCTCCGGCGCTTCCCGACGACGCGACGCTGACGGAGGCGCTGGTGCGCCTGCTGGCATCGGGGCTGAGTCCGGCGGCGGCGGCGAAAGAGGCGGCGCGTCTGACGGGGCGGGAGCGCGCCGAGAGTTACCGCCTCGCGGTGCAACTGCGGGGACAACGAAGCGACGGGCAACGAAGCGATGAGCGGGGCGAGGGCTGACGGGCGCACAGTTGGGAGCGGGGAGGGGTATGGGCCACCGCCCGATACGCCCCCGGCGCTGCCGCCCGATAGCCCGCGCGGGGGGAACATGCCGGTAGCCACGGGAAAGGTCGCTACCGGCCGGGGGATGAAGCGTATTGAGTCCGTATGATGCCCGACCACGATACCCACTGTTGGCCCTGAAGGGAATTGTGGTGTTCCCCCAGAGCACCACCAAGATCAATGTCGGCACGCCGCGCTCACTCGACACCATCGAGGAAGCGATTGAGCGCGATTCCCATGTGATCGCCGTGGCGCTCCGCGATGAGCAGGCGGAAAAACTCACCGAAAAAGACTTCTACGAGGTCGGCACCCTCTGCCGCATCAAGAACCCGGACCGCGACGGCAACACCGTGCAGGTCTCGCTCGAAGGCTTGTGCCGGATGCGCATCACGGGGATCGAGGCGACGAAACCCTGTTACTTCGTCAGCGCCGAGGAAATTCACGAAACGGGCGGGTTCGAGGGCGAAAACCGCGCGTGGGCACGCCGGGTGCGCGAGCAACTGGACGAGTTCGCCCACCTACGGGGTAGCGCGGTCAACAGCCTCAAGGACGCGGTGGACGCCGCCACGGATGTCGGGCAACTCGCCGATGTGCTCGCCAGTTCGAGCGAGTTAAACCGGGGCATGGACATCAAAGAACGACAGGGGTTGCTCGCGGAGCCGAACAAGCTCAAGCGGCTGGAACGGCTCGCGTCGGTGATCGCGGGGGAGCTTGAGGTCGAGGCGCTCGGTGAGAAAATCAAGGAGCGCGTGCGCGAGCAGATCGACAAAAACCAGCGCGAGTACTACCTGCGCGAGCAACTGAAAGCGATCTACGAGGAGTTGGGCGAGAATACCCAGACCGACAACGACGCCCTGCGGCAGAAAATCGAGGAGCGTCAACTCCCGGACGAGGTCAAGGAGCGGTTGCGGCGCGAACTGGCCCGCCTCGAACGGATGCCGGGCGTCTCCGCCGAGGCCACCGTGGTGCGCACGTACCTCGATCTCGTACTCGCATTGCCGTGGACGGAGCGCACCACGGACCGCCTCGATCTGGCGGTTGCCCAGCAGGTGCTGGACGACGAGCACGACGGGCTGGAGCAGGTCAAGGAGCGGGTGCTCGATTTTCTCGCCGTGCGCAAGTTGCGCGCGGACAAGGGCACGTCGCGCGCGATGGCGACGATTCTCTGCTTCATCGGCCCGCCCGGCGTCGGCAAGACCAGCCTGGGCCGGAGCATCGCGCGGGCGATGGACCGCACGTTCGTGCGCGTCTCGCTCGGCGGCGTGCGCGACGAGGCGGAGGTGCGCGGGCACCGGCGCACGTACGTCGGCGCCTTTCCGGGGCGCGTCGTGCAGGCAATGAAGCAGGCGGGCGCGATGAACCCCGTGATCCTGCTCGATGAAATTGACAAGATGAGCAACGACTTCCGGGGCGACCCAACCGCCGCGCTGCTCGAAGTGCTCGACCCGGAGCAGAACATTGCCTTCACCGACCACTACCTTGACCTGCCGTACGACCTGTCGGACGTGCTGTTCATCACCACGGGCAACTACCTGGGCAGCATCCCCCGGCCGCTGCGGGACCGGATGGAGATCATCGAGCTTGGCGGCTACACCGAGGAAGAAAAGGTCGAGATCGCGCAGCACCATCTCCTGCCCCGGCAAGCGGAGATGCACGGCCTCGAACCGGGCTTTGTCGAGATCGCGCCTGCCGTAATGCGGCAGGTCGTGCGGGAGTACACGCGCGAGGCGGGGGTGCGCGGCCTCGAACGGGCGATGGGCAACCTCTGTCGTAAGGCGGCACGCTATGCCGTGAGCGGAGCGGCAAAGATGCCGAAAAAACTGCGCATCACCCCAGAAAAGCTCACCGAGTACCTCGGCCACGCGCGCTACGGCAGTGACATGTACGTCAAGGAAAGCTCCATCGGCGTAGCGAACGGCCTCGCGGTCACGGAGTCCGGCGGCGAACTGCTGCCGGTGGAAGTCGCCACGATGCCGGGCCACGGACATATGACGCTGACAGGTCACGCCTCGGAAGTGATGCAGGAGAGCGCGAAGGCCGCGCAAAGCTATGCCCGCTCCCGCGCCGTGGCGCTGAAGATAGACGAAGACTTCCAGCGCAACACCGATGTGCATATTCACGTCGGTGACATGGCGACGCCAAAGGACGGCCCCTCGGCGGGCGTGACGATGGTGACTGCACTCGTGTCCGCACTCACGAAGCGGCCCGTGCGGCACGACCTCGCAATGACAGGGGAAATCACCTTGCGGGGCCGCGTGATGGCGATTGGCGGCCTGAAAGAAAAGGTGCTGGCGGCGCACCGTGCAGGCATCCGCACCGTGATCGCCCCCGCCGAAAACCGGCGCGATGCGACCAAGATTCCCAAAGAAATCCTGCGCGAGATGCGCATGGTCTGGGTGTCGCATATGGATGAGGTGATCGCCGAGGCGCTGATCTTTGCCGTGCCGCCCAGCCTGCCCGAAGCCGATTCCACCGCCATCGCCGACCGCACCGACGCGGCCCTGCCGCTCGACGTGCCACCGATTGCCCGTGATGTGATCATCGCGCTGGACAAGTTGTAATGCCCTGACCCCTGGCCCCTGGGGCAGTACGCGGTACGCAGTATGCAGAGGGGATTAAAGCATTTCACTGCATACTGCATACTCCCGCAGGGACAAATGCTCCCGCGCCGCTGACTACTGACGGTTCGCTAGTGTTGCGGTGTGTGGTATCATCGGCGGAAGTGAGGGAGCGAGGAGCGAGGTATGGCGGTGGAAGAATCGCTCGCGCCGGAGCAGACGCGCGAGATTGCAGCGGGAGCGTACCAATGGTCCGGTGATGGGGTCGCCTTGCCCATCACCGAATCGTGGCGTATTTTGCGTGCCCGCACGGGCTATGTGATGGAAGCCAGCGCCGATGCGTCCGCCGTGCCCGAATTTGGCTATACCTATACCAGCACGCTTTCCCTCGACGAAGACCGCCGCCCGACGGGCCTCTCGATGCGCGTCACGCATGGGGAGCATACGGTGCGGGTCTCGGCGCACTTTGAGCCGGATGCCGCCGTGATCACCCGCGTGCTGATCAGCGCGGCGAGTGGCGCGATTCAGCGCACGCAGACCTTTCGCATGCCGGTCGGGTACACCGTGGAAGCGCATCCTGTGCTGTTCGACGGCCTGCACATCGCCGCCTTGCGCGAGGACGGGGCCGAGCCGCACCGCCGCCCCTGCCTGTGGTTTGATATCACCGCCCGCGAATCGGGCAGCATGATGGCGGCCTACCCCGTGTCGTACGCGATCGGCGCCTTTCCCGGCCCCCTGCGCAACCGGTATTCGCTCACCCGCTGGGGCTATGACCTGCGCGGCGCGAATACGCTGATCACCGTGCGAGACATCGCCGGCTGGCTCGTACCCACCGAACTACGATTTACCCTTGTTGGCACCGTGTACTCCGTGCGCCTCTCCCTTGCCGCCGCACCGGGCGCGGCGTAACGAGAGCGGGGGAGGGGTTCCCCCTACGGCCGTTGCGGCACCGGCGCGTCCATAGGGGTACCGGTCGGCTCGGTCGCTTTGTCGGCGATTTGCCAGGGCACTTCGCGCCACGTCCAGAAGGCGGCGAATAGCAGGATCGCGCCCGTGGCGAAAAAGGGCGCGCGCAGGCTGATCCCGGCGGCGAGCAGGGACGCGCCGAGTGGCCCGACGAGGCCACCGGCGGAAATCATTGCCTGTTGTAACCCATACACCGAGCCTTGCTCCTCCTGCGGCGTAATTTCCGCGAGCAGCGCGTTCGTGGTCGGCCCGACGCCGCCGGTGGTCAGCCCGAACAGGCAACGCGCGACGATCAGCACCACCACCGTCGGCGCCAGCCCCTGCGGGAAGTACGCGATGCCCCCGATCAGCAGGCAGGCAATCAGCACATGCTTCGGGTTCACGCGGTCGGAAAGCCGCCCCAGCATGACCGCGCTGATCGCCCCCGCGATGCCGCCGAGGCCGAGCATCAACCCGGTGATCGAGGCGGGCTGGCCGTTTGGCCCGATCAGCTGGCGCACGAACAGCGGCACGATGGGCTGGATAGACTGGTTGGCGATCTGTTCCAGAAACGGCACGGCGATCAACACGAGCAGGAGGTGGTTGTGCAGGTGTCGCCGCGTCGTGGCGACAAAGCCGGGGCGCGCGACGCCTGCCCCGACACGCGGGCGCGGCGCTTCATGCACGAACAGCCACGCCACCAGCCCGCCGACCCCCAGCATCGCCCCGGAGGCCCAGAGGGTGTGACGGTAGCCCAGGTGGTCGGCGAGAAAGCCGCCAAAGAGCGGGCCGATGGATGCCCCGGAGAACACCGCCATCTGCATCAGGCCCAGGCTGAAGCCGAGCCGGGCACGCGGGCTGATGCTGGCGACGTACGCCACGGACGCGCTCACCGTGCCGAGGGTTGCCCCTTCAAGAAACCGCAGCACGAGAACGTGCCAGGGCTGTGTGGCGAACGACGACAGCACCGCCAGTATGCAGCCGGAAAACATCGCGCGGATCACCATCGGCTTGCGCCCGTAGCGGTCCGCCACCGCGCCCCAGATCGGCGCGAAAATCGTCATCGTCACCGCACCGGCGGTGTTGAGCGCACCTGACCAGAGCGTGAGCGCCTGCGTGGAGCGCACGCCCAGGTCGTCGTGCAGAAAGAACACAAAAAACGGCGCGCGCGAATTGAAGCCGATGATCGCCAGCATCTGCGCCACCCAGATTGCCGCGAAGTTTTTTCGCCAGTCCTGCAACGCTCACCCCCTCATGCCGTGCCGGTTCCCGGATTCATGCATTCGTGCTTCGGCGCATCGCTGCGCATTATAGAGGCCACTGCGGCGCGGGCGCGAAATGTCGCCGTTGTCGCCGCGCTTGCCAAACGTACATGTCTCGCGGTAGACTGCCCGCACTCAACTTGTGGGAGAGGAGCCGCATCCCATGCACCCGACGTCCACCGGCACCGGCACACCGGGCAGTTCATTTCGTGCCGCCGTGATTGGCACGGGGGCGATGGCGCCCGGCATCGCGGCGGAGTATGCGCGCCTCGGCCCCACGGCGCTCGTCGGGCGAGACGCGGGCCGTGCCGATGCCGCCCTCGCCGTCGCCCGCCATGCCCTCGACACGCTCGCCGCTGCCGGTCTCCTCCCCCCGGACGAAGCCGCCACTGCCGCCGCCAACCTCAGTGCGACTACCCTGATGGACGCGGACTTCCGCGCTGTGTCGCTGGTCTCGGAAAGCATCACCGAAGACCTGGCGGCGAAACGCACGCTCTTTGCCCGGCTCGATGCCGAAGCGCCCGCCGATGCGCTGCTCTGCTCGAACACCTCCAGCCTCCGCATCACCGCCATCGCGGACGGCCTCACCCATCCGGAGCGCGTGGTCGGCACGCACTACTGGAACCCGCCCCACCTGATGCCGCTCGTGGAGGTCATTCCCGGCGAACGCACCGATGAAGCTTGCACCGTGCGGGTGATCGCCCTGCTGGAGCGCATCGGCAAAGAGCCGGTGCAGGTGCGGCGCGAGGTGCCCGGTTTCATCTGGAACCGGCTGCAAACGGCGCTGCTGCGCGAATGCCTCTGGCTCGTCGCCGAGGGCGTCGCCACGCCGGCGGAAATTGACCGCATCATGGAGCGCGGCCTCGGTCGGCGGTGGTCGCTCACCGGGCCGTTCACCTCGGTGCGCCTGGGCGGGCCGCATGTCTACGCGCGCGTGGCGGAAGAACTCTTTCCCCAGTTCGCGGCGGAACCAGCGTTTGTGGACGGTTGGCGCGACATCCTCACCGCCAGCCGCCCCGATGTGGACGTGAACGCCGTGCGCGCCCGCCGCGAAGCCGCGCTCGTGGCCCTGCGGCGCGCTGATCTGGGAGGAGAGGACTTACCACAGAGACACAGAGAACACAAAGAATAAAAAAGATTGGCTCCGCCGTTCTCCGTGTCCTCGGTGTCTCTGTGGTGAATCTCTTTATTGGGTTTGTTGGTCTTGTTGGTTGATCGGAGGGAACGTATGGCAACGGAAACGGACATCGGCACGCTGGACACGAAAACGCGCACGCTCAGTGTGGAGGCGATCAAGGCGGCGCACGGCGCGCCACCGTGGAGCCATGAGGTTCTGCAAACGAACGGCACGCGGGCGGTGCTGATCTGCCAAGCGCCGGGGCATCAAAACGACACGCACTACCACGACAAGGACGAATGGTGGTTTATCGTTGAGGGCGAGCAGACGTGGCAGTTCCTCGATGAAGCGGAGCCGCACCATGTCAAGGCGGGGGACTTCATCTTTGCCCCGGCCAATGCGATCCACCACATTTCCGTGATCGGCGACCGCCCCGCGATCCGTCTCGCCCTCAGCGCCGTGGGTGAGTTCCATCGTTATGACCGCCCCGGTTGCGGTCCCGCCAACAAGGAGTGACATGTACGAGCAGATTCCCGACGATGCCGCGATCACGCGCGCCCTGGGCCGCTGGCGCGACGCCGCGAACCGGCCCACCCGCATCGCCGTGGTCGCGCGCAGTTCCAGTAGTGTGGACCCGATCCAGACCGCGCTCAAGGGCCTCGGCCTGCCGATCACCTTTGGTCCGCTCTACGACAGCGAACGGCGCGTGACACCGGGCTTCGACACGGCAGAGATCATTATCGCGGCGGCCATCCCGATCACCGGCCCGGTGTTCGACCAGCTTGCCTGCCGCATGATGCTCTGTCCCTCCGTGGGCTACAACGGCGTGAACATCGCCGACGCCACCGCGCGCGGCATCGTGGTCTGCAACATCCCGGACGCCTACTCCGAGGAGGTCGCGTTGCAGGCCATCGCCTTTCTCATGGCGGCAAACCGGAACCTGCCCGCCTTTGAACAGTCGTTGCGCGCGGGCCACTGGCGCGACGACATGGCGCAAAGCATTATTCTCCATAATCCGAGCGTGCAGACCGTGGGCGTGATCGGCTTCGGGCGCATCGGGCGCATCGCCGCCACCAAGGCCAAAGCCCTCGGTTTCACGGTGATCGCCACCGATCCATACGTGTCCGCGTCAGTGGGCGAGGCGATGGGCGTGCCCCTCGTGTCGCTCGACGAGGTACTCACGCAGTCGGACTACATCACGATTCACAGCTTCTTGTGGGACGAAACGCACCACCTCATCAACGCGGAGCGCATCGCCAAGATGAAGCGGGGTGCGTGGATCATCAACACGGCGCGTGGCCCGATCATTGACGAGGCAGCAATGGTCGCGGCCCTGCAATCGGGCCATCTCGCGGGCGCAGGGCTGGACGTGTTCGAGGTCGAACCCATCGCCCTCGATAACCCCCTGCTCGCGATGCCTAACGTGATGGTCGCCCCCCACATCGCCGTGTACTCGGAGGAAGGGCGCGTGCGCACCGTGGAGCGGGCAATGGGCATCACCCGCGCCGCCATCGCGGGCCACCTGCCCGACCATGACGCCGTGGTTGACAAGGGCTTCTACGATACCCTCGTCGCCCGGATGTAGTAATTTCTTGACCCTCGGTCTTCTCTATAGCAGGAAGACCGAGGGGCGAGTGAATTTATCAGGACCCTATGTAAACTGAATACTTGTCGCCGATACATCCTGTACATACAATATCTGCGCAGGCTGCCACTCGCGCATTTGCCGTGGTTGTGCTACGTTTATGCTGCACAATGAAGGAGGATGCGTGGATAATCTCGATGGCATGACACTACCTGGCTCCTGGAAACAGGCTCCGCGCGGCTGGGGGAACAACCTCCACAAACTCGCCCCGTACCTTGGAGGATATCCACCCGCTTTGGCGCACTACTTCGTCTCGCGCTATAGCGATCCCGGTGCGACGGTATACGATCCCTTCTCAGGTGGTGGCACTACCGTTCTCGAAGCGCTCCTGATGGGGAGAGAAGGCATCGGCAATGATGCCTTCCCCTACGCGTACGTGCTCTCCTCGGCGAAGTCCTGCCCGATGACCCCGACGGCATTCTCTACGTATTTGAAAGCGAAGCTGCGCGAGGCTGAGTCTCAACCCGGAGATCTTGCCCTCCTCGATAATGAGGACATGCTCGTCTTCTTCCATGAAAAGACGCTCGACGAACTTCTTCGCCTCCGGACGGTAGTGAAGGATGATCCATCGCCCGAAGCGCTCTTTCTCAAGGCGGTGATCTGCGGAGTATTGCATGGCCCATCGAAAATGTTTCTTTCCCTGTCAATGAAGGACACTACGTCCTCAACCACCAATTACGTGCGCAACTACGTGGCTACGCATGGCCTCATCCGCCCGGAGCGCGGCGTTTATGCATCTGCAATGAATAAAATGGCGCGGAGTACCGACGGCGGTCTGCCTGACCATCACGGAACGATTCATTACGGCGATGCACGCGCGACGCCGATACGCGACGAGAGCGTGGATGTCATTGTCACCTCACCCCCGTACATGAGCGTGCTCGATTACCCGTGGAATAACTGGATTCGCCTCTGGTGGCTCGGTGAGGATCGTCTGGCAAGCCGTGCCAAGCTCACATCTACGAGTGTAGAGAAAAACTACCGGCGCTTCATGTGCGACGTCTGCCGCGAACTCTACCGCGTGCTGAAGCCGAACAGTGCCGCCGTCATCGTCGTCGGAGACGTAAAGAAGGTGCGGCCCAGCGGTGAGGTGCAATTCATCAACTCGGCGCTCCTGATCGCGGAAGAGGCGGCCCGCGCAGGTTTTGAGATTGAGTGCATCATCAACGACACGTACAAGATGCGCAACCGCCCCTTCCTCGTTTTCAATGCGCTCAAATGGGAGTACGACCCGAGCGAACATGCCGCGAAGAGTTCGGTGCCGATTGACCGCTGCTTGGTACTCAGGAAGGGAATAGTGCGCGCGCGCGACGTAGATGCGCCATGGTTGCGTACTCCGACGGGGCAATATGCATTCGACATCCCGCTCACAATGGCAGCAGACAACTGAATGATCACTTGGGGCGCGGTTCCTGGATGACCACCGTCGCGTCAGTTCCCGGTGGCTGGACGACCACGGTCTCCGTGTTGCTACTTTCCGCGACGACATGCGCCTCACCGAGATCGGGGTCGCTGAGAAGCGCGAACAGGTCCGTCGTCCACCCACTTTTTTGCGCGGGAATTGGGTGCGCGAATGGCTCGGATGAAGCGAGGAGATACTCCCGCTGTACTGCCGTGTACGGGCGGTGCGTCGAATGCCGTAACTCCTTGTTCTTCTTGAACGCAAAATTCCATTCTCCCGTGAAGCCGTAGAGACCGACGGCGAGAATGTCATACTCCCCGACGACGTAGCAGGTCGTTTTCAGCCGCTCCCCATTGGGCAAGAGAACCTCGCGGCTGTCGCTCGCATCATTCTGCACGGTGGCGGTGAACGCCCCCGGTTCAATCTCCCTGATGGTGTTGGTTTGGAACGATTTGAGTTGAACGGTGAAGCGCCGTCCTGCATGGATGAACGTTCGATCCGCTTTGCTTTTTCGGTCGTGGTCATCGGTCTTGTACGATTCATGGATTCCTCGCGCGTGCAGGTACGCGAGAAAATGGTATTCAGCGGTGTAGCCGGAGGCGAAACTGCGGAAACTTGGATTGTCGCGGATAAGTCCGACCATCGCATCGCGGTCAACCCAATTTTCGGGGTTCTTTATACGTTCAAGTACCTCGGCAAGGGTCACGGGCATGCGTTTCCATCCTTTTTATCGAACGGCCCGAATAGCTCCGCGAGCGAGACACCCAGAGCTTTTGCGAGGATGGAAATGTTTTCAAGCGTCGCGTTTGTTTCCCCGCGTTCCACCCGCCCGATGTACGTGCGATGTAAACCGGTCAATGTCCCAAGCTCTTCCTGTGAACCGATCCCCCGGGCACGCCGAAGCTCCCGGATTCGTTCTCCGAACTGACGTTGCAGCACATCTGACTGAACGGGCGGTTTCTTCACCATTAGGAATGGATGGTAGGCGCGGTGCGACATAAACGTCTACAGCATAAACGTCGCACCGTTTGTCACACAGTGACGCGAATATCAGCGTCCGGGCGTGGCAGAGGTGCAGTAGGGCGTGGGCAGGGCGAGGCCGGTTGTGGACAATGCGAGGGCCGCGTCGAGTGTCAGGGCGCCGCCGTTTTCCCACGCTGCCGCAAAGGCCGCGTCGCCGAGCGCATCGCGCGCCGCCGCAAGCAGCGCATCATCTCCCTCAGTTCCCTCAGTCAGGATCGTGGATTGCAAGCCATGCGTGGTGCGGAGGGCGCGCACGACGCGAAGCAGGCGCACGGCCTCGGCGTACCGCGCGTGTTCGCGCGCGAAGGCAATCACCCGCTCGCACTCCCGCAGCAGCAACGCGGGCGCGTTGACATGCTGTAGCTCCCGCAACGCCCGCGCGTACCACTCTGCCGCCTCGTCCGGTGCGCCCCGCGCCCGCGCCACATCGCCCAAGCCGCGCAGGGCGTACCCCGTTGTTCCGTGGTCACCGACGGCCTCGCCCGCCGTGATGCTTTGCGCGTAATATCTTCCTGCCGCGATCGAGTCGTCGGTGCAGAGCGCGAGATTGCCGAGCTGGAGCAGGGAAATCGTGATGCCCTGTGCGTCGCCAATGTGTTGTCGCAGGGCGAGACCACGGGACAGGGCCGCGTGCGCCCGCGCCTGCTCCCCCCGCGCGCCACACGCCACACCAAGCATGGTCAGGGCGTGTGCCAGCGCGTAGCTGTCGCCGAGCGCGGCATGGATGCTCACACTCTCCTCGGCGAGGACACAGGCCCGGTCATACGCACCGAGATCGTGTTCCACCCGCGAGAGGTTGTTCAGCACGATCCCGGTTCCCCACTCCATGCCAATTGCCCGATAGGCGGCGAGCGCATCCTCGAAGTGGCTGCGGGCTTGTGCCGGTTCCCCTCGATAGGAGGCCACATTGCCGAGGCTGTTACGCATCCCCGCAGCAAGCAGGTGGTCGTCGAGGCGTTCCGCCAGCGCCAGCCCTTCGGTGAACAGCGCGGTGGCCCGCCCCATATCACTCTGGCGCATCGCCAGCATGCCCGCACCTAGCATCGCCTTACCGCGTACGTCCGCCACGTCCGGCGTGTCCCCCGTGAGCGCGAGCATCGCTTCCAGCCATTCCCGGCCCTCGTGCAGGTAGCCGTGCCCCTGCCAGAACCGCCACAACGCCGCCGCCATCCGCAACCCCGTCGCCCCGTCGCTCCGCTCCCGTGCCCAGCGCAGCGCGGCCCGCAGGTTGTCGTGCTCCGCCTCAAGCAGTGCCAGCGACGTGGCGGTGCGTGCGCCGATGAGGTCTGGTGCGGTCGCCTCCGCCAGCGCGAGAAAGTACCGGGCGTGCCGTTGCGCGGTCGCCGCCCCCTCGCCGTGGCGCGCCAGTTGCTCGCCCGCGTACTCCCGCACCGTTTCCAGCATCCCGTACCGGGCCGTCTCGCCGGGCGTGCTGAGCTGCACCAGGCTCTTGTCTACGAGCGACGCCAGCGCGCGGGTCACGCGCTCCGTGTCGTCACCCCCGCAGACCGCCACCGCCGCTGCCTCGGTGCAGCCACCGACAAACACGGCGAGCCGCCGGAACATCGCCGCCTCGTCCGCCGTCAGCAGGTCGTAGCTCCACGCGATTGCTGCTGCCATCGTACGGTGGCGTGCTGGGGCATCCCGTGGCCCCTCTGCCAAGGCGGGTAGCTGCCGCTCCAGCCGTGCCAGCAGTGTATCGGGCGATAGATGCCGTAGCCGTGCCGCTGCCAGTTCCAGCGCCAGCGGCAACCCGTCCAGCCGCGCACAGATCGCCACCACCGCCGCCGCGTTCGCTGCGGTGATGGCAAAGGTGTGATCCGTCGCCCGCGCGGCCTGTGTGAAGAGCGCCACGGCGGGTGAGGCCATGATGGCGGCGTACTCCGTGTCGGTAGGCAGGGCGAGCGGCGCGAGGGGCAGCAGGTGCTCACCGCGCAAGCGCAACGCCTCCCGGCTCGTGACCAGCACCCGCACGCCAGGGCAGTGCGCCAGCAGGTTCGCTACCTCCACCGCCTCCTCCAGCAGATGCTCGAAGTTGTCCAGCACCAGCAGCAACCGTCGCCCCCGCAGCGTCGCCAGCAGCGCCTCGCGCACTGGTCGCGGATCGGCCTTTGGCACGCCTACCGCCTGCGCGATGCCCGGCAACAGCAGCCCCGCCTCACGCACGGGAGCGAGCGACACGAACACCACGCCTTCCACACCCTCGCCGGTGGTCTCGTTTGCCCCTATCGTGCCCCGTGTCTCGGCGGCGTGCGCCATTGCCACGGCAAGGGCGAGGCGGGTCTTGCCCACGCCGCCCGGCCCGATCAGGGTGACGAGGCGCACATCCGGGTGCTGTAGCAGGGCCATAACCGCCGCGACCTCGTGCGCTCGCCCGATCAGCGGCGTCACGGGGGCGGGCAGCGTGGGCGGCAACGGCGCTACGGCGACCGGCGGTGACACAACGGCCGGCGACACCGGCGCGGGAGCGGCTTCCAGGGCGCGGCGACTCTTGCGCGCGGGGGCACGCGCCGCGTCGAGCCGCGCCCGCTCGGCGTCGGACAGCCCCAGCGCCACCGCGAGCAGGCGCACCGTTTCGCGCTGCGGACGCTGCCGCTCGCCCCGTTCGAGCAGGCTGATCGCGTCGGCGCTCAACCCGGCCCGCTCCGCCAATGCTTCCTGCGTCAGCCCCGCGCGGCTCCGAAACGCGCGCACTAGATCGCCAAACTCCTGCCCTCCCGTGTCCATGTCCCGTCTCCCCGGATGATTGGCGTCCCTTCCCTATCCCTGTCACCGTGATATACGTATGTTAACCGATATTTTGCGCATCTGCGGCCCCGTGATTTCACGCGAGTTGTCCGGGAAGTTGTCCGGATTGTCGGTGGTACGTTAACCCTATCGTTGCCATCATAGAGGCACGCGGCACGGAGACGAACAGCGGGGGAATGCAGCCCGCGTGTTTTTGCAGGCGAATTGTTCCCGCTCCATGCGGCGCTCCGGGTACCAATGAGGCCTGCCGGGCTGCGGATAGGCCACGCATGGAGGGGTTTGCAACATGGCACAGTACATCACGACACACGACACCACGGAAACGCAGGCAGCATCGGACGGGAAGCTACGGCGGCGCGGGCTAGTCGCGGGCGCGGCGGCACTGGTCGCCGGACTGGTGGCGAAGGCGGCGGCGGATGCACCCCCGGTTGCGGCCCTACAGGGCCAACCGGTTATCGCCGGGCAGAATAACACCGCGACCGTGAACACCGGGATAAGCGCGATAGCGCCCTACAGCCCGAGTGCCGGGTCCGTGTTCTATGCGGACGCGAGTGGGGCGGGGGCGAACAGCGTCATCGGGATTTTCGCACAAGGGAGCGGAAATTCGTCGGGAATCAGTAGTAACGGTGGCACCAATGGTGGTCCGGGTGTGGCCGGGTTCGGCGGCGGCGGCACCGCCGACGGCGTGCGCGGCACCGCATCCGGCGGTGGCTCGGGCGTTGCCGGATTCGGTGGCCCCAATGGCGGCCCGGGCCTCTTTGCCCTGGGCGGCGTGAAGGGTTCGTCAACGTTCTCAGGTGGCGGCGTGTTCGGTCTCGTAGCCGGAGCGTTCGCTCCCCTGTCAGGCAGTTTTCCTCCGGCCGGGGTGTTCGGTACTGGTCGTGGGGTGGGCGCGATTGGCGTGCGCGCGGATTCCGACACCAACTACGGGTTGCTCGCCACGAGCGATACCGCTCAGGCGGTCTACGTCACATCAGGCTCGACCACCGTTGCCTCACTCGATGCACGCGGCGCACGGGGCGGGAGCTTTAGCGCCAGTACGAACATCGGCCTCGCCGCAAGTGATCCTGCCGATGGTGCGATTGGTCAATCGAACGGTGGGCCAAACCGCAATGGCGTGCGTGGCATCACTGATCTCGGAAGGGGCGTCTATGGGGCCGCGAGTTCCACCGGCACGGGGGTGCTGGGCCAGTCAACCAGTGGCGTCGGGGTTCTTGGCATCAGTGGTGGCGGCAGTGGCAGTGGGGCGCAGCCCTACGGCGTCGCTGGTTCCGTGACCAGTGCCCCCGGCTTCGGGCTGTTCGGTGTCACCAGCGTCGCGGGTACGGTGGGCTTTGCCGGGGGCGCGGCGGTAGCGGGGGCGATTGCGGGGCAATTCAGTGGCCCGGTGAACATCTACAACAGCGTGCCGGGCGCGGAGGGCAACCTGTACGTGCAGAACAACTTTCAGGTGAGCGGCACCAAGAGCGCGGCGGTACCCCACCCCGACGGCATACACCGGCTGTTGTACTGCATGGAGTCGCCGGAATCGTGGTTCGAGGACTTCGGCGAAGGTACGATCACGGGCGGTAAGGCGGAAGTCAAACTCGACCCGGACTTCGCGGCAGTGGTGGACACGAGCAAGCTGCACGTCTTTCTCACCCCGCACGATGAGACCCACCACCTTGCGGTGAAAACGCGCTCCGGCAGCGGCTTCGCTGTGGCAGCGGGCGTGTCGGGTGACGCAACGGCGCGGGGCGTCAAGGCGGGCGACGTGAACGGCACGTTCACGTACCGCGTGGTGGCGAAGCGCAAAGACGTGGCCGCCGAACGGCTGGCGAAGTTCACGATGCCACAGGAGATCAAAGCCCCCGCCCTCGTACTTCCGAACCCGCCCGCGCTACCCACGCCGAGTGGTGGCACAAAGGGGTAATGGCCCTTTGCCGTTGTCAGTGCGATGCACCATCCCACACCGCCTGTTCCAATCGGGACAGGCGGTCGAGCCACAGAGACTGGTCCTATTCAACCGGGGCTGCCTTCATCTTCCACCACCGCGACATCGTGCGCTCACCCGGCGGGATTTCTGCTCGGTATCATGCCCTTTACATCATGCCAAAGGTGAACGAGCCGACCATGCCGCCGACCGCCATCGCGTACTGCGGCGCATCGGCGGAGGCACAGCGGAACGATAGCACAAAACCGTCTCCCCCTTGCGTAACAAAGACCTGCTGCACGCGCACCACGCGCCCGCTCGCTTCCGTGAGGTAGTAATCGAGCAGCGTCGCGTCCTGTCCGGCGACGGGCACGGTGCGGCGGTCGGCGTCCGTGTAGCCGGGAAGCGACGCGAGCACGGGCAGGTATGCGGACGCGAAATCGTCCCCCGTACTGCCAACATCCACCGGGGTGTACACCACGGTAAAAGACGCGGCCCCGTCGTCCGCCGTCCAGATGCCGAGAATCGCCGGCACCGTTTGCCGTCCCTGCACCCAGCCGTCGGGCACGGAAAGGGCGAAGCGGTTCAGCGGGTCCACGTACGGCGTGTCCGCCCGCGCGACGAGCGGCACGATGGGTACGGTAGCCCCCAACGCCGCCCCCATAGTGAGTAGACGGAGAAACGCCCGCCGTGTCTGCCCCGTGCCTGCCCGCATCGCGCCACGCTCCGTTTCCCCACGCCGTACCTCTGATGCGCACAGTGTAGCAAAGCACCCGTCATCTATGGCGAAAAACAACCCCACGCACGGCGTTAGCCCACAAACAGGGCGGCGAACACGAGCGCTTCCACGACGAGCAGCGCATATCCCGCCCACACCGCCGGTCGCCACCGACGCAGCGCGAGCGAGCCGCAAACACTATGCACGAGGCAGAGGGCGAACGATACGCCGACCTCCAGGAGGCCAAAGCGTCTGATTCCCAACCCCGCCAGCAGCGCCGCCAGCAGCACCAGCCCCGCGACCGCCGCCGCGACAAATTGCACCACCATTGCCACCGCGAACAGCGCGGTGAGCGGGAGCCGCGCCAGCGCGGGCGGCAACCACGGCGCGGGCGCATACCCACTCGCTTGCCACGACGCGGGTGGGGGCGGTGGCGGCGGTGGTGGGAGCGGGAGCGGCTGGGGCATCGGCGCGTCAGGCGGCTCGGTCAACTCATGTCCTCTCGGTGGAAGTGTCAGGCACGAGGCGGAGTGCGCGGCATGGCGGGCAGCCGGGAGGGAACCTCGCGCTGCAACTCCCTGGCGAACGCCTCATCGTTGCGGAGGCGTGTATTCACCTCGCGCTGATGATCGTCGTAGTACGCCATTGCCGCGTATATCGCCGCAAGGGGAAAGCGGTACGCGGCGGCCATCGCCGCAAGCGCTTGCGGCGCATGCAGATGCCAGATCGCAACATCTACAACGGCGATGCGCGTGCCCGCGATGCACGGCTTGGCCCCACGCACGCCGTCAATCGTTTCGATGTGTCGGTCGAGTGCGACGCGCATGTAGTGTTCCCTCCGCCCACAGTATACCGATCACGGAAACGGAACGCGATCACGGGCACGCGAAAGGGGTCTGGGTAAAGCAAAGGCAAAAACACACCCACAATCATAACATTTTGCATAGTTGACAATCTGCTTCGCGTCACCGAAAATGGCAGTCCCCAGAATGACCCCACCATGACATGACATCAGGCAGAGGGACACAAGGGACAAGGAGAGCGCAATGCTGCCGCGTGCCGTACTACTCATCCCGGGAAACGAGGTTGGCTGGACGGATGTGCGTACGACCTTGCGCGCGATGACGACCGTGCGGGTCGTGGGAGAAGCGACGGACGCCGACGACGTGCTCCGGTTGGTGGCCGATGCACCGCCCCGTGTGATCCTTGCCGCGAAGACGGTCGGTGGCGCCCCCACATTGCCGTTGCTCACCGAAATTCGGCGACACGCGCCCGCGACGCGCCTGCTCATCTTCGCGTCGCACTACACCACTGCGGAACTTGCCGCGTTCGCCGCACTCGTCACGTCGGGGTGCCTCCTGTGGAGCGACCTCACCGTGCCGGTGTTGCGCGATTGCCTCGCCGCCGTGCTCGAAGGGGACGTCCATATTAGCAGCCAATCAGCAGTGGATGCGTTCATGGAGACAGTCCGCGATCCCGCACGCTTGCACCCGGCGGAGATCTACCTGACCGAGCGCGAACGAGCGGTGCTCCGGCATCTCGCGGCAGGGCGAACGCAAAAGCAGATCGCTGGTGCCGAAGGGATGAGCGAGCGCACGGTGAAGCGCATCGTGGCGTCATTAGAGGAAAAGCTGGACGTACCCTCACAGTTCTCACTGGGAGTGCGTGCCGCACAACTTGGCCTCGTGTCGTGAACGAGTGGCCCAAAAGTGCCAGCGCGATGGCCCGAAGGGGCCAAGCAATTAGCACGAAGGGGCCAGAGAATTGGCACCTTTGCCCCTATATTCTGTAAGTAGCACCTGCCAGAATACGGATATACCAGAGGAAAAACGGTGCGAAGGTCGCCACGCGGCACTTGCTATGAGGGGGATGCTGTCATGTCAGGTCATACTCCTCAAACCGGTCACAAGGCAAATGAGACGTAGACCGGGAGCGTGGGAGAGCAAAGCAGCGGGAAAGAGAGGGCCTATAGGTCATGTGTACATAATCCCGAGCGAACACCTCGAAGAACGTAAGGCACACTGTGCTACAGGTCTGGAGTCCTAGCAGTTACGGAATCTCAGGAGGCGATATGAACATGAATATGCTCCTCACGCGCATTCATCGTGCTCTTGGTTCATCTATCCGTGTCCTCGTTGTATTGAGTGTTCTGATGGTGAGTCTGTTTGGCAGCGCAGTTGATGCGGCTACAGCAACACCTACACCGTCGCAGCAGCGGATTCCCGTCCCCCCTTTTCAGCAGATAACAAAGGAGTCCGATAAGGCACCGGCAATAGTCCAAGCAGCAGCAGATGCGACGGATTATGGCAGCAAGGTTCTCGAAGACAACTTCGGAGGGGCCTGGGTGGATCAAAAGGCTAACGTTGCCCATGTACTCGTAAAGGATACGCCTACGAATGCGGTCGCGAACGCCTCTCTAGCGATCGGAAAGAATATCCGCCACCCAGAGACCGTCGTCTATGATCGCGCGCAATTCAGCCGCAAAGAGCTTCGTGCGATACAAGACAAAATCATTGCTGATCGGGCAATGATCGCCAGCAAAGGCACCAATGTTGTAGCCGTTGGAGAGAAGACCGATGCAAACAAGTTGCTTGTCCAGGTCGTTAGTTCGTCGGTTACAACAACGAGTGCTGCAACTACCACCCTTGGGCAACTGTACGGTAGCAACGCCTTGGTCGTACAGGCCGTTGCCTCGGCACCCGAGCTTGCAGATCGAAACGCGGGATACCCTTATCGTGGTGGCTATAGCCTAAACGGAACTAACGGGGAAAACTGCACACTTGGCTTTGTCGGCTACACAGCGACGCAATGGGAGATCATTACTGCAGGACATTGCTACGATGTGGGAATTACAGTTGGACACCCTGGCATTGGTGTCATTGGCAACGTAGCCATCAATGACTACCGCACCAATAGCCGTGTAGACATCGCAGCTATCCCGATTACCGGGTACGGTTATGAGATTTCCAAAACGCTCATTCGCAACGACCCCAGCCTTGCGAATGTGGACAGCGTAGAGTACCAACAGCTCTATGGTAAGTTCGTATGTAAATCAGGTGTCGTTACCAATCAAACCTGTCTATCTGTGACTACCGTACATACTACCGTTGTCGCCGGTGGGGTGACGCTTACCGATCAGATTATTGCGAGTGGGTCTGCAGGAGCCGTTATGGGGGGAGATAGCGGAGGGCCCGTATATATGCCGTACGGTCAAGCGAGCGTGTCAGCAGAGGGTATTGTGTCAGCCAAGAACGCTGACGGGGGCTTGCTCTACTATTCGTTCATCTACAATGCGATTCCCGACGACGGCTTGAACGTCAACTATACCCTCAACCCTTGTAGCTGCTAACGGGTAGGATTTCTGAGGAGGCGGTTTCGCAGACGACTGCCTCCTCTTTGTCGCACTCCTTACATATGGGCCTTGTTCGGTCACCAGCACATCTAGGAGGTAAGCAGCATATGCGTCGTTCTGATCACTCGCGCCGATACCTGCTCAGCAAGATTATTGTTGGCGCGCTAGGTATGGTGACAACTGCCTGTGTCGCTCCATGGAGTGCTAGCAAAAGCAACGGTGCGACAAGAGATACATCACTAAAGGCAGATATCAGTACGATAACAACTGCGCCCCCGATAAACACACCTATTCTGCTACAGGCGACTCCCACTCAAGGGACAGTACCATTGCAGGTTGAGTTCAGCGCAAGCATCCCGGTGGGTGTCGGTACAGGATGTGAAGCATTCTATTATGAGTTAGGCAATGGCGAACACGCTGAATTCTACACTCCCTGTGCCTATGTCGTGCCCAGCCCCTCCGAAGGATTGTCAGGCACACCATTTATTCCACCTACAGATGTACCACGAGCGGCGACTGAGATATCAACTCACAAATATACTTACCTTGTACCGGGCATATATGCTGCGCAATTCTTTCTGCGTATGAAACCGAGTGATGCGATTGTCGCAGCATCGAATATGCTAATAATAAACGTCACCGCATAGGTAAAATTGAGTTAAACCTAAAATGATCAACCTAACGAAAGGTGTCTCAATAGCGACGGGACGAGGATCGCTCCCCGCCCCCTGTGCTATGTGTTGTATGCGGTAGCCGTTACGCCGCGATGGGTTCGGCGTATTCGGGCATCGCGTCCGCTTGCCCGGTGGCGAAGGTGAACTGCCCGTCGCGGTAGTCCACTGTGACCGTGCTGCCCTCGGCGATCTCGCGCCGCACCACGGCCATCGCCAGTTCATCCAAAATCGCGCTCTGGATCGCCCGCTTCAGGGGCCGTGCCCCGTACACCGGGTCGTAGCCGATGCGCACGATCTCTTCCCGCGCCGCGTCCGTGAGCGTCAGGGTGTAGCCGTTCTCCCGCAGCCGCGCCGTCAGGCTGGTGAGCAGGATACCGACGATGTCGTGCAGGTTCGCGTCCGTGAGCGCCTCGAAGACCACGATCTCATCGAGCCGGTTGATGAACTCGGGCCGGAAGTACTCCTTCAGCGAATCCAGGTACGCCCGGTGCTTTTCCATCGTCCGCGCCGCCGGGGTGCTCTGGAAGCCCATCGTGCCCCGCTTTACGTCCACGCCGCTCGTGCCGATGTTCGAGGTCAGGATGATCACCGTGTTCGTGAAGTCCACCGTGCGCCCCTGCCCGTCCGTCAGCCGCCCGTCGTCCAGCACCTGCAACAGCGCGTTGAAGACTTCGGGGTTGGCCTTTTCGATCTCATCGAACAGCACCACGCTGTAGGGCTTGCGCCGCACCTGCTCGGTCAACTGCCCGCCCTCGTCGTAGCCGACATAGCCGGGAGGCGCCCCGAACAGCCGCGCCACCGTGTGCCGCTCCTGGTACTCCGACATATCGAAGCGCAGCAGCGCGCCCTCGTCATCGAACAGGAACTCCGCCAGAGCGCGCGCCAACTCCGTCTTGCCCACGCCCGTGGGGCCGAGGAAGAGGAAGCTACCGATCGGCCGCTTCGGGTCGCTCATGCCCGACCGTGCTCGCCGCACGGCGTTGGAAACCGCCTTGATCGCCGCTTCCTGCCCGACCACGCGCCCGTGCAGCCGCTCCTCCATGTCCGCGAGCTTGGTCGCCTCGGTCTCGATCAGCGAGGTGACGGGCACGCCCGTCCAGACACTGACCACCGCCGCGATCTCCGCCTCCGTCACTTCTTCCGTCAGCAGCGGTCGCGGGCCGTTCGTCGGTTGCGCCTGCGCGCGCTCCGTGGCTTCCATCAGTTCGGCCAGTTCGCGCTCGTACTGCACCAGCGTGCCGTACTTCAGTTCCGCCGCGCGGCTGTAGTCCGCCGCCCGCTCGGCCTTTTCGATCTCGGCCTTGGTGGTTTCCACCTGCTCCTTGAGCGCGCGCCGCTTATTCAGTTCGTCCTGCTCGTGCGTCCACTGCGCCCGCAGACCGTCGCGCCGCTCGGAGATGTCGGCAAGCTCGCGGTCAATGTCGCCGAGCCGCTCCTGGCTCTTGCGGTCGCGCTCCTTTTTCAGGGCTTCCCGCTCGATCTCCAGTTGCATGATGCGCCGCTCGACCTCGTCCAATGCCGCCGGGCGGGATTCGATCTCCAGCCGCAGCTTCGCCGCCGCCTCGTCAATTAGGTCAATCGCCTTGTCGGGCAAAAAGCGGTTCGTGATGTAGCGGTCGGAGAGCTTCGCCGCCGCGACCAGCGCCGCGTCGTGAATCTGCACGCCGTGATGCACCTCGTACCGCTCGCGCAGGCCGCGCAGAATGCTGATCGTATCCACGATGCTCGGCTCGCCGATCTTCACGGGCTGGAAGCGGCGTTCCAGCGCGGCATCCTTTTCGATGTACTTGCGGTACTCATCGAGCGTGGTCGCGCCGATGGCCCGCAGTTCGCCGCGTGCCAGGGCGGGCTTGAGCAGGTTCGCGGCGTCCATCGCGCCGTCGTTGCCGCCCCCCGCGCCGACCACGGTGTGCAGTTCGTCAATAAAGAGGATGATCCGCCCCTCGGCCCCCTGTACTTCCTTGAGCACGGCCTTCAGGCGTTCCTCGAATTCGCCCCGGAACTTCGCCCCCGCGACCATGCTGGCGAGGTCGAGCGCGATGATGCGCTTGTCCTTGAGGCCCGTCGGCACGTCCCCCGCGACGATGCGCTGCGCGAGGCCTTCCGCCACGGCGGTCTTGCCGACGCCCGGCTCGCCAATCAGCACGGGGTTATTCTTGGTGCGGCGCGAAAGCACCTGCATTACGCGGCGAATCTCCTCGTCGCGCCCGATCACGGGATCGAGCTTGCCCGCCTCCGCTTGCGCGGTGAGGTCACGCCCGTACTTTTCCAGGCTCTGATACGTGCCCTCCGGGTTCGGGCTGTCCACATGCTGGCTGCCGCGTATCTCCGTGAGCGCCGCCTTGACGCGCTCCTCTGTCAGGCCAAACTGGTTGACGAGTTGCTCCGGCGCGCCGCCGAGCCGGGGTTGCAGCATGGCGAGAAACAGGTGTTCCGTGCTGATGTACGAATCGCCCAGCGCGTCCGCCGCTTCAATCGCCCGCTGCAACACGAGTTGCAACCGCTGCGAAGGCGCGGGCTGCATGTCTCCATTGCCGCCGTTGCCGGCGCTATTGAGACGCGGCACGCGCTCGCCGAGTTGCTCCGCGACGGCCTGCGGTTCGAGCGGGTTGACGCCGAGCTTTTCGAGCAGCGACCGCACGATGCCACCCTCCTGCATCAGCAGGGCGACGAGCAGGTGTTCCGGCTCCCAGCGCGCGAAGCGCTGTGCGAGTACATATTGCTGGCTGGCACCGAGCGCCTCGCCCGCCTTTTCGGTGAATCGTGGTTGTGCCATGATTTGGTGTCCCTTCTAATAGCGGGGGAGCGAATTAGCACTCTCCCTATATGATTGCTAACATGCCGGGGGCGACGGATATTCCCACTCTGACATGATCCGTGTCAATGTATTTGCCGGATCCTCCTAACCCCCGACCCCTTCCCTCGAAGGGAAGGGGAGTGAGATAGGGCAAGGTTACGGTATTCCCCGTACGTCTCGATCTCTCAGCGGTACCCTCCCCTTCCCTTCGAGGGAAGGGGCCGGGGGTTAGGAAAATTCGGGCCGGAGGTTAGGGCATTCAGTCCATGCGATAATGACGCCGGGAAAAACGACAGGAGAGGACATGACCACCGAAAGCGCGCCGCCGCTGCTGGAAATCCACGACGCCACGGTGCGCAAGGGGGAGGGCCGAGGCCGCACCGTGCTTGACGGCCTGAGCCTGACGGTTCCCCAGGGGGAGCATACGGCGATCCTCGGCCCGAACGGTTCGGGCAAGTCCTCGCTCATCAAGCTCATCACGCAGGAATACCGCCCGTTGGCGCACGCGGACGGTGAGCCGGTGGTGCGCGTGTTTGGGCGGGAACGCTGGAACGTCTTCACGCTGCGCACGCTGCTCGGCATCGTGTCGGCGGATTTGCACGGCGTCTTTACCGCCAATGACATCCCCGGCACGCTGCGCGGGCTGGATGTGGTGCTCTCCGGCTTTTTCGCCAGCCGGGGGGTGCAACCGCATCACGCCGTCACGACAGTGATGCGCGAGTGCGGGCGGCACGCCCTGACGCTGATGGACGCCGCGCACCTCGCCAACAAGCCGATGCGCGAGATGTCTACCGGCGAAGCGCGCCGCGTGCTGATCGCCCGCGCCCTCGCGCCCGACCCCCGCGCCGTGCTGCTCGACGAGCCGACCACGGGCCTCGACCTCGTGGCAATGCACCGCTTTCTCGCCGCCGTGCGTGGCCTCGCGGCGAGCGGCGTCACGATCATCCTCGTCACGCATCATGTAGAGGAAATCATCCCCGAAATCGGGCGCGTCGTGCTGCTGCGTGAGGGGCGGGTACTGTGTGACGGCCCGAAGCACACAACGCTGACGAGTGCGGCCCTGTCCACCGCCTTTGACGCCCCGCTGCACGTCGCACGTACGCCGACCGGCTACTACACCGCCACCGCCGCCGGACCGGATAATGGCGTGGGGGAGATTTGAAGCGCAAAGGCACAAAGGCACGGAGGCACGAAGGGGGAAGGAATAACTATTTATCTCTTTTCCGTATTTCCTTCGCGCCTTGGCGCCTTCGCGGTTCAATCGTCTTCGCGCATCAGGAGCGCACATAATGGGCGGCGCTGCCGTTGATACAGTCCGCAGGGGCACCCACATGGTGTATGCCCTCGGTCGCCGAGTTGGGCAGCAAGGTCAATAAATACAATTCCCCCGGTCTATGACAATCTGCTTGCGCAAAGGCAATACAAGCGAGTACAATGCCGTGCATCGCGGAGCGATAAGGGCAGACCGCGATTGAGACACCGAACCGAAAGGGAGGACATCATGAGCGACACCAACGGTACAGAGCATGGCTTGAACGGTCACCGCACCAACGGCACGCATGAGGCCGCGACGAGCACCTGGGCCACCAAAGCCGGCCTCGCACAGATGCTCAAGGGCGGCGTGATCATGGACGTGGCGAACCCGGAGCAGGCAAAGATCGCCGAAGCGGCGGGCGCCTGCGCGGTGATGGCGTTGGAGCGTGTACCGGCGGACATCCGGCGGGATGGCGGCGTCGCGCGGATGAGCGACCCGGACATGATCCTGCGGATTATGGATGTCGTGACGATTCCCGTGATGGCGAAGGCGCGCATCGGGCATTTCGTCGAGGCACAGATTCTGGAAGCGATCAGCGCGGACTACATTGACGAATCGGAAGTGCTCACCCCCGCCGACGAGCAGTACCACATCGAGAAAGCGAACTTCAAGGTGCCCTTTGTCTGTGGCGCCAAAGACCTGGGTGAGGCGTTGCGGCGCATTGGCGAGGGCGCAGCGATGATTCGTTCCAAGGGCGAACCGGGCACGGGCAACATTGTCGAGGCGGTGCGCCATCTGCGCACGATCCTTGACGCGATGCGCAAGCTCACCGTTGTCCCGACCGAGGAACATATGAGTATTGCCAAGGAACTCGGCGCGCCGGTGGACCTCGTGCGGTACGTGGCGGAACACGGCAAGCTGCCGGTGGTGCTGTTCTGTGCGGGCGGCGTGGCGACCCCCGCCGACGCCGCGCTCGTGATGCAGCTTGGCGCGGAGGGTGTGTTCGTCGGCAGCGGTATCTTCAAGAGCGGCGAGCCGGAACGGCGCGCGAAGGCGATTGTGGAGGCGACCACGCACTTCCGCGACGCGAAAATCATCGCGGAAGTGTCGAAGGGGCTGGGCGAGGCGATGAGTGGCCTCGAAATCAGCAAGGTGCCTGCGGGCGAACTGATGGCGGCGCGCGGCTGGTAGCGCGTACGAGTGGGGTCGGGCAGTGCGTCCGACCCCGCTTCCTTTGAGGATGGAACGATGCGACGAATTGGGGTGCTTGCGCTGCAAGGCGCGTTTATCGAGCATGTTCACGCGCTGCAACGGATCGGCGTGGACGCCGTCGAGGTGCGCTTGCCCCACGATCTGGAGGGGCTGGACGGGTTAATCATTCCCGGTGGGGAAAGCACGGCCATCGGCAAGCTGATGGTGCGCTTTGGCTTTATCGAGCCATTAACGGACGCGGCTACAGCGGGTCTGCCGATCTGGGGCACCTGTGCGGGCATGATCCTGCTCGCCAACGATATTGGCGGGCTGAACCAGCCGCTGCTGGGGTTGATGGACATTACCGTGGAGCGCAACGCCTTCGGTCGCCAGCTCGATTCGTTTGAGACTGACCTGGCGATCCCCGCGCTTGGCCCGCTCCCTTTTCCCGCGATTTTTATTCGCGCCCCGCTCATTCATGAGGTCGGAGACGCGACCGACGTACTCGCGCGATTGGGAGACGGGCGGATTGTCGCGGCGCGAGAAGGCAACCTGCTCGCGACCTCGTTTCATCCCGAACTCACCCACGATGACCGCCTGCATCGCTACTTTGTGGAGCAGTTGGTCGGGGATGAAGGATGAGGGGAGCCGAATCCTCCTAACCCCCGTTCGGAACACGCAATGTCCTATGCACGATGGGTCATGCCAGGAACACTCTGGTCGTGCTCCATCGCGCCTTCCGGCTCGCTCATCATCCGCAGCATTCCCCGGCCACCGGTGCGGAAAAACCGCACGACGAATACCGCCGCGATGGCGAGAAAGACGATGTTCAGGATGCTCGTGTAGTTCCAGTGAATCCCTTCGGTGATCTTGGAGACGTTCCGGTCCGTGGGGATGATGCCGAGCGCGCCAAATACCACTTCGATCAGGTAGCCCGCCGCCGCCATCGTCACGTAGAAGGTGGCGAGGATGTAGCCCATCACCTTCCAGCCGTAGTATTTGCGGTAGATATCCAGCACCGGCAGCACGATCAGGTCCGCGAAGATAAAGGAGACCACGCCGCCAAAGGAGATGCCGCCGCGCCAGAGTACCGCCGCCAGGGGGACATTCCCTACCGAGCAGACGAAGCTGACGATCGCCACGAGCGGCCCGACGAGCGGCCCCTCGATCTTTGCCCACGTCGGGTGGCTCGTGAGAAAAAACGCTCGCCAGAAGGTGTCGGGCACCCACGCGGCGAGCGCCCCGGCGATCAGAAAGCCAATGGCGATGTCCGTCCATACCGAGACCCAGTCCATCACGAAGAAGTGGCTCGTCGCGGTGAAGCCCCTGCCACTGAACAGTTTCGACCAGACCGAGCCGCCTTCCACGCTCATGTCCATTGCTGCATGGCCTTCCATCCGGCCCACCAGCCCGCGTTCGGCTTGCCGCCGCGCCGTCGCCACGAGTCGGGGCGTGAGGGTGAGGCGGAAGATCACCGCGAGCAGGACCACCATGATGATGCCGCCCGCGAACTCCGCCGCCATGAAGGGCCAGCCCAACAGCACGATCAGGATGATCCCAAGCTCGATCACGAGATTGGTGGAGGCCAACTCAAACGCCATCGCCGCCGTGAAGCTGGCGCCCTTGCGAAAGAGCGAGCGGGCGAGGGCCACGGCCGCGTAGGAGCAGGAACTGGAGGCGACGCCAAAAAGCGCCGCGAGGCCGATGCTCCGAGGGGAATCATCGCCCAGGAGCCGTGCCAACTGCTTATGCGAGACCACGGCCTGGACGACCCCGGAAAGCCCGAAGCCGAGAATCAGGGGCCACAGGACTTCCCAGAACATCGCTAGCGCGGTTCTCAGTGCGTCGCCGATGGCGTGTACGAATCCAATCATCAAAGCACCTCCCGTGTCATATACCCCCGCCGGGTATTGCTCCGACCATATACCCCCAAGGGGTATATGTCAAGCGGGCAATGATGACGGCGGCAGACGCACTCGCGCGTACAGTCCCCGGCAAAGGCCCGATCCGGGCTATCGGATCGGGGTCGGTACATCGAGAAGGGGGAAGTGAAATCCTCCCCCTCCTCTCGAATCGTGTGGGTTTATGCCGCCGTGAGGAGTTGCGCACACGCCTGCTCACAGCGGCGGCACGCCTCAGCGCAAATGCGGCAGTGTTCCATACCGTGCCGGCCGTGCGTCTCACACTCATCACCACACTGCTTACATGCGTCGCGGCAGGCAGTGAGCGCCGCACGCGCCATTGCCGGGTCAAAGGCGGTCTGCCGAGTGAGCACCGCGCCTGTGGTCTGGCATATGGCAGCGCAATCGAGATCGAGGCGGATGCAGCGCACGAGCATCTTCGGGTCCCCCTCGCCCAGGCACGCATCCGCGCAGGCAGTACACGCCTGGGCGCAATCCACACATGCGGTGATACAGGCGGCCAGGGCGCTCGAATCGAAGGGCGATTTGCCGGGAGCGGTCTGAAGCATCTGCTGCGCGTAGCTCATGGATAGTCTCACTTTCTGCGTTTTGGATACCGCACAGGAACGACGGTTGCACGCGGTTCTCTGACCTCCTCTCGTCCCGTGTCACGATCAGCGGCGGGCGCGTGTCTGCGCGAGCCTCACCCGCCGCATGGCCGTTACGCCCCGTACCAGGTCTTGAGCCAGCCCTGCATCTGGGCAATCTCTTTGTTCTGGTCGGTGATGATCGAACCCGCGAGGGTTTTCAATTCCGCGTGCTGCCCCTTGTCCTGCTCGATCCTGGCGGCGTCTACCGCGCTCTGGTGGTGGGGAATCATCGCGGTGAGAAACGCCCGGTCGAAGGGGTTCGCGGTCTGCATCGCCGTCATGTCCGCCATCATGTGAGACATCGCCGTCATGTCACCGGCGGGCATCCCCGCAAGCATTGGCATCTTATCCATCGGTGGCGTCTGGTCGCTGCCGTACCATGCCTTGCGCCACCCCTGCATCTGGGTAATTTCCGTGCTTTGCGACATGATGATCGAGGCCGCAAGCATCTTCAGTTCGGGGTGTTCGCCGCGCATCTGCGCCATCTGCGCCATCTGCACGGCCATCATGTGATGCGGCACCATCATGTCAATAAACTGCTGGTCCAGCGGGCCGGTTTCCATCGGCATGGACATGCTGCTGCCACCGTTACCCGAACCCATGCCGTTCATGCCGCCCATGTTGTTGTTGCCGGAGCCACCACAGGCGCTGAGGATCGCGGCAAGGGGGGTAAAAGCGGCAAGTGAGAGAACGGTACGACGCTTCATTAGTTGTGTCCCTTCTGATAATTCGTGATTGCTCGACACACGCGGATGCACCCTCATCGAGAGGGATTGGAACGCGGGCCGCACGAATCAGCAGAGGAAAACCTGTAAGAGCGCTCTCCGTCTGTCCGGCGGCCAGAGCCAGTGGCTGACCACAACGCGCTCGCTCACTACCGCCGCACGCACGGCCAGGATGAGCACGAGGCAGAAGAGCAGGAGAAACAGGAGGCTCCCTGTGTGGAAGAGCGCGGCAACGGTTGCCGGACACTCCTCAATAACGGGCGTGGGGTGTGCGGGGGCGGGGTGGCCCATGTGCGGGGTGGTGGCACCCGGTTCCACCGGGAAAACCATCGGCATGATGTGCTCGTGCATGGGAGAAAGCATCACAAACTGATGCACGAGCACGACGAGCGCAATCATCAAGGCGAGACGTCGCCATGCCGCCGGTCGCGCCCCCACTAGCGTACTCATCCCCGCCGTCTCGTACTCCATGCTCTTGTTATCCCACTCCTCGCGTGCTTCGTCATCCCATGCGGCTCGTTCTGCACGAAGAGACGGAGCGTACGACATTGACCGATTCCCATCTTCTCCGTGCATCTCGCCCCGAAAGCAAAACCACCAGGGGGTTAATCATTCACCGCTTGTGCTTGTGGACACCGTGTGCCAGCGGAAATCACAGACCGGTGCCCCACCGGCAATCGTTCCGGTTCGTGTCAGTTCCGCCCCCCACTGCCGCGCCAGCGGATAATCGAGCTTGCACCAGGTGTTCACGCACAGTTCCGACAGGTTGTGCGCCCGGAAGTGCTCTGCCACCGGGCATTTCAGACAATCAAACGCCACCACCCCCGGCGCGGCATCGACATCTTTCCAGAGATAGGAGGGAGAATCGAAAGGGAAACGGCGAAACGCCGCCGTGGCGACGCGCAGCTTTTCGTCGCCGTCGTCACTGAGCGCCCCCGCTATCGCCCAGGGCACCGCACCCATCTTCGTATACACCTGCCACGCCATGTCATAGATGAGGTCCGTCGCGCCTGCCGCCGTTTGTCCCGCCGCACACAATGCCGCATACATCGCCATCGTCAGGGCGCTGAGCTGTACCATGAAGCGGGCGCCGATGCTTTCCTGGGCGGGCGTCAGGGGAGCAAGGTCGGCATAGCGCGCCCAGGTGCTTATGAGAATGTCATCCGCCTCGCGCGCGGAATAGGTGTGGATCAGTGCGGCGCGGGCGACCGGGTCGAGGAGTGACCGCAGACTGGCGACATCGGGCTGGATCGTCTTGAACTGTTCGCCCAGCAGCGTGAGGACGTCGCCCCAGTGGAACGGCAATGCGCAGTCGTTTGTCGACGGTTGATCGAGTGATGCCGAGGGGAGTTCGCCCAAGAGCACCAACTCAGGCAAGACGCGCTCTGCCAGCACTTTCAGTCTGCCAAGATCGGTCGCCCGCTTGAGAAATTCCGCCGCGATGATCGGTCGCATCGCGGTTTCAAACTGTAGATCGGGCGTCAAGGCGAACGCGAGCGCTTCTGCCGTGGTCAGCGCCTTTGCCTGCAAGAGTAAATCGCTTGGGAACACAAACCCGAACCGCGCCCCACTCGTAATGATGGCAAGATACGTCTCGGTCAGGCTTCGCTCCACAATCGTCGCGCCGTAGAAGCGATCGGCCAATTCCTTGAACTTCACGTAGTAGGCGGTTTCGTCCGCGTGCGGAAGCCGCGTGGTTTGTGCAATGAGATGGGAGAACGCCCGCCTGGTTTGCCGTTGCAGTCCCGCGTACCAGTAGTAGAGGATGAAGTGATTGCGATGCGCGTCGCTCAGTTCGCCATACATGCCAAAGTCAAGGAGGATGATCTTGCCTTCGTCGGTGAAAAAGATATTGCCGGGGTGCAGGTCGGCATGGAAAAAGCCGTCGGCAATGAACATTTTCATTTCCATCTCCAGCAGGCGGTGGCTCAGGCGTGTGCGCTCAGGCTCGGTGAGCGTGGGGACGATCTCGTGCAGTCTGCGTCCTGAGACGCGCTCCATGGTCAGGACTTTGGGAGTGACGAAATCCGCGTAGACGCGGGGAATGATGATGTCGGGCCAAGCGACGAAATTGCGGCGAAAGCGTTCGGCAGTTGTGGCTTCAAGGGTGAAGTCGAGTTCCTGCAGCGTATAGCGGGTGAATTCGTTGAAACCCGCGACGAGGTTGAGCCGACGCACCTTGCCGGGGAAAAGCCGTGTGCCGAGCGCGATCAGCCCGGAAAGCAGATGGAGGTCGGCGATGATCCGTTCCTTTGCGAACGGTCGCTGCACTTTGACCGCAACGGGCGTACCATCCGTGAGCACGGCCAGGTGGACCTGCGCGAGCGAGGCTGCGGCAATGGGTTGGACGTCAAACGCGCGAAAGATCGTCTCGATCTCCTGGCCAAGCTGCGCGTTGATCGTCACCCGCACCTGGGCAAAGGGAAACGGCGGAACGTGCTCCTGTAAGCGGGCCAGTGCCGTGATGTACGCTGCGGGAAGCACATCGGGTCGCGTACTCAGGATTTGTCCGAGTTTGATAAAGAGGGGGCCGAGTTCCCGCAGCGACTGCGTGAATTGCCGGGGGACATCCAGGTGTTTCCCCTGTTCGTCGGCATCGAGCTTTTTGAAGGCGCGAAACGCCCGGTACTGGCGAAGGAGCAGCCAACTGATGCGAAGCAGGCGGAGGGTTTCTCGCACGAAATGCCTATCGCCCGCAGGTATCGCGTTCATCGTCTTGTTCCCCTCAGCGGTGTGGTGACGAGGCCGGCAGGATGGGCGCGGCCACGGCGCAGCATTTACGCAGACACACAAAGGTCGTCAAGCCGGTGTGGCTCTGCACCCGTCGTGACCGCTCGCAGTTGTGCCATGGGGTCTCGTCAAGGGGTAGGAAGCGCCCCGCGAAGCGGTTCTCCACGGCGGCACGCAGCAGCGCCGTGCCCGCGCGGGAAACGAAGCCACCGGGCAACGAGCAAAAGGTGTAGAAGACGTAGCCATCCGCGTTGATCACGCGCAGGTATTCGGAGACTGCTTTGATGGGGTCAGGCACCGTCTCAATCACCCAACTGCTGACCACGACATCAAAGGCATTATCGGGAAACGGCAACGCCATCACGCTGCCGACGCGCTTCTCGCCGGGAATGTCCGCCGTGTGCGCAAGCATCGCCGGTGAGAGATCAAGCAGTGTCAACTGCACCGCAGGCTGCATCTCCCGGATGCGGCGACTGAGGGTGCCGGTACCACACCCGGCATCAAGCACGCGAGCGCCGGGTGTGAGGGTTGCCGTAAGGTCGTCAACCATTACCTGCTCCACGGCGCCGCCCGCGAGGCGCACCCAGAGCGCACGGAACTGTTCATACCCTTCTGCCACGCGTTCGTAGACGGCGAGCGGGTCAGCGGGCGCGTGTGTCAGGAGGAGATCAACATCATCAAGGAGTGCCGACATCTTTTCACCTCCTCGTGGTCCGCACAAATGCCGGTGTGAATGGTGTTCAGTGCTGCGCGAGCAGGTTGCGCCGACGCTGGTACTCGTTGTCATCAATTTCACCGCTCGCAAAGCGGCGTTCCAGGGTCGAAAGCGCATCGTTTGCCGGTGCCGTTTGGTCGTTACGGAGCGTGGGTGCGCCCGACGAGCGCATTACTGCCCAGACGACCAGGGCGATAATCGCCACCACAAAGAGCGTGCAAAAGACGATCCAGCCCGCGTTCATGCCACCGTTGTAGTAATTCATCATCCTCGCTGTCCCTTTCGCTAAGTACAATTCATATATGATCATGCCGAGTATAGCACGACGCATAACAAAATACGATCAATATAAGAGGAAACGTAAACGGAACAGGGAAAAACAGTAAATATGAAGTGTAAAAAAACTACGATGTGCGTGCCCCTCTTGCATGAGGGGAAAGCAGCGGCGCCTTCCCCTCCGCGCGTGGTGTCGCGTTACTTCTGCACGGGGTAGCCTTCCTCGGCCAGCGCATCCGCGACTTTGCCGAGGTCAACTTGCGCGGGGTCGTAGGTCAGGGTGATGACCTTGGTTTGCTCGTTCGCGTCCACGGACTGTACGCCCGCAAACTGGCCCACGGTCTTCTTCACCGTCGCCACGCAGTGCTCACAGGAAATGTCCGGTGCCGTCAGTGTGGTCGTAACCATGCCAGAACCCTCCTCTATCGTCTCTCGTCACGCTGCCGCGTGGCAGCGGTATCGTGAAGCGGGACCTCCCCGCGTCACTGCACGGTAATGGTGCCATCCATCCCCGGATGGATGCTGCAAAAGTAGGGGTACACCCCCGGTGTCGTGAACGTGTATTGCCACCGCTGCCCCGGCTGCAAGGTGCCGCTGTAGAACAGTGTCGTCGGATCGGTGCGCGTGCCGCTGACGATGTTGTGCGGGTGCATGTCGTCATCGTTGATGAAGGTGATCGTCGTGCCCGCCTTGATCGTCTTGATGCCCCCCCGGAACACATCAGGCATCTCGGCGGTCGTGCGCTGCCCGACCATCGCCATATGCACTTCGTCCGGCCCCCAGGCATACGAGGCCGCGCCAAAGGCGGCCGCCTGCCCTGACAGGCCGCGATAGGTGCCAAAGCCGACCACCGTGAAGGCGACGAGCAGCACCGCCGCCGCGAGTGCCTGGCTGCCGCGTGTCCCGCGTAGCCGCAGCGAGTTGGAAAGCACGGTGACGGACGAGAGCGCCATCGCCACCGCAGCGAAGATCGGGTTGATCTTGCCGAACACCGCGAGCGGGATGAGCACGACATTGTAGCCAAAGGCCCAGAAAAGGTTCTGCGTGATCGTGCGCATCGTGCGCTTCGAGAGGTCAATCGCTTGCGCGATGCCGCGCAGATCGCCCTTGACGAGCGTGATGTCTCCCGCCGCCATCGCCACGTCGGTGCCCGTGCCCATTGCGATGCCCGCATCCGCCTGCGCGAGGGCGGGAGCGTCGTTGATGCCGTCCCCGACCATGGCGACCACCCGACCGGACTGTTGCAACCGTTGCACTTCCGCCGCTTTGTCGGCAGGACGCACCTCGGCGATCACGCGGTCAATGCCGACTTGCTTCGCAATCGCTTCGGCAGTGCGTTGATTATCACCCGTGAGCATCACGACCTCTACCCCTAAACGGCGCAGGGTACGCACGGCATCGGTCGAGCTTGCCTTCACGGTATCGGCAACTGCGATGACCCCGGCGAGTTCGCCATCCACGGTGGCAAGCATCACCGTCTTTGCCGCGTCTTCCAGCCGCTCCACGTCGTGTGCTGCAACCGCCGTGTCCATGCCCGCCTCGGCAAAGAGGCGCGGGTTGCCGATCACCACGATGCGGTTGCCTACCGTCGCCTGCACCCCGCCGACGAGCGCTTCAAACCCCGCCATATGCCCGGAGAGGTCGAGTCCGCGTGTGGTCGCTTCGTTCACGATGGCCCGCGCCAGCGGGTGCTCCGATCCCTTCTCAAGGGTCGCAACAAGGGTCAGGAGATCGTGCGCCGACCAACCGTTCAGGGGCACGAGATCGGTCAGTTCCGGCTCACCCCGCGTGACCGTGCCGGTCTTGTCCAGTACCACGGTGTTCACGTCGCGCACCCGTTGCAGGCTCTCGCCGCCTTTGAGCAGGATGCCTTGCTGCGCCCCGCGCCCACTGCCCACCATGATCGCGGCGGGTGTCGCGAGCCCTAAGGCGCAGGGGCAGGCGATCACAATCACGGCGATTGCCGCCACCATCGCGGCAACCGGCGAGCGACCCGCGAGCAGCCAGCCCCCAAAGGTGAGCGCGGCGATGCCGAAGATCGTCGGCACAAAGATCGCGGAAATCTTGTCCGCAAGCTGCTGCACGGGGGCTTTGGCGATCTGCGCCGCGTCCACGAGCCGGATGATCTGCGCCAGTTGCGTCCCTTTCCCCACACGGGTAGCGCGCATCGTCAGCAAGCCCTGCATGTTGATCGTCGCGCCGATCAGGTTATCGCCGGGCTGCTTCGCCACGGGAAAGCTCTCGCCGGTCAGCATGGACTCATCCACGCGGGACGTGCCTTCCCGCACCGTGCCGTCTACGGGAATCTTCTCGCCGGGCCGCACGAGAAGCACATCGCCGGGCAGCACCTGCGATATGGGCAAGTCCTGCTCGATCCCGCCACGCACGACGTGGGCGGTCTTGGCGCCCAGGCCCATCAACTGCCGGATCGCGCTGCTGGCGCGGCCCTTTGCGAGCGCTTCCAGTACCTTGCCGAGAAAGATAAACGTGATGATGATCGCGGCGGTGTCGTAAAAGGTGTCCCTGCCTGTGAAGGTGGCGACGATGCTGTAAAAAAAGGCGATGGAACTGCCCGCTGAGACGAGCGTGTCCATGTTCATCGCGCCGTGGCGGGCGTTGCGCAGGGTGTTGCGGTGGAAGTCCCAGCCGACGACCAGCCAGACGGGTGTCGTGAGCGCGAGCAGAATGTAATCGCGGTAGCGCACATCCATGCCGAACATCGCGATGGCGGCAATCGGGAGCGTGAGCGCGAAGCCCAGAGCGAGCTTGAGCCAGCGCACGCGCATCTCCCGACGCTGCCGCGCTTCCGCGATCAGTTCCCGATCCTCGCTAGCCTCTGTCTCTTCGATGATGGGCGTCGCCTGATAACCCGCGTTGTCGACTGCGGCGATCAGATCATTGATCGTCGCCTGCCCACCGAGGGTGACGAGGGCTTGTTCAGTGGCGAGGTTCACGGCGGCGTTTTCTACACCCGGTACCTTGCCCAGTGCGCGCTCGACGCGACGCACACAGGCAGCGCACGTCATTCCCGACACGGCAAGCGTGGCCATGACCGGCTCCTCGGTCTGGGGGAGCGTCGCGCCGTAGCCCGCCGCTTCCACCGCCGCAACCAGCGCGAGCGCGTCCACACGCGCGGGATCGTAGGTGACGGTGGCCTGCTCGGTGGCGAGGTTCACGGCGGCGTCACTGACGCCAGGCACTTTCTTGAGCTTCTTTTCGACCCGCAGCACGCACGACGCGCAGGTCATGCCCGTTACCGCGAGCGCCGCCGTCTGTGTCGTGTCCGGTGTCGGCAGCGCGGGCGCGGCTGATTGCGGGGGCCGGATCTCTGTGGTGGCCATAAAACGACTCCTTATGGGGCTTAATGCTGTAACGCCTTGCCCAGCACACGCATCAACTCGGAAATTGCCTCATCCCCGCGCTCTTCCTTGATTGCGTCGGCGATGCAACCACGGATGTGGCCTTCCAGGAGTTGCTGGCCGACTTTCTCGGAGGCGGCGGTGATTGCCTGTAATTGCGTGAGGATATCGAGGCAGTAGCGCCCCTCTTCGACCATTTTCTGCACGCCGCGCACCTGGCCCTCGATGCGCTTCAGGCGCTTCAGGAGCGCGTCCGTATCCTGAGCAGAGTGAATATGCCGTTCATCGGTGGTCATGCTCATGGCGGCCTCGCTCGTTTTCTGATACCCCGGCGGGGTATCGCTGCGAGGATTATACCCCACGGGGGTACCGTGTCAAGGAGGTGGACGGAGATCAGGGTCTATGCGTGCCGGGCGTTGAATCGGCCTAACCCCCGGCACGCACAACCTCGATCACCGCGCTGTCGTCCGCGCCCGCGAAACCCCGGTCAGCGGCGGCCTCGAATTGGGCGAGCGCGGTCTCCACAAGCGGCACGGTGAGGCCCGCCGCCACCGCGAGCGCGCGCACGATGCCGAGGTCCTTGACGAAAATGGCGAGCGCGCTCCGGGGCGGCATGTACGCCCCCGCGATCATGCGCGGGCCACGGTCGCCGAGCATCCACGAGTAGCCCGCGCTGTGGGCGAGGTAGTCCATCACCGTCGCCGTGTCCAGCCCCGCGCCTTCCGACAGGGCGAGCGCTTCGGCGGCGGCGGCGATGTGGACACCGGCGAGCAACTGGTTCACGGCCTTGAGCGTCAGCGCCGCGCCGACCGTCTCCCCGACGTGGTACTGCGCCGGGCCGAGGGCGTCGAGCACCGGCTGCACGCGGGCGACCGCTGCCGGGTCGCCGCTGACCGCGAGCGTCAGGTTGCCCGCCGCCGCGCCTCCCGGCCCGCCACTCACGGGGGCGTCCACGAGCGCGAGACCCCGCCCCAGGCGCTGGAGATGATCGGCCAGTTCCCGCGCCTGCGCCGGGGCAATCGTGCTCGTCACCAGCGCCGTCGCGCCATCGGGCAACGCCGCGAACGCGCCGCTCTCGCCAAGCAACGCGGCGGACGCCTGTGCGAAGTTCTGCACCATCACGATCAGCACATCTGCCCCGCGCGCCGCCGCCGCCGCCGAGTCAGCTGCGACCAGGCCATCGGGCACGAGCGCGGCGAGGCGCGCGGGGTCCGCGTCGTACCCCGTGACGCCAAACCCCGCCGTGAGCAGCGTGCGCGCCATCGGCGTGCCCATCGCGCCCAGCCCAAGAAAGCCGATCTGCATCCCGTGCCTCCCTTGAGTACATGGCCCGTGAATTAACCGCCAATACTGCCCAGAGGGCAGTATTGGCGGTTGCTTATGTGTTTAGTTGAGCAGCTCGAACCGTGGTTCGCGGGTTTCTCCGACGAGGTGGCCGCGCACGACGCGCACGATGCCTTCGACTGGCCGGGTGAGCGCGAGGGCGAGGGCGGCGCCAAACACCACGCCGAGTGCGAAACCCACCGTGACACCGCGCGCGAACAGGGCGCGGGCAGCGGGCGGGTCGTTTCCACGCGCGGTGGTGGCGGTCGTGGGCAGCATACTGCTCATTGAATCACGAGGATCCGGGGCGCGTCCGCCCAGAGGCGGTCCAACTGGTAGTACTCCCGCTCGCGCTTGCCGAATACATGCGCGATCACGTCGCCGAAGTCCATCAGCACCCAGCCCGACTCCGGCGCGCCCTCCTGCCGCCGCACACGTATCCCCGCTTTTTCCGCCTGCTCATCGAGGCCGCGCACGATGGCCCGCAGCATCCGGTCGTTGTCCGCCGTACAGACCACGAAGTAGTCCGCGAGGGTGGTGATCGCCGCGATGTCGAGTACCAGGATGTCACTGGCAAGGGCGTCCTCGGCGGCAAGGGCGAGCGCGCGGGCGAGCGTTTGCGCCTCGGCGGTAGGCGCGGCATCGGCGGGGATCGTGGACGTAGGTGTGGGCAGTAAGGCATCGTCGGGGGTGATCGGGTGCTCGGGCAGTGCGGACATTCGCGCTCCTTCAGACATGCGGGCTTCCATGTGCATGTACAGGGTACCGCACTCCCCGCCCTGGTGCAAACGCGCGGGGAAGGGGAAACGTAAAGGGCGCGAAGGGAAATACATGTATGAGAAAGAGGGTGCGGAAAGCGCCGGAGCATCATGTATTTCGCCCATGCGTCTTTTCTCCTGTATTTCCCCTGCGCCTTTGCGCCTTTGCGCCCTTTGCGTTATTTCCCCAGGAGACGGTGGTAAGCCATGAGAATTGACAATGACGACCGCAGTATGATAAATTGCAGGCTAACCTTGTATTATTGTTGTATTGTTATGAGAATTGGACGAATATGGGCAAGATGAGCGAGATGAGCGAGATGAGCAATGCCCGGAGCGGTATCAGGGCGTTGTCATTCAGCGTTACCGGTACGCGGGGGTACGTGGGACTAAGGTGGGAAAGGGTGCGGGAACCGTTGTCTCCCCTGGCACGTTTCCACGGCAGTTGCCGTACGCATCACTGGAGGAGGAACCCGCATGTATCGCCGCACCGTTTTTCGTGTGCTCGTTGCCGTGCCTGCCGCCCTGCTTGGCGGTATAGCCACCGTCCGGTCTGGAGCCGCGCCTGTGGCGCCTTCCGTGACCGGAATGTGGCAGGTTGTGCCGACCGCGTCAGGATTGCGTGACGTTGCTCGCTACGGTATCACCGCGCTCTCCCCGCGCGATATCTGGACGGTCGGTGCCGTGCATGGGATAGACGGCGTGATTCGCCCGTATACGGAACACTGGGATGGCGATACGTGGCAGGAGATGGCGACCCCAGGCCCGATGGGCTTGCAGCCGCCCCGCCCCATGAACGTGGGAGGAGGTGGCGGCTACGCCGGCGATGTCTTGCGGCTCAACGCCGTGGCGGGAACGGCGGCCAATGATGTCTGGGCGGTAGGGAACGACCAACAGGGCGACACACACCGCGCGCTCATCATGCACTGGAACGGGGCGCAGTGGGAAACTGCTCCCGTACCCCAATCGCTCGACACGTTTCGCGTGTCATTGGAGGCGGTCGTGGCCCTGGCGCACGACGATGCGTGGGCGGTCGGTACGTATGAAACTCCGGGGGACCGGCGCGACGCGACGGCGCCCCTCACGCTGCACTGGGACGGGGCGCAATGGGAAATGACCCCGACGCCGTCCGCCCCCGCGCCGGACGGCACACCGGCGGCTATCCGGGGGCAACTGCGCGCGGTCAGCGCCACGGCGCGGGACGACGTCTGGGTGGTGGGCGCTCAGACCACGGGAGGCAACGCTTCCTCCCCCCTGATCCTGCACTGGAACGGCGCGCGCTGGGATCTCGCGCCCGCTCCCGGCGCGGGCGGCGTGGTTGGAGAGTTGCGCGGCGTGTCTGCCAATGGGCGAGGCGATGCGTGGGCGGTCGGCGTGCCTGACGCGGGCAAGCAACCGCTCGTGTTGCGCGGGAACGGCGCGGCCTGGCAAACGATCACTGTGCCCGACGTGCCGGGGAGTCTGGCACGCCTCGTCGCCGTCGCTGCGCTCGCGCCCGACGATGTCTGGGCGGTGGGGTCATCGAGTGCGTTCAAGCTGATCGAAGACATATATCAAGAGAAGGCGAAGCTGGTCGTCTACCATTGGGATGGCGCGGCGTGGGTCACAGTCTTTCCCCCCGTGCCCGATTTCCGTGTAGTCTTCGGGAGTGGCGGCCCGACAGCCCTCGCGGTGGCGTCGCCCACCGATATCTGGGTACTCGGTGAGTTCGAGGACGCGCGGTACCTGCGCTACACGGCTCCGTCACCGTAAGCGTTCGGGGCGGCGTGGGAGGGGAGATTTGAACCGCGAAGGCGAAGGCGCGAAGGGGATCAGGAAAAAAACTTCATGCTTTTGAATCTCTTCGCGCCTTCGCGCCTTCGCGGTTCAATCGCCTTCACTCTCACCGGGGGCATCGGGGGTGAGGCGGTTATGAGCACGTATACGTTCTGGTACGGGCGATGGGCGACGGATGGCAAAGTGGTATACTTCTCGCTCCATTGTATTGTTGTATGACTGCATGGTAAGTGTTGTACTTAAGGAGAAACTCGCATGGCCGTTGCCCTGCCGGCGATTGGCAAGATCAGCCCCGAAGTGTTCGCGCACCACATCCTGCCCTTTCTCGGTGCGAAAAACGCCGCCGTGCGTGTCGGCCCGCAAAGCGGGGTGGATGAGGGCATCGCCGCGCGGGTCGGCGGTGAGACGTTGCCCGCTGGTCGTGGGGTCACGGCCACGGGACCGAAGGGAAGAGACCGGCCGCTCGTGCGTCCCCGTGTAGACCCCTTCGGGGCCGCGTTCGGGCGTGCGGCGGCGGAAAGCGCGGAGGCATCAAAAGGCATGTGAATCATTCCAGGCTGTTCGATCTCTCGTTGTACGTGCTCCTCGACCGCGATTTCACCGCCGGGCGGCCCCTCGTGGAGGTTGCCGCCGCCGCCGTGCGCGGGGGCGCGACGCTGCTGCAACTGCGCGACAAGGGCAACGATACCCGTCGCTTTTATATGGATGCGCAGGCGGTGATGGCGTGGGCGCGGGTGGCGGGCATCCCCGTCATCATCAATGACCGCGTGGACATCGCCCTCGCGGTGGACGCGGACGGCGTGCATATTGGCGAAAACGACCTGCCGTTGTTCGTGACGCGGCGGCTCCTGGGCGCGGGGAAAATCATCGGGGCATCCGCCGGGAGCGTGATGGAGGCGGAGGAGGCGAGCGCGATGGGCGCGGACTACCTGGGAGTCGGCCCGGTGTACGAGGCGCGGAGCACCAAACCGGACGCGGGGCCACCCGCAGGCCTCGATCTCGTGCGCGCCGCCGCCGCCCACACCAGTGCGCCCGTCTGTGGCATTGGCGGCATCAACGCGGGCAACGCGGCGGCAGTGATCGCGGCGGGCGGGCGCGGCGTCGCGGTCGTCTCCGCCGTGGGAATGGCGACTGATATCGCGGCGGCGGCGCACGCCCTGATTCAGGCCGTGCGGAGCGGGCAGGAGGGCAGGGCCGATGCGCGCTCCTGACTGCGGTGCCGAATCACCCCTCCCCCGGCCCCTCTCCCGCCGCCGCAGGCCAGGGGGAGGGGAGGGAGCTGCTGCGATGCCGAGGCGTACCCCAACATCTCGAACTTGCTCCCAATCCCCTCCCCTCTCCCGCCGCCGCAGGCCAGGGGGACGGGTGCCCTCTGGGCGGCACGGGGGAGGGGTTTCCCATCCCGTCTGCCGCAATCGTTGAGAGGCACACAGCCATGACCACGACACCCATCATGCCACGCGCCCTGACGATTGCCGGGTCGGACTCCGGCGGCGGCGCGGGTATTCAGGCCGATCTGAAAACCTTCAGCGCCTTTGGCGTCTATGGCATGAGTGTGCTCACGGCGGTCACGGCGCAAAACACCGTCGGGGTGCAAGGGGTAGAGGTCTTGCCCCCCGCGTTTGTGGCGGCGCAATTTGAAAGCGTGGTGAGTGATATTGGCGTGGATGCCCTGAAAACGGGGATGCTCGCCACGGCGGACATCGTTACCACGGTGGCGGCGGGGATCGCGGCGGCGGGGCTGACGCGCCTCGTCGTGGACCCCGTGATGGTCGCCAAGAGCGGCGACCACCTGCTCGCGGCGGCGGCAGTGACGGCGATGCGCGACGCGCTGCTGCCCCTCGCCCTCGTGGTGACGCCGAACCTGCCGGAGGCGACGGCCCTGATCGGCGGGGTGGCGGCAGCGATCAACACGCGGCAGGGGATGCGGGAAGCGGCACGCCGGTTGCACGCGCTCGGCCCGCGCTGGGTAGTCGTCAAGGGCGGGCACCTTGGCGATGGTGGCGGCGACACGGTGCCGGATGTGCTCTTTGACGGCGCGGCCTTCGAGGAACGCGAAACGCCCCGCCTCGCCACCGTTCACACGCACGGCACGGGTTGCACCTTTTCGGCGGCGATGACTGCGTGCCTCGCCCGTGGGCACACGGTGCCGCAGGCCTTCGCCGCCGCGAAAGCGTACACCCACGCCGCCATCGCCGCCGCCCCCGGCCTCGGCCACGGGCATGGCCCGCTCAACCACCTCGTCCCGTGGGATTATTAACCGCCAAGACGCCAAGATGCCAAGAAAGAAAGATATTTTTTATATTTTGAAGTTTTGTTGGTGTTTTCTTGGCGTCTTGGCGGTTCAACCGTATTTGATTAGGGAGGCACCGATGGCTGGAGAATCGTTCACGGCGGCGATGCGGCGGGAGTGTACGGCGATCTGGGAGGCGCAACTGACGCACCCGTTCGTGGTCGCGCTGGCGAACGGCTCGTTGCCGCCGGAGACG